>Ga0209495_1000463_pt1 | contig 31498 bp, 27 predicted proteins | sample EN1Hudsemesocosm_FD_184629 | JGI IMG/M metagenome (GOLD analysis project Ga0209495, IMG submission 184629) | Methane-oxidizing microbial communities from mesocosms in the Hudson Canyon - EN1E Hudson Canyon (SPAdes) (version 2) | ecosystem: Environmental > Aquatic > Marine > Cold seeps | place... | reverse complement strand
TAGTGGGTGATTGGGTGATGAATGCTTTACGCGAGTTAGATGAAGTGGCCTATGTACGATTTGCTTCTGTATATAGAAGCTTCCAAGACGTGAATGCGTTTCGTGAAGAAATCGAGCGCATGGAAAATCGAACCGAACAGTCGGATAAATAAGGAGGATTATAGTAATGCTTCGAGTCATTATTTTTTGTGATATTTGTAATCCACAAGGGATCCGCTATATAGAACAAAACCGAAGTTCTCAGCGTGGTGATGTCGATGGCCGTCGTATTTCAGATGGTCGCTCATGGTTTGAAGGCGCTTTAGAGTTAGCAATTGAACAGAGTTGGGTGGTCGAAAAGGGTGAACATATCTGTCCACGCTGTCAGGAACGTCATAGTCCGTCTTAATCATGTCAACTGATGAACATTATATGGCCCGTGCTTTGCAACTTGCAGAGCGCGGGCTTTTTACAACTGATCCCAATCCTCGCGTAGGCTGTGTCATTGTACGTAATGACACAATTGTCGGGGAAGGCTGGCATCAACGTGCTGGTGAAGGTCATGCTGAGGTTAATGCACTGCAAGCGGCGGGTACAAATGCCAAAGATGCTGATGCCTATGTGACCTTAGAGCCTTGTAGTCATTTTGGCCGAACACCTCCCTGTGCAGATAGCCTGATCAGTTCAGGTGTGAAACGTGTTTTTATTGCCATGACCGATCCTAATCCCCTAGTGGCTGGCAATGGTATCAAACGTCTTGAACAGGCGGGTATTGAAGTCACTGTGGGTGTATTAGAACAACAAGCAAAAGACTTGAACCCTGGCTTTTGCCAAAGAATGCAATCGGGTCGGCCTTATGTACGCAGTAAGATGGCCATGAGTGTTGATGGCCGAACAGCAATGGCTTCAGGTGAAAGTAAATGGATTACCGGGCCAGCAGCACGGCAAGATGTGCAAAAAATGCGAGCTAGAAGTTCTGCGATTTTAACGGGAATGGGTACTGTTATTGCCGATGATCCTGCTTTAACTGTGCGTCCAGATGGTGATTGGTATCCAAAAGGTCAAAACATTAGACAGCCATTACGAGTGGTGGTGGGAAGTCAACATATTCCACCAACAGCAAAACTATTTGAGTTAGAAGAAACGGTGGTCTTAGCTACAAACAAACAGCTTGATAGTGATGTAAAAGAACAGCTTCTGCATTTAGCTGAGAATAATGAACAGATTGACCTAAACGCATTAATGACTGAACTCGCTAATCGTGAAATTAATGAAGTCATGGTAGAGGCGGGCTCGATATTAAATGGTGCTTTATTAGCTGCAGGTTTAATCGATGAAATCATTATTTACATGGCACCCAAATTAATGGGGGATTCTGCTAAAGGCCTTTTCCACCTGCCAGCCTTACAGACTATGGCGCAAAATATTGATCTTACAATTACAGACATTCGTGCAGTAGGCAAAGACTGGCGAATTACTGCAACTCCTGAATACACGAAGGTGAAATAAACTATGTTTACCGGCATTATTGCTGCTCTTGGCAAAATCGAATCATTGCAGGCTACTGGTGGTGATATACGCATGATAGTAGCAACACAGACCTTAGACTTATCTGATGTTAAGCTCGGAGATAGTGTGGCTAATAACGGTGTGTGTTTAACTGTCGTAGCAATGGACAAGGCAAAACTGAGCTTTGATGTGTCACGTGAAAGCCTTGAGCGTACAAGTTTAGGTAGTTTGAGCTCGGGCTCAGAAATCAACCTTGAAAAAGCACTGGCTGTTGGTGATCGCTTAGGTGGTCATTTTGTCAGTGGTCATGTTGATGGTTTGGGAAAAGTCATTAAACGGCAAGAATCAGCACGATCAGTGCAATTTCGTTTTGAAGTGCCTGTAGGTCTAGAACGTTATATTGCTGAAAAAGGTTCTATCTGCATTGATGGAACAAGTCTAACGGTGAATAATGTGGCGAATAATTGGTTTGAAGTGAATATTATTCCCCACACCATGCAAGAAACGATTATGAGTGGCTATAAAATAGGCACAAAAGTAAATTTGGAAGTTGATTTGATAGCGCGATATTTAGAACGATTATTACCAGCAAATCAGGCATCAGGCATTACACGAGAAACATTACTAGAAAATGGGTTTTTAAAATAATGAAGTTAAATAGTACCACTGAAATTATAGATGATCTAAAACAAGGAAAGATGGTCATCATTATGGATGATGAAGATCGTGAAAATGAAGGTGATTTAGTGATGGTGGCTGAAGCAGTCACAGCGCAAGCAATCAACTTTATGGCGCGTTATGCACGGGGCTTGATTTGTTTAACATTAACAGAGCAACGTTGTCGCCAACTTCACCTACCTTTGATGGTGTTAGATAATCAAGCAAGTTATGAAACTAACTTCACTGTTTCGATTGAAGCAGCACGAGGGGTAACAACGGGTATTTCTGCCTCTGATCGTTCAAAAACAATTCGAGCAGCTGTTCAAGCTAATGCTAAACCAGAAGACATTGTTCAGCCGGGACATATTTTTCCCGTTAAAGCACAAGCTGGTGGGGTATTGACTCGGGCAGGACATACCGAAGCAGGCTGCGATTTAGCACAGTTAGCAGGTAAAGATCCTTCCGCTGTAATTGTTGAAATTCTTAATGAAGATGGCAGCATGGCGCGTCGCCCTGATTTAGAAAAATTTGCTGAACTACATGATCTTAAAATAGGCACAATTGCCGATTTGATTAGTTATCGCCTAGAAAACGAAATGACAGTTCAACGTTTATCACAGTGCAATATGCCAACACAGTATGGTGATTTTCAGCTTTATAGTTTCCAAGATACGGTTAATAGCCAAGTTCATTTAGCTATGGTGGTCGGCGATATAACTGCTGATGATGAAACCTTAGTCCGTGTGCATATGGCAGATCCTTTGGGTGATTTATTGGGTGCTACACGTGAACCAACACAGTGGCCATTAGACAAGGTGATGACTCAGATCCAAGCGGCTGGCAAAGGCGTGTTGGTGGTATTACGTCAGCCTGAGCAGAATAAAAAATTAGCTGCCAAGGTTGAACTGTATCAACAACAAGATCGTGGTGATGCACTGTCACCCGCTAAGACGGGCTGGGATTTAAGAACCTTTGGTGTTGGCGCTCAGATTCTAGCGGACATAGGTGTGAAGAAAATGCGTGTATTAGGTACGCCCACTAAATTAACCGGCCTATCTGGTTTTGGTTTGGAATTAGTTGGCTATGCTGAGGACGATCAAGCTTGAGCCATAAAAAAATTATGGTCATCGCCGGCGAAGCGTCCGGAGATGCTCATGCCGGTAGATTACTGGCTGAGTTGAAACTGCTTGCACCTGATATTACTGTTAAAGGTATTGGTGGCGATACCATGCGCGCCGCAGGCGCTGACATTATTGTCGACTTTTCTGAGTTAGCGGTGATGGGCTTGATCGAGGTGCTGAAACGCTATCGACAGATTAAAAAAATATTCAATCAGGTGCTTGAGTTATTAAAAACAGATAGGCCTGATTTATTGATTTTAGTGGATTATCCAGGTTTCAATTTGAAACTGGCTAAACAGGCAAAAAAGCTCGGCATTCCAGTAATGTATTACATTAGCCCAAAAGTATGGGCGTGGCGAGCAGGGCGGGTCAATACGATCAAAAAGTCAGTTGATCATATGGCTGTATTATTTCCCTTTGAAGTGCCTATCTACCAACAAGCAGCTGTACCAGTGACCTGTGTTGGTCATCCCCTAGTGGATGCTGTCAAGGTGACTAAAACGGCAAAACAAGCAAAAATAAAATTTGGCTTAAAGCTCAACCGCCGAGTGGTTGGTTTGTTTCCTGGTAGTAGACGTAGTGAAGTCGAAGCCTTATTACCGATTATGTTAGAAGCAGCAGAACGGGTACAAACACAGCACGCTAATGTAGATATTGTCTTACCGGTGGCAATGGGTTTGGATCGGTCAGTGATTAATAGAATATTAGATCAAAGTAAGCTTGATGTTAAGGTGGTTGAAGGTGATTTTTATCAACTGACTACAGCATGTGATGCCATAGTTGCGGCATCAGGTACAGTAACACTCGAAATAGCTCTACTTGCTGTGCCACACTTTATTAGCTATCGTGTGTCACCAATCAGTTACAGTATCTTGAGTCGCTTTATTCGTATTCCCTATGTCGGTTTATGTAATATTGTCACGGCTAAGCCCGTTATACTTGAATTGCTCCAAAATGAAGTGACTGCTGAACGCTTACAACAAGAATTAACTAATTTACTGACGGACAAAAAAAGTAAACAACACGCTAAAGATATTCAGCAACAAGTACTCTCAGCACTTGGCCCTTCGGGTGGGGCACAAAATGCCGCCCAACTTGTTATAGATTTATTGGAAGATCATGACTGATACCTCTTTAGTATGCGGAGTTGATGAAGTCGGGCGCGGTCCATTAGCTGGCCCCGTGGTGACAGCAGCCGTTATCCTTGATCCGAACCAGCCGATTGAAGGTTTAAATGATTCCAAAAAACTGAGTGAAAAACGTCGGCAAGAACTAGAGCCTATTATCAAACAACGCGCTTTAGCCTGGTCTCTAGGCCGATCTGAAGTAGAAGAAATTGATCAAATAAACATTCTACAAGCAACTTTATTAGCAATGAAACGTGCAGTAGAAGGGCTAAAAATTGCACCTACACATGCGCTTGTTGATGGTAATAAGGCACCGGACTTGGCCTGTCCAGTGACGACCATTATTAAGGGTGATCAGTCTGAACCGGCTATTGCTGCTGCCTCTATCTTGGCAAAAGTGGCACGAGATAGAGAAATGGTTGAAATGGATAAACGTTATCCTGGTTATGGCCATGCGCAACATAAAGGCTATCCAACCAAACAACATCAACAGGCTTTAATGGATTTAGGTGTTACACCTATTCATCGGCGTTCATTTAAACCTGTGCAATTAGCGCTCAAATAAATCTTAAAATAAGGAAGAACAATGACTTCGAAGAGCAGTAAAAAATCAGTTCAACTTCCTTATTCTGGCCCTGCACTACTCAATATGTCTTTGCTTAATAAAGGCTGTGCTTTTAATGACCAAGAGCGAAAAGACTTTGACTTGATGGGGCTGTTGCCACGCCGATATGAAACCATTGAACAGCAAGTTGATCGTGCTTATGCTCAATATTCCAGTTTTGACGAGGCAATTAATAAACATATTTTTCTTCGAGCAACCCAAGATAGTAATGAAACCTTATTTTACCGTTTGGTAGAAGAACATCTTGAAGAAATGATGCCGATTATTTATACGCCCACAGTGGGCGATGCCTGCGAACGTTTTTCAGAAATTTATCGTCGCGCACGTGGTTTATTTATCGCCTATCCCGATCGCCATCATATTGATGAAATGTTAGCCAATGTGACCAAACAAAATATAAAAGTTATTGTGGTGACAGACGGTAGTCGAATTTTGGGCCTTGGTGACCAAGGTATCGGCGGCATGGGAATTCCGATTGGAAAATTGTCTTTATATACTGCCTGTGCGGGGATCAGTCCTGCTTATACTTTGCCAATCATGTTAGATGTGGGCACCAATAATCAGACTTTATTAGATGACCCTTTTTATATGGGCTGGCATCATAAACGAATCGAACAGCAAGAGTATGATGAATTCTTAGCCTTATTTATCTCAGCTGTAAAACGCCACTGGCCAGAAGTCTTGCTCCAGTTTGAAGACTTTAATCAAACCAATGCATTGCCATTATTAGAGCGTTATCGGGATCAGATTTGCTGTTTTAATGATGATATTCAGGGAACAGCCGCTGTGACGGTCGGCACATTATTAGCTGCCTGTCTGTCTAAAGGTGAAAAGCTAAGTCAGCAGAGAGTCACCTTTGTCGGCGCGGGTTCTGCTGGCTGTGGTATAGCCGAACAGATCGTAGCCCAAATGTGTGCTGAGGGAATTACTGAACAGCAGGCACGCAGGCAAATCTTTATGGTTGATCGTTATGGTTTACTTAGCACTGACATGGCAGAAGTATTAGATTTTCAACGTCCTCTTGCCCAATTAAACACTAACTTAACAGATTGGCAGTGTGCTGATGATAATGCCAGCTTATTAGAAGTAATGACCTTTGCCAAGCCGACTATTTTGATCGGCGTATCAGGTCAACCAGGTTTATTTACCGAAGATGTTATTAAAACCATGTCACAGGGATGCGATAAACCGATAATTTTTCCTTTGAGTAATCCTTCAAGGAAGATTGAAGCAAGACCAGAACAGCTTTTAGAATGGACAGATGGGCAAGCGATTATTGCTACCGGCAGTCCATTTGAGCCGATTGACTATCAAGGCAAAATGTATAATATTCCGCAATGTAATAATAGTTATATCTTCCCTGCATTTGGTTTGGCCGTGATTGCCGGTAAACTCACTCGTATCAGTGATGAAATGTTAATTGTAGCCAGTGAAGTATTAGCCGCCTCTGCACCGATTGTGCAAACTGGAGAGGGTTCCTTATTACCAGCAATAACTGATATCGCAGAGTTAAGTAAAAAAATAGCCTTTGCTATTATTAAAGTGGGTCAGCAGCAAGGTGTCGCACAACAGTTAAATGATGATGAGATAACTGCAGAAATTGAGCGACAGTTCTGGCAGCCAGAATATAGGAACTATGACAAAGTTTAAGTCGGAAAAAACGTAGGAGTGGCTTCAGCCACGAACAAGCCTTGCAGTGACCGCTGTTTTATTGTGTTTCAACAGTCCATTCGCGGCTGAAGCCGCTCCCACAGTGTTTAGTTAATGAGAATTTTAAAACTGATCAGTCATGAATACTTCATTAAGTGGCAGTTGACCTGAACGAGGGCGTGCATCTTCTTTCTTTTTACCGACCGTGATCATCATCGTAATAATGTGATCGTGGGGAAGATTGATAATTTTAGCAACAGCATCAAAGTCAAAACCATCCATTGGGCAGCTATCTAAACCCATGCCCTTAGCCATTAACATAATGTTCATCGCTGCAATGCTACTGGAGCGAAAACATTCATCACGTTGAGCTTGGTGATGATTGGTGTAGTAATCTTCAATCGCCGGTAATAAAAAGCCTTGTACTTCCTCAGGTGCATTTTTCCAATAGCGTTCTGGTTGTTTTTCCCATGCATTCAGATCGGCACATAATATTAATAATAAAGAGGCTTCAGTGACCTGAGTTTGTCCCCAACTGGCATCTTGGATTTGTTGACGTTTAGCTTTATCTTGTACATTGACAAAGCGCCAGTGCTGAATATTAAAGGCGGTAGGCGATAATATTGCATGTTCCATCAATTCTTTTATTTCAGCATCGCTCATTTCATGATCAGCATCATAATGTTTAACGGAACGACGTTCGGTGATGGCTTGTTTTATATCCATGGGGTCTCTAATTTTATAATGGGTCGACTTTGATATAGATAGTCTGTTGTAATTGTCGGTGGCTACGGTAACTTGTTGTGCCTTGTTTATCAATATTGTTTTTATTATCAATATGACCTAATTCTATCCATGTTCCCACTGGACCAGAAATACTACTAATGATCTCGCTGCTTTGTATGATGCCATTACGTTTAGATAATTGAGCAAAGCGGGGGTGAATATCGATAATGACCTGATGATTGGGTAGTACTCTTGCGACAGCCTGAAAGCCATTATTGATGCTAATGTAGTCTGTAGATGATTGCACAGCAATAGCACCACTGGGGAAAATCAGGATCTCTTGTTGCTGTTGCGGAATATCTTCACCCATAGAAATTAAGATAGGGTTACCCGCAATGCCCTGTGCTTGATAAAGATGGTCTTTGTTTCTGACCTTATTAGTCGACCAGGCGTTGACAGAGGCAGCAGCAGAAGTACCTTCATTATTAATCGAAAGATCTGCGCCGGCTTCTAAGCCGTGTTGCTGTGATAATTTTTCATCAGTTCTTAATACACTGACCTTAAGACGTTGTAGCGGGGTATCAAGTTGATTAATGAGTTGTTTGATCTGCGTAAGTTCAGCAGGATTAGCTTGCACAATAATATAGTCATTAAAGGCGCGAGCCGTGGCCTCTTTTGACAGGAAGGCCTGCACTTCGCTTAGAATTTCAACGGCCAATCTATGATTGAGTTGAATCGTATCAATCTTTTGTTCGGCCCAGACTAAACTTGCGAATAGACATAGAATGGAAAATAACAGCGTCTTCATAAGTGTAAACGTCTTACGTTTACATCAGGGATACTTTGATCCCATTGCTCGTCAAATTTCTTTTGTAATATACGCACTTCTAAGCGGTCATATAAACATGCCGAACCTTCATAGACTGATGCACTAGGACAAAGTAAATACGCAAAGTCATCCACTAATAAAAAGGTTTGTTGTGAATCTTGGTGTTGTTTAGCGGTATTGTGAATATGAATTGAGCTACTGAGGTGTTGGGCCAGAGCAATAAGCCGATGATCATTTTGCACATTCACTAAGGTGTCATGCACTAGAATTTTTATTTCTGTTCTAGAGCTGTGCCGAGCGAGTTCACTCAGATAATCAACAAACTCGGCTTGATCAAACAGAACATGATCAATATTGCGGCCATAAATACAGATTTGATGTTTCGCCTGTGCTGCCATTTCTAACACTAAGGCACACGCTTGATCCCTACCCTCAAAGCGGATCCGTTCCGATTTAGATTGAGGGTAGGGATGCGTTGTCATAATTAGCAGTTACGTGCTTGTTCTGCTGCATTACCAATATAGTTTGCAGGCGTGAGTTGGCGTAAACTTTCTTTTGCCTCTTCAGGTAGCTCTAAACCATTAATGAACTCAAGCATGATCTGTTCATTGACACGACGACCACGAGTAAGTTCTTTTAGGATCTCATACGGGTTTTCGATACCATAACGACGCATCACAGTTTGAATTGGTTCAGCTAATACTTCCCAGTTTGAATCAAGATCTTGTGCCATTGATTCTGGATTAGGATCCAATTTGCTAATACCTTTTAAGGCCGAGCTATAAGCCAAAATAGAATATGAAAAACCAACACCGATATTACGTAATACGGTTGAATCCGTTAGATCACGCTGCCAGCGAGAAATAGGTAATTTAATAGCTAGATGGTCAAACATTGCATTAGCTAAACCTAAGTTACCTTCGGCATTTTCAAAGTCGATAGGATTTACTTTATGCGGCATGGTTGAAGAACCAATTTCACCTTTAACTGTTTTTTGTTTGAAATGACCAATAGAGATATAACTCCAAATATCACGACAAAAATCAATTAATACCGTATTGAAACGCATCATTGCTTGGAATAATTCAGCCATATAATCATGTGGCTCAATTTGTGTGGTGTATTTATTCCACTGTAAACCTAAACCTGTAACAAAGGCATCCGCCATCATAGGCCAGTTAACATCAGGGTAAGCAGATAAATGAGCATTGTAGTTACCTACCGCACCATTCATTTTGCCGTAAAGTAATACCGCAGCAACATGGGTACGTTGACGCTCTAAACGGTGCACAACATTGGCCATTTCTTTACCTAATGTTGTAGGTGATGCTGGCTGACCATGGGTACGAGACATCATTGGTGTTTCAGCATGTTCAATCGCTAATGTACGAATAGCACCAATTAACGTATCCATTTCAGGCAAAATAACGTCTTCACGGGCATTTTTAAGCATGATGCCGTAAGAGGTATTATTGATATCTTCAGACGTACAAGCAAAGTGAACAAACTCATTAACCGCATCAAGTTCAGCATTAGCTTTAAACTTACGTTTAATGAAGTACTCAACTGCTTTAACATCATGATTGGTTGTGCGTTCAATTTCTTTAATTTCTGCCGCGTCTTCAACTGAGAAGTTAGCCACGATATTGTTAAGAAACGCTTCAGCTTCACTGCTTAGTTTAGGTACTTCTGCAATGTCATCATTAGCACCTAATAGGTGTAACCAACGAACTTCAACTTCAACACGTGCGCGTATTAAGCCATATTCACTAAAATAAGGGCGCAGGGCTTTAGTTTTATCTGCATAGCGACCATCAACGGGGGATATAGCGGTTAGTGAAGTAAGATTGTTTTCCACGAAAGCTCCAAAATAAGCAAAATAATAGGACAAATTATATCAGATCTCGGGTTATCTTCGGAGAGCATGTTAAAATGCTGTAATAAATATCTAAATCATTGGAGTTAGCTACGTGCTGAATGAATATCATAACCATGTTGAACAACGTGCCCAAGAAGGTTTGCCACCATTAGCATTAGATGCCGAACAAGTATCTGCATTAGTTGATTTGCTTAAATCAGCTGCTACTGAAGAATTATTAGATTTATTGATCCACCGTGTACCGCCAGGTGTTGATCAAGCTGCTTATGTTAAAGCGAGCTTTTTAGCGGATGTTGCTAAAGGCAGTGCTTCTTGTACATTAATTGATGCAGTTAAAGCGACTGAGCTTTTAGGCACAATGATGGGTGGCTACAATATTGAGGCATTGATTGAATTATTAGATAACGATGTTACAGCTGCTACTGCTGAAGCTGCTTTATCAAAAACATTATTAGTTTATGATGCATACCATGATGTTGTTGAAAAAGCTGCGACTAACGACTATGCCAAACGTGTGGTGCAATCTTGGGCTGATGCAGACTGGTTTACATCACGTCCAGCATTAGCTGAAAGCATCACAGTCACTGTATTTAAAGTCGCTGGTGAAACTAATACTGATGATTTGTCACCTGCTACAGAAGCATGGAGTCGTCCTGATATTCCATTGCACGCTAAAGCGATGCTTATTAATACAATGGACTCGCCATTAGATGATATTGCCGAGTTAAAGAAAAAAGGTCATCCATTAGCCTATGTAGGTGATGTGGTGGGTACGGGTTCTTCTCGTAAATCAGCGATTAACTCGGTGTTATGGCATATGGGAGCTGATATTCCATTTGTGCCTAATAAACGTTCAGGTGGTGTTGTTCTTGGTGGCAATATTGCACCTATCTTCTTTAATACGGCTGAAGATTCTGGTGCCTTACCGATTGAATGTGATGTTGCTCACTTAACTACGGGTGATGTTATTACAATTTACCCCTACGAAGGTAAAATCACCAATGAAGCAGGCGATGTGCTGTCAACATTTGACATGCGTCCAACGACATTAGCCGATGAAGTGCGTGCCGGTGGTCGTATTCCACTCATCATCGGTCGTGGTTTAACAGACAAAGCACGTGAAACATTAGGCTTGACACCTTCAGATGTATTTGTTCGACCTGTTGCGCCTGCTGATACTGGTAAAGGATTTACTTTAGCTCAAAAAATGGTGGGTAAAGCCTGTGCAGTTGAAGGTGTGCGTCCAGGCACATACTGTGAACCTAAAGTAACCACTGTGGGTTCGCAAGATACAACCGGTGCGATGACACGTGATGAGTTAAAAGAACTCGCTTGTCTTGGTTTCTCTGCTGATTTAGTGATGCAGTCTTTCTGTCACACCGCTGCTTATCCAAAACCTGTTGATATTAAACTTCAACATTCCTTACCTGACTTTATCAGCACACGTGCGGGTGTATCGTTACGTCCAGGCGATGGTGTTATCCACTCGTGGTTAAATCGCATGGTATTGCCTGATACGGTTGGTACCGGTGGTGATTCACATACTCGTTTTCCGATTGGTATTAGTTTCCCTGCTGGTTCTGGTTTAGTTGCCTTTGGTGCCGCTCTAGGTGTAATGCCTCTAGATATGCCTGAATCAGTATTGGTTCGTTTTAAAGGTGAAATGCAGCCAGGAATTACATTACGTGATCTGGTTAATGCGATTCCTTATGTGGCGATCCAAAGAGGATTGTTGACGGTAGAGAAGAAAGGTAAGAAAAACATCTTCAATGGTCGTGTATTAGAAATCGAAGGTATGCCTAACCTTAAAGTTGAGCAAGCCTTTGAATTATCAGATGCCTCAGCAGAACGTTCGGCAAATGGTTGTACCGTTCACTTGAATAAAGAGCCAATCATTGAATTCTTGAATTCAAATATCTCGCTATTAGAGTGGATGATTGCTGAAGGTTATGAAGATGCACGTACGCTACAACGTCGTATTGATAGCATGAAAGCTTGGTTAGCTGATCCTCAGTTATTAGAACGTGATGCTGATGCTGAATATGCTGAAATCATTGAAATTGATTTGAATGAAATTACTGAGCCATTATTAGCCTGTCCAAATGATCCTGATGATGTGAAACCATTGTCTGAATTAGCAGGTATAGAGATTGATGAAGTATTCATCGGTTCATGTATGACCAATATCGGTCATTACCGTGCCGCAGGTAAAGTACTTGAGAAAATGGGTAATTTACCAACTAAACTGTGGATTGCACCGCCAACTAAAATGGATGCCCATCAATTACAAGAAGAAGGTATTTATAGTACTTTCGGTCGTGTCGGTGCGCGTACAGAAACACCGGGTTGTTCATTATGTATGGGTAACCAAGCCCGTGTTGCGGATAATGCTACTGTGGTTTCAACCTCGACTCGTAACTTCCCAAATCGCCTAGGTAATGGTGCTGATGTTTATTTATCGTCTGCTGAATTAGCAGCGGTTGTAGCCAGTATGGGCCGCTTACCAACAGTTGCCGAATATCAACAAAAGGTAGCGGGTATTGAGCCTATGTCAGATGAAATATACCGTTATTTGAATTTTAACGAAATGGATGAGTATAAGCGTTCAATTGATTGATATTTAAGTACTATTGAAAAATAAAAAGGCTGTTATCTTTTCGGGTGACAGCCTTTTTTCTATGAGGTGTTTGTGTGAGTTCCAGCGTTCAAATTATTCCGACATTTAACCTAATAGTGGCATTTATACCTGTCATTTTAGTGTTACTTATTTTGTATAAGTGGTCATTAAATTCAGCGAATGCACTGTATGCAGTGATACGCATGTTAGTGCAATTGTTGCTGGTGGGGTATATTTTAACCACCATTTTTCAGGCTGAAAGTGCCTGGCTTGTGATGGCTGTTATGGTAGTGATGGTGACGGCGGCAAGTTGGATTGCCTTAGGCACGATTAAGGATCAACGCTTATTATTGTTCCGCCATGTCTTCTGGTCAATAGTATGTGGTGGTGGTGTGACATTAGCCTTGGTGACGCAAGGTGTGATTAATTTAGACCCTTGGTTTGAACCGCAATACATGATTCCGCTGGCGGGTATGATTTTCGCTAATTCAATGAATAGTGTCAGTTTAGCTGCCGAACGTCTGCATGCAGAAATTCAACGTAATGTGCCTTATGACGAAGCCAGAACTATTGCCTTTAATGCTGCTTTTATACCGGTCGTTAATTCATTGTTTGCGGTGGGCCTAGTTGCATTACCAGGCATGATGACTGGTCAGATATTATCAGGTGTCTCACCCATTATTGCTGCTCATTATCAAATAGTAGTGATGTGTATGATTTTTGGTTCAGCTGGATTATCTACCGCCTATTTTCTTATTTTAACTAAATCAATTTTCTCTCAAAAAGAAAGCTAAGCACAGTATATTAGAAGATGATAATATTGCTTCAGAATATCAACAATTATCAAGGATCTATAATGAAAAAACTGTTAGCAGCACTACTTCTCCTTCCGGCGACATTAACAATTGCAGGAGAGTTGTCCGCTGATACACGTCAAATCGTAGAAATGCCTCCTGAAGTGAAAAGTATGTTTTTAAAGAATATGCGTGGTCATATGGAATCTTTAGATCTCATTATTGCCGCATTGGCTGACAATGATTTAACAGAAGCGGCAGCCATTGCTGAAGCAGGCATGGGCGCTGGTCATGGTAAAAAAAGACAATGTGAAGATGAAAATGGCGGAAAAGATAAACATCAACAATCTAAGCATCAAGGTAAAGGATTCGGCAAGTTTATGCCGAAAGAGATGAAAATGATGGGCATGGAATTACATATTGCAGCAAATGAGTTTGCTGATATCGCCCGTGAAGGCGATATGGGTGAAGCCTATAAATCACTACGCAATATCAGTGCATCCTGTGTGGCTTGTCACCAGTCATTCCAAGTTAAATAAATACACGTCATCTGTTTCGCTATAGCAGCGTTAAAAATAGTGTGATTTATAGCTGTGGAAATCTGCCTGTTTAGTTAGAATAGCCACATATTAATGTAATACCGCACATTTCAGGAGAGCCATGTGAGTCAGAAAATCATATTAAATGCAGATGATAGTATTACCTGCCCACATTGCGATAAAGCATTTCCTTTGGCTGATGGATTATCACACCATCTGATTGAACAATATGAAGATGAATATGAAGCGATGCTCAATAAAGAGCGAGCAGAACTTGAGCAGCGTGTAAGTAAAGAGCAACAACGTAAATCTGCTAAACAATACCAAACTCAACTTGATGGTTTAAAAGAACAGCTACAAGAGAGTAATGAGTTACAGAAAAAATCTAAAACTCAACTTGAAGCAGCCAAGAAAAAAGCCGCAGAACAGGCAAGGGAAGATGCAGATTTACAGCTTCGCGAATTGAAAGATGAATTAACAAATAAAGATAAAAAACTAGTCGAATTTCGCGCCGCTGAAATACAACTTCGCAAAGAGAAAAAACAGGTCGAAGAGCAAAAGGCTGACATGGCACTGGAAATTGAACGTAAACTTGCAGCCGAACGCCGAAATATCGAACTTAAAATCAATGAATCTTTTTCCTTAAAAGAAGCAGAGCTAAAAAAGAAAATTAGCGATGCCCAAAAAGCCAATGAAGAGCTCACCCGTAAATTAGAGCAAGGCTCACAACAGCTACAAGGTGAAGTATTAGAGCTCGAGGTTGAGTCTTTATTACAGCAAGCGTATCCCTTTGATGAAATAGAACCTGTTAAAAAAGGCGCACGAGGGGCAGATGTGATTCAGCATGTTAAACTTCGCTCCGGTAGTATCTGCGGCAAGATTGTTTGGGAGACCAAACGGGCTGAAAACTGGTCGAATAGTTGGATCCCAAAGCTGAAAGAAGACTTACAACGAGTCAATGGTGATCTCGCCGTATTAGTGAGTACCGTGTTCCCTGCAGATATTTCAGAATCTATTGTGCAATATGAAGGTGTATGGCTGGTTCGTCCTGAATTGGTCTCAGGCCTGTCTGCAGCACTGCGAACGGTACTGATTGAGTCTCAACGCCAAAAGTCTGTGAGTGCGGGCAAGGGTGAGCAAATGGAAGCATTATTTGATTACATCACCAGTAATCAGTTTGCCCAACGGGTGAGAGCTGTGGTCGAAAACTATGAAACTATGCGCGTTGATTTAGAAAAAGAAAAATCGGCTATGCAACGGCTATGGAAAAAGCGTGAAATGCAGATCAGTCGCATTTCAGATCAAATGTTAGCTGTTTGTGGTGAGTTACAAGGTATTTCTGCCGCCTCGCTGCCCATGTTAGATAGTATTGCTGGTTTAGACTTCGCGCTTGAAGAGGAATAAACCTTAACTTCAAACTATACTCATTACTTATAAGCTAACGGCAAATAAACCACTGAAATTTGCAGCGGTTAAGAGGTATTTAATTTCTTGTTGACAGTTGCTAAGTTCAATCGTGTTTTTATCAATAGAGGTATTTTTTTCAATATACTCTCTAAACACTAACATCATGCCTAAACCTGCACTATCAATAGAATGGGTATGTAAGAAGTTAATAACAATTCTTTTAGTCGATTTATCTAAATTATTTTCATAAGCCTGTCTGAACAGTGCCTGCTGTTTAAAACCAAACTGAACAGGTAGATTGATCATCAGGGTATTACTTTGTTTTGAGATAGAAATAGTCACTATTATTTGTCCTTAAATAAGTTTTATGTGGGGTATTTATATGCTTATAAATCAAGTTGCTTTTTGACTTCTCCACTGCACTATCCCTAGTGCATGTCTAAGATGATGCTGTTTTGAACTATTATGGGGGGAAATGGCTGCTGTAACGACCACAAAAGTGGCGTTGATATGTCTACTCGAATGAACGAGTAAGGTTTTGAGTCGTTTAGCGAGTAAATAGGGGGAGGTGATGTAAGCTGCGAATGTATGTAGATGTTGTGCTGTCTGTTGTTTCGAGTTCACTTGGTAAAATCCTTTTTTATACTGACACTTAGTCATATCCTGATGACTAACGACTTATAATTTATCGGGTTATTTATCTTGAGTCAAATTTATTTATATAACTGATTGGTAAGTATGGGTTTTTGCTATGTAAGAATTGATTATTAATTCGGATAGTAATAATTGTGGCAATAAAAATTATTACTAATCACTAGGCAAACAATTTTATTATATGTTTGCAACTAGTTAATAATTGATCTGCAATAATACACAGCAGACTACTTAGCTTTGCCAGTAACGGGCAAATGAAAAACAGTGATATTTTATGTTGATTATTTAGTGAATGTTGCTAGGATCATATAATAACAATTTAGGAGTATGGAATGGCAACATGGTACAAGCTAGAGTTAAATGATGATGAGGCGGCAAAAAAAACAATGCAACGTGTGATGGATGCATTTACGCCTAAATATGTCGGTGCTGGTCGACCATTAGATATGGCTATCTTTTCTAGTGCTAATCCTGATGAAAAATCAATCACGCTCTATTTATCACCTAAAGCTGCCAGTTTAGCAATGCAGTTTGGTGCGAGCCCATGTGATGATAATTTTGTTAATACGGATTTATCATTATTAGTGGGTGATCAACGATGTGTCGGCCTATTATTTCCTGAAGCACAAGCGCAACAATAATTAGAACTAAAGGCTGAGCTTCCTTGCCTCGGATAGAGTGCTGGCTAGCAACTAGACAAGTACGTTAATCGTATTGCCGACATTGCCATTAGCACTGGGAAGCGATTGAATTAATTGTAATGCGGCTTGACCATCTGTTTTAATCTGATCGTTAGTTATTTTGAGAAGCGCTATTTCATGTTGTGCAGCAGTACGCTGAGCAGAAAGAATAGGTGATACTTGGATTGTTCTGTCAATATTCATACAACACCTCGTTTTGCTTTACGAACTATATTTTTATTTTAGCAGTTAAATGAGCCTAATAGCAATAAGTTAACTCATTTCATATTGACCTAGAATAGTAGTCATTTTGTTAAAAGCAAGGTGCAAGCGGCTTAAATTTTGTTTGGCTAACTGAAAATCCCCAGCTTGTTGTTGAGTGACAATATCTGTTGAAATAAAGTGCATCACATCATGGGCTTGTTGTAATTTGTCTATCCAGTCATCTTTAAACTGCTGATCTTTTCTGAGTCGTTTTAGCCAAGGGCTAAAATGACAGTTCAAATTTCGTGGTGTTTCATCAGGATTGTTTTCTAGCAAGTTTTCTATATTCTCTAACCAGTGACCTAACATTAATTTGAGAGCATGGATGTGTTTTTCTGCTTCTGATAACACTTCTTGACCGCATGACTGCCAGGCTGGATTTGCTTTGTATTGATTAATCCAAGTGACAATATTATCAGCAGGCATTGGTTTTGCAATGGCATAACCTTGTGCGTCATGACAACCCATCAAAATTAGCATGAGGCCATGATCCGATGTTTCCACGCCTTCTGCAATCAGTTCTTTGTTAAATGTGTTGGCGAGACCTATAACACCATCAATAATAGAATAGTCATCTGGATCTTCTAAAATATCCCGAACAAAACTTTGATCTATTTTGATGGTATTGGCTGGCACTCTACTGATATGGGACAGTGATGAATAACCTGTGCCGAAGTCATCAAGTGCGATGGAAACGCCAAGTTCATTACGGCAACGTGTTATCACCTGACTAATCATTTCTAGATCACTTAATACACTACTCTCTAAAATTTCCAGTTGGAAATGGGTTGAATCAACATGTGGGTAACGTGCTAATGCCGCATTAAGCTTGTCATAAAATGAGGCCTCGAGCAGATGGTAAGACGCGATGTTAATGCTCAGGTGTGTATCAATCTCGACATCATGCCATTGACTAAGCTGTTCGAGTGCATGTTCAATAACCCAGTCACCCAGGTCAACTTCTACCTCAGTAGCATCAATAGCAGGCAAGAAAGTATTAGGAGGAAGCAGGCCTTTTTGTGGATGTTGCCAGCGAATCAAAGCTTCGAAACCAATAATATCTCCTGTTACCATATTTACTTTAGGTTGGTAAAAAAGGCAAAGTTCATCATTGACTAAAGCGCGTTTTATTTCTTGTAAGAGCGATTGTTTATCGGCCACTTTTGAAGATTCAACAGCATCAAAGAAGCGGTAGTGATTTTTCCCTGCTTGTTTTGCTTGATACATGGCTTGATCAGCATTCCGTAATAAAACATCAAGTTCATTATTATCGCTAGGAAATAAACTAATACCAATAGATGCACTGATCTCAATAGAGTGGCCATCAATCAGGTAGGGTATGGTGACTGCTTTAACAATACGGTCTAATACATCAACACATTCTGTTGATGTAGTCGTTTCCCCTAACAGTAAGATAAATTCATCTCCCCCTAAACGAGAAACGGTATCTTCACTTCTTATGGTTGAAGTGAGGCGATAAGCCACTTCTATAAGTAGCTTGTCCCCTGTTTCATGACCATAACTATCATTAACCGGTTTGAAATTATCTAAATCTAAAAAACAGACCGCAAGTAAGGTCTCTGTGCGTTTACTATGGGCAATCGCTTGCGTAAATCGATCGGCTAATAGAATACGGTTGGGTAGTTTTGTCAGCGGATCATAATGGGCTAATAGTTCCAGTCTCTCTTTTTGTTCTTTGCTCATGGTGATATCTGAGAATAAACCTACGTAATGCATGGTGTAGCCATCATTATCTTTTAGCGCTGATACTGACAGCATCTCAGCATATAATTCACCATTTTTTCGACGATTCCACATTTCACCTTGCCAATAGCCTTTGCCCTTAATTTGTTGCCACATTTTGCTGTAAAAATTGTGGTCTTGCATGCCTGAGCTTAGTAGATTTGGGTTGCGTCCAATAACCTCATCACGGCCATATCCGGTAATTTCACAGAAAGTAGGGTTAACATCAATGATTATCCCATGACTATCGGTAATAATAATGCCTTCATGGGCTTCATTAAATAATCGTGAAGAGAGTTGTGCTTGTTTTTCACTTTCTTTTCGTCGCGTAATATTGACCACGATGGCAACAAAAGCAGCTTGGCCTAAATAATCGGATAATTGCAGGTGAATTTCAGCAGGGTAAGTTGAACCATCTTTACGTTGATGAATCGTTTCAAAAATGATTTTTTGTTGCGAATGATCTTGTAAGGGCCGGACTAGTTCCACAAAAGTGGCAATGTCATAGTCTGGTTTAATATCTACAGGTGTCAGCTTGGTGAACTCTGCTAGGGTATAACCGATATTACTTAAGGCACCTTGATTGGCATGAATAAAACGGAAACTGCTGGCATCAAAGATAAATATTTCATTAAGTGAATCTTCGATAATTTTACCAAAGGCACTTACTTGAGACTGACTTTCTAATAGATTATTTTCTGCTTCTTTAATGCTGGTAATGTCGCGAGCAATACCAAATAAACCGATAATGTTTCCCTCATCATCACGAATAGGATATTTTCGGTTATCAACCCAGCCTTTATTACCTTGATTATCTACGGTCGGTTGAATTTCATGAGCGACTTTAATTTTGCCAGTGAAAACTTGTTTTTCCAGACTGTAATATTGATCGGCAAGATGTTCAGGAAAAACATCATAATCTGTTAAACCGATTAAGTCGGACCAGTGTTCAGATGGATCGGTTAAGTCGACTAGGGTTTGGCTTGCACCGGTAAAGACGTGATGGCGATCTTTAAAGTAGATATAGTCATCAGTATTTTCCATCATTGCGGTAAAATTAGAAATGATATTGGCATTAACGACAGTTTGTTTTAAATCTACGGCACTTTGTAACAAAATAGTCAGAGCAAGATTGGCTGAATCAGTGATGGCGATTTTTTTATAAGAGGCAATAACACACTTAATTTTACCGTCTTGTTTTCGTAAACGAATATTGCGTGAAATCGATGCAGAACTCACGCTATTTGCAAACAATGTATCGAGTATATCAACATCATCCGGATGGATAATACTTTGTAATGAAACCGTATTATTAATAAAGTCTTCGGCACTATAACCTAATAGTGAACTAATATTTTCATTCACATGCTTGATAATGTTTTGTTGTTCATCTAATTCAAATAGAAAGCTGATGTCTGACATAGAGGCTCATTGTTAGGAACAATTATATTTCTGCTGGAAAGGGTCTTTCCCGTAGCGATCAATAGATAATTACACTATTTATTGTGATGGATTATAGCAGGATTTTTATAAGCTAAGTATTACTGAATAGCACATTAAAAATCCTAAGCTTAAGCGCATAATAGGCGCAGAAAAAAACGATGGCGACGTTACGAATATTTAGTCGCGGCAGGAAAAATAAGTAGAGCATTGATCACCGCTATTTAGATTTAAAAGTTATTGACCTTGCGTTAGATCTTCTCTATATTTTCTTCTTAATATGTTCTCAATAAGTATTAAGGAAAAAATATGTCCATCAATAGTTCGCATAAAGATCGTTTATAAGTGAGGCCGTCGCGAAAAAAAAACTGGTCAAGAGTGATTATCTTGATTGATATGAACTGCTTTTTTGCACAGGTAGAGCAACAAGATAATCCGTTCTGGCGCAATAGACCTATTGCTGTCACTAATGGCGTGCAAGGATCTACCATTATTACATCGAGTTATGAAGCGAGAGCCTATGGTATTAAAACGGGCATGAGGCTTAGAGAAGCTCGGCAACTTTGTCCTGAGTTGATACAAGCACCATCGAGGCCGTATCGCTATGCGGAAATATCGACAAAAATAATGCAATCACTGCACAGTATTACACCCGATGTAGAAGTGTATTCAGTTGATGAAGCCTTTCTCGATGTAACCCAATGCCAATCTTTATTGGGCACACCATTAGAAATTGCTCAACGAGTGAAACAAACCGTGAGCGAGGTGTCAGGCTTAACCTGTTCAGTCGGTGTCAGTGGCGATAAAACAACGGCAAAATATGCGGCAAAATTAAATAAACCAGATGGGCTGACTGAAATACCACCGTGGGATGCTGAAAATACATTAGCAGCAATTCATATCACTGAACTCAGCGGCATCAATAAAGGTGTGGCTAATTTCCTTAAGCAATATGGTGTTGTGAATTGTGGTGATATGAAAAATATTCCTATCAGTATTCCTGCACAGCGCTTTGGTAATTTGGGCCGTCGGATATGGTTGATGGCACAGGGAAAAGATCCTGAGCTAATTCAATTGACGGTCAAGCCACCCAAAACGATAGGTCACGGTAAAGTGATGCCACCACAAACGAATGAATTAACAACTATCCTGACTTATTTTCAGCATATGAGTGAGAAGGTAGCTGCCAGATTACGAAAACATCATTTTAAAGCCAGTCATTTTTATATTGGTGTTAAAACGGAGCAAGGTTGGTTGCAGACAAAAGTGAAATTGCATCAGACTATAGATGATGGTCAAATACTATTTCGTCAATGTCGGCAGTTCACGATGATGAGGTGGCAAGGGCAGGGAGTGTATCAGGTGCAAGTAACGGCGTTAAATCCTGGTTCAGAACAGCAACAAATGTTATTTGAAAATGAACTTGTCGATGATAAACGTAGGCAACTTAATACCGCTATGGATCAGATAAACCAACGTTATGGTGAGTTTACAGTAGCACCTTCACGGCTAATAGATCGCTCAGCGATGCCGAATGTAATTGCTCCCTCGTGGCAGCCATCAGGCCATAGGAAAACAATTTAATGTGTGGCGGTGTTTATTTTGAGCATAGTGGCAGTGTACTAAGACACTACTTTCCTAACCCAAAAGCCGTGTTGCCTGTACAAAAAAAGGATGGCAGTATCATTTTATTACCCTGGGGTAGACGACAACAACAAATGGGCAGTTTACCTATGGGGGGCTGGGCTCGCTTAGAGTCTATTTATACCGGAAAGTGGGATAAGTATTTCCCCCGTGCAGTCAAACTCCCGGTGCTGAGTTTTATGGAAAAAGACTTTGCAGGCCAAAGCCATTGGTATGATTTAAATAAAGGCCAATACATTCAGGGCCTATTAGCTAAATACAATCATGAACAGTGTATTTATATTGTCACCATTGAGCCTGAGCTGGAGGATGCTCAAATACACAATAGATGGCCTAGAGTCGTTCAATTAGGTGAACCATCAAAAAAACAAATGGAATAGTAAACTCAGACAGCAATTTAACAGGTACTATTGTGCTATTTAAAGCTGATTACTTGTAAGTTTATAGCTAACTATAAAGCTATTGCCAATAGTGTGCTAACGGAGTGAAAAATGATCAAGTTCAATATGCTGTTTAACGTTATTTTAATTTTACTCACCTTTATTGTGGGCATATTTGTTATTAGCAGTATCACTAAGACAGATGTAGGCGGCCCGACTACTATTTATCCTGTTGAAACACTCGGTTTAGATGATGAAGGTAACGATGACGATGACGATGACGAATATGACTATAGTCTCGCTGAACGGCAACGTGTTGATCTCCATCTTTATGGTAGCGATACATTAGAGACCGTAACAATTAGTACGGTTGCAGTGCTTAATGATGATACTGAACCTAGTCTATGGCGAATAAAGAATGAGGAGGAATCTAGCAGAATTTCCAAACTAAGCGAGCAGCAGCTGTACATTACTTATCAGGGTAAGAATGTACTTTCTACTGACGAACTTATTTATGACTATATTCACTTTAATGCTGTCTGTACTGGCCCAGATAAACGCCAGCAGTTATTGTTCAGTATGGTTAGAGGGGGCACTGCGAATGGTGATATTCAGGATATGCTATTTGTTTACATCGATCCGATAAGTAACACCTTTCAATATAACGTTGTTGAAAGACGCTATTTGTCTGATGTGTGTGATATGGATAGTGCACAGGCTAATGAGGCTGAGCAAGCACAGTTATTAGCTGAAATTAATACTATCCATGAACAACTTCGTCCATCCATGGATGACACCGATGTTGCTAGCTACTTATTCTCAGAACACGCATTGCCTATACGCCAGTTTTCTAAGGATCAATTTGAGTCAATATTGACAGAGTTTAAACGTTTTATACCCGTTGAAATTGACATGGAAGAGGTGATAGAAAGCGATGAGTATATAGAAGAATATCCTGATTTTTATCAAGCTGACTTCATGATTAATGACATTGTTGAAGATGAACATTGGAAAGTGGTTGAGATACTCTATTTACAACTTGATGCATCATGGGGAGTATTAGCCGTGGAGAATAAAAGCACGGGTGATTGGACTTCTTTTTATACAGTCTCAGAGGGCGACTCAAAGCGGTACCTTTATTTAGACGATGAGCTTGAGCTTGTTGATGGTGAACTAAGGGGGGATTTTAAACCGTATAGTGAGCAGAGAGTGGCTGTTTCACTTGATGATTTTACGGTGCAACAGACCTTTGAATATAACTTTGAAGATTATCCAATTGAATCCTTTTACGCAGGGCCTATCGCCGAACTGAATACGCAAAGTAGCGAGTTTGCAGCACTATTTAGAACTCGCATTCGTCAGCAGCTAGAGCAAGGTGTGGATTTTGCTGGCCACTATTCATTGATGATGGCAGGCTGCGGCACCGAATGTCAGGCCATAGCGATTACAGATGTGATAACGGGTGATGTTGTTGCTGAAACGGTTTCGCGAGCAGGCGCTGAATATTATGAGGATAGTCAGTTATTAATCCTTGATGGTGATGAATACTGTCTCAGCACTGATATTTGTAGTCCAAGTTATTATCTGATGATATCAGGACAATTGCTTGAATTAGATTGAGCTGCTGCTTGCAGAGACCAAGCAGTAATTTGTATTTACGATTGCTTATTATTATGGATAAGACTCAGCATGAAAAACTATTTACACAAATCTAAGTTCTTTTCCATATTATCAAAGGCTGTTTGGAATTCGGCTAATCCCTTACGTGCACTATCAATTTCACCATTTTGAAACTGGAGCAGTAAGGCATGTGCTTGAAGATGTATGGTTTCATGAGACATCGCCAGCTGTTCTAAAGCAGCTTGGTCAAATAACTGGACTTGTATTGCTCTCTGGATCCATTTTCCACATGGACATTGCGTGTCGTTCATAATAGGCCATGATTCAAGAGTTTGTGCTGATGATTTAATATTGTTTATAAATCGCTCTTTCCAATGTTCAGTGATAATTCTGAATATGGTTAGCTTATTTTGTTGTGCTGTTTGCTGGTGACGACTATGGTCTAACCATGCTTGATTAGGGCTGTAGTGTTGAATCCATTGGGGGATATCTTCGGCTGGCATTGGCTTGGCAATACCATAACCTTGAGCTTCATCACAGCCCATCATTAGTAGCACTAAGCCATGATTTGTTGTTTCCACGCCTTCGGCAATGAGTCCGCGATTAAATGAATCTGCCAAGCCGATAATGCCATCAATAATACTGTAGTCACTTGGATCGTCAAGGATATCTCTAACAAAACTTTGATCTATTTTGATGGTATCAGCAGATAAGCTACGCAGATGTGTCAGCGAGGAATAGCCGGTGCCAAAATCATCTAAGGCGATATTAACGCCTAATATAGTTTGGCATTGCTGGATAATATAACTAATCGCATCAAGATCACCGAGAGCACTACTTTCTAATATTTCCAACTGTAGGCATTGTGAGTTGACTGTTGGATGTAGTGCCAAGGCCGATTCTAACTGGGTAAAAAAGGTCTCTGACTGCAAGTGATGTGAAGATATATTAATACTCACTTCTGGTCTAATATCTTGACGATGCCAAATTTCAAGTTGTGACAGTGCTTCATTAATCACCCAATCACCGACTTTTATTTCTAGCTCTGTGGATTCAATAATAGGTAAAAATTCTAATGGTTGAATCAAACCTCGGTCTGGGTGATGCCAGCGAATTAAGGCTTCGGCACCAAATACTTCACCTGTTGCCATATTTACTTTAGGTTGGTAATACAAGCTAAATTCGTTATTGATTAAAGCAAGATTAATTTCATCAAGTTGCTGCTGTTTTTGGGTGTGAAATGCATCATCTTCGACGCTAAACAAATGATGACGGTTTCTACCTGCTTGTTTAGCTTGATACATGGCATGGTCGGCATGGCGTAATAAGGTATCCAAATCAGCATTATCAAACGGGTAAAGTGTGATGCCACACGAGGCGCTGATAGAGTGTGTTTCACCATTAATGCGATAAGGTTGTGCAATAGCCTCAAGGAGGCGATCTAAAAATTGCTCACAGTGGGAGAATGACTCAATCCCCCCTAATAAAAGAGCAAACTCATCTCCACCTTGTCTGGAAATCGTGTCTTCATCACGAATGATGAGTTTAATACGAGCGGCGACTTCTTTAAGTAGCTCATCCCCGACCATATGACCATAGGTATCATTAATCGGTTTGAATTTATCTAAATCAAGGAAACATACCGCAATTTGAGTTGCATTTCGTTTGCTATGGGCCACCGCTTGCTGGAAACGATCTGCAAATAAAGTCCGATTAGGCAATTGAGTTAGAACATCATAATGTGCCATCTGGTGGAGTTTTTCTTGCTGATTTTTACTGCGGGTGATATCAGTGAATACACCGACATAATTGATGATCATGCCATGGTCATCCGATACCGTAGATATATTGAGTAATTCGGCATAGAGCTCACCTTTTTTGGTACGGTTCCAAACCTCACCTTGCCAGTGGCCATGCTCATCAATATGCTGCCACATATCGACATAGAACTGTGGGCTTTGTTTGCCTGAACTGAGTATGCGAGGGTTTTTTCCCATTACTTCTTCACGGCTATAGCCGGTGATGCGACAAAAAGCTGGATTGACATCAATAATTTCTTTTTCGGCATTGGTAATGGTAATACCTTCATTGGTATCACTAAATACACGGGCGGAGAGTTGCAGTTTTTCTTCTACCTTTTTACGCAAAGTAATATCATTAAAAACACCAACGCCACCGATAATTTCACCTCGGCTGTCAAACATGGGGACAAAATCAGCTTGCAAGTAAATGTCTTTATGGCCGGTGACGGAGCTATAAAGCCCTTCATAAAAACCAACTTGACCTGATAGTGATTGACGAAGTGCATCCAACATCTGTTCATCTACTAAATTATCCAGCATATTAAAGCCAATTAACACGTCTTTTGTGCTGCCGATCAATTGCTCAAACTGTTTATTTACCGTCACTAAGTTGCTATTGGCATCATAATGAAAAATGCCTACAGGTGAATGTTCAAGAATAGAGTTGATTTTACTTTCACTGATGGCCAATTTAAGTGTTCTATTTGCCACTTGTTTTTCTAAGGTGTCAGCTAAGTGGCGCGTGTTTTTTGAATAGGCTAAAACTAGAGGTATTGCGAGTAAGACAAACACCGTGCTGATGAGCAAAACGGTATATAAATCTTTATTTAACAGATCTTGAATATAAGAAATATCTAGATCAGCACCTACCACATAAGTTCGTCCGTCCTCACTGGTAATGGGAATAAATACACTACGGAAATGTCCCCATTTATCTTTATATTCAATATAGGCTTCTTCTTTGTTATTGAAGACAGCAAAGACCAGGGGATCGACATCATCATAAATATCCCCAAAGTGAGACAAACCACTATTATTGTCGAGTTCTTCATCTGTAGCACTGGATGAAGTAAACAAAATTTGTCCATTTTTTTGTATCAGGCTATAGATATAAACAATGTCACTATGACGAGTGAAGTTTGATAGCTTGGTGATATTAGTAATATCTTTGTTGCGGGACAGCCCCTCTTTCAACATATCTTGATGGTGAAAGCCATCTGCTAATAATAACGGGGTTGTTAGAGCAGCGCTTTGCAGACGAAGATCTAAATCGGCATAAATTTCTTGTTTCTCATGCTGGTATGAACCAACAGAAAAAACAACAATCCATAGGATATATAGGCCAATGATAAGATAAATTTTATTGCCAAAAACAGCATGTATTTTAGTCACGTTGCAGTCATGTCTCTATGTTATTTAATAACTGTAATACATAGAGTATAGCAATTTCTCTGTGGCATGATCTGATAAGTACTTGTTCATAGATAGTAGACAATAAAGTTTAGATAAACATACTGTCATTACTGTTGTTTTATCGGTTTAATTTAGTTACTGACTAGTAATAGTTTTTACATTTACGGATAGATTAGGCATAATCGAGTTGTACATTAATTAAAAGTAGAGTTAAGGATGATGAAACTTTTTAAAACAACGCTATATGGCGTTATTTTGTGTTCGCCCATTTTCATGTGGCTGAACAACGAGCAGGAGCAGGATTTCAGTGCAAAAGATAATGTCTTTATTAGCACTGTAGATCACAGTCCCCCTAGCTATAAAAAACCAGAACTCCCAGTAGAAGAGGCTGTAAAACCGCTAGCAAAAATGCCGGCAAGCCCCTCTGTTGTTGAAGCGTATCCACGCCAAGTTCCTAGGAAATCCGCCAAGGTTGCCGTCAAGCCACAGGTCAATTCCTGTGCAAAAGTGACGAGCAAACATGTGGCACATAAAAGGGAAATTTATGAATGGATTGATGGCAAGGGTCGGCGCCAACTTAGTGATATTCCACCTAAGCGAGATTATAAAAATCTAAAAGTAAAAGGTTTATATATTGATGATTACTTTAACTTAAAGTTAGATAGTCGTCATGCAGATCTACCTGCATTTACACAATCGGATATCCAGTCGGGTGTGACAAAAATTTATAAGACTTTAGTTCAGGTCATTAAAGTGTCAGAGTTACGGGCTATCAATCTCAATCTCAGGTTTTATAGTGATAAAGATCAGTTTCATCGTTATCGCCAAGATGTTGCTCCAGAAACCGGCTTTAAAGCGACAGGTTTTTATACCTCTCGTTTAAATGAAGCCACTATTTTTGCTGTGGGTAGCAAAGCGCATATGACGTCTATTAGCCTTCATGAATCAACCCATGCCATCGTGGCAGCAATGTTCGGTGGAGCACCCGTGTGGCTAAACGAAGGCTTAGCAAGCTTTTTTGATCAAATGATAATAACGGGCGAACAAACGTTTAAGTTTTCAATGGATGATCGGCGGATGAAATTGTTGCGAAGTAGTTCTATACCCGCATTGGGAAGTCATTTTTCACAAACGCCAAAACAATGGTATGCCTATACTAATGATGATTTGAATTATGCGGTTGATTGGTCACTGGTCTTTTTTATGATGATAAATCCAAGTCGCCGTGATTTTTTACGGGCAATGCTAGAACATCTTGCAGTTAATGATTGTCATAGGTTTTCTACCACTTCATACATTAACCAACATTATCCTGGTGGATTGAAGCAACTTGAATCGACTTGGCTACACTGGTTAAAAAATGCACCTGCTGGAACCGTGACATTTTGAGTATTGTGTAATGACTTAGTAACACTGATGGTTAGTTAATATCAAAGCCAAGTATCGGAACTGCACCACTACAGTTTTAGTATTGGGGTGACTAAACAGTTCACAGCCTGAATAAAAAGTGACTAAGAATGGGTGTGTTTAGTATAGGCAAAAAAAATAGCTACCGAATTAACGATAACTGTTTGTTTTTACACCAGGTATATGGTGCGCCCGACACGATTCGAACGTGTGACCGCTTGGTTCGTAGTTTGACTAAAAATAAAGTCATAATATAATTATAATATTAGGATCATTTGGAATAGACTATTCATTAATAGGTGATAGTGATAGTGGTGGGTGTGACAGTGTTGGTGACTAATCTAAACTTGGCTATATGATTTAACCTATATGTTGCATAGACCGGTTGAATCCACAACCCAAATAGGATATGCCACGCTAACATTCAGCTATGTGGAATAAAAAGAGTAACTATTGATAGTTGCTAACGAAACAATTACATCATTAGAAGGTTTTTAATTGAAATATTTTAGAGTATCAAGCCTAATAGAGGGCATTTCTTATTTGCTTATACTGAGCGTTACGTTTGATGTGATTAGTCGAGATTACATTTTTCCTTTAGGTCTAACCCATGGGGTTTTATTCATTGTATACCTAATGTTATCTCTTCATGCTTCACATAAACGAAGCTGGCCTGTAATTGTTTGGCTTCTAGTTTTTCTTGCATCTATAGTTCCTTTTGCCTTTATAGCTGTAGAGATCTTTCTACGGAAAGAATTGAAAGAGAGTAGATCTGATAGACCGACATCAAACCAAACAACAGATAGTATCAGCACATAATTAACTACTATCTGTAAAGCTTAAGCTAAGTATGAAATAATCAGCCTCTAGAGCGTTAGAAAGTGCATTGAAGCGTTGCACTAATAATAATTTTGGTACTAAGCTACAAAGATTAGAACTGTTTTGTCTTGAGTAGGTGACTTGGATAGTCAGACACTTGTAGCTACACATGTCTGTTTCGCACTCACAACCACCTGATCTATAGAGTGTTATAGGAATGACTGTGTGGGTTCCTAGTTAGATGAGAAATAAAGTAATAACAATTTCTTGCAGCTTTGGCCAAAATTAAATATTTACTACACTTTAGTGTTGTTTAGTGACAGTTATAAAAGTCGTATACATTCTTAAGTTCAGCGTCTTACAAATAGATTCTTAAAAAGGGCAGATTTCGCCCCACAGCTGACAGTCAGTGGTTAAGCTTTTTCGGCTTTATTTACGGCGCTGCATCTCATTACACTGTTAATTAGCGCAGCTATCAGCACGGTCGAGCCTGAGCTAATACGTGAATATTAGTATGCTATAGGAAGTTCAATCCAGAAGGTCGAGCCTTCACCTTCAGTACTGTCAAAGCCAATTATCCCACCCATTTTTTCAACTAAATCTTTAGTGACGACGAGACCTATACCTGTACCTTCAATTGATGATGTTGTATTCCCTAATCTATTAAATGCAACAAAAACATCATTTTTCATCTTTTCTGAAATACCGATACCCGTATCAGAAATGCTAAGTTTTACGGTGTTATGGTCTGTTTGATGCCAATCAATAGTGACATTTCCGCCTCGTTTATTATATTTAATGGCATTACTAGCCAGATTAAGAAAAATTTGTTTCAGTAACAGCTTATCTGCTTTTACAACAACATCAGGGCTGGCTACCAGATTAAAATGAACATCCATCTTATCTGCCTGAGTTTGAAGAAAAGACAAGCTCTTAGCAATCAGCTCTGGAAGAGATATGTATTCAAGTGAGATTACTATATTTCCTGACTCTACTTTAGCCAAATCCAGAACTTGAGTAACCAAGTCTAAGAGATGCATGCCAGCTTGGTGAATGTATCCAACATTTTCAAGCTGCTCTTCCGTCAGTTGGCTCTCATTCTCACTTTGTAGTAATTCGGAAAACCCTAAAATAGCATTGAGTGGTGTGCGTAGCTCATGACTCATTGAGGATAGAAATTCTGATTTTGCTTTATTAGCTTGTTCGGCTTCATATTTAGCTGATATTAATCTTGCTTCGGTTTTTTTCTGTTCCGTGATATCGCTAACAAGAGCGATAAAATAATCTATTGAACCATCGGTTTTACGAACTGCTCTAGCTGATATCGTTGCAAAAACAATGCTTCCATCCTTGTTGATGAAGCGTTTGTCCATTGAATAACCATCAGTCTCTCCTGACAAAACGCGATTAAATTCAGCAATATCTGACTCAATATCTCCAGGATGGGTTAACTCAGCCCAAGTTAACTTGGCAAATTCTTCGCGCGAATAGCCGAGCATACCACAAAGTGTGTCGTTAAAATCAAGCCAATTTTTATCTAATGAAGTGATTGCCATACCAATCAGACCTAGCTCAAAGTACCTTCGGTAGCGTTGCTCATTTTTCTTCAGCTCTTCAGCCTGTTTCCGTTCAGACATCTGGTGATTGCTCCTTTTTATAACTATCAGTTTGATTTAGAGATGATTTGCTACGACATTTAATCGAAAGTATACCATCCATGTATTTAGCCATTAGAAGCGGAGTATGGAATACACGGTAACTTATATTTAAGTCATGGTGAAATTGAATCAACAGACTCATAAATTTGAGGGGGTTTAAGTAACTTGTGTCTATAGTTAATACACTTATGTGCTCATCAACCAAAACATCAGGCTTACAGGGCTCTAGAGTGACGTGCAATTACCGCCAATGCGTAGATTACATTTAAGAAATGGACTGTTCTGACAGATGGTTGGGCATCTAAAGGCCTGATAAGGCTTAGTTTAGGTCGCATTGCGGTACGTTGACGATGCAAGAACTTCAGAACCCTTGATGTTATCCGTGCTTTTTTGTTTTTGTGCAAACGGTGGATATCCATACTTTAAGCCGAGCATGATAAAAAAGTGACTAAAAACTAAGGAAAGAATTCAAGGCAAAAAAAAACAGCTACCAAATTAACGATAACTGTTTG
>Ga0209495_1000462_pt1 | contig 31538 bp, 27 predicted proteins | sample EN1Hudsemesocosm_FD_184629 | JGI IMG/M metagenome (GOLD analysis project Ga0209495, IMG submission 184629) | Methane-oxidizing microbial communities from mesocosms in the Hudson Canyon - EN1E Hudson Canyon (SPAdes) (version 2) | ecosystem: Environmental > Aquatic > Marine > Cold seeps | place... | reverse complement strand
TTGATCTGAATCAGTGCGCCAATCGCTTGGGTGGTTCTATTTTGTCTCAGGTCTATTCTGAGTTTGGTGCTTCAGTGCCAGATGTTGATAGTCCAGAGGCTTTGATAGGCTTCTTTAATGCAATGCAAGAATCCATTGAATCCGGAGATATTCTGGCATATCACGACAGATCAGATGGAGGACTTTTAACTACTCTTACAGAGATGAGTTTTGCAGGTCATGTTGGTATCACCGTTGATCTTGATGTTGGTCTATGTGGTCCAGATAATAATATCGTCGCGGCATTGTTCAACGAAGAATTAGGCGCCGTCATTCAAGTCAAGGCGGGCCAAGTCGAAGAATTGTCTCAGCGATTTGAGTCTGCGGGCACGTCGGTAATGAATCTAGGCGGTCTTAATGACAGTGATCGAGTCGAGATTAGACAACAAGGCGAGATAATTTTTACTGAGAGGCGTGATGTTTTGCAAAGTGCTTGGAGTGAAACGTCTTTCCAAATCGCGTCTTTACGGGATAACGCTGACTGTGTTCGTGAAGAATTCGATCGTATTGAAAAAACAGATCCAGGCCTTTCAGTTAGCTTAACCTTTGATTCGAATGATGATATCAGTGCACCTTATATAAAAAGGGGATCTAAGCCAAAGGTGGCAATTGTGAGAGAGCAGGGGGTTAATAGTCACCTTGAGATGGCAGCGGCTTTTGATCGCGCTGGATTCGCCGCGGTTGATGTGCACATGAGTGATCTGCTGGCTCAGCGGCATTCTTTGGAGGATTACAGCGGGATGGTAGCCTGCGGCGGCTTCTCTTATGGTGATGTGTTAGGAGCAGGAGAGGGATGGGCAAAGACAGTATTGTTCAATAGTCAGTTACGAGATCAATTTGAGCATTTTTTCAGCCGTCAGGATACATTTAGCTTAGGCGTTTGCAACGGCTGCCAAATGCTGAGTAACCTAAAGTCGCTCATTCCTGGTGCAGATCTGTGGCCTCGGTTTGTGCGCAATCTCTCCGAACAATTTGAGGCTAGATTTTCCCTAGTCCGGGTTGAGTCCTCAGGTTCTGTTTTGTTGAATGGCATGGCCGGATCTATTATGCCGATCGCTGTTTCTCATGGCGAAGGTAGAGCCGAGTTTTCCTCGCCTGAAGATTTGATTAAATTAAATAACAACCATCAAATAGCACTGCGTTTTATCGAAAATGATTATGAAATTGCGTCTCGTTATCCTGCTAATCCTAATGGATCTCCCGAGGGATTGACTGGTGTTACTTCGACCGACGGACGAGTTACATTGATGATGCCACACCCTGAAAGGGTATTTCGGTCAGTGCTTAATTCTTGGCATCCTGACGATTGGGGTGAGGACGGTGCCTGGATGCGAATATTCCGAAATGCGCGACAATTTGTAGACTGATTGACTTAAAAAAACGACATTAAAGCATTTGTAATCATAGGTACTTTAATCGATGAATAAAATTAAAAACGAGCCAGAATTAGTAAAAAAAGCCCTTCAAATCGGTGCGGTATATGCGCAAAAACGGGGTTATGGTGAGATTGAAAATCAAGACTCACTTAAGCTTAAAGTAGAATTTGTGTATCGAGTTCTGATTGAAGATAAACTGATTCAGCCTTTAGCTAAAGATCAGATTAGCGATCCAAATATGCGGCATAAATTAGCGTTGTGGATTTCCAGGCAGCTTCCTGCTGACCACCCTTTGTTGAAGTAAATTTTAATTTAACTCACGTTTAGTTAATAGCTTAATAGGTCAAATGTTGAGTCTAATTAAGCCAGATTGTGTGGTAAACTTCTTTCTGAGTTGACTAGGCAATCGCTGTCTTGAATTCTCCGATATTCGCATGCGTTTAAAGGGGAGCAGGTCAGAGGAAAGTCCGGGCTCCAAAGGGTAGAGTGCCAGGTAACGCCTGGGGGGTGGAAGCCTACGGAAAGTGCCGCAGAGAGCAGACCGCCGATGATTCGTTCGCGAATACAGGTAAGGGTGAAAGGGTGCGGTAAGAGCGCACCGCGCTGCTGGTAACAGTAGTGGCAGGGTAAACCCCACTCGGAGCAAGACCAAATAGGTTTCCATATGGCGCGACCCGCGTTGGGAACGGGTAGGTTGCTTGAGGCAAGCGGTGACGTTTGTCCCAGATGAATGATTGTCCACGACAGAACCCGGCTTATCGGTCGACTCACTTATTTTTTTAGTTCAATGAAAAAGGTCAGCAAGTTTTGCTGACCTTTTTTGTTTTCTAGCCTTAAACCCAAAATATCAATAACCAAAAAGTATATAAACCGATATTTTTATTATCAAAATGTTCTTAAAAACCCATAAACTAGAAGTTACTTTAAGTTTTAGCGGTAGTTTGATGTTTTATATTGCTAAATATTAAGAGCTTATCCTGTTCTTTTATGGGAATGGTTAATATTGGTGGAACTTACTGATTTTATTACATTTTTATCATTCCTTGACGCTTGACATTAGCATCCTTGCCTAATAGTGTGCACATATGGGGAAAAGTGGCAAAAAGTGGTATTTTAAGCCGCTTTCATAACTAGAAAAGGCTAAAAATGTTTAGAGGTAGTGATCCAATCAATATGGACGCGAAGGGTCGGATGGCAATCCCGACCCGCTATCGTGGCTTATTGTCCGAATTGTGTGGTGGCGACCTTGTTATCACCATCGACATGAAGTCTACCTGCCTGACTCTTTCACCGCTACCTGAGTGGAAGAAGTTCGAAGAAAAAGTAGCCGCTCTTCCGGCATTGGATGATCTTGGCGAAATGCTGAGTCGATTCGTTGTGGGTCAGGCAAAAGATATTCAACTCGACGGCAGCGGGAGAATTCTAATTCCTACAGAGCTTAGAAATTTTGCGGACCTGGACAAAAAACTGATCTTAGTAGGGCGAACTCAAAGACTTGAGATCTGGTCGGAAGATAACTGGAATACTGAGAGAGAAAAGTCTCAGGAGAACTATCGCGGCATGCTGATAGATAGGGACAATATGTCAGACGCCCTGAAAAATTTATCTTGGTAAGGAATGGAATTGTTCGTGACTGAGCATACGACAGTATTATTAAAGGAGGCGGTTGAAGCGTTAGTGACTAACGCAGATGGCTTCTATGTCGACGGTACTTTTGGTCGTGGCGGTCACTCGGCAGAATTATTAGACAAAGTATCTGAAAATGGAATTGTGCTGGCTATAGACAAGGATCCCCAGGCCATTGAGTCTGGTCGTGAACGCTTTAAGCAAGATTCTCGGTTAAGGCTGGTTCACGGCAGTTTTGCCGACATGTCTAATTTTGTAAACGATCAAGCACACATGGGCAAGGTCTCTGGCGTTTTGCTCGATCTTGGCGTGTCATCACCTCAATTAGATGAAGCTGATCGCGGTTTCAGTTTTATGCGGGATGGGCCTCTTGATATGAGAATGGATACCTCCGCTGGCCTATCTGCCGCGGAGTGGATTGCAAGTGCTGATGAGCAAGAAATTAGTCACGTGATTAAAGAATATGGTGAAGAACGATTTGCTCGACGGATGGCTAGTGCTGTAGTTCAAGAGAGAAGTAAAACTCCAATCACTAGAACAGTCCAGCTAGCCTCTATTTTGGCTGCGGCGCACCCGGCATGGGAAAGAGGGAAGCATCCAGCGACCAAGGCTTTTCAAGCTATAAGGATTTTTATTAATCGAGAGCTCGATGATTTAGAAGTTTTACTCAATCGGGTTATAGATGTGCTGCAGATTGGAGGTCGACTCGTCGTGATCAGCTTCCACTCGCTAGAGGATCGACGAGTGAAGCGATTTATTCGTGATCAAGAGCGAGGTATTAAGTTGCCGAAAAACCTCCCAGTGAGAGATGTTGAGCGTGGTGTCCGCTTAAAAAAAGTGGGAAAAGCGATTAAGCCTACTGATCTTGAAGTTGGGGACAATATAAGGTCTCGCAGCGCGGTTATGCGTGTGGCAGAGAGGGTCGCCTGAAATGACCTCTCTGGAGCAAAGCAATTTTTTGTCGGCGCAAATGCAGATTGCAAGTTTGTGGGTGTTGGTGGTTGTAACAGCGATATCAGTGGCTTATGTCAGCCATCTGTGTCGTGAAAAGTATGCAGAATTGGTGATGCTTGAAGGGGAGGCAAACCAAATGCAGGTTGATTATGGCAGATACTTGTTAGAGCAAAGCGCCTGGGGTTCATTGCAGAGGATCGAAATGTCTGCAATTGCAAAGTTCAATATGCATAGCCCCCAGTCAGATGAAATTGTAATTGTTAGGGCCCCTTAATTGAGGTTTTGTTAAAACACACAAAGTCACATGAGTGACTGAAAGGTAGATAAAAAACGTGGCCAAGAAATCGGTACAGGCAGTTATACCGCGATGGCGTTACTATTTAGTAATGCTATTTTTGGCCTCTCTACCACTGATACTTTTGGCAAAAATAGCACAACTTCAAATTCTTCCTAGCCAAGAGAGAGGCGTTGACTTTCTTCAGAATCAGGGAGATAACCGATCGATTCGTAAGGTGTCTATTCCAGCATATAGAGGTCTGATTACTGATAGGAATGGTGAGCCTCTTGCTGTGAGCACTCCGGTTACGGCGATCATTGCAAACCCTCAGCAAATCCAAGACAAAGATCTCAAGCGATTATCGGCTGCCATGTCCCTGTCTGAAGTGCAGCTTAAAGCTCGCTTGAAGCGCTATCGAAATAAATCCTTCATGTATCTCGCGCGTCAGCTTCCAATAGATAAAGCCGAAAGTATTTTAGATTTAAATATTTTAGGCGTGTCTAGCCAAAAGGAGTACAAGCGATTTTATCCTGCAGGCGAAGTTACCGCGCAGTTGGTTGGCTTTACTGATATTAACGACAACGGTCAAGAGGGAATGGAGCTTGCCTACGATACGTGGTTAACCGGTGAAGCGGGCGCAAAAAAGGTTGTACAAGACCGAGCTGGTCGAGTCATTAATGATATTTCACTGATTAAACCTGCAAGATCAGGTGAAGATCTGCGTTTAAGTATAGATCTACGCGTTCAGTATGCTGCATATAGGGCGCTTAAAAAAGCGGTAAAGAAACACAATGCTAAATCTGGTTCGGTCGTGGTGCTTGATGTAATAACTGGCGAAGTTTTAGCTATGGTAAATCAGCCTTCATTTAATCCGAATGATCGATCTTATTTACGTCAAGGCTCTATTCGTAATCGAGCCATGACTGATGTGATGGAGCCCGGTTCTACTGTAAAACCTTTTACTATTTTAGCGGCACTTGAGAGTGGGAAATTTTCATCTGAGAGTTTAATTGATACAAGCCCAGGATATCTGAAGGTTGATTACAAGACCTTTGTGGATCCGTCAAACTACGGCGAATTGGATCTCAGTGGAGTATTAACTAAGTCAAGTCAGGTCGGAACAACTAAGGTGGCCTTGGCGCTTAATCCTGAATTAACGCGCGAATTATTTCAGAGGGTAGGCTTCGGTGAAGTAGTTGGCAGCGGATTTCCTGGTGAGACACTAGGTAGTTTGCCGGCCTATCGAAAATGGGATCCAGTGACTCAAGCCACTTTTGCTTTTGGTTATGGCTTGAGTGTTTCCTCCCTCCAGTTGGCTCGGGCTTATGCAGTTCTTGCCAACGATGGCGTTCGCAGAGAAGTGTCTCTGGTTGCTCTGGAGTCAGAGTCGCCAAGTTCGAGAGTGATTGGTGTTGAGGCCTCACGGCAAGTCCGATATATGTTGCAGGCAGCCAGTAGCCGCAGGGGCACAGGTAAAAGGGCCATGATCGATGGTTACTCTGTTGGAGGTAAGACAGGTACTTTGCACAAGGTTAAAACTGGTGGAGGTTATGATGAAAATCGTTATATGTCCGCTTTTGCTGGATTGTCACCGATTGAAAATCCGCGCCTAGTGACTGTAGTTGTTATTGATGAGCCATCTGATGGTAGTTACTTTGGCGGTCTAGTGGCAGCGCCGGTTTTTTCCGAGGTCACTGGTAGTGCCCTGAGATTACTTCAGGTAACACCTGATCAAATCAACGTAAACCGCACAGTCGCATCTATTCCTAAATTGATTAGAAAGCGAGGTGAGTCATGATGGGCTTCTCTCGTGAACCAAAGATCATGCTGTCAGACTTGATTCAGGGTTTAAACCTTTCAAAAAAATGCCCGCGGATAGCGATTAAAGGTATGACTATAGATAGTCGCAGCGTTATGCCAGGCTATTTATTTGTGGCTCTCAAAGGATCTCAGAAAGATGGAATACAATATATTCCCCAAGCGATTGATCGCGGAGCGGTTGCAGTTCTGGCTGAATGGGATGGTGTAAATAATGAAGCTGTAAAGCCAATTCATGGCGGCGTTAAGTCCGCGATTCCAGTGATAGGCATTGAATATTTGGCTCAGTCGTTATCTTCGATTGCTGGGCGCTTCTATGGTGAACCTTCCAAACGACTAGCCATTGTGGCGATAACGGGCACCAATGGAAAAACTACCTGTGCACAGCTGTACGCAGATTTATTTTCCCAGCTACAGGATAATTCACAACCTGACAGTGAAGACTTTAAATGTGGATTTGTAGGAACTTTAGGTCATGGGATCGCTAGAATACAGAGTGCTGAGGATAGCCAGATTTCCTCCTCTTCTGAGAATGTCCAGCCTTCGTGTCTCACCACTCCAGATGCTATCTCTATGCAGGGCATTCTTGCTGAATTAGCTTCCGATGGTTGTAGTGCAGTCGCCATTGAAGCTTCATCACACGCCTTGGTGCAAGGCCGGATTTCCAGCGTAGAGGTAGATACGGCGGTTTTCACTAATTTGAGCAGAGACCATCTAGATTATCACGGTGACTTAAATCATTATGCAGATGCCAAGCGAAGACTATTCAAAGCGACTGGCCTGAAAAATGCGGTAATCAATATTGATGATAATGTTGGCAAATCGATTGTTGCTGATCTTGATCCAAATATCCGGGTAATTACCTATAGTTTGGAGAATATCACTGCAGATATTTACTGCCGTTCTATGGAATTTTCGCCCTTAGGATTCACTGCGACTATTCAGACTCCGTGGGGCTCTGGAGAAGTAGCGTCTAGTTTATTAGGAAAATTTAATCTCTATAATTTACTCGCAGTTATTGGGTCTTTCGTGATCCAGACAGATGACAGTGAATACGATCTTTTCTCTAAAGTTTTAGAATTAATACCTAATTTGAGTGCGGTGAGTGGGCGCATGGAGCTTGTTGCAAATGGCAATGGTCCTGCGGTTATTGTCGATTATGCTCATACACCAGATGCTCTAGATAAAGCACTTCAGGCCTTAAAGGTTCACTGTAACGGTGCTCTGTGGGTTGTCTTTGGTTGTGGCGGTGATCGTGATATTGGCAAGCGTGCGGAGATGGGTAAGATCGCATCCGTGAATGCCGATAAGGTGGTTGTGACCTCAGATAATCCGCGAACTGAATCGGCGGAGAAGATCATTAAAGATATTCTCTTGGGGACTACCGGGGATATTCATACTGATGCTGATCGAAGATCGGCAATTAGTTTTGCGATTGGGACGGCATGCAAAGAAGACGTTATTTTGATCGCCGGAAAAGGTCATGAGGACTATCAAATTCTTGGAGCTGAACGCTTACCTTTCAGTGATCAAGCTGAGGCTAGATTGGCTCTTCATAAGATTGATCCCGCAGTGCGACTCGGAGGTGATCTATGATGCATCAAATGTCTCTTAGTGATGCAGCCTTGCGATTTGGCGGCACTTTGGTGAATCCGGGTGGGTATTTCTCTGCGGTGTCTATCGACAGTCGCTCCACTAATTCAGGCGATCTTTTTGTTGCGATCGAGGGTGAACGGTTTGATGGACATCGTTTCATCGAAAAGGTCGCCAGTAAAATATCTGGGGCGGTTGTATCTAAGCCTGACAAAGCGCTAAAAATACCCCAATGGGTGGTCGAAGATACCACCAAGGCGCTTGGTGATATAGCCGTAATGCGAAGGGATAGTTTTCAGGGCTCTGTTATTGCGCTGACCGGAAGTTCAGGTAAAACTTCTGTTAAAGAAGCGATTGCGAAGATTCTATCTCAAGGTAAAAGAGTTCATGCAACTAAGGGTAATTTAAATAACCACTTCGGTGTACCACTAACTCTATTGTCCATGGATTCACAGGCAGATGTAGCCGTTATAGAAATGGGTGCTAGTGCTTTAGGTGAGATTGAATATCTTTGTTCTATTGCCAAGCCTGATATCGCATTAGTCAATAATGCGCAAAGTGCTCATATCGAGGGGTTTGGCAGTCATGAGGCTATCGCTTCAGCAAAAGCGGAGATATACGAAGGCCTTCAGCCCAATGGAATCGCAGTTATCAATCTTGATCAGCCATGGGTTAAGCAATGGTTGGAGGTAATTAACGATCGCGATTATCTAAGCTTCTCAACAACAAACCAAAATGCGAATCTATTTGCGAAGGATATTGAAGACTCTGGTAATGGCTGTTTCACCTTTACGCTCTGTCTCAGTTCATGTCCAAGCCTATCAGATGGAGAGCAGACCTTAACACTCGGAACTCCAGGGTTACATTCAGTTAGTAATGCGCTTGCTGCTGCGGCCTGTGCCGCTGGCGCTGGCGCCAGCCTCGCACAAATTAGTACTGGGCTGGAATCCGTGGGCTCAATACCTGGCCGCCTGCAGCACAAAATTGTGTCTGATAGATGCCTAGTGATCGATGATAGTTACAACGCTAATCCTGATTCATTCAAGTCTGCTATTGAGGTTTTATCCAATACTCAGGGCTACCGAATCTTGGTAATGGGAGATATGGGAGAGCTGGGAGATCACACTAAGGCATCACATCGTGAAGTAGGCCGTCACGCAAAAGATCAAAATATAGAGTGTTTTTACAGCACTGGCGTTAATAGTAAGTTTGCTAGCGAGGAATTTGGCGGAAATCATTTCAACAATCAAGAGGCATTAATTAGTGCCTTAAATGCCAAGGTATCTGAATTGGAAGCGCTAGGAAAAAATATCACCATTTTAGTGAAAGGATCGCGAAGTTCGTCAATGGAAAAAATTGTTCAAGCACTCGTTACTGGAGAAAAAATCTCATGTTAGTTTGGTTAGCGGATTATCTTAGTCAGTTTTATAGCGGGTTTTCGGTTGTTCAGTACCTCACACTTCGTGGAATTTTTGCTGTAGTTACTGCGTTGGTGATCAGTTGGGTCTTTGGGCCAGCTGTTATTGGCAAGCTTAATCAACTGCAGATGGGGCAGGCAATACGGGACGATGGCCCTCAATCTCATCTCAGTAAAGCTGGAACCCCAACGATGGGAGGAGCGCTCATTTTACTGGCAGTGTTTATTAGCACGCTGCTCTGGGCGGATTTGGGAAATCGCTATGTTTGGATAGTCCTTGGAACTACGTTGACATTTGGATTAGTTGGCTGGGTTGATGATTACCGAAAGGTAGTAGAAAAAGATCCTCGGGGTCTGCCCGCCCGCTGGAAATATCTGTGGCAGTCTTTGTTTGGCTTAACTGCAGCTTTGGTACTTTACTATACAGCTCAAGTACCTGCCGAGACCGAACTCATTGTGCCGTTCTTTAAAAACGTAGCCTTGGCCATGGGACCTTTTTATATACTTTTTGCCTATCTGGTTATCGTCGGGACCAGTAATGCCGTTAATCTGACTGATGGTCTTGATGGCTTGGCAATCTTGCCTACGGTTTTGGTGAGTGGTGCTTTAGGGATAATTGCTTATCTAACAGGTAACTATCAGTTTGCTAACTATTTACACATCCCTTTTATCAGTGGGGCGGGCGAGCTACTCATTATTACCGGAGCTCTCTGCGGTGCTGGGTTGGGGTTTCTCTGGTTCAACACTTATCCCGCTATGGTATTTATGGGAGATATTGGCGCGCTGGCATTAGGTGCTGCGCTTGGTGTAATTGCAGTTATTGTGCGCCAGGAGATTGTGTTGGCGATTATGGGTGGTGTATTTGTAGTAGAAACACTATCGGTGATTTTACAGGTAGCTTCTTTCAAGCTAACTGGGAAGCGAATTTTTCGTATGGCGCCACTGCATCATCACTACGAATTAAAAGGTTGGCCAGAGCCAAGAGTAATCGTGCGCTTTTGGATTATCACCGTTGTGTTGGTGCTAGTAGGTTTAGCAACATTGAAACTTAGATAGAGATGGTAAATGTAATGACAGAGAGCAATCTCGTTAAGCGTAACATCGTGATCTTTGGCATGGGTGCCACGGGTATTTCGGTGGCGCGTTATCTGTCAGATATAGGTGCCGACTTTACTTTTGCAGACAGCAGAAGGGCGCCGGCCAATCTATCTAAGGTCAAGGAATTATATCCACACGTTAAGATTTCCGTCGGAGAATTTACCGATGAGATCTTGTTAGATGTTGATCTTATTGTAGTCAGTCCAGGAATATCTCTCAGGGAGCCGGTTTTACAAAGAGCGCATAAAAAGGGCATTGAGATTGTAGGAGACTTAGCACTGTTTCTCGCTGCAGCATCAGCGCCAGTCGTTGCAATCACTGGCTCGAATGGGAAGAGTACAGTGACAACATTGCTAGGGGAAATGGCAAAAGCAAGTGGTTTAAAAACAGGTGTGGGCGGTAATCTGGGTGTTCCTATGCTTGACCTTCTTCACTCTGATTGTCAGCTCTACATATTAGAATTATCCAGTTTTCAACTTGAATTAATGAGTGACAGTCTTGGTGCAGTCGTTTGTCTTTTGAATATCAGTCCGGATCATATGGATCGGTATCAAAACTTAGAGTCTTACACTACTGCTAAACAGAATATTTTCTTGGGAGCTTCAGTCACCATCTCTAACCGGCAAGACAGTTTGACTGCGCCGCAGCATTCAGACGCAAGCTGTCAGATAACATTTGGTTTTGATAAGCCTATGGATGGGCACTTTGGTATCGATACTGTTAGCGATATCGACTACTTATATGCTGGATCTGATCAATTGATCAGCACTCATGACATTGCCATGAAGGGCAGACACAACATCGTTAACGCTCTGGCCGCTTTAGCGTTAGGGTCTGCCATAAAATTGCAGAACACAGTTATGCTGCAGACATTGCGCGTATTCAAAGGCTTGCCTCATCGCTGTGAGTCAATTGCCACAATCGATGATGTTCTCTATATAGATGATTCAAAGGGGACCAATGTCGGTGCTACTTTGGCTGCGATAGAGGGCTTTGGGTCGCAATCCAAGAAAAATATATTGCTCATAGCTGGAGGACAAGGCAAGGGTCAGAGATTTGATGATTTGAGAGATGCAGCCGGTCGGTTTTTGAAGTGCGGTGTGCTCTATGGAGAAGATGCCCATCAGATCGAGAAGGCACTAAATTCCGTGGTTAATATTTATCGGGCTGAGTCACTTGATAGCGCCGTAGTGGTGGCAAAACAAACGGCTGTAGCTGGCGATATAGTTCTGCTCTCACCTGCCTGCGCAAGCTTTGATTTATTTTCAGGTTTTGAAGAGCGCGGTCAATGTTTCCAGCATGCTGTTTTATCTAACAATGGAAAGCTACTGGACACATTGAATGGGGGGGCATCATGTTAATAACAATGCCCTTATCTGTTTCTAAGCAAAGCAATAGGCAATGGCACTTAGATATGTCGCTACTATTGCCTGTAGCGGCTCTAATTTCTGTTGGCTTTATCATGATCAGTTCGGCGTCATTTAGCTTTGGAGACCACAGATTAGGCGATGAACTATTTTTCTTCAAACGTCACATCGTCTATTTAGTACTCAGCGCTATAGCCGTGCTGGTGACTTTTTTGACGCCATCTACGTTCTGGTCAAAGTACTCTCGATTATGGATGCTCGCTTCAGTTGTGCTTCTGGTTTTAGTTTTGATTCCAGGTATCGGACGAGAGCTGAATGGAAGCCGTCGGTGGTTGGCGTTGGGTGGCTTTACTATTCAGGTTTCAGAGCTAGTCAAGGTGGCGACTATCGTATTCTTAGCGACCTATTTGCAGCAATATAGAGAAACTCTGGGAGAGGGTTGGGAGCATTTTGGCAAGCTTATGGCGTTGATAGGTTTGTTGACTGTATTGTTGATCAGAGAGCCTGATTTTGGTTCTGTGGTAGTTCTCGGTGGAACATTCATGGCGATGTTGTTCCTTGGAGGGGCTAAGCTACGACAGTACATTTTCCTCATAGCTATTAGTGCGGCAGTACTTTGGTGGTTGAAAGACTCATCTCCCTATCGAATGGCGCGGATCACGGCATATCTTGATCCTTGGTCCGATCAATTTAATAGTGGTTATCAACTCACTCAATCTTTGATTGCTTTTGGTCGAGGCGAATGGTTTGGCGTAGGGCTCGGTCAGTCAGTACAAAAAATGCTCTATCTACCCGAAGCCCACACTGACTTTGTATTTGCTATTTTCGCTGAAGAATTTGGCTTCCTTGGTGTTATTTGTCTAATAGGTCTCTACTGTTTATTGGTTACTCGAATCTTTGGTTTGAGTAGAAAAGCTATCGAGCAGCAGGAATGGTATCCCGCCTTTGTGCTAATCGGCTTTGGCTTATTGATTAGCGGACAGACGTTTATCAATTTAGGCGTGAATGCGGGCCTGTTACCAACAAAAGGATTAACCCTTCCTTTCGTCAGCTATGGCGGAAGTAGTTTGATAGTTTCTTGTGCAATGGTGGGGATGATGCTTCGTTTTGCTCATGACCTCAATCAACCAGAAACCACTAGCCGGAGGTCTGCGAATGTCCGACGCTAATCAGATAAGGGTTATGGTCATGGCTGGAGGCACTGGCGGACATGTGTATCCTGCATTAGCAGTCGTCGATAAGTTACGCAATCAGCAAGCGATCGTTTCTTGGCTTGGGACACGTCAGGGAATAGAGGCAGACTTAGTTCCGCCAAAGAATATAGATCTTCATTTTATCGACATTGAGGGTATTCGTGGGCGAGGGCTTTTAGCCGTCATTAAAGCTCCATTGTTATTATGGCGCTCTATTTCTCAAGCTTTGAAGGTCATATCAGAATTCAAACCTCAGGTCGTGCTAGGTATGGGAGGTTTTGCGTCTGGTCCGGGGGCTGTTGCGGCTTGGTTAAAACGTATCCCTGTTGTTATTCATGAACAAAACTCAGTGGCAGGAACAACTAATAGATTGACAGCTCTCTTTGCTAGGAGAGTGATGCAAGGCTTCCCGAATACATTGAAAAAAGGAGTCTGGTCAGGAAATCCAGTGCGCAGAGAAATTGCCCAGATAATACCTCCACAAGAGCGATTCAAAGCGAGGGATGGAAAACCCAAATTACTTGTGTTGGGCGGGAGCAGAGGTGCATTAGCGATAAATACCATTTTACCAAAAGCACTTGCTCAAATTGACTCTGCGATTTGCCCTGATGTTTTCCATCAGACTGGAAAGGCTCATTTAGAGGCCACAGTAGAGCTCTATGCGGCTGAAGGTTTTGATAAAGACAGTGATGCGTTGACGGTAGTACCTTTCATTGAATCGATTGAAGTTGCCTACGAGTGGGCCGACTTTGTTATTTGTCGTGCGGGAGCCCTTACAGTAGCAGAGCTAACCTCTGCGGGACTTGGCGCCTTACTAATTCCATTTCCTTATGCTATTGATGATCATCAAACCGCCAATGGTCAGCTATTGGTCGATCATGGCGCGGCTGAGATGATTCAGCAAATAAATCTAAACCCTGAAAATCTAGCCGCAATAATCACTGAGATCACACTGGATTCAGCAAAACGGCTAGCTATGGCCATCAGTGCGAGGGCGCTGGCTAAGAATGGTGCGGCACAGCAGGTTGCAGATATGTGTCTGGAGGTGGCTAATGGTCAATAGATCTGATTTCCACGTACCTGAAATGCGTCGGATTCGCCGAATCCATTTTGTTGGAATTGGTGGCAGTGGCATGTGCGGCATTGCAGAAGTGTTGCTAAATCAGGGCTACGAAATATCAGGATCTGACATAACGATTAATACTAGCGCAAAGCAACTTCAGAAGGCCGGTGCACAGGTGTTTGAGGGGCATAGTGAAAGTAATATCGAGGGTGCAGATGTTGTAGTTAAGTCATCTGCTGTAACCTTTGAAAATCTTGAAATTGCTGCCGCAGTAGCTCATGGAATTCCAGTAGTAAGGCGAGCTGAAATGCTTGCCGAGCTGATGCGCTATAGACATGGAATTGCTGTTGCGGGGACTCACGGAAAAACAACAACGACTAGCCTCATTACAGCTATTTTCGCAGCGGATGGACGTGACCCTACATTTATCGTGGGTGGACGAGTAAATAGTGTAGGTACCAATGCTCAACTTGGTGGCAGTCGTTACCTGGTTGCCGAGGCCGATGAGAGTGACGCGTCCTTCTTGCATCTGCAGCCAATGGTTTCAGTGGTCACCAATATCGAAGCTGATCATATGGAGACATATGACTTTAACTTTGACCGGGTTAAAGACACCTACATTAAATTCCTTCATAACCTCCCATTCTACGGATTAGCGGTGTTGTGTGTCGATGACGAGGTTATTAGAAGCCTTCTTGTTCAGGTGGCTCGACCAACCCTAACCTATGGATTTAGTGATGATGCGGCTTACAGAATTCGAAAGGTTAGTAATAGTCAGCATCAGACACATTTTGTAATTGATCGGCCTGATGAATTGACCTCACTGGAGATCACTTTAAATATTCCCGGCAGACACAACGTTCTGAATGCTGCGGCAGCCATTGCGGTTGCCAGTGATGAGGGTATTCCTGACAGTGCCATTATTAATGGATTGCAGGAATTCAGCGGCGTTGGTCGTCGCTTTGAAATTATAGGTGATTATCCTGTGAAAGAGGGTACCGCCATGTTGGTTGATGACTATGGGCATCATCCTACTGAGGTTAAAGCAACCATCGATGCGGTTCGCGCGGGATGGCCCGGTAAAAGACTAGTAATGGTCTTTCAACCCCATCGCTATACAAGAACACGAGATCTATTTGATGACTTTGTTGAGGTTCTCTCCCAGGTAGACGTATTAATTGTTCTGGATGTTTACGCGGCCGGTGAGAAAGAGATAGAGGGTGCAAGTAGTACTGATCTATGCAGCAGCATAAGCCAAAAGTCTGCGGTAAATCCTATTCATGCGCAGACGTTAGAAATAGTACCTAGCTTGATTGCCGATTTTGTCAAAGCGGATGATTTGGTGCTGACTCAAGGAGCTGGAAGCGTCACTAAGTTAGTTGCGATGTTGACCGATACTGAACTGGGGCAGGTGAAAATATGACTACCCACCTAAAAAACTCCAGAGACGTCAGCCAATTTGGTCGTGTGGGCCTCTTATATGGTGGGACCTCATCAGAACGCGAAATTTCATTGATGAGTGGTGAAGCAGTTTATGAGGCTTTAATAAATATGGGTGTCGAAACCTTGTTGATCGATGCGCAGGATGATATTGCAACACAATTAGCAGACTATGATTTAGACCGTATCTTTATTGCGCTGCATGGGCCCGGTGGAGAAGATGGCAAGTTACAGAGAACTTTGGAGGGTCTAAAAATCCCTTACACGGGAAGTGGTGTTTTAGCCTCTGAATTAGCCATGGATAAGAAGAGATGTAAGGAGTTATGGAGAGATATTGGCTTACCAACAACTGATTTTTTTCTGTTACACAAGGATACGCATTGGTCTGAAGCCCTCGATGCGCTTGGCGGTAAAGCGATGGTTAAGCCAGCCTCTGAAGGGTCAAGTATTGGAATGAGTAGAGTAGAAAATGCTAACGAACTAAAAGCTGCCTGGTTACATGCTGCAAATTATGATGCTGTGGTTATTGCTGAGCCTTTACTAGAAGGTGAGGAATATACCGTCGCCATTCTTGGTGATCAGGTTTTACCTTCAATAAGAATTCGTTCAAACGAGATATTTTATGACTATCAGGCGAAATATTTCTCAGATGAAACAGCTTATTTCTGTCCCAGTGGACTTTCCCCAGACAAAGAGAACGAGCTACAGAAGCTATCTCTGGATGCATTCAATAGTCTTGGTTGCGAAGGGTGGGGTCGAGTTGACTTGATGGCAGATAGCTCCGGTGCCTTCCAGCTTTTAGAAGTAAACACAGTACCCGGTATGACAAGTCACAGTTTAGTTCCTATGGCTGCTATCGCTGCAGGTATGGACTTTAATCAGCTTGTATTTGGAATTTTAGAGGCTTCCATAAGATGACTAAAAGAGGGCCAAGAGGAGCAAATTTTAATCAAAAGCAGAAACCAGGCTTTTTTGATGGTTTGAGTGAGAAGTTTTTACGCTTGTTAATGGTAACTGTTTTTATTGCAGCCATTTACGGCGCAGATTTTATTTATAAGCAGATCGATACGCCACTTAGCAGAATTATGGTCGGTGGTGAGTTTAAGCATCTTGAAGAAGAAGAGTTAGCTAATTTGGTCAACGCAGAAATAGATGGGGGTTTTTTGAGTATGAATCTTAATCAGTTACGCCAGGAATTGCAGAGCCACCCTTGGATTCATCAAGTCAGTGTGCGACGTGAATGGCCGTCAACCTTAAAGGTCGAAGTTCTAGAAGAGGTTCCTATTGCTCGTTGGGGACAGAAGGGTTTTTTAAATCGTCTCGGTGACCAGCTAGAACTTCCTGAAAATAGCAATCTTGAGTCTCTGCCTGTACTCGAAGCTGACTTTGGAAGCTCTCAAGACATGATTAAGCAGTATCAATTGGTGTCAGAACTTCTGATTCCAACCAGCTTAAAGTTGACCGAATTACAAAGGGATGCAGTGGGCGCATGGCAGATACAAACAGCCCCAGGGATTAGGTTGGTACTGGGTCGGGATAACGTCGTTGAGAAAATTAGGCGATTAGTCATTGTTTGGAAATCTGGGCTGGACTTACAGATAGGCAATATTGCATCTATTGATTTGCGCTATCCAAATGGCCTCGCGGTTTCTTGGAAGGATGATGCGCTTGCTAGTGAAGACCAAGATCAGATATCAAAAAATTACAGTGCGGCATAAAAGAGAGCGTAAAAGGTAAAAATTATGAGCAATTCTAATGAAGAGAATATGGTAGTCGCCCTAGATATAGGAACCTCTAAAGTGGTAGCTATTGTGGGTGCAGTTGGCGCCAGTGGGGACCTAGAGATTATTGGCACAGGAATGTGCGAGTCCTCTGGGCTAAAGAAAGGGGTAGTGGTTAACATTGAGGCCACCGTAAATTCAATTCAGCGCGCCGTGGAAGAGGCTGAGCTGATGGCAGGTTGTTCCATTCATTCTGTCTATGCCGGCATTGCCGGTAGCCATATCCGAAGCTTGAATTCTCACGGCATCGTTGGGATAGGCATGGCTGGAGAGGTTCAACCCCTGGATATTGAAAGAGTCATTGATGCGGCTAGAGCTGTTGCTATTCCAGCTGATCAGGAGATTCTTCACGTTCTCCCTCAAGAATTCATTATTGATGATCAAGAGGGTGTCAGAGAACCTATTGGTATGTCCGGCGTTCGACTTGAAGCTAAGGTTCATCTAGTTACCTGTGCTGCAAACGCGGCTCAAAACATCAAAAAATGTATACGACGCTGTGGCCTAGAGGTAGAAGATCTGGCGTTAGAGCAGATGGCATCTAGTTACGCAATTTTGACCGAAGATGAGAAGCAACTCGGTGTCGCGTTAGTCGACATTGGTGGAGGCACTTCAGATATTGCGATTTTCACGGAAGGAGCAATTCGTCATACCGGCGTTATCCCAATAGCGGGTGATCAGGTGACTAACGACATAGCAATGGCACTGCGGACACCCACCCCCCACGCTGAAGAACTAAAAATTAAGTATGCCTGTGCCCTTGCAAAATTAGCTGGGCCAGATGAAACAGTAAAAGTTCCAAGTGTTGGCGATCGTGATTCTAGAGATATGTCCCGTCAATTACTTGCTGAAGTGGTAGAACCTAGGTACGACGAATTATTTACTCTGGTCCAAGCAGAGCTTCGCAGAAGTGGGTTTGAAGAACTTATTGCAGCTGGTGTTGTGTTAACTGGCGGCACATCAAAAATGGAGGGTGTTACTGAATTGGCCGAGGAAATTTTCCATATGCCTGTCCGAATCGGTGCTCCAACCAAAGTAAAAGGTCTGTCAGATATCGTTAACAATCCAATTTATTCAACAGGTGTTGGCTTATTGCACTTTGGGGTCGATCAACAAAGTAAATATGGTCATAGCGATTCCGGTAATGGGCAGACTGGAAGTATGTTTGAGAGAGTTAAAGGCTGGTTTCAAGATGGAGTTTAAGTGCTACTAGAAATAGTGGTTAATATTTTAATTGTGAGGCGCAAATAAGGAGAACGATATGTTCGAGTTAGTGGATAGCATTCCGAAAAATGCAGAAATCAAAGTAGTGGGTGTTGGTGGTGGTGGCTGTAACGCAGTACGCCATATGATTGACAGTAATATCGATGGTGTGCATTTTATTTGTGCTAACACCGACGCTCAGTCTATGTATAACTTAGATAGTGCAACCGTTTTACAACTGGGTGGTGCACTGACCAAAGGTCTTGGTGCTGGTGCGAACCCTGAGGTAGGGCGTCAAGCGGCAATGGAAGATAAAGAACGTATTGCGCAGGTTTTAGAGGGAGCAGATATGGTCTTCATCACTGCAGGTATGGGTGGCGGCACAGGTACAGGTGGTGCCCCTGTTATTGCAGAAATAGCAAAGCAAATGGGGATATTGACGGTTGGTGTCGTCACACGGCCATTCTCATTTGAAGGACGCAAGCGCATGGCGATTGCTGATGAGGGGATCGCTCAACTAAAAGAGCGTGTTGATTCTCTTATTATCGTTCCAAATGAAAAGCTACTTCAGGTATTGGGTAAGGATATGACCGTACTTAATGCCTTTAGACAAGCTAATGACGTTTTATTTGGAGCTGTTCAAGGTATCACCGATCTAATTCTCTTGGATGGTCTGATTAATGTCGATTTCGCTGATGTGAGAACGGTGATGTCTGAAATGGGAATGGCCATGATGGGTACTGGGGACGCAAATGGTCCTGATCGTGCTGCGGTTGCAGCTGAAGGGGCTATCCGTTGTCCATTGCTTGAAGATGTTAATCTGCAGGGAGCCAAAGGTATCTTGGTTAATATTACCAGTGGATTTGATCTCACTTTGGGTGAGTTTGAAGATGTCGGTAATACGATCAGAGAGTTTGCTGATGAGGATGCTACGATTATTGTCGGTAGCGTTTTTGATCCCGATCTTAACGATCAGCTGCGCGTTACTGTTGTTGCTACTGGATTACGTGCTCCGGGTGCTAAAACCGGCCCAAGAGGTGTCGTAGTTGACAATCAGCCACCTCGAAAGACTGGTGGAGACTTCGACTGGGGTAGGTTAGAGCAGCCCACTAGCATCAGACGAGGCTCCGCAGTTGGAGAGGGATCTACTGCCAGAAAAGCTGAAATTCAGGCTGATCCTGAGCTTGATTATCTCGATGTACCTGCTTTTTTGAGAAAACAGGCGGATTAATGCTGTGATGACTTTGAGCCTCTTATTACCACGCCTCAGATTGCAAAAATCTTGGTGATAAGGGGCTTGTCTGTTACTATTTGCGATTGATAATAGGAATAGACATGATTAAGCAGCGCACAATTAAAAATACTATTCGTGCCACTGGTGTGGGTCTCCATACTGGCCAGAAAGTCTATTTAACTCTAAATCCTGCAGAGCCGGACACAGGTGTTGTATTCCGACGTACTGATCTTGATCCTTCAGTGTCTATTGCCGCTACCCCAGAAAATGTTGGTGACACCAATATGCATACGACGCTGGTGAGTGGCAAGACTCGCGTTTCTACCATAGAACACCTAATGTCCGCATTGGCTGGAATGGGTATCGATAACCTTCTGGTAGATGTGTCAGCAGAAGAAATCCCTATCATGGATGGCAGTGCAGCTCCTTTTGTATTCTTGCTTCAGTCTGCAGGGATTGTTGAGCAAGAGGCGCTTAAAAAGTTCATACGTATAAAAAAACCAGTCACAGTTAAACAAGATGACAAAGTCGCCACTTTTAGGCCTTTTGATGGGTTTAAAGTTAATTTTTCTATCGATTTTGATCATCCGGTTCTCAAGGAGCAAACACTTAATGCTAGCGTTGACTTCTCAAGTACAAGTTTCGTCAAAGAAGTCAGCCGAGCGAGAACTTTTGGATTTATGCGTGATATGGAGTATTTAAAATCCATTGGCCTTGCCCGTGGTGCTAGCTTGGATAATGCGGTTGGCATTGATGATGATCATATTGTTAATGAACAAGGGTTGCGTTATAGCGATGAGTTCGTGAAACATAAAATTCTCGATGCCATCGGTGATCTCTATGTTGTAGGCAATTGTCTAATTGGCGAATATGATGCACATAAATCAGGCCATGGTTTAAATAATGTGTCATTGCGAGCATTAATGGCTGATAAAGATGCGTGGGAAGTAGTGACTTTCGAGAACAATCCCGAAGAAGTGCCAATTTCTTACATCCACGCAAGTTAGTAAAACAGGTCTCATTTTTTAGTGAAAATAATCCTTATAAGCAACCGAGCCGAGAAAGTTAGGACTATCCGCCTAAACAGCTGGGCTAAATGCGTCCTATCTGCTTTGGTACTTGGCGTGCCTTTAGCCGCAGGTACAATGTTAGGCGTTAAGATTGCTGACGGCCGGTGGGAATTATTGTTCGATAATAGTATCGTCGAAATGCAGCATCAAATTGTGGCCCAACAAGAACAGGTAGATCTAGGTAGACAACAGTTAGATAACTCCCTGGCGGCAATGACGGTAAGGTTGGCTAGGTTAAGATCGCGGCTTGTGCGCCTTGATGCGCTTGGGGAACAGCTAACACAGGTTGCCAGCTTAGAGGACGGAGAGTTTGACTTCTCGTCAACGCCCGGATTAGGTGGCCCAGTAGAGACGCCATTGTCAGAAATTGCTGAACAAGCTGAAATTCAAGACAAAGTATCAGTCATGTTTGCCAAATTAGATAGCACCATTAGCAGCCGTGAATCTCAACTGCAGATTCTCCAGTCGATGTTATCTGATAAAAAGTTAAAAAATGAGCAGTTTGTTGCGGGACGACCTGTCAGAAAAGGTTGGATGTCTTCAGAATATGGTATGCGTATTGACCCTTTTCATGGCAAAAAACAGTGGCATGGTGGTATTGATTTTGCCGGCCGTAAAGGCGATGACGTGGTGGCGGTAGCCTCGGGAGTCGTAACATGGTCTGGAGACCGCAGCGGTTATGGCTTGATGGTCGAAATTAATCATAGCGATGGCTATGTGACTCGCTATGCTCACAATGAAAAAAATCTTGCTGACCTGGGCGCTATTGTAAAAAAAGGTGAAGTTATTGCTCAGATGGGAAGTTCAGGCCGCTCTACGGGCCCCCATGTACATTTTGAAGTGTTTAAAAATGGTCGCACTGTCGATCCAGCTACCTATATCCGCCGAACCTACCGCTAAAATCTTCCTCCAAGATCTGATTCATTGGGAAGAATACATCTCCTGATTTCTATTGTTAAAAAATAACGGAAACCGCTATGTTAGGGAAAGTGTTAAAAAAGATTGTTGGTACCAGCAATGACCGCGAACTTCGCCAAATGGGCAAGGTCGTAAAGCAAATTAATGTCTATGAAGATGAACTGAAACAGTTAAGTGACACTGAGTTGAAGGGGCAGACTGATTTGTTCCGAGAACAACTCGCCAGCGGTGACACCTTAGACGGAATTCTTCCCAAGGCCTTTGCCGTAGTTCGAGAAACGTCAAGTCGAGTGCTTGGGATGCGCCACTTTGATGTCCAGATGATTGGTGGATTGACATTGCACCAGGGCAAAATAGCAGAAATGAGAACCGGTGAAGGTAAAACCTTGGTGGCCACTCTTGCAGCTTACGTAAACGCCTTGTCTGGTGAGGGTGTGCATGTCATCACTGTAAATGATTATTTAGCTCGTCGTGATGCCCAATGGATGGCGCCACTTTATCAGGCACTAGGCTTGTCAGTGGGTGTTATTCAGTCCTATCAAGGGGCTAACACCGCAAATTCCTTTTATTTAGGTCCAGATGATGAAGGGGAGCTCAAGCCGAGCACTCGCCAGCAATCCTACGCTGCCGATATTACCTACGGCACTAATAATGAGTTTGGTTTTGATTACCTCCGTGACAATATGGCATTGCGTCTGGAAGATAAATCCCAACGTGGGATGTCCTTTGCAATCGTAGATGAGGTTGATTCTATTCTCATCGATGAGGCACGGACTCCTCTGGTAATCTCTGGAGCAGCCCAGGATAGCTCAGCTTTATATAAAACAATTAATGTTCTTACCTCGCGATTATTACCGGTGATAGAGAGCAACGATGAGGACGCCGATGTTGAGGAACAGCAAGTAGTCATTGGTGATTTCGTTATTGATGAAAAATCCAGAAGCGTAGACTTAACAGAGGATGGGCATCAGAAAATTGAAGAGATCTTGATTAAAGAAGGCCTCTTAGATCAAGATCAAAGTCTTTATCAAGCGACCAATCTTGGATTGTTGCATCACGTCAGTTCAGCATTGCGTGCAAACCACCTCTTTCATCGTGATGTTGAATACATCATTCAAGATGGACAGGCAGTGTTAATTGACGAGCATACTGGTCGCACTATGCCCGGTCGCAGGCTGTCCGAGGGGTTACATCAAGCCATTGAGGCGAAAGAGAACTTACAGATACAGCAAGAGAGCCAGACCCTAGCATCAACGACATTCCAAAATTATTTTCGCCTTTACCACAAATTGGCTGGGATGACTGGTACTGCAGACACAGAGGCTTATGAGTTTGATCAGATATATGGCTTGAAAGTCATGGTCATTCCAACGAATGTTGATGTGGTCAGAGTAGATCTAAATGATCTTGTTTTTCTTAGCCAAGAAGAAAAATTTGAGGCTGTTATTACCGACATTAAAGAGATTGTTGCAGCGGGCGCACCTGTGCTGGTGGGTACAGCCTCCGTTGAGACATCTGAACTCCTGTCTGGCATGCTTAAGAAGGCCAAGATTAAGCACAGCGTATTGAATGCTAAGCAGCACGAGTTAGAGGCCAATATCATTGTCAATGCAGGCCGCCCAGGTGCAGTCACGATCGCTACAAATATGGCGGGGCGTGGTACTGATATTGTTTTAGGCGGCAACCTTGATGCTGAATTAAAGGAGCTTAACGGAAAGAAGAACGTTACCGAAGACAAGATCCAAGCACTGAAAGACGATTGGAATGATCGTCATGCCAAGGTTATAGAGGCAGGCGGATTACATATTGTTGCTACCGAGCGACACGAGTCTAGGCGGATAGATAATCAGTTGCGCGGCCGATCTGGACGTCAAGGTGATCCTGGTGTATCTCGATTTTATCTCTCTCTTGAAGACCCATTGATGAGGCTTTTTGCGTCAGATACAGTAAAAAATATGATGCGGCGCATGGGAATGGAACACGGTGAGTCTATTGAGCATCGCATGGTCACCAATGCCATCATCAAGGCTCAACGCAAGGTTGAAGGGCGTAACTTTGATATTCGAAAACATTTACTTGAATACGACGACGTTGCCAATGACCAGAGGCAGGTTATTTATCAGCAGCGTAATGATTTACTCGAGGATGATGATATTTCGGATGTTATCACCAACGTCAGGGGTGATGTTATCGATCAATGCATCAGTACTTATATTCCGCCGATGAGCATTGAAGAACAATGGGATATTGAGGGTCTAGAAAAAGCGCTCGCTACCGAGTTTTCTAATCAGATCACAGTGCAAAAATGGCTCGATGAGGACGATCGTCTAGAGGAAACCGACCTGCGAGAGAAAATCGTTGCCGTGATCCAGCAAGACTACCTTCAGCGATATGCTCATGTGGGTGATCAAATGCGTGAGGTAGAGCGCCAGATCATGTTGCAAGTATTGGATAATCTCTGGAAGGAGCACCTCGCCAGTATGGATCAGTTGCGCCAAGGCATAGGGCTTAGGGCTTATGCCCAGAAAAATCCAAAACAAGAATATAAGCAAGAGTCCTTTAAATTGTTTCAGAAACTATTGGATAACATTAAATATGACACCATTCGCTATCTCAGCCATATTGAAGTTGCCAGCAAAGAGGATATGCAGCGTTTAGAAGAGCAGCGCCGCAAAGAGCAGCAGAATCGAGAGTATCAGCATGCTGAGACTTCCGGGTTATCGGAAGAGGCTGATATAAATTCTCAAAAGACCAATGAGGCTGCAGCTCAACCCATAATAAGGCAGGGGCCAAAAGTTGGGCGTAACGACCTTTGCACCTGTGGATCAGGTAAAAAGTTTAAGCATTGCTGTGGTAAGATCTAGCTAGCGCAACAGGGGTAAAAGTTATGGCCACAGGAACTTCAGAACTGCCCGAACTGCACCCAGTACTTGGGTTTAAATTAGGGACTACTAGTGCCGGAATAAAATCTGCGGACCGACCTGACCTTGTTGTTATGGAAATAGCCGAAGGTAGCTCGGTGGCGGCTCTATTCACCAAGAATGCTTTTTGTGCAGCGCCAGTAACTGTGTGCAAAGAACGTCTAGCTCGTTGCAGCCCGCGCTACTTAGTGACTAATACTGGCAATGCCAATGCTGGCACTGGAGAGCAAGGTTTATTGGATGCTACCCAAACCTGCAGTGCCTTAGCGACCCTTGCTGGTGTGGAAATCGATACTATCCTACCGTTTTCTACAGGAGTGATTGGTGAGCTCCTGCCGATTGACAAATTATTAGCTGGTTTGCCTGATGCATTTGATCAGCTTAGCGAATCAGGCTGGGCTGATGCTGCTCAAGGAATTTTAACCACAGATACAAGAGCAAAAGGTAGCAGTACACAATTCGGAACTGACAAGCCAGTGACCATTACGGGAATAGCGAAAGGGTCAGGCATGATTAAGCCAAATATGGCTACCATGCTAGCTTATGTAGCCACTGATGCAGTTGTTAATGAAGAGCTACTGCATCGAGCACTCACACTCGCGACTGAAAAGTCCTTTAATCGCATTACTGTGGATAGTGATACCTCAACTAATGACTCTGTTGTTTTGGTGGCCACAGGAGCGAGTGGCGTCATAATAGATGAAGAATCTTTTGACAGCTTTCTTGAAAACCTGTGCCAAGTGTTTACCGATCTAGCCCAAGCTATTATTCGTGATGCAGAGGGTTCTTCTAAATTTGTCACAGTGGTTGTTGATACTGCTATTAATCAGTCAGAAGCTTTAAAGGTCGCATATACCATTGCAGAATCACCTCTAGTCAAAACCGCACTATCAGCATCGGATCCAAACTGGGGTCGAATCCTTGCCGCTATTGGGCGCTCTGGTATTGAAGATTTGGATGTCAACGAGGTTCAAATATTGCTCAATTCAGTCTTAATTGCTGACCATGGAGCGCGAGCCCCCAGTTACAGTGAAGAAGCAGGACAAGCAGCTATGCAGCCAGAGGATATTGAAATACGTGTTTGTTTGAATCGAGGAGACGCCAGCGAAGTTGTCTGGACTAGCGATTTAACTCACGAATATGTCCGTATCAATGCAGAGTATCGAACTTAACCTGCGGTGCTGAGATGAAACGCATTCAAGTGGTTGCTGCGGTTATTTATGGCGATAAAAACCAATACCCCAATCAAATCCTTGTTTCCCGTCGTGCGGGTCACTTGCATCAAGGTGGTTTGTGGGAATTTCCGGGTGGAAAAATTGAGCATAGTGAAGCTCCACAGCAAGGTTTATCTCGGGAGCTTGAAGAGGAGTTGGGTATTAGGGTTACTCATGCTGAACCATTGATGAAAATACAGCATGACTACGTAGACAAAAAAGTATCCCTCGACATTTGGTCGGTTACTGCATTCGAGGGAGAGGCGAGGGGAATGGAAGGACAAGAAATAGCATGGGTCCCTGTTGACCAACTTATGAACTATGATTTTCCAGAGGCAAATCGAGCAATTTTAGAGAAAATTCTAGGGTAATCTTGTTTAATGCTCTGTATCTTCTTCGCCGAGCAGCTGGGTATCCATTGCGGGCTCACCGGCAATTTTAAAACTCTCTGTAGCCCAGTCGCCAAAATCTATCTGTTGGCAGCGTTTAGAGCAAAAAGGGCGGTACTCCCGATCAACTATCCAGGGAACGTCGTTATTACAGGTCGGGCATTTAACAGAGGTAGTCATGATTAAAAATCTAATTTTTTGAGTTGGCTAGGGCTAAAAATTCAGCATGTAAGGTTTCAATTCTTTTGGTCATGGTATCTTGATTCAACGCATTATCAAATATCCAGTCTGCTTTACTCAACTTTTCTTCTCGAGACATTTGACTGTCGATAATATGTTGAATCTGCTCAGTCTCGCTACTATCACGCATGCTGGCCCTCTCTAGCTGCAACTCCACAGGCAAATCGATGAGCAACACTGTATTGACGAGCTCAAACTGATTAGTCTCAAACAATAGTGGGGATTCCAAGATAACGTAAGGACCTTTAGCGGACTGTAGTTGACCCACAATCCAGTCTCTAATAAGTGGGTGCAGAAGTCTTTCTAACCAGGCTTTTTCTTCAGTATCAGCAAAGATAACTGCCCGCAAGGCGGCTCGATCTAGCTCGCCATTGGCCAATAGGAAATTATCACCAAAATGTTGTGCAATTTCACTTAAAGCTGGCATGCCGGGTTCAACTACTGCTCGGGACGCATAGTCGGCATCTACTGAAGCTATTCCTAACTTTTGAAAGCCTTGGGAAACAGTGCTCTTACCACTGCCAATGCCGCCTGTTAAACCGACGATGTATGGTTGTTTGTTCAAAGTCTAAGCCTGGGTTATTCCGTGAAGTTGATTCAGGCTCAAATAGCATTAAAGCCTGAAAAATACCAAGTGACGATGGTATCACCCCATAATAATGCAATCCATCCCGCTCCAGCGAGAAAAGGACCAAATGGAATCTGCAGATTGCGTCCCTGACCACCTAATAGAATCGCTGCAACGCCAAAAACTGCGCCAAAAGTGCTAGAGATAAGAATTACTAAAGGTAGCATTTGCCAGCCAAGCCAAGCACCTAAAGCGGACAGTAATTTAAAGTCACCATAACCCATGCCTTCTCTCCCGGTGACCAACTTAAACATCCAATAAAGACTCCAGAGACTCAGATATCCAGCTATAGCGCCCGTTACGGCGTCGGGAAGTGGGGCAAAAGTTCCATTAATATTAGCAAAAAGGCCTACCCAAAGGAGGGGTAAGGTAATCTGATCGGGGAGTAATTTCTCATTGACATCAATACCAGCAAGGGCGATCAGGCACAAAGTAAAAATAATGGCATATATAGCGTTTATCGCATCGCCAATGTAGGCAACGGTTACTGCGAGCATAAAACCTGTTAATAACTCTACGAAGGGATACTGGAGAGATATAGCGTGGGAGCAATTATTGCAGCGCCCTCTTAGTAACAAATAGCTGATGACAGGAATATTTTGCCAAGGTTTGATCTGCTGGCCACAATTTGTGCAATGTGAAGGAGGCCAAAGTAATGTATTGGATGGTTGGACTTCATTTTTGTCCTCTTGAACGATCCCAAGAAACACCTCAGAATCGTTTTTCCATTGTGCCTTTAATTGTTGTGGTAACCTCAAAATAACTACATTCAAGAAACTGCCTACCACTAAACCAAAGCAAAAGACCACCGCTGTAATGGTTTCCGGGGAGATGTTTTGAGTCACAAAATGATTCATGGATGGTCGACACCTAGATAGTCAGACTACGTAAATGCGCAAGTATAACAGCCTGCAAAATATATTCAGATGACACTACCCAATGTAAATATAGGCAAATACATTGCAATCATTAGCCCGCCAATGACCACCGCTAAAAATGACATTATTACCGGTTCAAGTAGAGCTGTAAGTGCATCAACGGCGTCATTGACCGAATCTTCATAGGTTTCTGCAGCTTTGTTAATCATAATTTCAAGAGAACCTGATTCCTCGCCAACCTTGGTTAACTGCTGTAACAGAGGAGGAAAAAGAGTGTTTTTGTTCATGGCAACATTTACCAAACTACCCTGAGCCACATCTACTTTAAGTTCCATTACTGCAGAAGTGATATGGCGATTTCCTGCCGCGCCAGCAGAGGAATCTATAGCATCAAGCATGGGAATGCCCGATGCGAAGGTGGTTGATAAGGTTCTGGCAAATCGCGCCATAGCACCTAAGTAGATGACATTTCCAAGAACGGGGACTTTCAGCATATATTGATCGAGGAAATAAACAAACCGCGGTGATTTTTTCTGGGCGATAGTAATCGATATGCCTATAAGTACCAATATACCAAACACCTGTAGCCAATATTCTTGTGCGACTTCAGAAATGCCTATGACGAACTGGGTAAAAGCGGGCAGTTCGGCACCAAAACTGGCAAAGCTAGATTCAAAACTGGGCACTACTTTTATTAATAATATTGCAGTGACAATTACCGCGACACCCAGCACTGAAATGGGGTAAGTCAGCGCCTTTTTTATGTTAGCTTTTAATCGTTGGTTTTTCTCTAGGAAGGATGCGATTCGATCGAGCATGATATCCAATGTGCCTGAGATCTCTCCAGCTGCGACGAGATTACAGTACAATTCATCAAAAATATCTGGATATTTTTTCAATGTATCACTTAAGGTACGGCCCGCTGCCACTTCATTGCGCAACGATAAAATAAAGGCGCGGATGTGCTCTTTGTTAGAACTCTCTGCAGCAACATCAAAACTTTGGATTAAAGGCAGGCCAGCTTTTAGCATCGTCGCCAGCTGTCGCGTTAAATTGATGACTTCCTCCTGCGTAATTTTCCTCTGAGCTGTCAGGCTAAAGTTTAAATTAGACTTCGTTTTGATACGGGTTGCCGCTACACCTAATTTTCTTACCTCAGTAGCTGCCTCCTTTTTAGTCTCAGCAAGGACATTACCAGCAACGGGATTCCCATCCCTATCTAGGCCTTCGTAGGTGAATGTAGTTGTTTTGTCAGTTGATTGCATGGGTCTAATTCTCAGAATTTATTATGCTGACTTAAATCCAAGCCAAGCAAAGAAATAAGTTAGTCTGTTGCTACTCGGTTTGCTTCCTCGATACTAATGATTCCCTTGGCTACTTTGCGCAAAGCAGAAACGCGCATGGGCCTGAACCCCTCTTTCTGGGCAGCCTTAAAAATATCGACAGAACTGCCTCCATTTAGAATAACCTCCGAAATAGCAGGGCTTATTACTAAGGTTTCGTATATACCCACTCTTCCAGAATACCCCTGTACACATTTGTCACAGCCAACTGGCTCATAAATAGAAAAGGATGACACGTCGATGTCGATCTTGTTGAGGCCTTCTTCCGAGAGAACTTGAGCAGGGAGGTTATCTTGAGGTTTCTTGCAGTGCTCGCATAGTTTTCTTGCTAGCCGTTGCGCAATAATAAGAGATACCGATGTAGCCACATTGAACGATGATAATCCCATATTCAGCAATCTGTTGATGGTTTCGGTGCTGCTATTGGTGTGCAGGGTAGACAATACTAAATGACCTGTTTGGGAGGCTTTTACCGCAATCTCTGCCGTCTCAAGGTCTCTTATTTCACCAACCATGATGACATCTGGGTCCTGACGCAAAAAGGCGCGCAATGCAGTGGGAAAGTCAAAACCAACGCGAAGATTAATCTGTGTTTGGTTGATACCGGCGATATTGATCTCAACTGGATCTTCAGCGGTAGAGATATTACGTTCATCTGTGTTGAGAATATTAAGCCCAGTATAAAGTGATACCGTCTTTCCGCTACCCGTGGGCCCGGTCACTAGAATCATACCTTGAGATTTACCTAAAGCAGATAAAAAAGCGGCACGTTGATCATCTTCATACCCAAGTTTATCAATTCCTATAGTGGTAGTAGCTGGGTCCAAAATGCGCATCACCACTTTTTCACCGAATTGCATTGGTAGGGTATTCACCCGTAGATCGATCGACTTATTATCGGCCACCGTGACCCTTATGCGACCATCCTGAGGGATGCGTCTCTCAGTAATGTCTAAGTTTGCCATTATTTTAACGCGAGATACCAATCGAGATGACCAACTTGGTGGCGGTTTAAAGATTTCGCGAAGGATACCGTCCACCCTAAAGCGCACGCGATAATGATGATCATAAGGCTCAAAATGAATATCTGAAGCCTTCATTGTGATCGCGTTAAAGATCATTTTATTAACAAAACGAACGATCGGTGTGGATCCAGTCTTTGTTTTATCTTCAGCTTCCGGATCAATATTGAAGCTTGTCGACTCGTTTACAACGTCATAATCCTCGCTATTAATATTAAGAGATTCTGCGAGATTATCAGAGACGTCATCTAACAATTTTTCCCGAAGATTCATCAACTTAGAATATGCGACTAAAACTGGCTCTACTGACATTCTTACCTGAAATTGCAGTTCTCTCAGCCCTTTAGTGTGCGATGGATCTGCCGTAGCTACAAATAGGCGCTTGTCACGAATAAATAAAGGCAGTAGCACATGTTTTCTTAGAAGCTTACGATCTAAAATTTTCTTGGGTAGGGCTGATATTTCCTCAATATTTGCGTCATCTAAGTTGTAAACAGACATGCCAAATTCACGCGCAGCGGCTTCAGCGACTTTCTCATCATCAATCATACTCTGGGTACAGATGTAGTCCAGCAGAGATATCTGATCCACTTTAGCCCCATTAATAGCGGCCGACATATCCTCTACTGAGATCAAATTTTCTTCGATCAGCCGCTTAGGAATACCTCGATGAATTGAAACATTTAGGTTGTTCACATTTATTTCTAAGATAGTTGGAGTCACCAGATTCTAGCGAGGATTCGCGAAGTCAATGTGATGAGCGTCACAGAATAGTAAATAACCTTCAAATATGGCGTGTTTATTATGCGAACCACTGGAAAAACTGTTGTTTATGGTGAAAAGTATCCATTGATGAATAAACGACAGTATTTTGTCTCTGCCGCTTTTGAATATTAACTTGGAGTTTTAAATGAAAAATAAACGAACAGAATCAGGTTTTACCCTAATCGAATTAATGATCGTGGTTGCTATTATTGGAATCCTTGCTTCTCTTGCTTTACCTGCCTATTCAAACTATACCCAAAAAGCCAAATTTTCTGAGACTATCGTGGCGATGGGACCGGCGAAGTCCGCGATTGATATATGTTATCAAGTAGAAGGCTCGCTAGGCGAATGTGACACTGCGGAAGAGCTTGGTATCAACGTAAGCGACTTGAGTACCGGTAATTATGTAACTAGCGTCGCACTTACAGAAACCTCCGCTTTAATAACAGGGACATCTACTGTGAATAACGGAGCTACCCCCGCCGTTGCATACACTGCAATAATGACACCCGCAGCAAACGCAAATGGTACTGCCCTCACCTGGACTATGACTGGAACTGGTTGCGCCAAAGGTTGGTGTTGATACCTAACGGGTCAATCGCATTGATAGGTCAGTAGCCTGAACATGCTTGGTGAGACTGCCAGATGAAATGTAATTCACCGCAGAGTTTATG
>Ga0209495_1000460_pt1 | contig 31584 bp, 27 predicted proteins | sample EN1Hudsemesocosm_FD_184629 | JGI IMG/M metagenome (GOLD analysis project Ga0209495, IMG submission 184629) | Methane-oxidizing microbial communities from mesocosms in the Hudson Canyon - EN1E Hudson Canyon (SPAdes) (version 2) | ecosystem: Environmental > Aquatic > Marine > Cold seeps | place... | reverse complement strand
TTTAAACTCTTCGGTGTATCGTTTTCCGCTCATGTTGGTTACCTGATTTTTGCGTTTATTATAACGCTATCAGATCTCTACGATACTAGGGTCTTGCCAATGTCGTTCTTCCCAATCCAGGTTAAGGGTCTACGCTGGGCTGGCGGCGTGGGTGGGCGGTTCATTATATTGATGCCATTTACCGCGCCTTAAAATATCAAAACTCCACCACAAACCACGAAGTACGACAGAGCCTGTCTGCGGGGCTATTGCACCAACTCACCCTGTTAGACGCGGTGTAAAGATTGACACATTATAGTATGGAGGCATACTATATACCTATAAATCAAATGCCGCATTAACAATCTCGACAGGGGAGTGATATGACAGACGCCTATATTTTTGATCATGTAAGAACACCACGGGGAAAAGGCAAGCCAAGCGGTGCCTTGCACAGTACTACGTCCATAGCACTTGCTAAACAGGTGCTCAATGCATTAGCGATGCGTAACCAGTTGAACACCTCACTGGTTGATGATGTTGTCATGGGTAACGTTTCGCCAATTGGTGAACAAGGCGCGAATATCGCGCGTATTGCTGCTCTGGCGGCGGGCTTTGACCAGCAAGTAGCGGGGGTTCAGGTTAACCGCTTTTGTGCATCTGGTTTAGAGGCCTGCAACATGGGGGCCGCTCAGCTTATGTCGGGTCAATCACAGCTTGTGGTTGCGGGTGGGGTTGAGTCTATGTCGCGTGTGCCCATGGGATCTGACGGTGGGGCTTGGGCGATCGATCCCGCAGTGGCCTCGGCTTTGAATTTTGTGCCTCAAGGTATTGGGGCCGACGTCATCGCCTCCCTTTTTGGCTATAGCCGTGAAGATGTTGACCGCTACGCAGTCGAGAGTCACGTCAGAGCGTCTAATGCCTGGCAACAAAGCTATTTCGCCAAGTCGGTTATTCCCGTCACGGATTTAAATGGAGTGCCAGTGCTAACTCAGGATGAGTTGATTCGAAATCCCTGCCGCTTGGCGGATCTGTCGAGCCTGGCCCCCGCGTTTGCTGAGCAGGGCCGCTTGGGCGGGTTCGACGAGTTGGCGCGACATAAATACCCCATTTTGCGCGAGATAAACCACGTTCATCACGCCGGTAACAGCTCTGGTATCGCCGATGGAGCCGCGGCAGTATTGATGGGTTCCCTGGCCGCAGGCCAGCAGGCTGGCCTGACACCTCGAGCCCGAATTCGCGGATTTGCCGTGGTTGGCAGTGAGCCCACTATTATGTTGACCGGGCCCAGTTTTGCAGCGGAGAAAGCCTTGAAGAATGCAGGAATGGTGGTTGGGGATATAGATCGATGGGAATTGAATGAAGCATTTGCCTCAGTCGTTTTGCGGTTCATGGATGTGTTATCTATTGATCACAGTATCATCAACGTTAACGGCGGTGCAATCGCCATGGGGCATCCTCTGGGTGCGACGGGTGCAATGATTCTGGGTACCGTTTTGGACGAGCTTGAACGAAAAGATTTGAGTACAGGTTTAGCGACCTTATGTGTGGGTGCCGGAATGGGCATTGCAACGATCATTGAACGGGTTTAGGGAGGAAGACAGAGTGACTAAACATATAGAACTGACAGTTGATAGCGATGGTATTGCAACCCTTCTTATGGCGACGGCTGATAGCGAAGTCAATGTATTAAGTGAAGCTTTTTCAATTGAGATCACAGCCTGCTTTGATCGGGTTATCAATGACGACGCCATTCGTGGTGCGGTGCTGGCATCCAACAAAAGCACTTTTATCGCGGGTGGTGATTTGGACTTGCTCCAATCGCTGGATTTTGACGCGGGCCTTCCCTATGCGTATGAAGCATTGGGTGTTGTTACTCGAAAACTTAGAGAGTTGGAAACATGCGGAAAACCGGTGATTGCAGCAATCGCAGGGTCGGCTTTGGGAGGCGGGTTTGAAATTGCCTTGGCTTGCCATATGCGTATCTGCCAGAACAATTCAGCCTTAAGAATCGGTTTGCCCGAAGTGACCTTGGGCTTGTTACCTGGAGGCGGAGGCACTCAAAGGTTGCCACGATTAGTGGGCTTGAAAGCCGGCTTAGACTATATGTTATCCGGAAAGCTAGTGGGTGTTGATCGCGCGCTAAAAGACGGCTTAATCAATGAAGTGACTGACAGCGATGTGCTGACATTGGCAAAGTCGCGTATTCGCGACGGCCAATGTCCTATTCAGCAGCCTTGGGATGAGCGTCCAACGTCGGTTCAATCTCCATGGGCGCCGCAGGGAACACAACATTTTTTGATCGGCAATGCCTTGACTCGTGCTAAAACAAAAGGGAACACATTGGCTGAAGACGCCATTCTCAGTTGTGTGTATGAGGGTATGTTGGTACCACTTGAGCAGGGTACAGAAATTGAGCTGCGCTATTTTGTAAAAATTTTGCGCAGTCGTACGACATTGAATCAAATTCGCAGTGTGTTTGACTTACCTCATCGTGTGAAGCGTTTTACTGCGGAAAAGAGTCGCCAGGCAAAACAGGAAATTAAAAAAATCGGCGTTCTGGGTGCGGGTTTAATGGGGGCGGGTATTGCCAGTGTTTGCGCCCGCTCCGGATTGTCAGTTGTCATGCTGGATAAAGACGGTGACGCAGTGCAGCGCGGTTTGGACAGAATCGAATCTCGTTTACGTCGCGACGAAGAAAAAGGCCGGTTAAACGAAGGCAAGGCCACGCTCATTCTGGCAAATATTCAGGCAACAAGCGATTTTACCGTATTGCAAGAATGCGACTTTATTATTGAAGCCGTTTTCGAAAACAAAGACGTTAAAGCAAGGGTGACCCAGTCTGTTGAGCAGGCAAACCAGGGTCGAGCAATTCTCGGGTCAAATACCTCGACGATTCCCATCACCCAGTTGGCCGAGGCCGCGCAGTACAAAGACAAGTTTATCGGTGTGCATTTTTTCTCGCCGGTAGAACGGATGGATCTTGTTGAAGTGATCATGGGAAAGCACACGTCGGAGGATACCCTTAACGCCACGCTAAAGTTCATTAAGGCGATTAACAAACTTCCAATCGTTGTTAACGATTCAAGAGGGTTTTATACCAGCCGTACCTACAGTACTTTCCCTTCGGAAGGATTATTTATGCTGCGTGAAGGCGTACATCCGAACCTGATCGAAAATGCGGCCATTCAGGCGGGCATGCCGGTTGGGCCATTAACTATTGCCGATGAGGTCGGAATTGATATTGGCGCGCATGTTATAAAGCAATTTCAAAAAGAAGATGGAGACGCATTCAATTTCACTCAAGCGCATGAGGTATCGTTGGCGATGTATGACGAAGGGCGCTTTGGTCGTAAGGTTGGCAAAGGTTTTTTTGACTATCGTGAAGACGGAAGTAAAGAGCTGTGGCCGGAGCTTGCCAAGCGATATCCGGTTGCCGATACTCAACCTGACTTTGAAGAGCTAAAGGAGCGCTTTTTAACCATTCAAGCCATCGAAGCCATTCGTTGCCTCGAAGAAAATGTGGTGACCACCGCTGACGCCGCCGATGTGGGTGCCTTGTTGGGCTGGAGCTATCCCAAGTACACTGGCGGGCCAATGTCCTATGTCGATACGGTCGGTGTTGAAGAGTTTTTGATTCGTTGTGAAAATTTTGAACGTTTGTATGGCGATCGCTACGCGCCTCCGGGCTTGCTAGTGTCAAAGGCTAAGGCGTCGAGTACATTTTGCCAATGGCTTAAGCCGCAATAATAGGTTGATATTTATGAACGACATTAGCTCTCGAGCCAGCCTTCAAGCCTGGCTCTTGCACTGGTCTTCGCACAAAACGAATGACCTTGCCATGGTGCAGCCCCATGTGAATAAGTCGGTGTGCGAGTTGACATGGGGTGAAGTGGCCAGCCAAGCGTTGACCTTAGCTGCCTATTTTGAACAGCTTAAACTGCCCAAAGAAAGTGCCATTGCGATTTACGCAAATAATAGCGCTTACTGGATCATTGCGGATATGGCTATTGGTTTGGCGGGGCACATCAGTGTGCCCATTTATGCGGCCGCAAAACCATCGCTATGTCAGTATATTATTGAGCATAGTGAAGTCAAACTGGTATTGCATGACGATATTGGCAGAGCTTGTGCGGTGAAAGACGTATTGGCATCGAATGATGCCGTCATTTGGTCGCAGCTGCCAAGTGCACAAATTTCGGAAACTAAAGACTGGAGTGCGATACAAGGCGGTTTTGAGCCTCTCGCGAGCCCCGTACTTCCTGCTGCTGATAGTTTATACACCGTGGCGTATACGTCGGGTAGTACGGGAATCCCCAAGGGCGTGATGCATTGTATGTCGAGCCCGCTTGTAGTGGCTGAAGGTCTAAATCAAGCCTTTCCATTATCGCCCTCTGATCGATTGATTTCCTATTTGCCTCTGGCGCATTTAGCCGAGCGTGGATGTGTAGAAGCGGCGGCCATCCGTTTCGGATTAACCGTTTACTTCTCCGCAGGTTTGGATAACTTTGTTGAGGACATGGTTAGAGCAAGACCGACCCTGTTTTTTTCGATCCCCCGTCTTTGGACAAAGTTCTATAAGCAGGCGATCGAGCTTCAGACTTGCTCTAAAGGGGCCTCGGATCGGGAGACGCTCGCGGTGATGGGGTTGGATCAGGTGAGGTGTGCGATGTCGGGCTCCGCGTCATTGCCGGCTGCTATTATTCACTGGTTTCAAACCTTGGGCGTCGAGATTCTGGAATGTTATGGAATGTCTGAAAACTTCGGCTATTCGCATGGCTCTCGAATCGGAGAGGTGCGGGTAGGTTATGTGGGGCCGCCGTCACCAGGGGTAGAGTGCCGCTTAGCGGAAAATGACGAAATTATGGTTAAGTCTCCTTCGACCATGTTGGGGTATTACAAGGATGAGGCAGGTACTACACTGGCGTTGACTGCTGATGGTTTTTTGAAAACGGGTGACCGTGGCGAGATCGACACGCAGTTACGGTTAAAGTTAACTGGCCGTACCAAAGACCTGTTTAAAACAAGCAAAGGGAAGTATGTGGCGCCATTACCCATTGAAATGGCGCTGTGCAATGACATGATCATCGACAATGTCTGCGTGGTAGGGGAGACATTTCCACAGCCGGTGGCGCTTATACAGCTCACGGAGAGTGCGCTGGCTTCCGTGCTCAGAGATGAAACTGTTACCATTAATCGCCTACAGGAAGTGTTGGAGGCGGTTAATGAGACCCTTGAACATCATGAGATACTGGCAAAGTGTATTGTGATTGCTGAGCCGTGGACTATTGAAAACGATTGTTTAACCGTTACTTTGAAAATAAAGCGTTCAATTATTGAGTGTCGTTACCAGGATCTCTTATCCAGTTGGTACTCTAACTCTTCTGTAGTCGTGTTGCACAGGGCTTAGGGCTTCACAAAAAAACCGTTGCTATGAGTAGCAACGGTTTTTTCCCAAAAGATCGAGGGGATAAATTAGTCCTCTTCGGAAAAATTAACCTGTTCCTTTTTAAAATAGCTGCCCACTAAAACGGTAGCAAAGCTGCTTACGAGTGCTGCTGCGCCTATTAGTAGGTACTGCGTATTAAGCAGTATGCCCATGCTCACCAAACTCTGGCAGGTCACTAGCGAATTAATTGTACCGATCAAGGGATTACCAACAATGCCAAAACCCTTGTTTTTGGCTGCAAGCCCCCCGATTTTCCCTCCGGTGGAACCCAAAAATACTGCAATTAGTACTGAAATCATTGTTGCGCTCATTGAGATTATCCTATGCTTTAATTGATATTTCTGTTTTCGAGAAACAGATCAGTCTTTGTAGAGCTGTTTAAAATAGAATTTAATGGTGATAGCCAATAAGGTGACGTGAATCAAAATACCACCGGCACTCCACCAATAACCGGAGGTAATGTCTCCTTGTCGAAATGCATCGAAAGCGTGAATTGCCCAAGACGCTGGAATTAACAAAAAGGCTGGGCGATAGGCCGCATTTGGATCAACAAAATACAGTGCCAGAGCCGCCAGGCTCACAAAACTGATGCCTTTAAATATGGACAGCGCTTCTACTTTGTTTGATGCAAGCGCCGCGACGCTAAGCGTCACGATGGGCGCAAACAGAGCAACACTGGCCACCACCATAAATAGATGAAGGGGCGGTATGTGCAGTGCTTGCCAGCTACTGTTCATGATAGCCACCGAGATCATTGGCCACACCAACATGATACCGACAGACAGTGTCGAGCGGGTGAGTATAGTTGTGTGCTTAGCGATGGGTGTAACGGCCAGTGCAGAGCGCACCCCCGTGTCTTTTTCGTCAACCATCAGAAAAGCGAATAAAACACCATAGGCCGGAGGGTTGGTAATCAATGACATCGCAACCATGGCTGGAAACCAGTCGGCCCAGTTGGTATCGGCTTTATAAATACCAATGATGGTAATGATCAGTGTCCCCACGATCGATGCGCCGATATTGGTGATGAGTACGGCGTCGCGGGTGATACCTTTTAGATCCAGTGCGAGAAGTGCGCGTGCAGCTGACATAGTAATTAACCTGTATTTAAGTCTATTCGTAGTTGGCCATCGTGGTTTGATAGGCGAAGTAACCATAAGTGATTGCGATGGCGGTCATGACTGTGAGATAGGCCGCGTGAACAAACAACATAGGGGTCCAGACTGGGTCGATTGAGGCGTTGAACAATTCCAGTATCTGCGTTGAAGGAATCAGCCAAGTGGCCATATTAAAAACTGCTGGCGCAAGATCAAAATGACCTACGACGGGGATATACAAAACCGTCGAAGCAATCAGTAACTTGACAATCAAGTCATTCATCGACAGAGACTTGGCGACTAAGATAAAACCAATGGCCACCGCGAAGGTATTGGCTAGAAATAAGCTCAACGTCATGTAGAAATAGTTAAGATCCGTTCCACGAGCCACCCATGCAACCGCTAAACCCGAAAGTGTGCCAAAAAACGAGAAGGTAATGATTTTTGATCCAACATAAATCCAGGGTGGCGAAGGTGTTGCGTCCAAGGCCATGTGAACGCGATACGATTTTTCCATTAGCACCATCGCGCCCACAAACGATAGTCCGATCAGAGCCGGGTCGGCGTAGATAAAAAATGATGCTAAATCAACTGACAAAGAGTCGAAGGGTAGTATTGTTATAAATGCGCACAGAAGTGCTGTGCTGACAATATTGGCGGTGATGATATGATGCCGGATCTGCAATTTCACATCCCAGGCAAGCATGGTGGTAAGACGATTATTCATGTTTGCAGCCTCTAGTTTTCACTGTCAAGTCTGGCCCCGGTCACTTCTGCGAATACGCGATCGAGTGAGGCCTCCTGGCTATGAATGGTCTGTATGTTTTTCGTTGCCAGAAGCTGAATAAAGTCGGTGTTCTCCGCCAATTTATCCATTGGGAAAGACTCTTTTTCGAGTTGGCTATCTGATGTTTGATATTCAACATTAACCAGTCGTTGCCCGTATTTTGCTTTCAGTTCCTTGACCGAACTAAGCGCCTTCATTTGCCCTGAAACCATAAAACCCACGCGATCGCAGAGCTCTTCAACATCGGTCATATTATGAGTTGTTAGGACAATGGTTTTACCGGACTTTTGCAGGTCACGGATAATGTCTTTCAATAGCTGGGCATTGACGGGGTCAAGACCAGATGTTGGTTCGTCCAGGAAAAGAATCTCAGGGTCGTGCATGATTGCGCGAATAAAGTTTAGTCGCATCATCATGCCTTTTGAAAAGCGCTCTACATAGATATCTGCGCCTTTTTGCAGCCCAACCATGTCAAGTAATTCGTCAACATTCCGTGTAGGCCGTGTATAGAGTGACGCAAAAAATTCGAGGTTTTCTCTGGCCGTCATGCGAATATAGTGGTTGGGTAGTTCAAATCCTACACCAATATGTTCGTACAAATCCTGCCCCCATTGATTAACGGGTTTTCCCAGGATGGACACATTGGCGGTATCACGGGTGCGGTTTTGACGAGTTAGAATTTTTTGTATTGTGCTTTTACCCGCACCGGAAGGGCCGAGTAAGCCGAAGATTTCACCTTGGTTGACCTCAAAGGAGACCTTGCTAACAGCTGGCTCGGAAGTCTTAGGGTAGGTATAGGTTAGCTCATCAACGGTAATAAGCGCTTGATTGGCTCCCGAGTCCCTCATGGGCTTCGTTCGATCAATAGCTTCTGCTAAAATATTCATTATTACTACTCACTCAATAATGTGTATGTACTTAAATGATCTGGCGTGTATGGCTGCCTCAATATAGTAAGGTACCAAATTATATTGTGTCGCGCAAATGTCTGCTTATTCCTGACTGTTGCGCCAAGCATTCAAGGATGCCTCATCGATATTGGCGTTCGATAAGTCCACGCCTTCAGGTTCCAGCTCAATCTCAAATGTCTCGATGACCCGACTCTGCATTAGATAGAAGCCTATCGCAATCACCAGCTCCATCAGATGTCGAGTGGGCAGTTTGTCGCTCAGATAGGTAAAAACCTCGGGAGAAGGTTTGGGGTTTATGGCCAGCTCTTCAGCCAGACGGGCAACCATGGCCTGTATTTTAGTTAGTTGGGTTGAGGAGGAGCCGGTAATGGCGGCATTAACCAAATCGGCCGGGATATCGTGTCGTCTCGACACGCTGATTAAGTGGTGGAGTTCATATTCAGAGTGGACGACCGAGCAAAGGCGTAAGACCGCAATTTGTCGAAGCACTGGGTCTACTTCAGTGCGTCTCAAAACGCCATCGCTCACCCTGACAATGGATTCGACAACGCCCTCGGCCCAGCTTTCAAGTTTTAACAGGTTGAGCTTGGGAACTCGGGATAAAACGTGCTCGACGCGAGGATCTTTGTAAGATTGTGGGTAGGGTATATTGGCCATGGCTGTATTCTCATTCAAGGTTGATTACGGTATAAGTTGAGAGTAATATTAATAAGGTGCCATACTATCTGTTGGCAGACAAGTCTTTTTTGTCCGTTCTTGGGCTTACCGGATGTTCTGTTTGACGTTGATTAAAGCAGGGATATTTATGCTTAAAATTGTAGAAAATCTCTTTAGGTATTTTGTTACACCTAATCATTCCCCGGAAACCGAATACTATAGTGGGCTGACCGATTATAGCCAGCAGGAAAACTGGGCTTCTTGGCCAGGTCGAGACTCTCCGGCTGAAAATACATCGGAGAATTCAGAGGCGATTCCAGAGAGCGATCGCCTTGCTGATGTATTTTATGTATACCCCACATTGTGGATGTCAGGAAAATCCTGGAACAGTCCGCTTGTGGATCAATCACATAATGTCGATGTAGATGGGTTGCTCATTGGCCTGCAAGCGAGCGCCTTCAATAAAGCGGGGCGAATTTTTGTGCCTCGTTATCAGCAGGCGACCGTTGTTGCAACGGCCTGCCAGGAAAAGCACTTCCCTGTATTGGATCGTGCGTATCAGGATGTAAAAGCCGCGTTCTATTACTTTCTGGAAAATAGAGATGGCCAGCGGCCCGTCATCTTGGCAGGGCATTCGCAAGGGTCATTTCATTTGTTGCGTCTGTTGATTGATGAAGTGGTTAATTCGCCGGTGATGAATCAGTTAGTGGCAGTATACGCTGTGGGGTGCTGGACGCCTAAAAAACTGTTTGATTCAGATGGCCCGCTTTCTCCTTTGGCTATCGGCCAAACTCCCTTACAAACGCGGTGTTTTTTATCTTGGGATACGTTCTTAGCGGGGGGCGACCCAGAGGCGATGGACCTAGAAGTTCCTCATTGGAACGGCCATGAATATTATTCTATTCCTTATGAGCAGCTTGACGCCGTTGAAGTCAACCCGGTCAGCTGGACTTTAAGTGGGGAGTCGACTATCGCCCAGCATAAAGGCGCGGTTACTAGTGGCTATAGCAGCATGAGGCAGCTTCGTCGATCGCCGAATATTCAACGAAAGAGGCAACTGCCGCCTGCGGTGTCTCGTTTGATCCGCGCGCGGGCTGGTCACAATGGTTTGTTTATAAACAAATTTCGTGAGCCAAGCGTTAAATACAATCTGTTGAAAGGCAAGAGCCTTCATATGAGTGACTACTCTCTTTTCTATCACGATATAAGAGAGAACGCATATTTACGGGCTAAAGAATTCGTCAAAAATGACGGCTAGTCAGTGTCGTCATATTGAGTCGTCCGGAGGTTTTGTCTATATCTATAGAGTTTTTTCAAATTAACGGATACGTGAACCCTCGCGCTGTGCCTGGTGACACTCGTAGAGTGGATAAGGCGGGCTTGAGTATTATGATTTGCTGATATATAGTTTGGCGGCTTACTACTATTCTGGAGTTAATCCAGCTTATCTAGCTTATAAATATTCAACGGAGGCATTTGCGTGGCATAACCCAAGCGCAGCGCTATCTATTTGAGGAGAGAGAAATGAACAATAAAAAATTTGACATGAATAAATTGTCACTTCTGCTATTAACGATTCCACCGACTGGTGTTTGGGCGCAGGGCGGCGCTCAAATTGAGCAGGACTCTAAAGATTTTAGATTAGAAGAAATTATTGTGACCGCCGAAAAACGTAGTCAAAACATGCAGAACATCGGCATTGCCTTATCGGTGTTTGATGAAAGTAGTTTGGAGAACCGAAATTTTGCCAAGATAGAGGATTTGGCTTTTTCCATTCCTAACTTTCATTTTGTACAACCTGCTGATGCCCGTGCCGCCCAAGTAACCATTCGCGGTATTACCGGAGATACCCGCTTTGCGGGCCAGGAACCTGCCGTGGGAATGTTCTTGGATGGCGCCTATGTCAGTGGTGCAATCGGTACGAATATTGAATTAATAGACATAGAGCGGATAGAAGTCCTTCGCGGTCCTCAGGGCACGCTATATGGTAGAAATACAGCAGCGGGCGCCGTCAATATCATTGCCAAGCAACCCTCTGCAGAGACTCAAGCTAAGGTAGTCGTAGGGTTTGGTAGCTACGATGAGATGAAAGTCCGTGCTAGCTTTGGTGGGGCATTGACCGAAAACCTAGTTGGGCAGATATCATTTGCACATCACGTGAGAGATGGTTTGGAAAAAAATACCTTTCTTTCCAGTGATATCAACACCGCGGATTCTGATTCCGCCAGAGCGGCACTTCGGTGGCAACCAAATAGTGATTTAGACGTCAAATTCGTTCTCGACTACATGAATGAGAATCGTGTTCCAGGAATGCCGGATTCGACTCCGGATGATCGCGAAGATGAGCTGAACGTCGCCATGGTGGAAGAGCGAGAAGTCGGAGGCCTTAATCTGACCGTTGATTATGTCGTGCAAGGTCATGAATTAACGTCGATAACGGCTTATCGTGGCTATGACTACAAACGCCTAGGTGATGATGATGGTACGACCTATGACGCACTTGAAAACCTGAGCACCGAAGAGAGTCAGCAATTCTCCCAGGAGATTCGCATCGCATCGCCCGAGGGAGAGACATTTGATTGGGTTGCGGGCGCTTATTACCTTCATTCTAACCTCGACCACAATTTACGCTTAAAGATTGATTACGTTGGCATGACCGATGTGTTAACCGGCGGTTCTGGTGCGTCTTTTTGTCCCTTCATATTTGGTCCGCTTTGCGCATCAAGCTTTGAGGCGGACAACAGAATTTCCATCGATACGGATGCCGCTGCTGTCTTCTCGCAGTTGACCTATCACGCGATGGACGATCTCGATATCTTGCTTGGGCTTAGGTATTCCTACGAAGAAAAAGAAATCCATACGCAGCAATTAGTTGCGGTTCCCGGTTCTGTCGATGCGCTTGATGTCGAGGATAAGCTGAGCGACGATGCCTTTACCCCAAAGCTGGCCGTGAACTATCGTGTGCAGGAGAATGTGCTTCTTTACGGCTCGGTTTCACGTGGGTTTAAAAGCGCAGGTTTCAATACTTCACCTCTAAATGCGAATAACCTAGCTCAATTTGAGTTTGATTCTGAGCAGTCGACGAATTATGAAGTCGGTCTCAAATCTGAACTTTTGAATCATCGATTACAGCTGAATGTCGCCGGCTTTTACATCGATTATGAGGATATTCAGGTTCTTAAATCCACCTTCACCGGGATCGGTGTCATGAACTCGTTGACGAATGCCGCGGACGCAACAAGTTATGGGTTTGAGGCGGATGTGACGGGTCTAATTACGCCTAATTGGCGCTTAAGCGGCTCATTGGGATTAAATAAGGCTGAATTTGAGCGTTATGATGGCTGTCAGTTAGACCCTAATACCTTAGGGCAGCTTAGCTGCTCCGGTAATACACTGCCGACAGCGCCTAAAGCTACCGCGTCTATAGGTTCTGTGTACACGGGGGTGATTCCAGGAGCGGAGCTAGAGTTTACGCTGTTTGGTGAATGGGCGTATCGTGGCGAGACCTACTACGATGTGTTCAATAGCGATTATGCAAAGCAGCCCGGCTATTCGGTCGCGAATGTTTCATTCGCGATTACAAATGCAGAGAACAGCTGGGTCGCAACCTTGTGGGGTAAAAACCTGTCAGACAAAAACTACACGACACTGGTTATCCCGCCATCTCTTGAACCAACTGAAACACTCGTTTATGGCGCTCCTCGCACCTACGGCGTAAAACTGGAGGTGAACTTCTAAACGATCTAGATAAGTTTTTTGCAATTGGGGCGGGGCGAAAGCCTCCTCCCTATTTTTGAGCAGCTTGTAGGCAGCTTGTTTCAATTTTTTTCAGCAACTTAAGAAACGTTTTCTTTTCTTTTTCGCTTAGGCCTGAAACTGAGTCTGCCAAAAAAGTGTAGTGAATTGGCGCTAGTTTGTCGAGCAGTGACAGCCCTGGTTTGGAAATGCGAACTTGAATTTTTCTGCGATCATCGGTGCAATGTTCTCTGGTAATTAAGTTATCTTTGACCAAGCCATCTAACAATCCTGTCATCGTGCCTCGTGTGACTTCCAGCTCTGTCGAAATTTCCGCGGGTGTTATTCCCTCTTTTCCGGCGTTGGCGATACTCCATAACGCGGCGTGTCGTCCTCTAGAAAGTTTAAACTCCTTCAGGCTGTTTTCTGCCAAATCAAACAGAAGCTTGGTGGTTCGAGACATTTCATTAACAGTAAAGACGGCCAATGCATCAAACCAGGGGTGTTGCTCAATCTGCGATTCCATTTTTTCCAGGCTGGGCAGGTGTTTGGGGATGATCAATTTAGAATTCATATTTAACGTATCCGAAAGTTATATAGATCTGCAGCGTTGATAAAATTAGGCGCCTAATTATCAAGTATAAACATAAGTGGACACAAAAGCATTGCGAAATATAATTCGGTGCCATACTATATGGATACATTAATGATGAGGTGGATATGGACCAGAGCGTTATCACATCACTGTTTGGGTTGAGGGGGAAGGTTGCCTTAGTCACTGGCGCGAGTAGAGGGATTGGACGTTCGATTGCTCTTCTATATGCACAGGCGGGGGCAACAGTGGTTCTCAGTAGCCGTAAGTGGGAATCGTGTGAGTCCGTTGCAGAAGAAATTCGTGATATCGGCGGCAGCGCAATATCGGTTGCTTGTCACATGGGTGATCTTGAGGCGATCGATACAATGCTGGAATCGATTCAGTCGAAATTTGGACGATTGGATGTTGTTGTTAACAACGCTGGAATCAATCCTCATTTTGGTAGCGTGCTGGAAGTATCCATGTCCGCGTTTGATAAAGCCATGGATGTAAATCTTCGGGGGCCGTTTTACCTGACACAAAAATCCATGAAATTGATGCAGGACGCTGAAGGGGGCTCTATTATTAACATCTCTTCTATTGCTGCCGAACGGACCAGCAATCTTCAGGGCGTATACTCAATGACGAAAAAAGCCTTGGTGGGCGCAACAAAAGCGTTTGCAAAAGAGGTTGGAAGTAGTGGCGTTCGAGTCAATACCATTTTACCGGGTATTGTAGAGACGAAACTTGCCTCATTGCTGTTCGACGATAAAGAAATTTATTCGCAAGCGATGTCAATGATTCCAATGGGCAGGCATGCGGTCCCGGATGAAATGGCCGGAGTGGCACTGTATTTAGCGTCACCCGCCTCTAGTTATATGAACGGAGCCTGTCTGATTGTAGACGGTGGAATGACTATATAGGAGTTTAAAATGTCACAGCTTGACGATGGCAGTTTTATCTATTCGCTTGATGATAAACCCTGGTTGCCGGTACTCGATACCAGCGATTACATGAAGATATTGCATGTCGATGAGGAACTTGGGCAGGTGGTCTATGTGCAACGATTTGGGCCGGGTTCGGTTCATCATGTCCACACCCACCACTGTACAGCGGTGGCTTACACTTTGGCCGGCGAGTGGCTCTATGAGGGCGGTGTCATTCCGGCTGGCCACCTTGCCTTTGAGCCAAAAGACACCACTCATCAACCGGCCGCGACAGACCAAGGTGCGGACGTGCTTTTGGTACTAACGTCGTTCGATCGGCAGCGAATTCTGGAAATGCATTTACCTGATGGCAGTCGGCAAGAACTGGATATTCCATTTTTTAAGCTCATCGAGAACATGACGCCTGATGAGTTTGTTGCGTTGCAGCAGCAATAGCACGCTTGGTTTTGTATTAATTGTTAACGGATTTATTGAGATGATAGATTTAGCCTCAAATCGTAGAGTCTTCGGTGAAGAACTTCAGCTCTTTAGAGAGTCGACGCGACGTTTTTTGAAGGATCACGCGACACCGTATAGAAAGGAATGGAGCGAGAAGGGAGTTGTTGATCGTGTGGTATGGGATAAGGCCGGCGCTCAGGGGCTCCTGTGCCCGAGCGTGCCTGAAGAGTATGGCGGACTTGGGCTGGACTTTCGCTACCATACGGTAGTGACCGAAGAAATGGTCGCCGCGGAAGCTGACGGCCCAGGTTTTTCAGTGCATTCCGATATAGTGACTCCCTACCTCATGCGGCATGGATCGGAACAACAAAAACAGAAGTACCTTCCTGAATGCGTGTCTGGCAACTTGATTACAGCCATTGCCATGACAGAACCGGCTGCTGGTTCTGACCTAAAAGGCATTAACTCGCGGCTGACACAAGCGGAGGGGGGGCATGTATTGAACGGATCCAAAACGTTTATCTCCAATGGCCAGCTTGCCGACTTGATCGTTGTGGTGTGTAAAAACAAACACGATCAGCGACTTAGTTTGGTGTTGGTTGAGAGGGGTATGGAGGGATTTAGTCGGGGTAAAAACCTCGACAAATTGGGTTTGAAAGCCCAAGATACCTCTGAACTATTTTTTGATAATGTCTTTATTCCAGACTCGAATATTTTGGGTGAGCTTGGCAATGGACTTCAATATTTAACTGGCGAGTTGCCACAGGAAAGGCTATCGATTGCCCTGTCCAATAGTGCGGCGGCACGCTGCGCTATTGCCAATACGGTAGAATATGTCCAAAGCCGTCGAGCGTTTGGGAGTGCGGTTGCCGATTTTCAAAATACACAATTTGTTCTGGCTGAACTGGATGCAGAAGTGAGCGCAATGCAGGTTTTTATCGATGATTGTATCGAGCGTCATTTGCAATGTGAATTGAGTGCACTCACCGCCGCAAAGGCAAAATTATTAGCCTCTGAGCTAAATTGTAAAGTGGTTGATCGCTGTGTGCAGCTGCATGGAGGGTATGGCTTCATGTTGGAATATCCGATTACGCGTGCCTACGCTAATGCCCGAATTCAACCTATTCATGGTGGCACCAGCGAGATTATGAAGCATATCATTGCTCGAGAATTATTTTCGCCTTCTCACGGATAGCTTTCAGTGTCATCTAATCGGTTGGTGCTGCACTGTTTATGTTTGTTGCACGAGCAATCATAGCGCATTATCAATCCGAAATTTGTACGACCAATTCCGCAGGTGTTTTTACACTGCGGTTAAGAGTTATGGAGATTTTAACATGGGTCCGTTGAAAGGTTTTCGAGTTTTGGAAATAGCGGGAATGGGACCAACGCCTTTTTGCGGCATGCTGCTCGCTGATTTTGGTGCAGAAGTGATCTCCGTTTCCCGCGACGTTAAACCCAGTGGAGATGCAGCCGCGATCGTTAGCGAAAGAGGTAAACGTTCAATCGTACTCGATTTAAAGAGTGAGTCTGGAAAGCAGGCATTACTCACTTTGTGTGAAACGTCTAATGCCTTAATCGAAGGTTTCCGCCCTGGAGTTATGGAGCGTTTGGGTCTTGGCCCAGAGCAGTGTTTAGCGCGTAATCCCGAGTTGGTTTATGGAAGAATGACGGGCTGGGGCCAATCAGGCCCTCTAGCGACCCAAGCGGGGCATGATATTAATTATATTGCGCTATCTGGTGCCTTACATGCGATGGGTACTTTGGGGCAAAAGCCCGTAGTGCCACTGAATCTGGTGGGAGACTTTGGGGGTGGAGGGCTACTGCTGGCTCTTTCTGTTGTCAGTGCAATTTTGCATGCTAAATTAAGCGGTCAAGGCCAGACAGTAGATGTATCGATGGTTGAAGGCTCTGCGTTATTAATGCATTCCGCTTATGCATTTCTTCATCAGGGGGTTTGGGAAGATCAGCGGGGCAGTAATCTCTTAGATGGCGCCGCCCACTTTTACGATACTTATATCACCAAAGATGGAAAATATATTGCGCTTGGAGCCATAGAGCCGCAGTTTTACCAGCAGCTATTACAAATATTAGGCCTAACACTGTCGGTGGAGGATCAAATGAAACCCGATACGTGGCCGCATGCCAAAGCCTGCATCGCCCGCAAAATACTCACCAAAACAAGAGAAGAGTGGGAGGAAATCTTTGCCGGTAGTGATGCTTGTTTTTCCCCGATATTATCTATGAAGGAAGCGCCCGACCACCCTCATAACCGTGAGCGAGAGACCTTTATCGACATTGGCGGAGTTGTCCAGCCTGCCCCTGCTCCCAAATTTAGCCGCACGCCACTGGATGTACCCCAGCCTCCTCCAAAAAAGGGGGAGCATTCGGCTCTCTATAGGGTGCCTCAATAATGGCTGTTTAATTGGCCAAATTTTTAAAGTTATCAGGGGTAAATTGCCCAACTGTTGGGGGAATTTTTGTCGCTCTAGTTTGAGTGATTATCGAAGCCGTTAATTTCATGAACTGGATGATACTTTGACTGATACTGTGTTTACAGTGGGCTAATTAAGTGACCTCCATCAATCGGAATTGCAGTGCCGCTGATAAAACTGCTGGCGTCGCTACTAAGCAGTAGTATCAGGCCGTCAAGTTCGTGAAGTTCACCCAAACGTTTTGCTGGTGTGTTTTCGATAAAAGCCAGGCCATTGTCTGAATAAAAGTACTGGCTATTCATTTCTGTTCTGAAATACCCAGGACAAATGGCATTGACGCGAATGCCTTATGGCGGGCAGGTTTTTTTGAGTTTGCTGCTTTTCAAGGCGGTACTAGCTTAAGAATTCTACACGATCTTCCCAGGTTTTCTGAGGATCTGGACTTTATGCTTAAAGAGCCTGATCCCGAGTTTGCGTGGGCTGGTTATTTAGAGGCCTTGTTGACCTGTTTTGAAGAGTTCGGCTTGAGTCCTGAGGCCTTGCCAAAGGGAAGGATGGAAAATCGAATTAAAAAAGCGGTTATTAAAGATAATTCGATCACCAACCAGCTGAATTTATCGTTCTATCAGGGACGCGAAAATCAAAAGCTTAAAATCAAGCTTGAGATTGATGTCCAGCCACCGGCTAACTCAGGCTATGAATATACCTACTTGGACTTTCCGCTTGATTACGAGGTTTGCCATCAAGACTTAAGTAGTAATTTTGCTTTGAAGATTCACGCGCTATTGTGTCGAGGCTTTCTGAAAGGAAGGGATTGGTATGATTTTAATTGGTATGTAAAACAAAAAATCTCGCCAAACCTGCAGCACTTGGAAAATGCTTTACATCAATATGGCCCCTGGCAAGGAAATGATAAATTGTCAGTGGACTTGGAGTGGCTGCAAGATGCGCTGAATGCCGAGATTGAGGGGATTGATTGGCAGCAGGCCTCTGACGATGTAGAAAGGTTTTTAAGTGTCATAGAGCAGAAAAGCTTGTCGCTCTGGAGTGAGAGGTTCTTTAAAAAGCGTGTTGGCGAGTTGCTGTAGCTAAAAGAGGGGTTCTACACCGCATCGCCGATCTGGAGCTTGAGCGTTTATCCTTGAGTTAGTTATTAATAAGGTGCTTGGGAAAGTCTTCAATTTTTTCACAACCCACTTGTTCCATCACCTGCTGAACTTGGCGCTTCAGAATCTGCAAGGCTTGATCACCGCCTTTGGCACCCAGTTTAATGGCTCGCTCGGCATCGTCGGGATTAACAATACCTTTGATCACTAAGTTGCCTTTCCATTTATCACGAATGGCTTTAATTTTGTCTTCCGTCAAACGACCCGAAAACGTCTCGTTCATAAATAGCCCGAGGTGTTTCATGTTGAGGCCATTGGGAATGTAAGGCTTCATAGTTTTAAATTCAGGTGAGCCTGCAAAAAGCTGTTCGAAGGCCCATCTGGGGTGAGTGGCTATCTGCAGCATATTGCGCAAGGTCATTTGTAAAATATCGAGGGCGGTAGGCCGCCCCGTTCGAATCCCTCCCTCTCCGCCATTATTTTTCCTTTAGAATCAAGGTCTTCTAGACAAATCTTGGTTTGAGTAGGACTCCAAAGACCTTGCCTAGAGACGGGAAGGTCTAATCTGTATTTCACTCAATTCAGCGGTTCAGAGTCCGCCGAGTGTTTATTAACCAGGTTTCAAACCGCCATTACGAACCATCTCACTGTCGTATACACGCGTGCCTCCGCACTCCATCACGCCAGTAAATACTGCCTGGGCCTTTGCATAGCCTTGCTTGTTGCCATAGTCCTCCCAATCGTGCCCTAGTGATGCATAATTGCGATGGCTTTCAACCATTTTGAAATCCCAATCGGCATCTCCCGTACCTAGGGCAGGAAAGAATACCCACATACCCGATTTAGACCCAGTGCTGTCCAGATGCTTAGCCCATGCTGCCACGGCGGCCATTCCGTCAGCCATGGATTTCCCCTCTTCCAGAGAGCAATCAGAGAAGGTGACAACTCCGCTTGTTGAGGGAGAAGACATGTCCGGCATACGTATATTATAAGACGCAAAATTTGAATGTTCGCCGCACGTGACAACTTTCCCATACTCGGCGTTAATCTTCGATCCCTTGGTTTTCCAAAGATCCAAACCCTTACCCATGTCTATACCGTTTTGCCATGCGCCCAACCAAACAACATCCATGGTCGTTCCGCTATCAACAAAATTGGGCGTCAGATTCCAGGCATTGTAAGCCGGAAAATTAATGCCGTCGGCCCATGCGTTCCACTTAACGTTGACCTTCGCCAAATCTTTTGGGCCTTTACCTTTGTTATAGCTACAGGTAAACCCTTCCACTGATGTGAATGATGGGGGGTCTTGGGCGAGGGCGCTTCCCGCGGGCGTTAGCAGAAATGCGAAGGATGTGAAAATACTCTTGTAAATAGGCTTCATTATGCAGCTCCTAATATCGCGTCGATAGCGAATTGATCCATGGATATTCTTGCTGCCCTCCAGTTAAATGCGACAAGACTGAGGCAGCGCAAACTTATTGATCATAGTTGTGCATGCCGATAGCTGCCTAAGTTTTCGCTACGGCGGTTAGATTAAATCGCGTTTAAAATATTTTTATATATAGCCCATGAAAAACTAACTCATATTCTGATGGGCTCAGCCCCCACCAATTTAGTAGCTCTAGATCGATAAGCGTAAATTAGAGTCTATTTCCTTGATCAACAACATGGGTACGGCATTTTCTTTAGCAAGCCCCTTCCAGTTAGAAACATGCTCAATAGTTTTATCAATAACCATGTCAATTCGTTTCTGTGTAAAATTAGGCACTAACTTCTCCAAAGAATATAAATCTTCACGGGTGAAGTTGTCTCTTTTGCCATTTAAATTCATCCAGTGACTGCTCACCCATTTACTACCGGGTTTGTAGCTGTAGGCTAGATCATAAGCGGGGGAGAGCCGCCATTTATTTTCAATGAGCAAGAACGCAAAGTTTTTGGCGTGGTCATCATGGTTTCGAGTCACAATATTAAATACGAGTCGTCTTAGCAGTTCTTCTGCGTCTTTAGCAGACACTCGGAGTTTTCTGGCGGTCGCAAAAAGTTCGGCGTATGAATAAGAGCCCGGCTGTTTGTAATCAACATGAGCTAATCCGTTGAGCGTTTGCATATGCACCTTTTCATTGCCTTTTCTATCAAAGCGCTGGGTCACAAAATGGCGGCGCTTGCCTTCTTCTAGCAGGCGACTTTTCATCATGTCGATACCGCATTGTTTAGCCATCAAGTAATAGACATACTCCATTGCGCCATAGCCCTGTGGGTCGCCAAAAGTTTCTTTGTTTTTATTATGTTCATTCACGCCGTCAAACTTCATTAAATAATGTGTAAAACCGTTCGGTACTTTGACCTGACCACTTCGCACTTGAGTAAAATCATCGTTAAAGGCCAAAACAGCCTTAGGCCGTGCGCCTCCAGCGCTCATTCCTACGGTAAGTAGTGACAGCATGGCTTCCCGATCTTCTTTACCTGGGTGGTTCAGTGAAGCGGCAAAATCCTCCCGACTCTTCAGGATTTCTTGAGTGATTGAGACTAAGGATTCAATCTCAATTTTTGCTGAAGCATTCAGGCTCTTTAGTTTTGTGGCGGGTGTATATTCCAGAGCCCCCATGCCCCGTTTACCGGTAAATTGAAGTCGCTCTAGTGGTGTAATGGTTTCGGGCGCTTTACCTTGAGAGGCAACCCAGGCATTGAGTACCGCATTGCCAAAATCGTCAGGTAGCGAGTCTGCCAGCAAGCCGGGCAAACCCTTAAACGTTTCATAGCCTAGCGCGGGGAATGAATATATTTGTTGGGATAAGGGCATCTTGATAGGGGATAGCTCAAGCCCTTTTTGGATGAATTTTTTATCGTACTCAAACGCTCCAATACCCGTGTCAGTATCAAAGCTTGCAGACCCGACTTGGTGATTATCATAATTGACGTTAATGACCTGGGTTACCATTCCGAGGGCTCCCTCTCATCGCTTGAGCGTTGCCCTGAAGCCCGTTGACGCTTGCGGCCCCTCAGCTTTGATAGTTGAATGGGAGAAATTTTCTGTGCTGGAAGAAAGTTCTCCAGTTGGTGGGTAAGATTCAAGGCCGATAATATCGCGATAAAGATCTCCAGCTGTGCCCTACCTTTTTCAGCGTTCAGAACGGCTTTCCTACTGACCCCCGCATGATCGGCGACTTCAATTTGAGTCATATCAGCATTTAGCCTGGCTTGCTTTAAGCGCTCCCCAAGCTGCTCTGCAATCGCTGATGGCGCTGCCTCTTCCTCAATCCTCATCTAAGTACCCTTAATCAAACTTTATATGCAAACAATGAAGGTAATGTATCTATTCTGGCACTTTATGGAGTATAGATAAACAGATAGAGATTATTAATATCCTGTTTTGGGGGCATTCCGACTGTATTAGGTGTGTAATGTCCCAAATTTTGGATTTTACGTCGATCAAATGACGATAACCTCGCTCGGTGAATCCAAGCGTAGAATCACTTCCTCCAAGGATAGAAATCCGGCATATCCCTAACAAACATATTGGTGTAGTTGGCTGCGCGTTTTTCAAGAGGGGGCGCCCCCTCTCTTTGTCGCCGAGAGTGCTGGTATAGAGCATCGCAAACGAGACCACTTTGTGTGCTTCTGCTGGGTCAGGCTGGGCCGCGTTGCAGTACATCATCTGTAGCGGTAGGAAGCAGCGGGTGCAGGCCTCTGGTGTTATACCGATCTTATTGAACACAAAACCGATTGCATTACATTTTCATGATCGCTCGATTATGATTCAGTGTTTAAAGGGTAGAATTCTACAAGGGAAAATCATGTTTAAAGGTCAAACCATCTGGATTACAGGTGCATCATCAGGGATCGGTGAAGCGCTGGCGAAACAATTTGTACAGAGAGGTGCCTCGGTCATTTTGTCCTCTCGTAACGAGGCCGAACTTGAGCGTGTATGCAGCAAGTGCACGGCTGCGTTTGAGGGTGCCGACGTCCATATTCTGCCCCTCGATGTTCTGGATGAGGCCGCGATGGAGGCTAAGGTGTCGGCCGCGTGTGCCTTCACCGGACAGATCGATATGCTGATTAATAATGCGGGAATATCGCAGCGCTCGCTGGTGCTTGATACTGAGATGGACACCTATCGACAGCTGTTCGACGTGGATTTTTTTGGCCAAATTGCACTCACAAAAGCGCTGTTACCGCTCATGATCAAGCGCGGCAGTGGCCACATTGCCGTGACTTCATCTGTGGCTGGTAAAATTGGCGTACCGCTTCGCACCGGTTACTGTGCAGTAAAGCATGCGGTGATGGGTTTCTTTGATGCCCTGCGCGCTGAAATGGTACCCCATGGTATTCAGGTGTCTACTATCACGCCCGGCTATATAAAAACCAATATTGCCTACAATGCTCTGGTAGGGGATGGGTCAAACTTTGCTCGCCACGATAAAAATATCAGCGCTGGTATGGATGTTGATGAGTGCGCTGCGGTGATCGTTAGAGGGTTTGAAAAAGGTAAACCCGAAATCGCGGTGGGTAAGGGCCTCGAGATGTTCGGGCTTTATGCAAAGCGTTTCTTCCCGCGCCTGGCCTTTAAGTTTGCGGTTAAGGCCGGCGGGGTTGATTAATCTTCTAGCTTGGGTCCGCGAACTTCGGGGCTCTTTTCTCAAAATTTGCCATCACCGCTTCAATTTGGTTGGGTGACTTCATCAGTGCAGTTTGCTCTACAGATTCAGCCAAAAGGCCAGCGGCAAAATCGGGCTGGCGCTGCTGGTTGATCAGGCGTTTGGCGGCGCGGATTGCATGGGGATTCTTGTTGGCAATTTGTTCTGCGGTCGCTAGAGCTTCGGCGAGTGGGTCATCGCAGACGCGGGTGGCAAAACCGTATTCGCCCGCCTCACGACCACTGAAAACACGAGCGGTATAGGTCAATTCACGAATAATATCTTCACGGACAAAAGCGCTCCACAGTTGTGTGCCCGCCATGTCCGGCACGATTCCCCACTTCATTTCCATGATGCTGAGCTTGGTATCGGGGTGAATATAACGTATATCAGCACCGGTCATAATCTGCAGGCCACCGCCGAAGCAGGTGCCGTGTACAGCGGCGATGACAGGCACGGGCACTTCATGCCAAATCCAGGCGACCTGCTGAAATATATTGCTTAAGCCGTGCGTGCGCTCGTCCAGATCCACCTCGCCGACGGCCATCATTAACTCCATATCCAGTCCCGCACAGAAGGCGTTGCCCGCGCCGTGCAAAATCACCGCTCTTACGCTCTTGTCGGCCTTGATAGCTTCGCCGGTGGCGATGAGTGCCTCAAATAAATCTTGGTTGAGCGCGTTCATTTTCTCAGGGCGAGTAAAGGTGACGCGAGCAATGCCGTCCTCTAGCTGGTAGGAAATGGTGTCATTCATGGTTCATCTCACTGAAAATTTTAATCGGGCCGGCATTATATCTGTAGGGTGCCAGCTTTGGCACCTACGAAAAGCACAATGTGTAATTCTGGGCTGTTGAATTGCTTGTACGCAAAACTAAATTGAGTGTTGAACTTGGTGTGGCGGGTGACGTGGAACCTGTTAAAATGCGCTGACACCAATCATCCAAGCCATTGATAAGACCAACTTATGCAGGAGCTCGACCCCAACTGGAGCCTACACAGCTCAGTAGTGAGCAGTATCATTCAGGCCGGGGAGCATCTTGGCGCCCCAGTGGGAGCCTTGCTCGTTAAGGTGGGGATTGATAAGCACCTGCTTAAGGATGCTGAACACCTTTTCGCCGTCTCTCAAGTGTTTGAGTTGGCTGAGCTTATTGCTGAGCATAGCCAAACTCAGGATCTGGGGCTCTACGCTGGGCGGATCTCTTACCTCGACGGCCTTCACCTGCAGTTGTATATGTCGACGGTGTGCAAAACCTTACGTGATTACCTGAACCTGATGCCCAGCACATTGCGCATCATTGGTGATATTGGCGAGGTGCTGATGCAGGCCGACAAACAGTTTATCAAACTGCAATGGCACCCACTATGGCAGCCGAGCACGCAGCAGCGTTTTCTCAGTGACATGTTGCTAAGTAGTTCGGCCGCTATTGTTGATTCCCTGTGCTTAATGCCAATACCCGTCGAGCAAGCTCACTTCAGCTACCCTGAACCCAAAGACCTCACGCTCTTGCGTGCGACGTTTGGCGAGAAGCTGAGCTTTAATCAACCGGTAAGCTGTCTATATTTTGCTCGCGAGAGCTTAGACTACCCGCTGACCCGTCTTAGCGGCGATTTAAACGCCTCCTTCTCTCGCCCGGTTGAGCAACTCTTTAGCGAGAGTGGAGCCAAAGATACCTTCCTGTATGACTTGCGCCAGACTTTGATTCGACTATTGCCGCAGGGGGAGATTCATATCGATCGGGTGGCTGAGGAGCTGAATCTCTCGCGCCGTACCCTGCAGAGGCGTTTGTCTGAACGCGACACCCAGTTTCTGCAAGTGTTACAGCAGGTGCGTACTGACCGGGCGCAGCGATATCTCGCGGATAAGCGCCTGTCGGTGACCGAAATTGCTTTTCTGCTCGGTTACAGCGATCAGGGTTCCTTTTCGGCCGCCTTTAAGTCTTGGTGTGGTGCATCTCCCCTCGAGTACCGTCAGCGTTAGTCGGCCGCCAAAAAACCTAACTTTATAGCGCCTGTACACCTATGGCACCAATTCCCATACGAATGGCACCCAAAAAGGGGCGCTAAGTTTTCATATCTCTACACTATTCGCCATAGACCGCAAAATCAGGGGTGATCTCGCCTCGCGCTTATATGGAGTGAAAATCGAATGACAATAAAACTATGGCATTGCCACAACGCCCGTTCTCTACGTGCGCTGTGGGCCCTAGAAGAAATGGGTTTGGATTATGAAGTAGAAACTATGCCCTTCCCGCCACGGTTTATGCAACCTGAGTTTCTCGAGGTTAATGCGCTGGGAACCATTCCTTACATGATTGATGGAGAGACTCATATGACAGAGTCTTCGGGTATTCCTCTGTATCTACTCGAGCGCTATGGCAAGCACGAGTTTGGCTTAAAGCCCGATCACCCAGAGTATGGCGACTACCTCAACTGGTTGTTTCACAGTGATGCCACTCTGACATTTCCGCAGACTGTTTATATCCGTTACACCTTGCTAGAGCCACCTGAGCGTGGTTTGCAAGAGGCGGCGACGGATTACGTGAAATGGTTTCACGCACGCCTGCGCAAACTCACCAATCACTTGGCCGATGGCCGTGAGTATTTGGTCGACAATCGTTTTACCGTGGCCGACATCGCCATCGCCTACGCTCTGCATCTTGGTGAAACCCTGAAAATCGATGAGCGCTATAAGCCTCATGTACGTGATTACTTGAATCGTATGCGCGACCGTCCTGCATTCCAAAAGGTAGTTAAAATAGGTGAAGAGAGCAGTGCATTTAAGTAGTTAAATAGCGTAGCTCCTTGAATAATATTTTTTACATTTTAATTAAGATCATGAATTAGCGGAAACAGTAACAGGAAATCAACTTATGGCGCTTATCGAATCGCAACTAGATATTCAGTCCGATGCGTTTAAAAATAACGTAAAAGTGATGACGGCAGCGGTAGACGAATTTCGCGGTATTGAACGCCGCGTGATTGAAACCGCGCAGGCTAAAGCGCCGCGTTATTTAAAAAAAGGTTTTATTTCACCGCGTGAGCGTTTGAGTTTATTGCTGGATGCCGGGGCGCCCTTTTTGGAGTTGTCGACCCTGTGCGGATACATGCAAGAGGAAGACACAGATGGTTCTGGCGCCGGTGGTAGCTGCATTATCGGTATTGGTTATATCGGCGGTGTACGCTGTGTGGCATCTGTGGATGACTTCCTCACTAAGGGTGGCAGCATAACCCCGCTGGGCGGGAAAAAGCGTTCGCGCAGCACTCAGCTAGCACTGGAAAATAAATTGCCCTTAGTGGTGTTGGCGCAAAGTGGCGGCGGTAATCTGAAATTGATAGGGGACTTTTTTGGCGAATCCGGTGCAGGCTTTGCTCAGCAATGTAGGCTGTCAGCCGCAGGCATCCCACAAATTACTGTGGTGCATGGCAGCGCCACGGCGGGGGGGGCTTATCAGCCTACATTGTCCGACTATCTAATTTTGGTGCGCAAGCAATCCACCATGTATTTGGCCGGTCCGCCCTTATTGAAAGCCGCCACCGGCGAAATCGCCACAGATGAAGAATTGGGCGGCGCCGAGATGCATAGTGAAGTGGCCGGTACCAATGATTATCTGGCCGAGAACGACGCCGATGGCATTCGTATTGCGCGTGACGTGACAAAAAAGCTAGCTTGGAACAAAAATCAGCCATTCAAAGCTGAAGTTTCCTATCAAAAACCAGTCTACGCAGCGGAAGAATTACGCGGCATTGTACCCGAAGATTCCAAAACGCCTTTCGACATGCGTGAAGTCGTTGCCCGAATTGCCGACGCTTCCGACTTCTTGGAATTCAAAGGTGATTTCGATAATGGAACCATTTGTGGTCATATGGAGATCGAAGGCGCGCCCTGCGGTGTCATCGGCAATAACGGCCCCATTACGGCCAAGGGTGCCGCCAAGGCAGCTCAGTTCATCCAGCTGTGTGAACAGTCCGGTACGCCTCTATTGTTCTTAACGAATACCACCGGTTTCCTAGTGGGCACGGAGCCAGAGCAGGCAGGCATTATAAAGCACGGCGCTAAGTTTATTCAGGCCGTCACCAACTGCACCGTGCCAAAAATTTCCATCATTGTCAGTGGCTCATACGGTGCCGGTAACTACGCCATGGCCGGTCGCGGTATGGCTCCACGCTTCCTATTCGCCTGGCCACGAAGCGTGGTATCGGTGATGGGTCCCGCCCAAGCCGGTAGCGTTTTGCGCCAAGTTGCTGAAGCGAAAATAAAACGCTCCGGTGCCGAAATGAACGACGAGATGCGTGGCATGGTCGATGCCATGGAGAAAGATACCGTTGACACCATGGAAGCCAAATCCAATGCACTGGCCAATACCGCGCGGGTTTGGGATGACGGCATGATTGACCCCGCTGATACTCGTTCGGTGGTGGCCTTTGCCCTCAGTGTTTGTCGCGAAGCCGATGAGCGTCAACTCAATACCAACACCTTTGGTATCGCTCGTTTATAAGGGCACTGTATTAGGAATTTAAAAATCATGAGCAAAATAACGAAAGTATTAGTGGCCAACCGCGGCGAAATTGCCGTTCGAGTGATGCGCACCGCCCGCGATTTGGGTTACCGCACAGTGGCTGTTTACAGCGAAGCTGATGCTGGCGCACTGCACGTACAAGAAGCCGATCAAGCAGTCTGCATTGGTGCTGCGGCCGTCGGAGAATCTTATTTGGTCGCCGATAAAATCCTGGCTGCCGCTAAAAAAACTGGCGCCGATGCCATCCATCCGGGTTACGGTTTCCTGTCAGAGAACGCCGCTTTTTCAGAAGCCTGTGAAGCGCAGGGTATTACTTTTATCGGCCCGCGTAGCGAAGCCATAAACTTGATGGGCAGCAAACGTCTGTCAAAGATCGCAATGATTGATGCCGGTGTGCCTTGTATTCCTGGTTATCAAGATGCCGATCAGTCTGATGAAACTCTGCTGGCTAAAGCTGAAGCCATTGGTTTTCCACTGATGGTTAAAGCCTCTGCCGGAGGTGGTGGCCGCGGAATGCGTCTGGTGTTTGAGCAGAGCGAATTGGCTGAAGCTATTCGCACCGCGCGTTCCGAAGCGGAAAGTGCCTTTGGCAGCGGCGAGTTGATTTTGGAGCGAGCTGTGATCGAACCACGCCATATCGAGATTCAGGTGTTTGCCGACGAGCACGGCAATGCGGTGTATTTGGGTGAGCGCGATTGTTCTATTCAACGTCGCCACCAGAAAGTGGTAGAAGAAGCGCCGTCTCCATTTGTTGACCCAGAACTGCGTCAACGTATGGGTGAAGCCGCCGTAGACGCCGCCAAGGCCTGTAGTTATCGTGGCGCCGGTACGGTTGAATTTCTAGTGGATGCCGACAAAAACTTCTACTTCCTAGAAATGAACACTCGCCTGCAGGTAGAGCATCCAGTAACAGAATTGATCACGGGTTTGGACCTGGTGGCTTGGCAATTAAAAGTTGCCTCTGGTGAAAAGTTGCCCCTAGCTCAAGATGAAGTTGAGTTAAAAGGCCACGCCGTTGAAGTGCGCCTTTACGCTGAAGACCCTCGCAATAATTTTATGCCGCAAACCGGTCAAGTGCGTTTGTGGAGCTGTCCAGAACGTATTAATAGCTCTGAGCGTGCAGGTATTCGCATGGATCATGGTATTCAAACTGGACAGAAAGTGAGCCCGTTCTATGATCCTATGATTGCTAAAATAATCGCCTATGGTGATAACCGCAGTGAGGCAATTCGTCGCCTAGCCTCTGCAGTTCAAGATACTCAACTGCTAGGCATGAACAATAATAAGCTCTTCTTGCAAAATGTTTTGCGTCACGAGGTGTTTGGCGCCGGCGAAGCAACGACTGCGTTTATCGAACAGCACTTTAGCGCCGATGTTAGCATGGACCAAAAGGTGCCATCGGCCACCACGCTTGCAAAAGCGGCCATGCTGTATTTTCAGCGTGGCATTGCAACAAGTCAGGATAAGAACTTCCACTGGAGTCGTGCAAGCGCCCAAAGCTACGTTTATAAACTTGCGTTTGATGGCCAAACCAATGTCGTCAAGCTGGCGGAAAAGGAACATCACTTTGAGATAGAAACTGAGCTTGTGGCTGGGGAGGTCGGCGCTGAGCAAGAGAGCACAGCTTTAGACTTTGTCTCTTTGGATGAAAATAGCTGCGTATTTATCGAAAACGGTGTGCGCGAGACCCTGAGCTTTGCCTTTGATGGCAAGACTCTCTATCTAGATGATGGCACGGGCCATTTTATCCTTGAAGACGTGACTCACCAGCCCGCGGCTGCTGCCGGTGGTGCGGGTAGTGGGCAGGTTAAAGCCTCGATGGATGGGGCCATTGTTGAAGTCTTGGTGAAAGAGGGCGACAGCATCGAAGCTGGTCAAACCCTGGTGGTATTGGAGGCCATGAAAATGGAGCACCCTTTGAAGGCAGGTATCAGTGGTACGGTGAAGGCCATTAGTTGTGAGGCCGGGCAACAAGTTAAATCCAAGCAATTACTGGTGAGCGTTGAAGGAGAATCAGGCGATGAATGATGTAATAAAGATTGCTAACTGCAGTGGTTTCTACGGTGATAAATTATCCGCCGCGCTGGAGATGGTCGAAGGTGGCCCCATTGATGTTCTGACCGGCGACTACCTTGCCGAGCTGACTATGGCCATTTTGTACGGCCAGAAAATGAAGCGCAATACTGGCTATGTGGGCACATTCCTAAAGCAGGTCCAGCAAGTTCTGAAGCCCTGCATGGAAAAAAACATCAAGATTGTCAGCAACGCCGGTGGTCTGAATCCTTCTGCTATGGCTGAGGCCATAAAAGAAATTGCCAAAGAACTAAACCTTGACGTCAAGGTTGCTTATATCGACGGCGATGATTTAGCGCCGCGTATGAAAGAGCTGCAAGCAGAGGGTGAAGCCTTCGTCAACATGGATACCGGCGCAAACCTAGCCGATAACAAAAATCACCTGCTGACGGCCAATGCCTATCTTGGCGCATGGGGTATCAAAGAAGCACTCGATCAGGGCGCTGATATTGTGATCTGCCCACGGGTCACCGATGCCGCCGTTGTCATTGGCCCCGCGGCCTGGAAGTTTAATTGGCAGCGCACTGATTACGATGCGCTGGCGGGCGCTCTGGCGGCAGGCCATGTGATTGAATGCGGCCAGCAGGCGACCGGAGGCAATTACGCGTTCTTCCAAGAAGTGCCCAGTTTCGACAACCCCGGTTATCCCATTGCGGAAATTGAGGCGAACGGAAATTTCACTGTGACCAAACATCCGGGTACTGCTGGTCTGGTGTCCGTGGGCACGGTTAAATCTCAGTTGTTGTACGAGATCGGTGATCCGGCCTATAAAAATCCGGACGTGATTGGCCATTTCGATACTTTGAATATTGAGCAAGCGGGTGACGATCGTGTTTATGTCAGCGGCTGTAGGGGTTCATGTCCGCCGCCCAGCCACAAGGTATGTATCAATACTCAGGGTGGCTTCCGCAATGGTTTTGAGGTCATGATAACCGGTCTTGATATTGAAGCTAAAGCCAAGGTCTTAAGCGACGCATTTTTTAACAACATCGGCGGCAAAGAGCAGTTTGATGATGTGTCGATTGAGCTGATTCGCTGTGACAAAGAAAACCCGCAAGTCAACGAAGAGGCCTTCGCTCGCTTGAGAATTATTGCAAAATCTAGCGACAAAGATTTAGTTGGTCGAATGTTTAACGCCAAGTTTATCGAAATTGGCCTGGCCAACATCCCGGGTTTTGGCCCTGTGAACCCCATCGGTAATGGCGCCGCTTTTCTGGTGTACTGGCCAACTCTGGTAGACAGCCAATACATCACTGAGCGAGTGTACATAAACGATGAAGTGATAGAAGTCACACCGACTAATCAGCTCGATCTTGAGCCCGTTCGCCATCAGGTTGTGCCCGCGAATGTGCCAACCGCACCCTCTGGCGAAACCGTAAGCATTCCTTTCGGGCGTTTATTTGGTACTCGCTCCGGGGATAAAGGTGGCTGCGCCAATGTGGGGGTCTGGGCGACCAGTGAAGCGGCCTATGGATTCTTACACGAATATTTAACGGTTGATCGATTAAAAACCCTAATGCCGGAAACAGCCGGCCTGGAAATAGTTCGCTATGACCTAGCCAACATTCACTCCCTAAATTTCTTTATCAAAGGAATTTTAGAAGAGGGGGTTGCATCATCGGGGCGCATGGACCCACAGGCAAAATCCATGGGTGAATACTTACGCGCGAAAACTATTGAAGTGCCAGTTTCGTTAACTAAGCACCTGAACCTGGTCTAATTAGACGCAATTGAGAAAAGAAAAATGACTGAAGAAAAATTATCCCTTGAAGGTCTGGTTTTCGAAGCCATTGAGCTAGAAGTAAGAGACCACATTCTGACCATTCGCCTTAATCGCCCCAAGCGTAAAAATGCCATCAATCCACCCATGGCTGCCGAAATCATTTACGCCCTAGATTACGCCAAACAGGAACGTGATATTCGCGTTGTAGTGCTGGCCGCAAACGGCGATGTATTCTGTGCGGGGGGCGACTTATCTGCAATGAGCGGCAAGGCTCAGGAAACCACCTCAACCGTACCTGTGCGGGGCACACAGGACGAAATTGCTCTGCGCTTTCGTCACCTTAATAAGCCGAGTATTGCCTGCGTGCAGGGCAATCTGTATGCCGGAGCCTTATTATTCCTCTGCAATGTCACCCATGCCATTGCCGCTGAAGGTGTGAAGTTTTCCGCGCCGGAAATCAAACGGGGTATCTGGCCCTTTATGGTGATGGGCGGCTTGTTCCGCATCATGCCTCAGCGTGCA
>Ga0209495_1000455_pt1 | contig 31897 bp, 32 predicted proteins | sample EN1Hudsemesocosm_FD_184629 | JGI IMG/M metagenome (GOLD analysis project Ga0209495, IMG submission 184629) | Methane-oxidizing microbial communities from mesocosms in the Hudson Canyon - EN1E Hudson Canyon (SPAdes) (version 2) | ecosystem: Environmental > Aquatic > Marine > Cold seeps | place... | reverse complement strand
AAAGAGCAGATATGGGGCCTGCGAACTTTCACTTCACTCTTAAGCCTTACAAGCCCTTACCAAGCACCAAGCGAGATACATTCTTTCAGCAGCATGGCAATGTACAAGTACCGTATCTGGTAGACCCTAATACGGGAACAGAAATGTTTGAGTCTGCGGATATTGTGAAGTATTTGAAGAGCACTTATTTGTTGTAACAAGAAGAGAAAAACAAAGGAAGTCAGGACGCAGCTTGCGCCGAGTGTTTGAAGCTCGACGCAAAAATTGCATTAGCGAAGACGATTAATCGTCTTTCTTAGGCTTTCTGCGCGGTGAAGGGCCACTTGAGTTTGACCTTCTTGGCTTACGTCGGCCTTCACCTCGTCCGCCATCACTTCTGCCACCGTCACGACCAGCACCATCACGTCCACCGCGTGAACGGCCACCACCTTCACCACCTTCACTACCCCCTTCAAATGGAGCAATATTCAATGACTGCTGGCATACCCATACTTTACGCAATGAGCTTAAAGTCTCTTTTGGCATATCGGCAGGTAAATCTACCGTACTGAACGAATCAAATATTTGGATATGGCCAATAAAGTTAGACTGAATGTCTGCTTCATTAGCAATAGCGCCAACAATATTGCCCGGCTTTACACCGTGATCATAGCCCACATCAATGCGATAACGCGCCATATTAACATCTGGGTTATCTTTTAGAGGTTTTGCTTTACGTTCAGTTGTTTTACGTGGGCGGTCACCACGATCTCTACCCCGACCACCATCACGACCTCCACGATCTCCGCGATCTCCGCGATCTCTGTCTCGACCCGAGCGCTCTGAGCGTTCCTGGCGAACAGGTTGAGGCTTGAATAATAAAGGCTCATCACCCTGAACCAGCTGGGCTAACGCGGCTGCAATTTCAACAGCAGGCACATCATGCTCTTCCTGGTATGATTCCAACAATTTCTGAAAAAACTCTAAACCGTTATTAGCCGCTAAAGTATCAGTTATTTTCTGCTTAAATTTAGCTACTCGCTGATCATTAACATCATCAGTAGACGGCATGACCATCTTTTCGATCTTCTGCTTAGTCGCCTTTTCAATAGAGAACAGCATGCGTTTTTCGCGAGGAGAAACAAATAAAATCGCATCACCTGTTCGACCCGCGCGGCCTGTTCGTCCTATACGGTGAACATAAGCTTCAGTATCATAAGGAATATCGTAGTTAAGTACGTGACTAATACGTTCAACATCTAATCCACGAGCGGCAACGTCGGTAGCAATCAATATGTCAACTTGGCCTTTCTTCAGTTTTGCGACTGTTCTTTCACGAACGACCTGAGAAATATCACCATTAAGAGGCGCTGCGGAGTAACCTCGCGCTTCAAGCTTTTCTGCTATTTCAACGGTCGCAGTTTTGGTACGAACAAAAATAATCATACCGTCAAACGGCTCAACCTCAAGAATGCGAGTGAGTGCATCCAACTTATGGAAACCACTTACCTGCCAATAACGCTGACGAATAGTGTCAGCCGTCGCTGTTTTTACTTCAATCTTAACGTGCTTAGGATTATTCAGGTAACGCTCGGTTACTTTCTTAATCTGGTTTGGCATGGTGGCTGAAAATAATGCAATCTGTCGTGTGTCTGGCGTTTTCTCCAAAATCCACTCGACATCATCAATAAAGCCCATGCGCAACATTTCATCAGCTTCATCAAGTACTAAAGCTGATAAATTATCAAGCTTTAAGGTGCCACGACGCATATGATCCATAACTCGCCCTGGTGTGCCTACTACAACGTGCACGCCTCGCTTCAACTGTCTAAGCTGACCGTCGTAAGAAGAACCACCATAAATAGGCAGAACGTGGAAACCTTTCATGTGACGGGCATAAGTCTGGAACGCCTCAGCCACCTGAATAGCAAGCTCACGGGTTGGAGCAAGCACTAACAACTGAGGTGATTTTTGAGAAAGATCGATACGAGACAATAAAGGCAGAGCAAAAGCGGCCGTTTTACCTGTACCTGTCTGAGCTTGCCCCAACAGGTCATGCCCATCCAATAAATGAGGAATACTCTCAGCCTGAATAGGCGATGGAACTTCGTAACCTGCTTCTTTTACAGCCTTAAGAATGGGCTCTGAAAGTGCGAGATCTTGAAAGCCAAGTTGGGGTGATGTCATCTGATATGTTACCTATAGAGTGATGGCACATACAATAAGGGACACATTCACCAACCGTATTCGCCAACATAAGTTTAAAAAGAACAGTGTTTAAAAGAACAATGTTTAAAAAAGGGTCGCGAGTATACACTTTTTAAGCGCACTTTGCTCGTTTTTTAAGCTTTATCTGGTTATTTTTTAATCAAAACTATAACCTATAAGCTAATAAAACGTAACCATTTCATATTTCCATCAAAAAAACGTTGATTTTGGAAGCAAATTAATAGGTCTGTTATCGTTTCAAAGTTGATATACCAAAGAAAGACTACTAAACTGGTTTCAGGGCGCTCCATGGCTCCGAGTTTCATTAGTAAATCGTACGACAGACCTTGCTTATGACCCGTACCACTGTAACGCTTGTAAAATCTGCCTGGCAGTAAACCATGCTTTAGAATTATTGTTTTAAAGCGACTGTATTTGAATATGAAGGATTAAAGAAAAATGTCTGAAACATTAACAGGAACCGTTAAGTGGTTCAACGAAAGCAAAGGTTTTGGTTTTATTACTCGTGAAAATGGCCCAGATCTATTTGTTCACTTCAGCAGCATTGCAAGTGACGGATTCCGTACACTTCAGGAAGGCCAGCAAGTTAGCTTTACTGAAGGTACCGGTCAAAAAGGCCCACAAGCAGAAAACGTAAAACCTTTATAGGTTTTTGTTTTCAAGAAGCGGGACAAGCGGAGTCACTAGACTTGCTTGTTCCACTTTCCACTTTCCACTTTCCACTTTCCACTTTCCACTTTCCACTAAGAAAATGCCATAATACGCTCTATTTAATATCTTAAGGTTGTTAATGATGGCGATATGGATTGATGCAGATGCCTGCCCTAATGTGGTTAAGGAAATTCTGTTCCGTGCAGCTCAACGTACCAAAATTTCTCTTATTTTAGTCGCTAACCAGCCTATTCGTACGCCACCCTCACCTTATATAAAATCAATTCAGGTTTCAGCAGGTTTTGATGTGGCTGATAACCATATAGCCCAACATGTGTCGCCTAATGACTTAGTTATTACCGCTGACATACCACTTGCGGCAGATGTAGTAGAAAAAGAAGCCATTGCACTTAACCCTCGCGGCGAGAAATACACTAAAGAGAATATTAAGCAGCGCCTGACCATGCGGAATTTTATGGAAGAAATGCGTAGCACCGGCCAAGTATCAGGAGGGCCTCCTCCGCTCAATCAACAAGACCGACAAGCTTTCGCCAACGCCCTTGATCGATACCTGGTTATTTATCTAAAAAACAGAAATACGTAAACTTACCTACTCGGTAATCCCTTATTTCTGAACTAACCACCCTCCTCTAAACTAACCACATAAGTTAGCAAAGAATAAAAGGAGGGATTCACCATGAGCTATAACGAAATGTACCTGATTGCACTGAGTGGTGTAGCTTTGTTAAGTATAGCGGCTATTGTTTTTACAATAAGCAAATCAACCAGATGCTCGCTCAAGTTTTATAAGAAAGAGAAAAGGCTCTAGGTTTGAAATTTTCGTGGTAACTTCCGCTGCTTAAAGTATAAAGGGGTCTCTTCAACCCCTAACAGCCTTCGTCTAATTAGGTCCAGGCCAACAGCAGCAACCAATTTTTGAAAATAAATTCTAGATCCAGGGAAATACAGGCATTGCGCGTCAATTCTCTCATCACATCCCCAAGCAATCCAAACCATTCCAACGGGTTTTGATTCAGCCCCACCATCCGGGCCGGCAATACCTGACACAGCAATAACATAGTCAGACTGACTATGTTGTAACGCACCCGATGCCATTTCTCTTACAACGGCTTCACTAACTGCCCCATGTCCTTCCAAAGTCGCGGTTTCTACATTTAATAAGTCATGCTTTATTCGATTGGAGTAACTCACCACTCCCATTTCAAACACCGCAGAAGCACCCGCAATTGCAGTAATTTGAGAAGCAATTAGCCCGCCAGTGCAAGACTCGGCTGTAGCCAGTGTTTTACCCTGTTGCAAAAGTAAATCGACCACACAGCGTGGAAGATTTGTCTCTTGCTCTGCAACAATATGAACCCCTAATAAGGTTCGCAGCTCAACAAGACAACGCTCTCTATCCTCCTGCGCCTCAGAAGACTGAGTAGTTAATTTAACGTCAACCAAGGGTAACGATGCTCTAAAGCCCAGCTCTACATTCGATGGCCAGTTGTGAATACCCTCACTAATCATTCTCTGAATCGTAGACTCCCCGAGCCCAAAAACAGGGAGGTGAGAAACGCTGGTTTTATTTAGGCCTATAAAGCGATCACCTAATACCCCCAAAATAGTCTGGTCTAACATTGCCTCCAGTTCAGAGGGCACACCAGGTGTGCAAATAATTAAACAGTCATTGTGCTCAATAGAAAAACCTACCGCACTGCCAATAGGGTTTGGCACGATGGTCACCCCCTTAGGTAATACCGCCTGCTTCCTATTGGGGCCATCGAGCCTAAAATCTCGTCGGGCGCACCATGACTCAAGGTGAGACAAAGCACTATCATTCTCTTCCAATGCTTGCTGTACTGCATCGGCCAGTACCTCTGCAGTAAGGTCATCAACGGTAGGGCCAAGTCCACCATTAACGATTAAGACATCAGCCATCATTGATATGGATTCGATTTCCTGCTTCAACAACTCAACATCATCACCTACCGTCACTTTTCTTTGCAGTAAAAAGCCTTTCTCTTCTAATTTCTTAGCGATCATCGTGGAGTTTGTATCCACCACATCACCGCTCATTAACTCATTACCCGTCAACAATAACTGAATACGCGGTTTTTTCATAAAGCCTCAGCAACGGTACTAAATACGGCAGGGTTAAATGGGAATCCAAAATGACTGCTAAACACCTCAATATTGCGGGTATGGTCACTCTCTTTTTCTAGAGAGCACTGCCAGGAAACAACACCGTCACAGCGGCTGTGAATAGCAATCGTTTTTACGGGTGGTGGCTCAGAGCGTCGATCAAAAGCATCTGCCTCTTTTTGGCCGAATTGTTTACCTGATAAAATCAGTGACAATTGGAATAAATAGTTCCCATACGGGTTACCTGTAAACGGTGTTCCCATGGTGAGGACAGAGTGGACGTCACCCTCAAGTTTCCGTCCTAACTCCCGAGCAAAAATGCCTCCTAAGCTCCAACCGATAACAGATACTTTCTGTCCCGTTTCATGCCTTAGCCGCTTGACCTTATGGTAGAGTCCGTCCTTAATCTTTGATGAGGTTCCCTGGTTAACTCCCATACCCCAACCAACCGCCTTAAAGCCTTGTTTATTAAGGTAACGTCGTAGTAGTAAGGTTGAAATATCACCCGCGCCAAAGCCGGGAATGACCAATACAGCTCTGCCACCTCCTATCTTTTTTTGCTTGAGAAAAGGTGTATTAATTAAACCCACTCCAAACTCCAAAAACGCTCTATTTTCAAGAGCCAACATAAGCAGACTTGGCTTTTTAATACTCATATCCATATTGGCACGCCCTTACATTATTTTCAAAATGAGGTCATCAAAATAGGGTCATCAACTGCCCTAAAGTGTCAGTTTAGTAATCAACATGTATTAAAGAATATAGTAATTACTTACCATTCAACAGCTTAAATATTGGCACGTTATTAGCTACTGTATTAGTAAGTATGTGGATAGTAGTAAAAAGTAGGTGGCGAATATATGAGGAGTATCAGCAATGGCTTGCAGCAAACTAATTCAAATTAAGGACAGAGCGCCTAAACAAGCACTCGAATCATTGAATCGTATTACTAGACTAAGCTGGGATAACCATCCGGCATCATTGCTGCCAAATGGACTTGTTATAAATGGCTCAGAGAACCAAGAGGAAGAGTACTTTATTGAAAGAAAGCGCGCTTAAGCCGTTTTTCTAACTTCAGAATCAGCCGCAGCAGACTTCACTTGCTGCACATGTAATTCATCTACAAAGGTAAGCTGACCGTCATTCAAGCCCGAACAGCAAGCTCGAACATACTCAGGTGTTCCTTTAGACTCAATAGTGACGCAACCAGATAACATTAATGAATAACTCTCACTAATTTCTGCTTCATCAACCACCACAGCATATTCTCCACTGCTATCTTTATAACAAATAACCAAAGAAACCTTTTGGTTAGCACTATCAGGAACACGCATCCAAGCTGCAGCATTAAACGTCAATGTAACTGGTCCACGGGTCACACTACCTTGTTTTCCTGAACCAGCACCTTTTCGCAAGAGACTGAGGAAAGACTTACGTTTCTTAGCATCACGTAATTCTTTGGGAGAGGGTCCATCCATATATTCTGAACGAGGAACATCGGCCAGTTTTTGTAGTTTCAGAAATTTGGTAGGAATTTTTTCGTTCATCGGTCTATCCCATCTATCAATAGCAATTGAAACAAACTATACGACGATAAACAGCTCAATACAGTGCGCTCAGTCCTGTTGATTTTAAAACCAGCTCACGTTCCAACACTCCGTAACAGACCCTTTACACACTCTTACAGTATAGCTTGCTCTCAGGCTTGCGATAGACAATCAACTTACTAAACCCTTGGTTTTCATAACCTCTTGATCAAAGAAAAAACATCAAACCATCTATAATTAAAGTATGACAAAAGAGAATGATACTGCCTTAAAAAATACAAAAATCTGCGTTTTTTACGATGCGGCGTGCCCTAGCTGCCAACGAGATAAAGAAAGGTATGACCGACTAGCGGGTAAAGATACCATTGAATGGTGTGATATTACGGGTAATGACGAACGACTAAAAAGCCAAGGCATAGACCCAAAATCAGCAATGATAAAGCTACATGTACAAAAACCAGACGGCACCATTACCAATGACATAGAAGCCTATATTCTGCTTTTTTCAGAAATTCGCTGGTTAAAACCTATAGCCTGGTTTCTCAATATAAGCTGGGTAAAAGAAACATTGCGTGCAATCTATCGAAAATGGGTTTTAAGTCGACTAAAAAAAGACGGCCGGCTCAATCTTTGAACCAAACTTGACAGTGTAAAGATTCTATTATCAAATGACGATTCTCTATCAACTTCTCTTACTACAAAAACATGAGGATCAGCCTGTGAATTTCAAATGCCTTGAGGTAACCATTGAAAACCATATTGCTCACGTTAAGCTAAATCGCCCTAATGAGCTAAATTCAATGAATATCGATTTCTGGAAAGAGCTTCCAACGGCCATTCACGAAATTGACCAGCAAGCTGAAGCTCGCGTAGTTGTTCTATCATCAACGGGTAAGCATTTCTCAGCAGGGATGGATCTAGCGGTATTTACCACCCCTAACAGTATCCCAATGAAAGGCGACCCTGCTCGCATGGCAGAGAACCTACGAAGAGCAGTACTCCAGCTACAAGATGCATTTAGTGTTTTAGAAGATATACGAATTCCGGTATTAGCCGCAATTCAAGGCGGATGCATTGGTGGGTCAGTTGATATGATCAGTGCCTGTGATAGCCGTTATTGCACAGAAGATACATTCTTCACCATCAAAGAAACTCAACTGGGCATGACCGCAGATCTTGGCACAATGCAACGACTTCCACATCTAATACCACAAGGTATTATGAGAGAATTAGCCTATACAGGTCGTAAGTTTGATGCCAAGGAAGCAAAAGAAATCGGTTTAGTTAATAAGGTATTTAGCTCTCAAGAAGACATGCTAAAAGGTGTGATGGAAATAGCCCAATTAATTGCCAAGCAATCTCCAATGGCCGTTGCAGGCTGTAAAGAGATGATCAACTATAGCCGAGACCATAGTGTGGCCGATAGTTTGAAATACATGGCAACGTGGCAGTCTGGTATGTTCCGCCCACAAGATATGATGAAGTGCTTTGCTGCCAAAGCGCAAAAATCTGACCCTGATTTCGAAGCATTATGGCCAATAAAACCACTTTTCAGCTAAACTACTGGCTCTAACTTCTGGAAATAGCATTATGGTGATCCCCTATCAACAACTCAGCGATGATGCTATTAACAACCTAATTGATGAATATTGCATGCGAGACTGGGGGCTCAATGACGTTGAGGACCCACTTGAAAATCGTCGTAACCAGGTAGTCGCTGCGCTTAAAAGCGGTAAACTGGTGGTTCTTTATAGTGAATTCAACCAGTCAGCATCCTTAACTCAGGCCGACCTGCTATGATACGGTTAGTATCTATTTAATTTAACCCCACAGGCATAACAAATGAGTGTTTTCGGTAAAGCTTTTGAAGACTGGTCTAGACGACGCCAAGCAAAAAAAACCAATCAACTTAAAACGCAAAAGCTCCTTACCTTTCTGGCCAGTGCGAACCAGGAACAAAAAGCAACCATTCTGGCTATGGCCGCCGTTTTCAGATCGAGGGTTATTGATCACTCAGAGCAACTTTCCGGCACGATATATAACCCAACTCAAAGTTCTGATAAAAAAAGAAGGCTTATTTTCGAGCTGCTGGAAGCTGTTCAGGATAAAATGCAGAGCGAAATGAAGGTGGTTAAAACCCAACTTAAGAAGTTACAATTAACGCCTGAGAGCCAACCTCAAGAACACTGGGAATTATCCATACTGGGCATGGATCTATGGCTAGCGACCTTAGGGGCTACCATCGACAAAAAACAGTTAAGTAATATAAAGCATATTTGGCAGTTGCTAGGTCAGGCTGCAGAGGAGTTACCACATACTATCCAGCGACTCAGAGCACTTGAAGAAGCCGGGCATGATGAGTCTCATACCATGTTTGGCGATATTGATGATGCAACCTGGTTAGAAAAAAGTAACTACAGACCCACTTGGTTCTAATAAAATCGTTAATATAAGTTATAGTTTTCCATCCGCTTTAACAGTGATGTAAAAGAAAAGCCTAATGTACTTGATAACTCTTTAGCTCTCACTTCCTGTGCTTTTTGAGTCAAAGAATTGTCTTGTTTACCAGCAATTATCGTCCAGTTACCACCCGGAACACTACACACCTTCATATCAGGAAACCAATCAGCAATTGAGCGCAAACCTTCTGCTTCATTACGATGATTCTGCCAGCAGTTAAGTACTAACCAGCCATCATCTGAAAGGTGGTTATAACACCTTTCTATAAATGCAGGCTGAAGCTGTTGATAATCTAGTCCTTCCGGGCCATATAGATCACAGAATATGAGATCACTTTTTCCTGGCTTAGCTTTTCTCAAAAACTTACCTGCGTCCATCACAGAAACAGATACACGCTCTTCTCTGGGCAATTGAAAATAACGATAAGCCGTATCAACGACAACCTGTCGTAATTCCACAATATTTAGCGTTATAGAGGGAAAGTGGTGAAGTATACAACTTGCTAGACTTCCACCCCCCAGCCCCAATAAAGTTACATTACGTGGTTTATGAAACAGCAGCACCAGCATCATAGAACGGGCATATTCGTGCAACAACAATTCAGGCTGAGTGTTCATAATGCAGCTCTGTTCATCGTCTGAGCCAAAGGCCATATAGCGCTTATTGCCGTCATCAAATACTTGCACAACACCCATGTCATCAAATGTACGAAATATTTCTTTACCGGGAAGGGACATAGACACCACTTTAGAAAAGGAAATTGGTTGCGCTCATAAAAACGCCGCCATTATCGTTTAATTATTTAAATCGGTCAAAAGAGGTCTTTTTTCATAATTAGTATGAATTACCTAGAGTGATCATTGCACACTATGTGACATACATCACAAAACAGGAGGATGTACGCATGAATCAAACACGACTTATGTACACAAGACCACTAACACTTTCAATTTTCATCGCAGTGGTATTAGAAGTCATTAATTTAGTTGTATTCGGATTTCTCGCAGGCTCAACCGACTACCTTGTTGATAAGGTACTCTGGACCGTGGGCATTGGAGGTATCGGAATGGGCGCAGTATTAGGCGTTTTTCTTATATTGGCACTCGTAGGCCAACTTCGCGGCAAACAAGCTGTTATTGGCACCACGTTCTTCACAGTACTTATTCTGGGGGTTGTTAGTAAGTTAGCAGCCATTAAAATGGAAACCATTAATATTGCCTTTAATCTTGGCGAATGGCCGGTGCTTTATTTTACAAATGGCGTTGTGACAGCCGCCGCAGGTGGTGCCATACTAGGCTGGCTGCTCTTTACCAAAGCAGGAAACAAGACTGTATCAAATCTTGGTTTTTAGCATTTATATAGACTAAGCAGATAGTATCTACCTGCTTAGTCTTTATCTTTACTTTCCACACAATTCTACTAACTTAATAAGCATGCCATTCAACACAGTGTGCTCTATGAACTTACTACTTAGACTTGCCATATTGTTATTTTTCGGGCAGTCAATTACAGCGTTTTCCCAACAAACAATACCGTTTGTTATGTGCTATGAAGACAGGCAGTTATTGCCTTATTTCGTTGGATCGGGAAAACAAGTGCCTAAAGAAAACCCAGGCGTATCAATAGAAGTTCTTCGAATTCTGGATCAAGAACGACCAGAAATAGCTATTTCATTTCGACGTGAGCCTTGGAAACGCTGCCTGGCATTACTTGAAACAGGTGATATCAGTGGTGTGATTGCCAGTTATAAGGTAAATCGACATAAAATTGGCAAATATCCAATGGAAGGCGATGCACCCGACGAGAGCAGAGCCTTCGAAATCACTCGCTACTGCCTATATACCAAAACAAGCTCTAATTTCGCCTGGAATGGGGTATCTTTTGAAAATGAAGTTGCCCTGCCTGTTGCCATTCCATTAGGGTATTCAATTGCTGATCTTTTCGAAACAAACGAGATAAAAATAACAGACGTAAACTCATCTGACCGAGGCTTCTTTTTGCTCAAGAATGAGAGGGTATCTGGAACCGCAACACTATGTGAGTCTGGAGGACAAATTCTTGCTCAAAATGAAGAATATTTCGATATTAAAGAAAATAAGATTCCTCTTCGGACTAAAGGTTCTTACCTTCTCATAAGTCATCAATTCTATGAGCAACACACTGATATTTCACAGCAGCTATGGACTGGCATCGTATCCATTAATCAGCGTATTTATCAAGAAATTTACCAGCGCTATGTCAATGAATAATGTGGTATAGTTCCTCTGTTTTTTCCAGCAATAGTCTTCTATCAACATTCTAATGGCAGCAAAACAATGAGTGGTTCACTGCAAGATCAATTAATGAATATGGGCTTGGCGAATAAAAAACAAGCACAAGAAGCTAAAGCACACAAACGTAAAAAATCTAAGAAAGCCAAAAACGCGAAAAAAGCGGGTACAACTGACGAGTTACAAACAGCTGAAAACCAAACAGAGGCAGCCCGTAAAGAGCAGGTTGAGCACGACAAAGCACTCAACCTGCAGCGACAGGAAGAAAAAACAAAGCGCGCTGAAGAAGCTGAAATAAAGCAGCTGATTGAAAGCAACACCGTCGAAATGCCAAAAGATGGTGAGATTGCTTATAACTTTGTGCATGACACCAAAGTTAAAAAAATTCACGTAGATAAAGCATTGCAAAGCAAGCTGATGAAAGGCCTGTTATCAATTGCAATTTACCAAGGCAGTTATCGTTTAATACCTACAGATATTGCTGAGCGCATTCACAAACGTGACCCTGAAATGGCTATATGTATAGAGCAAAAGGGAGATATTGACCCTGATGATCCGTATGCAGACTATGAAGTACCGGATGATTTGATGTGGTAGTTATCTTCACTCGTAGGGTGCGCACGGCGCACCCTACGGTGGTTACACAACCCTTACTTTAATCACATGCTCCACTTCATAAATAGCGGCTAGTAACTCTTCTGATGGATCACTCTCCACATCAATAATATTGTAAGCAATATCATCACGGCTTTTATTAAGCATATCCGTCACATTCACATTTTGATCGGCCAACAGCGACAGTACATGCCCTAACACCCCTGGCACATTATTATTGCAAAAAGTAATACGAGGCCCCCCCGATCTCTCCATCATTAAATTCGGAAAATTGACTGAATTTTTAATGTTACCGTTCTCAAGAAAATCAATTAATTGATCTGCAGCCATCACTGCACAGTTTTCCTCCGCTTCGATGGTGCTGGCGCCCAGGTGGGGGGTGAAAATTACATTATCACCCCCTATCAATTCAGGAATAGGAAAGTCACTTACATACTTAGACAAGCGACCTTCATTAAGCGCGCTCACGATAGATTCGTCATCAACAATTTCACCTCGAGAAAAGTTTAACAAGGTCGCGCCAGACTTAACCATTGATAAGTTTTCACCATTTACCATGTTACGAGTCGCATCAATTGCTGGCACATGAAGGGATATATAATCAGAACGCGTCATCAAGGATGTAAGGTTATCCATTTTTTGAATACGGCTAGAGAGGCGCCAGGCAGATTCCACAGAAATAGCAGGGTCATACCCTACTACATTCATTCCCAGTGCCAGGGCCATATCTGCCACCATTGAACCAATCGCCCCCAGCCCGACAATGCCCAGCGTTTTACCCGCCAGTTCACTCCCTTTAAATTGTTTCTTTTGCGCCTCCATTTGCTTGGCTAGCTCTTTGGGTTGCACGCTGCAATCCAAGCCATCTATAAAGTTGATGCCTTGTGTTATTCCTCGACAGCTTAGTAACAAACCGGTAAGTACCAATTCTTTTACGGCATTGGCATTGGCACCTGGGGTGTTAAACACAACAACACCCGATTCTGTGCATTGGCTAACAGGTACATTATTAACCCCTGCCCCAGCTCTGGCGATGGCTGTTAGCCAGTCTGGTAATGCTTCATCGTTTAGGTTGTGGCTACGTAAGATAATGGCTTGAGGCGAGCTGACTTCACTCGCAACCTCATATCGTTCACGAGAAAATCGATCCAGCCCTTTAGCTGCAATTTGGTTATAACTTCTTATTTTGAATAACAATGACTGATTTTGAGAATGAATCACGGTGCAGCTCCTTTTTTATTTTATTAGTCAAACAGTTAATACGGACATTAACTGTTTGCTTGGCGCTTACTGCTTTCATACTACTTGTTACTTACCCCTTATTTCTTGCAACTTCTTTATAAACTTACCTCCTGATACCCCCACTCTAACCAGGGCATTAATGCTTTGAGGTCACTTTCTTCAACCGTGCTTCCACACCAAATTCGTAAACCTGAGGGTGCATCACGGTAGGCACCAATATCAAACGCTACGCCTTCCTGCTCTAGCAACTTTGCAAGCGCTTTAGTTTTATCTGCCTCCAAATCTAGAGTAAGGCAAACACTTGTATTTGAACGCGTTACTTCGGTTTCAGCCAGAAAGTTTATCCAGCTATGCAGTGCTACAAATGACTCTATTACTGCCAGGTTTCTTTGCGACTTTTCAATACAAGCAGCAAGACCCCCTATTTCTCCAACCCAGTCCAAAGCATCTAGGTAATCAGCAACACATAACATCGAAGGTGTGTTGATTGTCGCGCCTTTGAATATCCCTTCTATCAATTTACCGCCTTTGGTTAATCTGAATATTTTTGGCAGTGGCCAAGGCGGGCTATAGGATTCCAAACGTTCAACGGCTCTGGGACTAAGAATTAGCATGCCATGAGCGCCTTCGCCACCTAATACCTTTTGCCAGCTAAAAGTAATAACATCAAGTTTTTCCCAAGGCAGCTCCATTGCAAAAACAGCAGAGGTGGCATCGCAAAATGTTAAACCTTCACGGTCGTCGCTTATCCAGTTTGCATCCGGCACTTTCACACCAGACGTTGTGCCATTCCAGGTAAACACAATATCATTACTCGGATCAGCCTGGTTCAAATCGGGTAATTGCCCATAATCAGCCTCATAGCCATTAACCACTTCGAGTTTTAGTTGCTTCGTAATGTCTGATAACCACTCTTTACCAAAAGACTCCCAAGCAAAAACGTCAACCGAGCGAGCACCTAGCATTGACCACATGGCCATTTCCATGGCACCGGTATCTGACGCAGGCACAACTCCTACACGATAACCTTTCGGCAAGCCCAGTAATTCAGCTGTATCAAAACAAGCACGTTCCAAGGCCGTTTTACCTACTTTGGCTCGATGTGAACGACCGAAGGTTGATGTATCAAGCTGGCTTAGATTGTAACCTGGCCTTTTGCTACAGGGGCCAGAAGAGAAATTAGGGTTTGCGGGTTTAATTGAGGGTTTCATTAATAGTCCTTTTATTGATCCTTTAGAGGCATAGCACAGATAAATTGAAGACCCATAAAGATATAAGCCCCTAGGTTATATTCGTCAAGCTGATTAGTGAATATCACCGTCTATTCGCGTAAGATTGCGAGATTGATTACTGACACTATGTAAATGACTACATTAAAGGATGAGATATGTCTCTACACCCATTGGCTGGCCAACCTGTTCCAGATGATATGCTAGTTAACATACCTCGTCTGGTAAGCGCCTATTATTCCGAACAACCCAACCCAAGCATTCCAGACGAGCAGGTATCTTTCGGCACATCAGGGCATAGAGGTTGCGCATTCAAACGTAGTTTTAACGAAAGTCATATTCTGGCAATTACCCAGGCAGTTTGTGAATACCGTTCGGCCAACAATATCAATGGCCCGCTGTTTATGGGGATGGATACTCACGCGTTATCTGAACCTGCGCTTATCACTGCGGTAGAAGTTTTTGCAGCAAATCAGGTTCATGTGATGATACAGCAAGGTCGAGGGTATACACCTACGCCCGTGATTTCACATGCAATCTTAAGCTACAACTTAGGGAAACAAGACAAATTGGCTGATGGCGTCGTCATCACTCCATCTCACAACCCGCCTGAAGACGGAGGGTTTAAGTACAATCCACCCAATGGAGGCCCTGCCGATACCGACGTGACCCAATGGGTACAGGATAGAGCCAATCAGCTAATGACTGAAGGTCTTAAAGGCGTAAAAAGAATGCCTTTTCAGGAAGCGCTTAAGTCTGAGTTCATCACAGAATACGACTATATCAAGCCTTATGTAGAATCACTTGACCAAGTTATTGATATGGCAGCTATTGCCCGTTCAGGGCTAAAAATTGGTGTTGACCCTATGGGCGGTTCAGGTATTGCCTTCTGGGAACCCATTGCCGAGCATTATGGTCTAGATTTGCAACTGATCAACAAGCGTGTAGACCCGACCTTCTCATTTATGAGAGTAGATAAAGACGGCAAAATCCGCATGGATTGCTCGTCTGCATCGGCCATGGCAGGGCTAATTGAGCATAAAGACAACTATGATATTGCCTTTGGTAATGACCCAGACTACGACCGCCACGGTATCGTCACCAAAAGTTCGGGCCTGCTAAACCCAAATCACTATCTCGCTGTAGCCATCAACTATCTATTTAAAAACCGTAAACAGTGGTCCACTACAACAGCCGTGGGTAAAACCTTAGTATCCAGCGCAATGATTGACCGAGTTGCCGAGCAACTTGAACGTAAACTGGTAGAAGTTCCGGTTGGTTTCAAATGGTTTGTTAATGGCCTGGCCGAAGGAAGCTTTGGTTTTGGCGGTGAAGAAAGTGCTGGAGCCTCTTTTCTACGCATGGATGGAACCGTCTGGAGCACCGATAAAGACGGCATTATCTTGAATTTACTCGCGGCTGAAATGACCGCAGTAACCGGAAAAGACCCAGGCCAGTTATATGCTGAGTTAACTGAGCATCACGGCACACCTCTTTATGCACGAATCGAGGCTCCCGCTAATCGAGAGCAGAAAGCGGCACTAAAGAAGCTATCAACGGATCAGTTAACAGCCAAGTCATTAGCTGGAGACCCTATTGAGGCATGTCTTACCCATGCTTCAGGTAACGGCGCCGCTATTGGCGGGCTAAAAGTGATCACCAAAAACGGCTGGTTTGCCGCACGGCCTTCTGGCACTGAAGACATCTATAAGATATATGCTGAAAGCTTTTGTGGTGAAGAACACTTGCAACAGATCCTCAAAGAAGCACAGCAATTGGTTGATTCGGTGATTAGCTAAGTAAAATCATAAATTGTAGGAGCGGCTCTTAGCCGCGATGGCGTCGATAAAGAATCGCGCCAAAGTGGCGCTCCTACAAGTCCTATATAAGCAACTCAGGTAAATAATTCTCCTTAAATCGACTACTCCTCCTGCTCATTCGTGATAAAATCACTACAATTCAAACACCATTTACTCTTTTATTGATAGGCAACTTTACACCATGCAATTTATTATTGGACAACGCTGGGTCAGCCACACTGAATCAAAATTGGGCTTGGGAATTATTTCCGAAGTTGATGGCCGACGTATTACAGTTAGTTTTCCTGCGGTTGGCGAAGAACGTACTTACGCTTCAGACAACGCCCCCTTAAGCCGATTGATATACAAAGAAGACGAAGAAATCACCACACTGGATGACCTAACTTTTACCGTTAGCGCCACAGAAGAAGTGGATGGCATTTACATTTACCACTGTAAAGATGCAGCGGGCGAGTCGCATACTATTGAAGAGCTCGATTTAAGCTGTTTTATCCAGCTTACAGCCCCTCAACACCGTCTATTTAGCGGTCACTTCGATAAAAACAGTGCATTTGAACTCAGAATTGAAACACTTGAGCATATTCACCGCTTACAACAGTCATCGGTAAAAGGCCTGTTAGGCGCACGAACCAGCCACCTGCCTCACCAGGTTTATATCGCCAACGAAGTCGCTCAGCGTTTTGCACCAAGGGTATTACTGGCAGACGAAGTGGGACTGGGTAAAACCATTGAAGCAGGCATGATTCTCCATTATCAACTGCATACCGCTCGTGCAAACAGAGCCTTAATTGTTGTACCTGACAGCCTGATACATCAATGGCTAGTAGAAATGCTGCGACGTTTTAATCTACCATTCTCCATTTTTGACCAAAGCCGTTACGAAGCACTTACGCTTTCTACCTCTACAGACGGAACAATTGAAGGTGATGATGAGTTTGCATCAGACCCAGAGCCCTTGCAAAACCCCTTTGAAACAGAACAGTTAATACTCTGTAGCTTAGACTTTTTGACAGAAAATCCAGATGCTATGGCTCATGCTACTGACGCCTTCTGGGACTTACTTATTGTTGATGAAGCGCACCACTTGCATTGGAGTGAAGAGTCGGTCAGTGTTGAGTATCAGTGTGTAGAACAACTTGCAGCGAAAAGTGCGGGGTTATTACTACTAACAGCAACCCCAGAGCAAGTGGGAATAGAGAGCCACTTCGCCCGTCTTCGCTTGTTAGACCCTTCACGATTTTATGATCTGGAAAGCTTCAAAAAAGAGGAAGCAGGCTATCAGCCACTTAACCAGTTAGTACAGCAGTTAGTCTCCTTACAACAAAATGATGAAGCAATTGGCTCCGAGCTTATTAAACAATTGGCTGAGTACACCGATGTCAGCGAGCTTACTGATATCGACAGCATAATATCTCGCCTGCTTGATCAGCACGGTACAGGCCGTGTGCTATTCCGTAATACTCGCGCAGCCATTAAAGGCTTCCCAGAGCGCAAACTAACAAGTTACCCGCTTCCTGTACCCGAGCTATATCAAGACAATACCTCTGGTATTTCTGGCTTATACCCTGAAGTTTCATTCGACTCTGAGGCATGGATTCAGGATGACCCAAGAGTCACTTGGTTAGAAGCTAAGCTGAAATCACTCAAGTCCTCAAAAGTACTGGTGATTTGTGCCAACGCAAGCACCGCTGTAGCACTAGAACAATATCTTCAGCTGCGAGCAGGTATACGCTCTACCGCCTTCTATGAAGGGCTATCCATTATAGAGCGCGACCGTGCATCAGCGTACTTTGCAGAAACAGAGAATGGAGCGCAAACGCTGATTTGTTCAGAAATTGGCAGCGAAGGTCGAAACTTCCAGTTTGCCCACCACTTAGTGTTGTTTGATTTACCCATCAACCCTGATCTACTTGAGCAGCGTATTGGTCGGTTGGATCGTATTGGCCAAACGGAAACTATTCAGATACATGCACCTTACCTTGAAGGCAGTGCTCAAGAAGTACTCTTCCGCTGGTATCATGAAGGGATTAACTTATTCGAACAAAGTTGTTCGGTTGGGTATTCTATTTATGAGCAATTTGAATCTCGCTTGCTAGAGCAGCTGCTGAGCCCAGAAGATGAGCTAAACACATTAATTCAAGATACGGCAGTCCATACAGAAAAAATGCGCCAGCTGCTGAACGACGGCCGTGACCAGCTTCTTGAGCTAAATTCCTGCAAACTGCCTCAAGCAGAAGCCCTCATATCAACCATAGAGGAAGAAGAAGATAGCCCCTTATTAGAAGCCTTTATGACGCGTTTATTTAATCAGTTTGGTGTTGATCAAGAACATCATTCGGATAACGCTCACATTGTTCGTCCATCAGATCATATGTTTACCAGTCATTTTCCAGGTCTTAAAGATGATGGAAACACTATTACCTTCTCCAGAGAAAAAGCCCTATCAAGAGAAGACATGGAGTTTCTGAGCTGGGAACATCCTATGGTGGTCGAAACTATGGAAATGCTGCACACCGCAGAGCTCGGTAATGCCTCGGTAGCTACCATTTCTGTAAAGGGTTTACAGCCAGGTACGCTATTGCTGGAAACATATTACACCGTAAACTGTGTAGCGCCCAAGCAATTACAGGTTGATCGTTTTCTTCCTATTACCCCCATTCGCGTAATGTCAGATGTTAGTGGCAGAGACCTTGCCCAAGTGCTACCTCATGATCGATTAAACGGCATGTGTACTGAAAAGGTAAAGCGAAACACTGCTCAAGCCATTGTTAAGCAAGTGCGTGGTGATATTGAGAAGATGCTTAAACATGGTGCTAAAATTGCGGAACAGGCGCTGCCAGATATTCTGAATGAAGCCACAGCCGCGATGGTAAAGAGTCTTAAGGTTGAAGTTGACAGACTTGAAGCGTTGAAAGCGGTTAATCCAAGTATTCGTAATGAAGAAATTCACTTTTTTCAGCAGCAAATCATCGCGTCTGCGGAAGCAATTGAACGCAGCACGGTACAATTACAAGCTATTCGGGTGATAGTGACTAGCTAAATCCGACCTAAAAAACATACATAGCCCAAGAGAACATGACTATGAGCAACGAGCAATTACCAGAGATCAAACTAGATATAGAAAACCTTTACCAAGAAGAAGTTTTCACCGATAACAAAGTAGGCACACTACGACGCATGACGCCCATCAACGCTGAAGGTGAGATTGATGCAAGTCGTTCAGTGATGTTTATTGGTCAGGCACAAATGATGACTCCTGCCGGTGCATTACCACTAAACTTCCAGGTCGAAGCAGACTCTTTAGCTGACGCCTTGGCAAAGTTCAGTGCTGAAGCACAAGTCTGTCTTGAGCGTACACTTGAAGAACTTCGTGAGATGCAGCGCCAGCAAGCCTCTCAAATTGTGATGCCTGGTCAAGGTGGCGGAATGGGCGGTGGTGGCATTCAAATGCCTTAATCACCTAAGGCAACTCATAATATACGTTCCCACTATTGTTTTTTCACCCTCGAATAGTAGGAACGTAGTATTAATAAACTTACTGTTTAAAAACGCCAGTTCATTTGCATAGAAACGATATGGGCAGTACCTTCTGTCTCACCGCTAAATGATGTTCCCGTAATAGGGTCTGTTTCATCTATCGGTGCAGAGTCGCCCCACAGGTAGCCATATCCGCCATCAATAGATAAATCTTCAGATACCGCGTAAGTAGCACCCACGCTGACGAGGTGTCGGTCTGTATCGGGAATACTCAAAGTACGGTGTTCATCAGATACTGCGCCTTTATCTAACGCGTAACCTGTGCGTAATGTCCACTGATCAGTATATCGGTATGTGGTTCCAACAGAGTAGCGCCAAGTGTTATCGTAATACTCATCTTTCAAGTGAAGCGGGTCGTCCGAACCATCAATATCAGCTTCTAAAGTCTCAAATGAACTCCAGCCAGAGTACATTACACTTCCGTGTATGGCCCATTGATTATTAAGTTCATGATACGCAGATAACTCTGCTATCTTCGGCAATGTTACCGCTACACTGCCCGACTTAGGTGCCCCTGCAATACTTCCATCACCCTCAAACTCCATATCTACTTCAGAGCGATAAGTTAAACCAAAGCGGGTCTGAGGAGATAGTTCATAAAGCGCTCCTACATTCCATGAATATGCCGTATCGTCCCCTTCTAGGCCAAACATTGTATCGCCTTTAAATATGCCCCCAAGCGCATCAGAGCCTGTTGTTTCAAGCTTTGCTTCACCATAAGTGATATCAAGCCCCGCACCCAGGCTCCACTGCTCATTAATGCGATAAGCAATATTTGGATTAACGGTGAATGTTGCTATTTCTGAGTAATTTGCCAGCTCTGATGCGGAGAACGCATCACCATAATCAGTTGTAAAACCATAGTTAGAAAACGCTGCAACCCCCACAGACCATTGCTCAGATAAGGGCTTAATATAGTAAAAGGCTGGTACCACTGCACTTGGTGCTATATCTTTTTCATTAGCGGAAACCTCAGTAGCAGTTTTTTTCGAGTTAAGAGAAGGGTAAATTGTTGTTCCGCTTACATCAACATTAGGGTCAATATAGCTTGCTACTACAGATATTTCTGATTTATCAAATAAAGTCATTGCGGCGGGATTTCTCGCTAATACGCTGGCATTATCCCCAATAGCACCTTCACCCGCAAAAGCTCTTCCTAAACCAGATGCGCTATGCTCATTTAGTTGGAAGCCTGCTGCTTGTGCTACCCCTGAAACACAAAGAAATGGCACAACGACCATTCTACTTACTAGTCTGTTTTTACTCATTACTACTTAAACCCTTGCTTTATTTTTATCGCTCAGTGAAATACACCTAAGTTCATAACCATGAGCGTCGTAAGTGGCGGATTAAACAGTAATTATGGATATGCAAAAATGCGTAATTCTACATAGCGGAAATCACGAATTGGCGACATGAGAATTTTGTGAATGAGATATCAGTATCTCTTGAATGCTTTATCATTTATAAAGTACCTGAGTATAATAGTCGGGTATTTCATCAACAGAAGTCATTTCAGGACCAAATATTTTATGGCATTTGAACATCTCTCTATTACCGCACTTCAGACCCTACTTAATGAAAAATCAATTACACTGATTGATATTCGTGACCAGGCCTCGTTTCTGGCAGGCCATATCGAAGGCGCTTTACACGTAGGGAACCACAATATTGAATCCTTTCTAGTAAAAACTGACCGTCAGTTACCTTTGGTGGTTTACTGCTACCACGGTAACTCCAGCCAAGGAGCTGCCGATTATTTTAATCAACAAGGGTTTAATAAAACCTATAGCCTTGATGGGGGTTATACAGCATGGCCAGTTAATACTCATGAATAAGGCTGTACAGTGTAAAGAGACACCTGAACGGGACAAAAACTGGAAATAAGTTGCTCTTTATAAAGAAATTCTGGTTAAATCACTCTTAGTTTTTCCCTACATCATCAAAAGCAAGAGTACCTAAGCACATGGCACTTAAAGCCACCATTTTTAAAGTCAGTCTTCAAATATCAGATATGGACCGGCACTATTATCAGGCTCATGAGCTTACTATTGCTCGTCACCCTTCCGAAAACGATGCCCGAATGATGGTAAGGCTTATTGCCTTTGCCCTTAACGCTGAAGAACATCTCAGTTTTACTAAAGGAATAAGCTCTGATGAAGAACCTGATTTATGGGAAATTGACCTTTCAGGTGATATTCAACACTGGATTGAGCTAGGTAACCCTGATGAAAAACGACTACGTAAAGCCTGTGGTCGCGCAAAGAGAGTGACCGTTTATTGCTACAATAAACGGTCGGCTGAGCAATGGTGGCTTCAATCTCAGTCTGAATTGGATCGTTTCAAAAATCTTTCAGTGGTGCTGATACCTGAGGAATTTGTAGAGCCTCTGGCGGGTATGGCTAAGCGAAATATGGAATTACAGGTCACTATCCAAGATGGCGAACTCTGGGTTGCAGATGGCGAACAAAACCTCCACCTTATTTCTGAACCCTTAAAAGCAGGAAGCTGGAATGATTGAGCTCAGTGACCTGTTCTGGCTTTCATTACTTGTATTTGGTGGTTGGTACTGGCTTAGCGCCAGAGAAATAAAGGATGTGGCGCTCAAGGCGGTTAAAACCTATTGTAAAGATGTTGATGTTGAACTGCTTGATGAAAGCGTGGTGCTTAGGGGCTTTTGGTTTAAGCGAGACAAGTTAGGAAAAATGCATTTATGGCGTTCTTATATTTTTGAATTCTCAAGCACCGGTGATGATCGCTACAAAGGAAAAGTGATACTCCTGGGAAATAACATTGAGTCAGTGCAATTAGATGCCCACCGCCTACATTAACACCGTCAATAGAGCTTACCTTTATTCCAAGATAGTTTGCTTTTGGATGGCCAGATTCAATTTCTGAATATCCTCACCACTCACCTGCATTGAACATAAAATATTATGCTGCTCTCCAGAGGGTATATCAGTTAATAGGTGAGTATTAAAATCATCCAAATTAAGCCCCGCTGCCTCAAATGTTTTTTCAATTTCTTCTGGGGCAATAAGCATATAATCGGCTTTACGACGAGATAATGCCAATAACATTTCAGCGGTATCAATCGCTAACATAAGCCGTCTTGGTTTATTTTTTTTAACCATCTGGTCAACATATTGACCATAAGAATATGCTTCCTTAACTAACATCACTTTTTTGTTATCACTAAATAGATCGTCTAAGGTAGATGCCTTCAGAGGATTATCCTTCCTTGATAGAGCAACCTGCGGTTTATCTGTGTAAATAGGGTAGGTAAACTGGGCGTGCTTCTCTTGTGTTAGGTTTTGGTACCGCCCAATTAAACAGTCCTTACCTTTATTCTCTTTTAATAAGGAAAATTGCTCATTAGCGATTGTACGCTTCCATTTAAAGTTAAGCTCTGCGGCTTTAAATGCCTCTGTTGCAGGTGTTGCCGTTAAGCCATAAACACCATTGTGGCTGGCTTTAAGATAAGGGGGGCGGTCATCGTAGTAAAGGTAAATAGGTGTCGTTTTTTCAGACTGAAGATATTCAGCTCTAAGCTCATCATAACGCCCGGATTGCTTTAATTTACTCAGGCCTGAGTTAAACATTTCCTGGAATTCTTTTGTTTCAAACCCAATATGGTAAAGCGTTTGCTTAGGTAACAAAGGATGTAGGGTGATTTGATCAGTAGTAATAAAAGAGTCAGATAAATCCTGTTGGTACCAGTTAAAGACAAATTGGTCGATAATTAATAAATCGACACGATGCGACCAAAACATTTTATTTTGAATTAACTGATTGTCATATTCTAAATATGTGGGCGATTTCCCATTGCCCGATGCTTCGTTGAACTCATTCCCTAAAACCTGATGGGCTCCCCGCCAAGCTGCAAATCGGTGCCCTTTTAAGCTCGCAATAGAACTAAGTTTAATATCATCGTCAGAGCGGGAAATAATGTTGTTTTGTAAACTTATATAGACATCAGAGTAATATAAACCATCATCGACTGCTTTCAGCCCAGCAGCGGCATCCGTACGATTAAATTTTATAGCCTGACGCAAATATCTTCGATCAAAGAAATCGACCTTAAGTGTCAGCCCTTCTAAAGCCAATGCTTCTCGAACAATATCAATCTCGAGTCCTCGCCCCTCTTTACCTATGACATAAGGAGGTTTATGTGGGGAAAAAGCCACAACAATATCTTTCGCAAACGCCAAAGGCATCAACAAAATAGCGAACAAACATGAAACAGAAAAGTACTTTAAATTCAAGGCGATAACCTGATACTACTTATTTATCAGAGTTATTTATTAATCAAATCCAACAACTAAAACAACACTCTGAATAATTCTTTTTATTAGATACCCTGATGTTATTTTATACTATTTAACGAAAAAGAGAATAAAGTACCCTCTCCCAACTGGCTCTTTACCTCTATTTTACTGTGATGTAGTTCAATAATTCTGCGAGTAATGGCCAGCCCTAACCCACTATTAGCCCTATCACTTTTCGCATTTTGATCTGCACCTGATACTCTGCCTCGGTAATGCGCTTCAAATATATGAGGTAGGTCTTCTTCAGAGATCCCCTCCCCCGAGTCTTTAACCGTAATCAACCATTGTTTACCTATTTTCGAAATATCAATTATAACCTTGCCATCATCCTTGCAGTGCCTAATGGCATTATCTACAAGGTTAGTAAATACTCGCTCCAATTTCTCAATATTAGCCATCGCCATTAATGAGGGATCTTTTGGATTTACATCCAAACTTACACCTTTCTTTTCTGCTTCCAGTGCCAGTTTCTGCAAAACATCTTGTGCCAGCTCAGCTATGGACACGGGCTCCATATCCAACTCCGTGTTTTCAGCATCCAAATGGGCTAATTCAAAGAGTTGTTCCACCAATCGACTAATTTGCTGAGCATTATTTACCGCCACTTGTATTAGTTCTGCGCTTTCTGTTTCACTAATGGTTTGCTGCTTCAGCTGCCATGTTTCAAGATACCCTTGAAGCGCAGCCAAGGGTGTGCGCAAGTCATGTGAGACATAAGAAATCAGCTCACGCCTCAATTCATCAGTGGTACGCACTTTTTCATATTGTTGCCTTAACGTTTCAGCCATGGCATTAAAGGTGGCACCCAAACGATGAATTTCATCCGCTGAATTTTCATCCCAATCGTAGCTAAGCCGTTGCCCTTCTTCGAAACCTTCATCTCGAAATTGCTTCATGTCGCTCGCCAAACGGCGCAATGGACGAGTTAACATGGCAAATAACAGGAGCACAACGATCAAACTGAAAAGCAAGCCTGCAACCAAGCCCCATACACTCAATTTTATGATATGACTGTTTTGTAATAGCTCCACAATACTATCGTAGATTTCGCCACCAATGATTATATAGAGGTAGCCTTTAAGCTCGTCATCTTGTCTTATTTCAGCAACAGAGAATATTTTCTCGCGGTATTCTGAACGTGGATCATCACCCAGAATAGGCAGCAGCTCCCCGCCTGAAAGAAACTGTTTAATAGGCTCAAGATTAACGTTCATCCGCTTAATCTTGTCGTCATCAGCAGAATAAGTCGTTACATCACCCGCTGGTGTTAACACATAAAATTCAAAACTTGGGCCTAACACCATCATTGAATGAAAAGCATGTTCTAGGGCTTGCTGATCAATCTCCCCATCTTTTAACAGGCTATCGTCACCCACAACATGCTCTGCTAATTCAAGATGCAACTTTTGTTCAATTTCATTCTGATAGCGAGTGGTTAATTGTTGAACCAGCACGGTTAACAATAAACCAATTAATAAAAAACTAGCCAGCAGACCAAGTACTAGTTTGCTGTAAAAAGAATGGATCCAGTTTTTCATTGGGCTAAACCTTGAGAAGTATCTGAAGAGAGCTCTACATCTGTAAATTTATAGCCAACTCCCCAAACGGTTAGCACAAACTCTGGATGTGAGGGGTCTTTTTCAAGCTTGGTACGCAGCCTGTTAATGTGTGAATTTACCGTGTGTTCGTAACCGCTATGGTGATATCCCCATACCTTATCTAATAACTGGGCACGACTGAAAACCAGGCCTGGCTGCCTTGCCATATATAGCAGTAAATCAAACTCGGTGCTGGTTAAATCTACTGTTTTAACATCTAACTTTACCTGTCGTTTTTCAGCATTAATTTCTAGGCGGCCAAATGACAGAACGCTTGATTCTACCGGCTGGGGTTTCTGCGTTAGCATCTCCACCCGCCTTAGCATCGCTTTCACTCTGGCTTGTAGTTCACGAATGCTGAAAGGCTTTGTTAAATAGTCATCAGCGCCCATTTCTAGCCCCACAACTCTATCAGCTTCCGAGTCTTTTGCGGTTAGCATTAATATTGGCATCAGTTTTTTAGCACTACGTAAACGCATGCATATTTCCAAACCATCCATTTCTGGCAACATCACATCTAGTACAATCAGGTCAAAATCTCCCGCCATGGCCATCTGCAAACCACGGGAGCCTATATCACAACTCTCGACCTCATAATTCATGTCTCGCAAATTCATGGAGACCAGATTATTAATATCCTGATCATCTTCGATAACAAGAATTCTGCGTTTCATTGATATAAGGCCTTTTTAATTTGTTAGTTCTATTTATTACCAAACAGGAGGGATAGATTATTGAGCATAGCCAGCACAAGCACCAGCCCCCCATCTATTTTAGTTTACTCGTCTAACCACCAATTGAGCGATAGGTGAATCAAAACGATGAGATTGTTCCAAAACTGAATCCGCATATCCATCAACATTGCTTACAACTCCCGAGTGTCTTGAAACAACGTTAACATCGTCACGCTCACTATTAAAACCTTCTCCACCATCAGCAGGACCTGGAATAGTGCCCACTAATTCATTATTTCCTTCAGTCCCAGCATCATAAATAGGTAATCGAACTTTCAGTTCGTCACCAATAGAAAGCGAGGATAGGTCTATTCCTGTACTTCCCGTAAATGCATCATTAGTATTAACCAGCATTGCAGCTACCGTTAGTTGTAAATCACTTCCTCTATTTACAGTAAGATCAACAAGCGATGAACTGCCAGGAAGAACTACACCCTCTCCCGACTCCGATCCCAAGACATTAGCCGTTCTGGCTTCCTCTAAGAAACTCGAATTATCGCCCCCTTCAGCTAACTGTTCCAAACCTGCAGTAGATGTAGCTCCAATCGCCCACCCAATATAAGAGGCTTCATGTACCACCACGGCTATGGGAGAAAGAGGTTGATTGTTACTTAAATTAGTTAAAGTAACCTCATAATCATTCATTTCTGGCGTGTCGGGAGAGTTGGAAGAGTTGGAAGAGTCACTACAACCAACAATCAAACCAGCAACTAAAGCTACTGCGCCTATATTTACTATAGATTTAAGTTTCATTTTTGCATCCCCCTTACTTAACCGTCACAACAACTTTCGCAACAGGATTTAACCAACGGTGAATACGACTATCAACATCACTCACACCACCTGCTGCATCTGTATCGCCTACATTACCCCGATGAATATGAATAGTTTGATTGGTTTCGGTAGTTGTTACACCGCTTGCTCCCGTTCCTCCATTGCCACCTGGGTTCGCTGGAATACCCAGAGCGCCTGATGCGCCTCCACCATTAACGACCTCATCATTAGCTTCCGTCCCTGCATCATAGCCATTGAGAAAGATAGTGTAAGTACCCGCTTCTTCTGGAATCTCCCAGCCATCTAACCCTACAAATCCATCATTAGTTGGCAATAACATTGCCACGATGGATAAATGCATATTGCTACCAGTATCAAGATCACTCACCTGAGCAGATGATGACGGTGCAAGCAAACCACCTGCAGGGTTCTCTGAATTAACCGCCCCCAAGGCCGTTGTAGCAGTCACCAGACCTGAAATATCGCCTCCCTCAGCCATCGCCTGCAACTCAGCAGTAGCTGACCGACCCGCTTCGAATAGATGGGTGGATGAGTCATGAGCACTTACAAGAAGTGGAGTGAAGAATATACCTTGAGTTAGGTTAGTCACCTCTACATCGACTGTTTGTGCCGTTGCAAAATGTGATGCAAATAGAAACGGTAAAGCGGATAATGTCAGTATGGATTTAGTTTTCATATTAGCTCCTTTAATCGTGTTTTTTCGTTTTGTTAGTTGACGATTAACAGCATATGAGACAAAAATCCCGCAGGTTTCACGAAGTTATAACGAATTTATCACGACATATCATGGTTTAATAAAACCTGCCCAAGCCCTCTTCCATAGAGGTAATGGTTTGGACAATACTAACCTCAAGCAAACAAACACCGATGAGGTAAAGAGCATGATTAAACGTACCGTCTTATTTGCAAAACTAGTTGGATTAGCAGGGCTGATGTCAATCGCAGCCTGTGGTGAAAGCGCTCCAACTGAAGAAAGCATTCATAATTTTGAACCCTCTGTAGCCACCTTTGCTGGCGGCTGCTTCTGGTGTGTGGAATCAGATTTTGAAAAAGTGCCCGGTGTAAGTGAGGTCATCTCTGGTTATATAGGTGGACACGTAAAGAATCCGACCTATAAACAAGTCTCATCTGGAAACACAGGTCATGTTGAAGCCGTAGAAGTTTACTACGACCCTAGCCTGGTATCCTATAATCAGTTACTAGATGCCTTCTGGAAACAAGTTGACCCAACCGATGATGGAGGCCAATTTGTTGATCGTGGTTACCAATACCGTCCTTTTATTTTCTACAGCAATAGACAAGAGAAAATAAGTGCAGAAAAATCTCATGACGCACTAACCAAATCAAGACGCTTTGACAAACCTCTGGCTACAGATATTAGAGAGGTCACTCAATTCTGGCCGGCAGAAGAATATCATCAGGACTATTACAAGAAGAACCCGATTCGTTACAACTACTACCGATACAGTTCGGGTAGAGACCAGTTCCTTAAAGCCACGTGGGGAGATGATCTTAATAAAAAGGCGGAGGCTAAAAAAATGAACCAAGCCAAAACAAACGATAATATAACTTACACCAAACCTTCTGATGAAGAAATCCGAAAACAACTGACCCCCCTTCAATATAAAGTCACTCAAAAAGACGCAACCGAACGCTCTTTCGATAACCCTTATTGGGACGAAAAACGTGAAGGTATTTATGTTGATATCGTAAGTGGTGAACCATTATTCTCATCTGTCGATAAATATGATTCTAAAACAGGCTGGCCTAGTTTTTCACAACCGATTAATGACGAAAATATTGTTAGCAAAGAAGATTCAAAACTGTTTTATACAAGAACAGAAGTACGCAGCAAATATGGAGATTCTCATCTCGGTCACGTATTTAAAGATGGCCCGCAGCCTACAGGCTTGAGATATTGTATTAACTCAGCGGCTTTGCGATTTATTGCTAAAGCGAACATGAAAAATGAAGGGTATGGAACATTACTAGCACTTTTCTAGCCCTTTTTTAGTTAGAACCAACTAACTATTGAAAGTAGCATTACAATGATGCTGCTGCCACACCCAATTAATAAGATGTGGCAGCATCATCATTGTAATTCATGTATATTCTCTAAACCTCCACTTTAGGTAAAGGACATTAGAGAGCATGATTAACAAGCACCATTTATTCGTTGTAGTCGCAGCCTGCTTGCCTTTATTACCCTCAGCACACGCGGTGCCTCTCTACCAATCACCAGGCCCAAATCTAACCTATGGTAATGTCTCTCATAGTCAGCGAATTGCTTCTGGTTCAGGCAATCCGGCATCACCTGCAGCCGACCAGTCCCGTGGCGGCGACTTTGCAAAAACCAGTGGAATGTTAGCTGCTGGTGCAGGCGTAGAATATGGCGTCGTAAACAATTTCTTTGACTTCATCAATAAAACGAGTAAATCAATTGAACCGAGCCCTCCTGGTGCAGACGGGCCGGAAGATGATCAACCCGATAAACCATCCGGTGGCGTTAATATGGATGAAATTTTGGATGAAATCATTGGAAATAACCCTGATATTGAGGATGCTTTAAACAAAATCACGAACAAAGCAATCACTCTAGGCAGCGCACTTGCACTTATCGCTACGGAAGCTTATGGCAAAGCCTTTGTAACAGCCGATGCACCACTCACATTAAAAACCAAGGTTTATGGTGGTACTTTGAGCTTTGATGTAAATGTATCAGCCACATCAAAAATTTCAGGTCTAACCGATACGCTTGATTTTGATAAAGATCATCTTCGTTCACAACTTCAGTCAGCCGCACAACTCGCTGACGATGCAGGGGCTACCGATTTCGAACTCGGTGGCGATATGACGCTAACCGTTGACCCAAGCGAGAAAAAAGTTCGTTTGAAATTCCAAAACGACAGTCTACTCATAACAAAAGCAGCCACAATTCAAGAGTATGCGATTGGCTACAGTCACCCTGTAGGCGAGTTTGAAAACGGAAAACTATTTCTAGGTGTTAAACCCAAATATATCCGTGCGGGGTTAACAAGGGTCGGTATTCGCTTCGGCGACATTACAGACTCTGAAGAACTATTTGATGATATTAAAAATGCCGAGTTTATATATGATGATGAATTAAGCATCGACTTGGGCGCTATATGGGTGAGTGATTATTATCAGGTAGGTGGCTCGCTTACTAATATTAACGAACCAAGCTTTGGGTTTCCTATCCTTGATACCAGTCACCTGAAAAACCAGGCTTTTATTGACCGTGCTAATAAAGGTAGAACCTACGAAATGGAGCGCCAGCTTAAGTTAGAAGCGGGCTTCCATACTGTTGATAGAAAGTGGACCATAAATACGGCCTTAGATGTAGATGCAGTGGCAGATCCAATGGGTGACGACTACCAGTGGGCCTCCATCAGTGGCGGCTATGCAACAAAGAGCTGGTGGGTTCCGGGGGCAAGGGTAGGCCTGCATAACAATTTGGCAGGCAGTGAGCTTACCTATCTCAGTGCGGGTGTTACATTGTTTAAGTATGTTGATATAGACATATCTTCAGCATTAGACACGGTTGAAATAGAGGGTAAAAATTTACCCAGAGGCCTTAATTTCAGCATTGGAGTGGCAGCTAGCTTTTGATAAACAAAATTAATGGCTATCACTCTGCTGAATATCAATAATCAGTATTATCAATTGGTATAACTCACCTTAGCCCTATATTGTCATAGCTTCAGACCTGAGAGAGTCAGCCATGACATCTTCAATTGAACGTATAAAGGTTTTAACCGCAGGCGTCATCAGCCTCATTTTAATGCTGGGTGTAGCACGCTTTGCCTACACCCCCCTATTGCCTCTTATGCAGCAACAAGCGTCTCTGGGAATATCTGCTGGTGGCTGGTTGGCTAGCATTAACTACATGGGCTACTTCACCGGTGTGCTCATTGCAGCATCTATTAGCAATATGGTGCTGAAAGATCGCCTCTACCGATTAGGTATTATCGTCGCAATTATTAGCACTGCTGGCATGGCTATAAGCAGTAACGTTTGGGTCTGGGGCATCATGCGTTATTTTGCAGGCCTTAGCAGCGCAGCGGGTATTCTGCTGGGCTCAGGACTTATTCTAAACTGGCTTATTCGTCATCACTATCGTAGTGAATTAGGCATTCACTTTGCAGGAGCGGGCTTAGGTATTGCCTTCTGTTCATACATTGTCAGCATCATGTCGCCAGAGTTTGACTGGCGTGAGCAGTGGATTGCCCTGTCTCTACTCGGTATTTTAATGGCAATCCCCGCTTGGTGCTGGTTACCACGGCCAAAAGACAGCCACTTAATGAAAAGCGGTGAAGCACTAGTCGATAACCCTCCATCTAAGGCTTACCTCAGATTGTTTATAGCCGCTTATATGTGTGCAGGGGTTGGTTATGTGATTAGCGCTACGTTCATCGTCGCCATAGTTGACCAACAGAACCCACTTGCAGATGAAGGCACTCTGGTATTTTTAGTCCTCGGTTTAGCCGCTGCGCCAGCCTGTATAATATGGGACTTAATTGCCCGTAAGCTAGGCGATTTGAATGCACTCACCCTCGCATTTTCTATCCATACCGTAGGAGTTATCCTTCCTATAATCAACACCAGCACACCTGCAGCCTACGCCAGTGCGATTCTGTTTGGAGGCACGTTTATTGGTATTGTTAGCCTGGTACTGACAATGGCAGGAAGGCTATACC
>Ga0209495_1000454_pt1 | contig 31932 bp, 34 predicted proteins | sample EN1Hudsemesocosm_FD_184629 | JGI IMG/M metagenome (GOLD analysis project Ga0209495, IMG submission 184629) | Methane-oxidizing microbial communities from mesocosms in the Hudson Canyon - EN1E Hudson Canyon (SPAdes) (version 2) | ecosystem: Environmental > Aquatic > Marine > Cold seeps | place... | reverse complement strand
TGAGAAAAGCTGATGTTCTTTATCTCGCAACGGATCCGGATCGCGAGGGAGAAGCGATTTCATGGCATTTATATGAATTATTAAAAAAGCGCGGCATACTTAAAAATAAAGAAACACATCGCGTAGTCTTTCATGAAATAACCAAACAAGCCGTTAATGAGGCCGTTGCCCATCCTCGCGAATTATCGATGGATATGGTTAATGCACAACAAGCACGCCGGGCTTTAGATTATCTTGTAGGTTTCACATTATCGCCATTATTGTGGAAAAAGGTACGCCGAGGCTTGTCAGCAGGTCGGGTTCAAAGCCCTGCTTTACGAATGATTGTTGAGCGAGAGCTAGAAATTGAGGCGTTTGTACCTAAAGAGTATTGGACTATTGAAGCTGATGCCGCTATTAAAAATCAGGCATTTGAAGCAAAGTTGACACACTATCAAGGTGATAAACTTTCCCAGTTTACGGTTAATAATGATACGCAATCTGCAGAGGTTGTTGCCACATTAAATGACGCGGCTGAAGGTCGACTACTAGTCACTAAAGTCGATAAGAAACAACGCAAGCGTAATCCTGCCGCGCCTTTTACTACTTCAACATTACAACAAGAAGCGTCACGTAAGTTGGGCTTTGGCGCTCAGCGTACGATGAGTGTTGCTCAGCAGCTTTATGAAGGTGCTGATACGGGTGAAGGTGCGGAAGGTTTGATCACCTATATGCGTACTGACTCGGTGGTTTTAGCGGCTGAAGCTGTTGAAGAAATACGTGGTTTTATTGCGGAAAAATATGGTGATAAATCTGTCCCTGCCAAACCACCAGAATATAAAACGAAGTCTAAAAATGCTCAAGAAGCGCATGAGGCTGTACGTACAACCTCTATTCTGCGTACACCAGAATCATTAAAAGCATATTTATCATCCGATCAATTGAAACTGTATACCTTGATCTGGCAGCGTACAATTGCGAGTCAAATGATTCATGCAACCATGAATACTGTTGCGGTTGATTTGGGCTGTGGCGTGGGGAATACCTTCCGAGCCAATGGCTCGACCGTGGTCAATCCTGGTTTTATGAGTGTCTATCTTGAAGGCAAAGATGACAGTGCAAAATCAGATAAAGATGAGCGTCTTTTACCTCCTATGGAAGTGGGCGATGTCGTTGAATTGGTCGCTATTCGTCCAGAGCAACATTTTACTGAGCCACCACCACGTTTTAGTGAGGCTAGCTTGGTTCGATCGCTTGAAGAGCATGATATTGGTCGACCTTCAACCTATGCCAGTATTATTTCGACGTTATTACAGCGTGAATATGTTGAGTTGGAGAAAAAACGATTCCATCCAACCGATGTTGGTCGTGTTGTAGGCAAGTTCTTAGCTCAGCACTTCACTAAATATGTTGATTATGACTTTACCGCTAAACTTGAAGATGATCTTGATGCTGTCGCTCGAGGTGAAAAAGAATGGGTGCCATTATTACGAGATTTTTGGACGCCCTTCAAAGAGCAAGTTGAAACAAAAGATAAAGACGTTCAGCGTAGTGATGTAACCCAAGAAGATATTGGTGAAGACTGTCCTAAATGTGGCAAGCCATTGTCTAGCCGTCTTGGTCGAAGTGGTCGCTTTATTGGTTGTACCGCATATCCTGAATGTGATTACACCCGTAATGTTAATGGCGAAGAAACCTCAAATGAACCTGAAGTGGTCGCCGATCGTAAATGTCCAAAGTGTGAGTCCGATTTGTGGATTCGTACAGGTAAATACGGTAAGTTTATTGGCTGTAGTAGCTATCCAAAATGTAAACATATTGAATCATTGGAACAGCCTACCAATACAGGTGTGACGTGTCCTCAGTGTAATAAAGGTGAGATTCTGACGCGTAAATCACGTCGAGGAAAGATCTTCTTTTCTTGTTCTGATTACCCAGAATGTGATTATGCATTATGGAACGAACCTGTGAAGGAAGAGTGCCCAGACTGTAAATGGCCTATATTGACGATCAAAACAACGAAAAGTCGTGGTACTGAAAAAGTATGTCCTCAGAAGGAATGTGGCTTCACTGAGAAGGTTGAAACATAATTAATACCGTTCGCGTGTTAATTTTTATGGAATAAAAGGGAATTTATTCTGTATTATTTACTAGCGATAGCTTTAACTATTCTCTTGTCAGCGCTTGCTTCTGCAAGTGTTGTTTTCAGTAATTCCTGATCATCATCGAGAAGTCCGTTCTTCAGATTAATACCAATATAGATTAAGTTTTCAAAGCGAAGGAACATCGGTTTAATTGATGCTGTGTCGATATATGTTCTATTTTTATCTAAAATTGCTTGGTAAGTGTTTTTCTTTTCAATAAATGCAGGTGTCCAAACTGTATTTCTAAATTGAGTAAACCCAAAACTATCGCCTGCCTTCTGGTGACGGTGAAATGCCTCTAGCAGTGCTTTTTGTGTTTTTACATAATCTTTATAAAAAGCGACCTTGAATTGCTTAGCATTAGCATCACTAAGTGCCAGTATTGGCTTCACCGCTTTTTCTGTGTCTTGACCACTTTTGTCACACGCGGTTAGAAGTAGGCTTATAGTCACTATGAGGAGGATATTAAACAGATACTTGGGGCTAGGTAGCTGAATTGATGATGACATAGTGTGAGACCTTGGATTTAAGATTTTCAGGGCACTATCATATCGCTAATAGCATTTATATTTCTTACTAATTTTTAGCAATAATAGAACCTGTTCATAACGATGAGCATTAATTTCGATGCTGAATTATCGGCTAAATTTCCCTATTTTCAACAAATTAGATAAAATAACCCGTTGTTTTTAAGATAAGCAGCGGATAAATGATGGATAAACCTGTAGTTGGTGTAGTGATGGGCAGTAATAGTGACTGGCCTGTTATGCAAAAAGCAGTTGAGCAGTTGGAAGCCTTTGGTGTGGCTTATGAAGCTAAAGTTGTATCAGCACATCGCACCCCTGATTTATTAACTGATTACGCAGTCACAGCAAAAGATAAAGGTCTTGCATGTATTATCGCAGGCGCTGGTGGTGCCGCGCATCTACCGGGTATGTTGGCTGCAAACACAACACTTCCTGTTTTAGGTGTTCCTGTTCCATCTCGTTATCTTAAAGGTCAAGATTCTTTGCTCTCTATTGTGCAAATGCCAAAAGGTATTCCCGTTGCAACATTTGCAATCGGTGAGGCTGGCGCTGCAAATGCCGCATTATTTGCAATTGCTCAGCTTGCAACAACCGATAAAGAATTGGCAGATAAGTTAGAACAGTTCAGAAAAGATCAACACAAGAGCGTGTTGGCCATGACACTTCCTCCACAATAATTTAAAGACGATACTATTATGATTTTACCTGGCGCTACTCTTGGTATGCTTGGCGGTGGTCAATTGGGCCGCATGTTTGTAACCGCTGCTCAAACGATGGGTTATAAAGTTATCGTATTAGAGCCTGATGTAAATAGCCCAGCAGGTATTATTTCTGATCAGCATATCTGTGCAAAATATACGGATGAAACAGCCCTCGCCCAGTTAGCAGAGCTATGTGATGCAGTTACCACTGAGTTTGAGAATATTCCTGCCACTGTATTATCGTTTTTAGAAGCAAAAACGGTCGTGCATCCTTCATCAAAAGCATTGTCATCAACTCAGAATAGACTCGTTGAGAAAGCATTTATTGAATCATTAGGTATTAATGTCGCACCGTATGCAGCAATTCGTAGCATGGAAGATATTGATGCGATTGCAGGTTCATTTCAATTCCCTGCAATCATTAAAGCGGCCAGCTTTGGTTACGATGGTAAAGGTCAGGCCGTGTGTCAAACTGCTGATGATGTGCGAGCCGCCTTTTCAGCATTAAATGAAGTTGAGTGTGTGCTTGAGCAACGCATCAATCTTGAACGTGAGATTTCTACTGTATTAGCACGTAGCCAATCAGGAGATGTCACTAACTTTCCTGTTGCTGAAAATGTGCATGTGAATGGTATTTTACATTCAACAACAGTGCCAAGTAGCGTGCCTGAGGCACAAGCTCAAAAAGCGATTGAAATGGCAGATACGATTGCTGATGGCCTTGGCTATGTAGGTACGATGGCGGTTGAATTCTTTATTTCTAAAGAAGGCGATATTCTTGCCAATGAGATTGCCCCTCGCCCACATAATTCGGGACATTTCACTCTAGATGCCTGTGAAACATCACAATTTGAACAGCAAGTTCGCATGTTGTGCGGTTTGCCATCAGGGAATTGTGAATTAACATCCCCTGTTGTGATGATGAACCTTTTAGGTGACGTATGGGGTAGCAGTCAGCCTCATTGGGAGACTTTATTGTCCCAACCACAAAATAAGCTTCATCTTTACGGTAAGAAAGAAGCGCGTCCAGGTCGTAAAATGGGACACTTTAATGTCTTGGCTGAAACAGTTGAGCAAGCTACAGAGATTGCACTACAAACGTTTGCCGATTTACAAGCGGATTAAACCTTAATTCTGGAGGCTTGACATGAATGACTCAGAGTTACTAAAGCAAATTGCTGAAAATCAGCAAAAACAGCTTCAAATCCAGCAGCAAGCACTAGAAACTCAAAGAAAATCGGTAGAGATGCAAGAGGTTCACTTTGAACGTGCCGAGGCTTTGCATCAAAAAGCAGAGCGGATTCAAGATAAAGCAGCGGCCTTACAAGACACTGCGAAGAAAATTATTTTTGCAGTGCTTGTTGTCGGCATTGCCGGGATGGGGCTAATCGTTTTTGGCTAAGTTTGGCTTTAATAGCTGTTTAACGTTAATGCCAACAAGGTGTAGCGTAGCAAAATAGGCAATAATTGCCCCTGAAATAAGGCTGGATAACATTGCAAACCGTTGCCAAACGGATCCTTCTACCCAGTCAGCGATTGCAGGTGTGAACCAAAATAGAATCAATAATAAGATACTGTTTGGTAGCAGTAACTTAAGTATAAACCGTCCCCAGCCTGCATCAGGTTGGTAGACTTCTCGCTTCCTCAACCCGATATAAAGCAGGCCAGCGTTGAGTGCGGCAGATATGGATGTTGCGAGGGCTAAGCCAACATGAGCATAGTGCATCATTAAGATAATATTGAGCACCATATTGGTCACCATAGCGATAATGCCAATCTTTACGGGTGTTTTAGTATCTTGGCGAGCGTAATAGCCTGGTGCCAGCACCTTGATGAAGATAAAGGGTAATAATCCTAAGCCATAGGCCATTAAGCTCAGAGAGGCCTTGTGAGCATCTTGAGGCGTAAATTCACCATACTGGAACAGTGACATCAATAAAGGCTCTGCAAGCCAAATTAGACCTATTGCAGCAGGTGTGGCGATGATAAATACCCAGCGCAAAGCCCAATCGATCGTATGTGAGAATTCAGCCTTAGATGCTGTAGCATGTTTTTTCGATAAGCTTGGCAGGATTACTGTTGATAACGCGATGCCAAAAACACCGAGTGGAAATTCAACCAGTCGATCTGAATAATAAAGCCACGAAATGCTGCCTGTAACCAAGAACGACGCTAACAAGGTGTCGAGCAATAGGTTAATTTGGGCCACTGAGACACCAAACATGGCTGGAATCATAAGCGTCAGGATCTTCTGCACTCCACTGTCTTTCCAGCCCCAGCGAGGCTTCGGTAGTTGACCTATTTTGATTAAGAATGGAATTTGGAATAGTAACTGTACAACACCGCCAATAAAGACACCCCAAGCTAATGCAGTAACAGGCTCATCTAAGTGAGGTGATAACCATAAAGCACAGCCAATTAATGATAAGTTAAGAAATACAGGGGTAAATGCTGGAACAGCAAACTTGCCAAAGCTATTGAGTATTGAGCCTGCTAATGCAGTGAGCGAAATAAAAAACAGATAGGGAAAGGTAATTTTAAGTAAGTCGCCCGCCAGAGTGATTTTGTGTGGGTTATCAATAAAGCCAGGCGCAAACACCATGATCAATAGAGGTGCTGCGATTACGCCGAGTGCCGTGATGGTAAATAAGATGCCTGCAAGTGTTCCGCTAGTATTGGCAATAAGCTGTTTAAGGTCTTTATCGCCGCGTTGGCGATACTCAGCTAAAACAGGAATAAATGCCTGAGAAAAAGCACCCTCTGCAAAAAGCCTGCGTAAGAAGTTGGGTATTTTAAAGGCGACAAAAAATACATCAGCGCCGATGCCTGCACCAAATAGTCGTGCAATTACGATGTCTCTCACAAACCCTAAGATTCGTGAAATAAAAGTCATCATGCTGACAATGGCTGTTGACTTAAATAACTTCTCGCTCATTCATGCGCTCATTTTTAGTGTAGGATTCAGCCTTAAATAATCTTAAATCTATGAGAAAATTATTTATGGCCAAACGATGCAAAGGTCTTAATTCTAAGTGTTTTTTATTCACATATCTCATCATTGTGAGTTTTTTATTAATTTTGTGGCTAAATAGACTTCCTTTAATGCATGAGGAGTCACGTGATATCCCTGTTGATATGCAAAGTTATATATCCTCCCCTGCATCCCCTATACCTACATTTCTGTTGCGCACAAATGGAAAGTTAGCGCTTACTAATGACTGGTTGTTAGATAAGTGGTCTTTTGTTTATTTTACTCATGGACAGTGTTTGCCGGGATGTCAGCCAAGTTTAACAAACATGAGTGAATTGCAGGCTTCATTTGCAAATTCCGATTTTCAGTTCTTAGCAATAGGTTTAGACAGTCAACATGAAACAGCGGATATGCTTGCTAAGTTTCTCACTTCGCAGAACTCGGAACTTACAGCAGCGACGTCAACGACAGATGAAATAGATAAACTGTCGAGGGCATTTATAGCACTGTATTTACAGACAGACTTTCGTAATGGTGGTTATCAAATTGAGCAGGAGCATCATATTTTTCTAGTTGATCCTAAAGGTCGTGTTTACGCTAGATTTAAACCGCCTTACTCAAGTGCAAGTATAAAAGAGAAGTTTTTAAAACTACGTCATTTTTATGCTAAAACAGAATAACTTTTCACTGTAAAGCTTCGGCAAAATATTGTGAGAGGTATTCTAGCGTTTCAAGCCGCTTATAACTTGGTCGCCAAACAAGTCCTAGTTCCCGCATTGGTTTATTTTCCTTAGCAGCAAGAGGCCGAATACAAATATCTGCATGCTGAACCATATCAGACTGAATAGCCATTTCAGGAATTAAGGTGATGCCGAGCCCGCCTGCAACCATTTCAATCAGTGTATATAAGCTTGTGCCCTGCACACTAGTGCGGTGCACAGTTGTAGGCAGCTGACAGGCACTGAGTGCGTGTTCTCGTAGACAATGACCTTCTGAGAGTAGTAATAGCTCATTAATAGGTAAGTCCTCGGCATGTATCTCTGAGTGAGTTGCCAAAGGGTGATTAACAGGTAAAGCTAGCCAAAATTGTTCTTGTGCAAAAATACGTTGGTTAAAGCCACTTGTTTTGTATGGGAATGCTAAAATTGCTACATCGATATCACTGGATTCTAATTGTGCCAATAAACGCTCAGATTGATCTTCAACCAGCACTAGCTCAAGTTCTGGTAGCTGCTTACGAATAGTGGGCAACACTTTGGGGAGTAAAAATGGACTAATGCTGGGTATTACTCCTATACGAACGCGCCCAGCAAGTGGATTGACTTCAGAGCGTGCTAGTTCGACCAGATCTGTGGATAAGGACAGAATATATTGAGCTTGTTGTGCGATCTCTATGCCCAAAGGTGTAGGAATGACCTTTCGGTTTGTTCGCTCTAACAGAGATAAACCTAGAAGCTGCTCTAAATCTTGGACTCCTGCACTTAGTGTTGACTGTGTAACAAAACAACGATCTGCAGCCTGACCAAAGTGTTTTAATTCGATTACAGCGGCTAAGTATTGGAGCTGTCGTAAGGTTGGTAAATTCATAATCGGAAACTCCACTTAATACCATCGTAATAACTTGTTGGATCTAAGTTAACATAAAACGTAGACTTGTTTCCAACCTGAAGTGACAGGGAAAATATTTTAAAGAGGAAAAGATAATGGCAAACCAGAATGAAGTATCACAAACAATTCAAAATTTAGAAGCCGCATTTGCTGGCGAATCTATGGCAAATAGAAAATACTTATATTTCGCAAAACAGTGTCGCAAATTAGGTGCTGATGATATTGCTGACGTGTTTGAAAAAACAGCAGAACAAGAAACGGCTCACGCGTTTGGTCATCTTCAATTATTGTTTCCTGAAGATACGTTAACGGTAGAAAAGATGCTACAACTTGCGATTGATGGTGAAACATACGAATACACAGAAATGTATCCTGAATTTCGTAATACTGCACTAGATGAGCGTAATGCGGCAGCGGTGGCAGAAATGGATGAGCAAATTGAAGAATCTAAGGAACATGCCGAAATGTTTGCTAAAGTATTACTGACTGCAGAAAAACGGTTTGCTGCATTAGCGAAAGTTGAAAAGCGACATGCTCAGCACTATCAAGATGCATTAGATTCAACAAAATAAAATTTAAAATAAACAATCTTTAGGTTAGGAGATGAACAAATGAGACAGTGGGAATGTGTAGTATGTGGCTTTATCTATGATGAAGCAAAAGGTCTTCCAGAAGAAGGTATTGCACCAGGTACGAGTTGGGATGATATTCCAGCTGACTGGGAATGCCCTGAATGTGGTGTAGGTAAAGATGACTTTGAGATGGTAGAAATCTAGAGCATTTTGGGGAGGGATTATTCCCTCCCCTTTTTATATGAGAGAACATTTTATGGATCCTGTAATTATCATTGGAACGGGCATTGCCGCTTATACGCTTGCACGTGAATTTCGTAAGTTAGATTCGGAGATTCCCTTAGTCTTAGTTACGGAAGATGATGGTTGTAGCTACCCAAAACCGATGCTATCAAACGCACTAACAAAGGCTAAAACGGCAGATCAAATTGCACTCTTTGATGCGGAGATAATGGCAGGTAAATTAGATGCTGAAATCATGACTTATACTGTCGTGAGGGCTATTGAACCATTGGCTCAAAAGATTACTTTTGATGATGGCAATACACGTGAATATCAACATCTTGTATTAGCTGTTGGCGCAAAACCTATCCGAATCCCGCTTGAGGGTGATGCTGCAGACGATGTCTTATCGGTTAATAACCTTGCTGATTACGCACTGTTTCGTGACAAACTTGTAGATGCAAAACGTGTCGCGATTATAGGGCCAGGTTTAATTGGCTGTGAGTTTGCGAATGATTTGATCAATGTAGGTACAGCCGTTTCAGTCATTGGTCCAAGCACATTGCCAATGGATGCATTACTACCTGAGCCGATTGCACAAGAGTTAAAAGTGGCGCTTGCTAATGCAGGCGTTGATTGGCATTTTGAGACATCAACACAGCGTATAAGTCATAGCGATAATGGGTATGAATTAACATTAACAAATGGTGACAAACTGAATGCCGATGTTGTTATTTCAGCGGTAGGCTTGCGCGCCAATATTGATCTCGCCCAAGCAGCAGGTCTAAGTGTTAACCGAGGCATTATTACTGATGATACCTTACAAACTAGTCAGTCTAATATCTATGCATTAGGAGATTGTGCCGAGGTCTCAGGTCATAATTTACTCTTTATCGCACCAATTATCGCTGCAGCAAAAGCTTTAGCTAAAACACTTTCTGGCACGCTAACGCCGGTAAAATATCCTGCTATGCCAGTGGCTGTAAAAACGCCAAGCTATCCTTTAATTACCGCTCCTCCAGCGCGTGATGCAGTTGGCAAGTGGACGTTCGAACTCGCAGAATCTGGCTTTGGTATCAAAGGATTATATATCTCATCTAATGATGATTTACTTGGCTTTGTTTTGAGTGGTGATGCCGTATCAGAAAAGCAAACTCTGACTAAACAATTGCCAGATTTACTTAGTTGATGATTAAGGTTTATAGACGATAGTTTTTCAAGTAAAGTATGGGTATTCATTATGCCCTTACGGATCATCTACTGGTGCTAAGCCAAATAAGTATTTCCAATTTACGAAATATATCAGAACTTACGTTTCAACCTGCACAAGGCATCAATCTAATATTAGGTGATAATGGCGCGGGTAAAACAAGCATACTTGAAGCAATTCATCTGCTGGGATTGGGCCGTTCTTTTAAAGCTCGCACATTAAAATCGGCTATAAAATTCGGCCAAAACCAACTTCAAGTCATTGCTAAAACTTCAAAAAGCACACCTGTAGGCGTGCAATTTAACGATCGTTCTGGTCTAACAATTAGACTTAATAGCGCCCCGCTTAAGCGCTTGTCAGATCTTGTTATGCAGTTACCCTTGCAGTTTATTCCTGCCAATTGTCACCAGTTCTTTGAGCAAGGGCCACGCTATCGTCGCCAGCTATTAGATTGGGGGTTGTTTCACGTGGAACCAAGCTTTAACTTTCACTGGCAATCGTACAAAAAAATATTACAACAACGAAATTCGGCAATCCGTCAGCATAAGAAAATAGAAGAAATACAGGTTTGGGACAACCATTTAGCAGAACATGGAGAAAAAGTTACTGCACTAAGATGTAAGCAATTAGATATTATTCTGGACGTGTTCGAAGATATATTTCAAAGGCTGTGTCCAGAATATAGCAATGCGAAATTTGCTATTAAATACCGTACAGGATGGAGTAAAGAGAAAGACTTAAAGACGTCATTACTCGATGCTCTCGAAAGAGATCGTAATTTAGGATATACACGTTCGGGAAGTCATGCAGCAGATTGGTCCATTTCAATAAATGATCACAATCCAGCAGATGTTTTTTCTCGCGGCCAACAGAAGCTGTTTTTTTTAGCGCTCTGTATGGCGCAAGCAAAAATAACAGAGCATATTCGACATGAAGAAAGTATTTTATTATTAGATGATATTAGTTCGGAACTAGATTTGGCGCATCAGAAAAATGTCTTAAATGAACTGACTACCCTACCCGTTCAAGCATTTATTACTGCCACAGATCCATCCTTGGAATCATATGAAAAAGCAACAGTGTTTCACGTGGAACGTGGGGCAATCCTTTAGCTCCATGATGTGCTAAAATGGCACATTAAGATCAAAACCTAACCCTTCAATGGATAGATTATGACAACCGAAGAAAACGCATACGACTCGTCGAATATAAAAGTACTAAAAGGATTGGATGCTGTACGGAAACGTCCAGGCATGTATATCGGTGATACTGATGATGGAACTGGCTTGCACCATATGGTGTTTGAAGTTTTAGATAATTCGATTGATGAAGCTTTAGCAAACTACTGTACGGAAATTAATGTTCGCATTCATCCTGATGATTCGGTTTCGGTTTCAGATAATGGTCGTGGTATTCCCGTTGATATTCACGAAGAAGAAGGTGTTTCTGCCGCAGAAGTTATCATGACGGTATTACATGCTGGTGGTAAGTTTGATGATAATTCTTATAAAGTTTCTGGTGGTCTTCATGGTGTAGGTGTTTCGGTTGTAAATGCTTTATCCAAAAAACTAACGCTAGAAATTCGTCGTAGTGGAAAAGTGCACAGACAAAGTTATACCGATAGTGTGCCTGATGCACCGATTGAAGCAGGTGACGATTGTGATACTACGGGCACAAAGATTCAATTTTGGCCGAGTGAAGAAACGTTCTCAAATGTTATGACATTTGATTATAAAATCTTAGCAAAACGTATTCGTGAATTAGCCTTTTTGAATTCAGGTGTACGTATTGTATTAACAGATGAACGTGATGAGCAAAGTGAAGTATTTCACTATGAAGGTGGTATCAATGCCTTTGTTGAACATTTAAATAAAAATAAAACGCCAGTACATGAAACCGTCATCAGCATCAATGGCGAAAAAGAAGATGTTACTGTTGAGCTATCAATGCAGTGGAATGATTCTTATCAAGAAAATATTTATTGTTTTACCAATAATATTCCTCAGCGTGATGGTGGTACACATTTAGCCGGTTTCCGTGCTGCACTAACACGTACTCTGAATCAATACATTGAAGCAGAAGGTTTAGCGAAAAAATCAAAAGTAGCTACAAGTGGTGATGATGCTCGTGAAGGTTTAACTGCGGTATTGTCTGTAAAAGTACCTGACCCTAAGTTTTCATCACAAACAAAAGATAAATTAGTTTCATCTGAAGTAAGAACGATTGTTGAATCCTTGGTGAATCAACATTTTCATGACTTTTTGGTTGAAAACCCAGCAGATAGTAAGTTGATTGCTAACAAAATGGTTGACGCTGCACGAGCACGTGATGCCGCACGTAAAGCACGTGAGTTAACACGTCGTAAAGGTGCTTTAGACATTGCAGGTTTGCCGGGTAAACTAGCCGATTGTCAGGAACGTGACCCTGCCCTTTCAGAAATATTCCTAGTTGAGGGAGATTCTGCGGGAGGTAGCGCTAAACAAGGTCGTGATCGTCGCACTCAAGCTATCTTACCGCTGAAAGGAAAAATCTTGAATGTTGAGCGAGCACGTTTTGACAAGATGATTAGTTCTGCGGAGGTTGGAACCTTAATTACGGCGCTTGGTTGTGGTATTGGTCGAGATGAATATAATCCTGATAAATTACGCTACCATCACATCATTATCATGACGGATGCCGATGTTGATGGATCGCATATCAGAACATTGCTATTAACGTTCTTTTATCGTCAAATGCCTGAGCTTGTTGAGCGCGGTCACATCTATATTGCTCAACCTCCTTTGTATAAGATTAAGAAAGGTAAGCAAGAACGTTATGTAAAAGATGATGCCGAGATGGATCGTTACTTAACAGAGTTGGCGCTTACCAATGCTGAATTACACCCAAGTGAAACAGCAGATGTGATTTCAGGCAATGCGTTGGCTGCATTGATTGAAGAATATCAGGTGGTTACATCGGTCATTGCTAGATTGTCTAGTCATTACTACCCAGCTTTCTTAGACCAGTTGATCTATCAGCATGCTATTCCAGATTTGACAGATTCAGCCGCAATGGCGGTGTGGTTAGAAAATGTTGAGTTACGTTTGAATAGTACTTTGCCTACAGGTACAAGTTATAAGCTCTCAGTTGCTAAAAAAGATGACGATCCTACACCTTATATCAATGTGAGCTACAGCCGCCATGGTATTAACACTGACTTCCATATTCCTGGTGATTTCTTTGCAAGTAGTGAATATCAACGGATCCTAGCATTTGCAGACAAGATTAATGGTTTATTTGATGAAACTGCACGTGTACAACGTGGCGAACGTAGTGAAAACATTACTGACTTTGCTCAAGCTGTAGCATGGTTGCTTGCAGAATCGCGCCGTGGTCAAAATGTTCAGCGTTATAAAGGACTGGGTGAAATGAACCCTGAGCAGTTGTGGGAAACGACAATGGACTCTTCAAAACGTCGTTTATTACAAGTTAAAATTGAAGATGCTATTGCGGCTGATGAAACATTTAATACGCTTATGGGCGACAATGTTGAACCTCGACGTGAGTTTATTGAGAAAAATGCATTACAGGCGACAAACCTAGATATCTAATATTTGATAGGCCAGGAATTATTCCTAAAAACGAAGGTCATAATATTCACTTATTGTGGCCTTTATTTTTATAGAGCATTGAACAAAGAGGTTGAAAGATAAAAATGGAAAATAATGTGACAAAATATAACCGTGTACAAATCATTCTGCATTGGTTAATTGCAGCGATTATCTTTGGCATGATCGGCCTAGGTTTATTTATGATTGAGTTGCCTAAACAGTCTGAATTACCGCCTGGTGAAGAAAGTGTGCGTGCATTCTACTTCTTACTGCATAAATCGATGGGTCTGACAGTCGCAATGTTGATTATATTGCGCGTAGTCTGGCGTTTAACGCATAAAGCACCTGCATTGCCAGATACTATCTCAAAATGGCAGCAGAAGGCTGCTGGAGCTGTTCATATCCTAATTTATGCTGTGATGGTGGCAATGCCACTGTCGGGATATGCGCAATCCATGTTTAGTAAATATCACACTAAGTTTTGGGGTCTAGAGTTACCACGGTTAGCTGAAGCTGATAACGCAATGCGTGAAACATTCTCACAAGTTCATGAATGCTTAGCTTTTGTCTTGATTGCTTTAATTGTGGTTCATCTTGCTGCCGCGATTAAACACCGTATAGCGGGCAATGGTATTTCTGAGAGAATGTCTTTGAAGTAATTGTTTGATTTGATTAATAAAAAGCCCCGAAAGGCAGAGCCTTTCGGGGCTTTTTTATGTGCATGATTTTGTAGTTCTAGTGCAGCTTAATTTTAGGATGTACACTACGACGGAATAGGTGAGATAGCGATAACATGCCCACTCGAAATAAGCCAAATAAGGCGACTTGGTGCATTTTGTACAAAGATAAGTACATCATGCGAGCCATAAAGCCTTCAACCATTAAGCTACCTTTGCTTAAGTTGCCCATCATATTACCAACAGTACTGTATTTTCCTAATGATACTAATGATCCATAGTCATGGTAGTGATATTCAGGAATAGGTTTGTTTGCCATGCGGCGAGCTATTGATGTGTAGGTCAACGATGCCATTTGGTGTGCAGCTTGCGCACGAGGTGGTACATTTTGATCTTCCCCTATCCACTTACACGCACAGCAATCTCCAATTGCATAGATATCATCATCAAGTGATGTTTGTAGTGTTTGCTTAACAACAAGTTGATTCATCCAGTTTGTTTCTAAACCGGCGATATCTTTTAAGAAATCAGGGGCTTTAATACCAGCGGCCCATACTTTGATTGCGGCAGAAATTGATTTGCCACTTTCAGTTTTAATGGCATCTTCTGTCACTTCAACAACACGTTCATTGGTGAATAAGCTAACGCCTAGCTTGCCAAGTTCTTTTTCGGTAGCAGATGATAGGTTTTCAGGTAGGCCAGGCAATACACGAGGTGCAGCCTCAATAATACTAATTTTTACGTCAGCAGGTTGTACTTCATCAAGGCCATAAGCGGTCAGAAGATGTGATACTTCATGTAACTGAGCACTCAGCTCAACACCCGTTGCACCAGCGCCAACGATAGCAATATCCAACTGACCTTCATCAAGAGGTTTGCCTTGCGCATGAGCGCGTAGATATGCCTCTAGGAGCTGTGATTGGAACGTCTCAGCTTGTGTTGTGGTATCTAAGAATAGACAGTTCTGTTCAACACCTTTAATGCCAAAGTCATGACTGACACTGCCGACGGAGATGACTAAGTAGTCGTAGTCAAAGTCACGACGAGGGATGATTTCTTCCCCTTTGTCATTAAAGGTTGGCGCAACACTGATCGTCTTATTGGTACGATCTAAGTTATCCATACGACCGAGGCGAAATCGGAAACCGCTACACATCGCTTGACCTAAATATTCAATTTCATCTTCGTGAGAATCAAGCGTGCCAGCAGCAACTTCATGTAATAATGGCTTCCAAATATGGGTATGTGTATTATCAACCAAGGTTATTTCTGCCTTGCCCTTTTTACCCATCTTGCGGCCTAATTTTGTTGCGAGTTCAAGGCCTCCAGCCCCGCCACCAACAACAACGATTTTAGGAATTGAATTTGTTGTACTAGCCATTATTTTGACCTCAAAAGTCTTGAAATTTATAAGGTAATTCTAACGTATAAAGAGAGATGAAAACGATCTTATTTTTTTACTATAAACGAAGACTCTGTCAAAATTGGCGAATTACAAAGTTAATTAAGGTGTACAGATGCAATCACCCCCAGAAAAACCACGTTTAGCATGGGCTGTGACAGGATCAGGTCATTATCTAGAAGAATGCTTAGATATTATTCGTGAGCTAGATGGTGTTGACTTGTTTTATAGCCGCGCAGGTGAAGAAGTTATTCGCATGTATGGTCATGATCCTAAGGCTGTAAATGGCGAGGGTCGAACTTATCACGATCGTGCCGCTAGTTCGCCACCCGTAGGGTTATTTTATCGAGGTGATTACCATACCTTAGTCGTTGCGCCAGCAACATCAAATACGGTGGCAAAAATGGTATTGGGCTTGTCAGATAGTTTAGTGACCAATGTTTATGCCCAAGCGGGGAAGTGTCGTATTCCAAGCATTATTTTAGCCTGTGATACTGAGCCTGAAATGGACACCCCTGCCCCAGATCGAATTGTCAAAGTATGGCCGAGGGAAGTTGATTTAGCTCATACTCATAAACTCCGATCATTTGAAGCGACAACCGTTGTTGAAAACCCACAAAAATTATTAGCTGCAATAAAGGTTCGATTAAGCGAACTCGAGTCTAATGGCTGAAAAAATACTCTTTTTGACAGGTAAACTTGCGCAGCGCAGCTTGCATAGAGTGCTTGAGAGCATGCCTGACTTACCTTTTGAATACTCTATTCATCAACTAGGTCTTTCTGTTGCGGCATTAATGACTAGTAAGATGATCGCTCGTCGCATGAAGCCCGAAGAGGTATCAGACTATGATCAGATTATTGTACCGGGACGTTGCCGAGGTGATTTAGAGTCATTAAGCCAGCAATTAGGTGTGCAAGTGATTCGAGGGCCTGAAGAGGTGAAGGATCTGCCTTTATTCTTTGGCCGTGAGAAGAAACAAGTCGATTTAAGTCATTACGATGTCAATATCTTTGCTGAAATAGTCGATGCGCCTGAACGAGATATTGAAAGTATCATCGAACGTGCACGTTATTATCGCGATTGTGGTGCTAACGTCATTGATATTGGCTGTTTGCCAGAAGAAAAGTTTCCTCATATGGAAGATGCAATCATCGCCCTGCATGAAGAAGGCTTTAAAGTCAGTGTCGATTCTTTATATATCGAAGACCTACGTCGAGCAGGTAAGGCGGGCGCTGATTACTTATTGAGTTTGACGGAGAAGACCTACCATTTAGCCGAAGAAGTAGATTCAGTGCCTATTTTGGTGCCAGCAGAAATGGGCTCATTAGCTTCATTAGAGCGTGCAATGGAGTTGATGGACAAAATCAACCGACCTTATATTGCTGATCCGATACTTGATCCCATTCATTTTGGGCTGACTGATTCAATTGTTCGTTATCATGAGCTACGCCGTAAATATCCGGATGCCCCAATAATGATGGGCGTAGGTAATTTAACAGAGCTAACAGACGCTGATACAAGCGGGGTGAATGCGCTTTTATTTGGCATTATTTCTGAACTAGGTATCAATAATGTCTTGGCGACAGAAGTAAGCCCTCACGCACGCAATGCAATTACACAAGCTGATATAGCGAGAAGAATGATGTTTTCAGCTCGTGAAGATAGTACTTTGCCACGTGATATCAGTAGTGATTTATTGATCTCGCATGAGCGACGCCCATTTCCAGATAGCGCCGAAGATATTGCAGAACTGGCTGGCAATATAAAAGATCCAAACTACCGGATCAAAGTAGCCGAACAAGGCATCTACATGTTTAATCGTGATGGTTTGATGCAGGATGTTGACCCTTTTGCATTTTATCCTCAACTCGATTTAAAAGAAGATACTGGTCATGCCTTTTATCTTGGTGCTGAACTGGCACGAGCTCAAATAGCATGGCAATTGGGCAAGCGATATACCCAAGATGAAGAGCTTGAATGGGGCTGCGCTGTGAGTAAAGATGAACAAGATTTAACCGAGCAAAAAGAAGAAGGCACAACCATGACAACAGGGAAAAAATGTGGCACAGCTTAAAAGGCTCCGCCTCAAAATATCTTTTTTGCTAAAATACGGCGTTAAAAATATACTCAAAATACTCATTTGCCATATGCAAACTCCGCTTTCTCGACAATTTTTGCCTTGTCTTTTAACAAACTAGCTATTATGAAACAGACCCTTAACAGTAAAATCCATGAAGTTATTGTGACCACACTGTCAGAAGATGGACGGGCACATTCTGCACCAATGGGAATATCAGAAGTGAATGGTCACTTTCTTATTCAGCCCTTTAAACCTTCTGCTACTTATGAAAACCTAAAACGTCATCGGCAATGCACGATTAACTATATTGATGATGTGCGTGTTTTTGCGGGTTCTCTAACAGGCAGGCGAAATTGGAATACCCTGCCCTGCCAACAAATTGATGGTCAATATTTAGAGCAAGCTTTAGCTCACACTGAGCTTGAAATTGTTTCTTTTGATGATGATGACCCACGAGCAAGTTTTAAAGGTGCCATTGTTTGTGAGCAAACACATGGCCCCTTCCGTGGTTTTAATCGAGCTCAAAGTGCCGTGATTGATGCTGCTATTTTAGTCAGCCGTTTAAATATGCTGCCAGTAGAAAAGGTTCAGCAAGAAGTGGCCTACTTAACCATCGCAATTGAAAAAACAGCAGGCCCAAGAGAGTTAGAAGCATGGGGCTGGTTAATGTCAAAAATTAAAGATGCTGGGATCAACTTAGAACATGACTAAATGGTTAGCAAGCGTCCAGTCACTGGAAGAGGCTCAAATTTTATTACCTGCCCTGCCAGACATATTAGATATGAAAGATCCCTCTAAAGGCGCATTAGGAGCCTTAAATGTCGAAATAGTGACAGAGATCGTTGAGATGATAGATGGTCGTTGCCAAACAAGTGCAACAATTGGTGATTTGCCCATGCAGGCAGGCATTATTAAACAAGCAATGATCACTATGGCAGCTTCAGGTGTCGATTATGTGAAAATTGGTTTATTTCCTGATGCAAATTTAGTTCAATGTATTACTGATCTGAAAAATACGGTAGAAGCATTAGAAGTGCCAGTCATTGCCGTTGTTTTTGCCGATAAAGCGTTAACAGTGGATGTTATTCCATTGTTAAAGGAAAGTGGTTTTCATGGCGTAATGGTTGATACTGCGATTAAAAATGGTCAACATTTACTCGAACATTGGGATAAATCTGCATTGAAGGATTTTGTCTGCTCGGTTAATCAGCAAAAGTTGCTTTGCGGTTTAGCCGGTGCGTTAAAACTTGAAAATATCGAGGCATTAAAACCGTTGAATGCTGATTATTTAGGCTTTCGTAGTGCTTTATGTCATCAGCAACAACGTACGTCGAAATTACAATTAAGCTTAGCAGAGCAAGTGCAGAATAGGATTCAATAGCTATATTAAGCCTAATACCCACTTCAGTTTTACACGAAGTGAAGCGTTATAGTCTTATTATTTAAATTCAAATACCTGTAACTCTAATAATAAATTTGAATCAAATGCAGTCCTCGCGACTTGGCTCTGGAACTGATCTTTTCTTCTTTGTAATTCACGAGTGCTTCATTAATATCATTCAGGCTAAGCTGATGTCTCCCGAGTGCAAATAAAGCACCAGCAATGTAGCGAACCATCTGCTTTAAAAAGCCACTACCCACAATCTTAAGATAGTAAATTTTATTGCCGAAGGTTGAAGCTTGAGCTTGCACTATTTCACAGCTAAAAATAGTACGGACGGTTGAGCTAATACTGACATCTCGTCTTGCGAAACTATAAAAATCATGTTCGCCAATGAAGAGTTTGCAGGCTTGCTGCATGAGCTCTATATCAAGTGCCTCTGTAGCGGATGTTTTGTTATTAGAGGGGATATGGGCAACGATATCATTGAGAACCGGATTGTAGATTAGGTCCGTACAAAAATAGTAATGATACTCTTTACTCTTACTGTCCTTATTTGAATTAAATTCTGCGATACAGGGTTCGCATTGCAGGATACGGATATCATCGGGTAATAATGAATTCATACCAAGCAGGAGTTTTGCTGATTCGATTGCTATGGGGATAGTGATTTTTGCAACTTGCCCCTGTGCGTGGACACCAGCATCGGTTCGACTTGCAGCGGAAATAGTACAGTGCTGATATTTGCAGATTTTTTTTAGTATCTGATGGATGCTTGCCTGAACGGTGGGTTTTTGTTCTCTTGTACCTAGGTCTTGCCAGCCAAAGTAGTTGCTGCCCTTGTACGAGATTACGAGACGATAATGATACATGCATATTTCCAAGCTAGAAAAAGGGTGAGCAATGTTCAAGCTGTGCGGTGTAAACGAGCGCTTTGTTAGCTCTACCTAGCTTTGTTCGTCAAGTACCCGGAATAAAATTTCACGAACAGATTGAGGCTCAAAAGGTTTATCCACAATGGCAGACACGCCCGCTTGTTGTACATTGCCTAGTCGAGCTTCATCATGTTCACTGGTCACCATCAAGATTGGCACATAGGCATTACCCATTTGATTACGAACAAACTCAGTAAGTTGTTTGCCATCCATTTCAGGCATATTGAGATCAGTAACAATAAGGTCAAACTCGGCACTAGATAGAATTTGTGCTGCCTCAATGCCATTTTTTGCTGTTTCTATTTTCTGAATACCTAGGCTGTTAAGTACACGTTTAATATGGTTTCTTGCTGTTGAGCTATCGTCAACAACAAGTACGTTTAACTCTACAACATCATAGTTTTCTAATTCCATTTCTTCTGGATCAATATAGTCGACAGTAGTGCGTAATGCGCGACGAATATCTTCATGAACAAAGGGTTTTGGCAGGATAGCAACAACACCTGCCTGACGAACTGGCTCTAGCGCTTTGATACTCGTTTCACTTGAAACCAGCATGAAATTAATATCCTTGGTCGATTCTGTATTACGTATTTTTTCAAGCAAGTCGGTGGCTGTCATATCAGGTAAATACATTGCGCTGATAATCAGATCAGGAGGATAGTGACCGATGATTTCTAGCGCTTCTGCACCTGTTGCAACACCATCAATATTGGTAATCCCTTCTTTTTGTAGGTGCGATAAGATTATTTTTCTTTGTGTTGAGGATGGCTCGATTAATAATATTGAAAGTTCGGATTGATTCATTGAGGACATAATAATTTCCGATATTTCTATTTTGTTGGGCGTACCAAATCCGCTTCAACACTGTTTCGAGTGTTGTGATCGGTCAGGAAATCAATAATGACCAAAGCAAAGTCCATGGCCGTTCCTGGCCCTCGTGATGTCAAAATGTTTCCGTCAATAACGACAGGATCATCACAGAGCTTAATTTCCGGCCAATCAGCAGGCTTTAAAACACCTGGATAGCAGCTTACATTCTTTTCGTTTAGCAATCCCATATTGGCTAATACTAAAGGAGCAGCACAGAGTGCGGCAACAGCCTTATCGGATTGGTATAGTCGTTTTATAATGGCTTGAACATGGACATCCTCATCTAAGTGCGTGGTGCCAGGCATGCCGCCAGGTAGGACGATCATATCAAAGTCATCGTAGATAATATTTTCAAGCGTGGTATCAGCCATTAAACGCACACCTCGACTTGCTGTGACAAGGGTATTGTCCGTTAAACTCGCGGTGATGACGGTAATCTCCGCCCGTCGAAGCAAATCAATTAAGGTGACAGCTTCGAGCTCTTCACATCCTTCAGCGAGAGGGATTAATACTGTAGCCATAGAGAATAACTGCCTTACGGTCTTGGGTTTAAGATATTAATGCCTTTCAGTAAGTTCAAAGCTTCTGATAAGGCGTAATCTTTAACTGCTAACGGTGTTGTATCAGCCGTTTTTTCAGAGGCTGTTTTGTCCTCTTTGTTCTCATCACCATTGCCATTTTCAAGATGGCCTGATAAATCTTGTTCTCGTAACAAGTTTATCCCTTTTTCAGATGAAGAAATTTTGACGGCATCAATCTCAATATCAGGCACAATGCCTTCAGCTTGAATTGAACGGCCAGATGGCGTGAAATAACGTGCTGTCGTCATTTTAACCGCGGTTTCATTTGTGAGGGGCATAACAGTTTGAACTGAACCTTTACCAAATGTTTTCGTACCGACAATGACTGCACGATTATGATCTTGTAATGCACCAGCAACAATTTCTGAAGCGGAAGCTGAGCCACCATTCACCAATACAATGAGCGGTGCACCCTTAAGCATATCGTCAGGCTTAGCATTAAATTTCTGATTTGAATCTTTAACGCGTCCTTCTGTGTATACAATCAACCCCTTGGTGATGAAAGCATCAGACACATCAATAGCAGCATTTAATAGGCCACCTGGATTATTACGTAAATCAAGTACTAGTCCTTTTAATGAACCATCATTTTCTATTTTTAAAGCACTGATGGCCTCTTTAAGGCTTTCACCTGTACGCGAAGCAAATGTACTTATTCTGATGTAACCATAGCCAGGTTCAAGCATTTTCTGCTTAACACTTTTAACTTTAATAATGGCGCGGATAAGTTCAATTTTGAGAGGCTTATCTTCACCTTCTCTTATAATGGTAAGTAAGAGCTTACTATCAGGCTTTCCTCTCATTATATCTACAGCTTCACTTAGAGATAGACCTTTAACAGGGGTGTCATCTAAGCGAATAATTAGATCACCTGAAAGGATACCTGCATGTGCTGCTGGCGTATCATCAATAGGTGATACCACTTTCACAAAGCCATCTTCCATTGTGACTTCAATACCTAGGCCGCCAAACTCGCCAGTAGTACCTTCTCGAAGTTCTTTAAAATCAGTGAGATCAAGATAGGTTGAATGAGGATCAAGACCTGATAACATACCGCGAATAGCGTTTTGAAGTAGCTCTTTATCTTCGACAGGCTCTACATAATTATTCTTAATACGGCCAAAGATTTCAGAAAAGGTTCGCAGGTCATCTAAAGGCAAGTCAGGTTTTGCATTGGGTTTGTCTGCAAAAACCATTTGTCCAAAGACTAGTGTTGCACCAAGAGTGGCACCAGCAACAATTAATCCAAAATCACGTTTAAAAAAACTCATATTTTTTCCTAGTTAGAGACGTGTTGTTCACTATCTCACGATATTAACCCTTTTTCCTCAACCATTTTAATGGATTGGTTGGGCTTCCTTTGTGTCGAACTTCAAAATATAAACCAGCATGTTGGCGCACACCTTTGTCGCCGCTTTGTGCAATTATATCTCCAGTCTTTACCCTGTCACCCACTTGTTTTAAAAGGGTTTCATTATTGCCATATAGGGTCATATATTGATCACCATGATCAATAATAACTAATAAACCAAAGCCTCTTAGCCAGTCTGCAAAAACAACTTGTCCTGATGATGATGCGACAATATTATTGCCTGCAGGTGCTCCAATCATAATACCTTGCCATGTGAGTTTACCAACTTTTCGTGAACTGCCATAGCGCGCCAGTATTTTTCCTTTAATTGGCCAAGAAAGAGAGCCAGCCCGTTTTGCAAAAGACGTGGATGTAGGAGTTGTATTTGTGACCTTGTCTTTTGGTGGGTTTTTGAGTGAATTTAGTAATGAGTGCAGTGTTTTTTCTTGCTCATGTAGGTAGGTTAAGCGTGAGTCTTGCCCAGAAATCTTGGCATCTAATAATTTTAAGGTCGCCTTACGTTGTTGCGTTTGTTTGTTCAGTGCAGTTTGTTCTTGTTTTTGTTTTTTGTAGAGGCTTTGTTGAATTTTTTGTGCTGAAAACAACTTTTTCTGATCAGCTGTTAAATTGCCAAGAGTCTCCGTGATATCGACTAATTGTTGTTGCCTAGCTTGATGAAAATAGTGGAAGTAGGCCGTGCTACGTGACAGCGTTGCAGGATCATGTTGATTGAGCAATACTTTTAGAAAGCTGGGTTGACCGTGAGTGTAGGCGGTTCGAATTTGTTTGTTGAGCGCCAACAATTGCTCTGTATGTGATGAATGTTGATGGTCTAATTTCTGTTCAAGTCGTTCTAATTCTTGGTCTTGCAGTTTAATATCTTGTTTAAGTTTTAATAAGTTTCTATTGAGATCAGAAACGGATCGACTTTGTTGTTTGAGCTCTTTAAACAGTTCAGCCTGTGATGCTTTGTTTTTGCTTACATCCTGATTTAAGGTTTGAATTTCTGTTTTAACGGCTTGCAACTGTTGTTCTGAATCCTGTTTTGCAGACACAGTAGAACACACTATCAGCAAATATAAACTAATATGAAAGCGCGCTAACACCATTTAATGGCGTACTTATTTCAATGAAACAAGCAGATGCTTGCTCATTTCAGCAGGGATTGGCAAATCCATTAACGACAACATGGTTGGGGCAATGTCCGCAAGCGTTCCTTGATCGGTGCACTCAGCTTCGCGACCAGCAAAAATGAGAGGTACAGGATTACTAGTATGAGCAGTATGGGCTTGACCTGTTTGTTCATTTAACATCAGTTCTGCATTGCCATGATCGGCAGTAACAATCATTTCACCGCCCGATTCTTTAAGTGCTGACCAAATGCGACCTAAACAGTTATCAAGGGCTTCAACAGCTTTGACGGCTGCATCATAGTTTCCTGAATGACCCACCATATCAGCATTGGCAAAATTACAGATAATGACATCATATTTGTTACTGTGAATGGCTTTAACAAAACGATCGGCTACTTCAGGTGCATTCATTGCAGGTTGTTGATCGTAGGTATTTACTTTTGGTGATGGAATTAGAATTCGATCTTCACCTTCAAAAGGAGCATCTCGTCCACCATTAAAGAAAAATGTTACGTGGGCATACTTTTCTGTTTCAGCGATTCGTAACTGACTCAAACCTAAAGAAGATACATATGCACCGAGCACATTGTTTAGCTTTTCTGATGGAAAGGCCACGGGTGACGTAAATTCTTTCTTATACTCGGTGAGCGTGACAAATTCAGATAATTGAATTTTACGTTTGCGTTCAAAGCTATCAAAGTCAGTCTCTATAAAGCTTTTAGTTAACTCGCGGGCACGATCTGATCTAAAGTTCATAAAGACGATGGCATCGCCCTCTTCCACTTTAATGTTGTGATTACCAATGCTCGTGGCTTTAACAAATTCATCTGTTTCTTCTCGTGCATAAGCCATATCAAGTGCGGTACTTGCATTTGCAGCGTGAAACTCCCCATCCCCTTCAGCGATGAGTTGGTATGCTTTAGCAACACGATTCCATCGTTGATCGCGATCGAGAGCATAAAATCGACCAATGATAGAAGCAAACTGCCCTCCACCGAGCTGCTTAAACTTTTCTTCCATCGCTTCTATAGACGTGCGGGCACTTTTGGGAGGAGTATCTCGACCATCAAGAAAAGCGTGAACATAAACGTTTTTTACGCCACGTTGAAGGGCTAACTCAACCATGGCATGAATATGTTTTTCATGGCTATGAACGCCTCCAGGCGATAATAAGCCTAAAACATGCACCGCTTTATCATTTTCTAGGGCTTTATCAACCGCTGTAGTTAATGTGCGGTTGGTAAAAAATGATCCTGTACGAATAGCGCGACTAACACGGGTGAATTCTTGATAAACAACACGACCTGCGCCCATATTCAGGTGACCCACTTCTGAGTTACCCATTTGATTTCCAGGCAATCCTACACCTGCGCCAGATGCGCTAATTAAGGTGTGAGGATAGTCTTGCCATAAATGATCCCAGACCGGTGTTTTTGCTGCATGAATGGCGTTATATTTTGGATCTTCACTATAGCCCCAACCATCTAAGATAATGAGTGCAAGCGGTCGGTGAGGGTGGCTCATGGATTCATCCTTCTATTTTGAAGTGTCATTATAAGCATCATAATTGAGCTATTTAACCGCCTCTTCTATTTAAATACATGCAAACCATTAGAAATGCCGTGTATTATATGGGCTTTTGAGACTAATTGCAGTCATCTAAACTATCTTGGTGAAAATTGTGGCCGAAGCAGAAAACAATCAACTTATTACTCATGATAAGGATATCGAGCGTGCAGCCTTTGCATTAAAGGCGATGTCGCACCCTCTTCGATTAAAGATTTTGTGCGCGGTTGGTGAGCAAGAGCTTGCTGTTCAGGATATCGTTGATTGTGTGGGAACGACTCAAAGTAATGTATCTCAACATTTGGCTAAATTAAGAGATAAGGACATTTTAGACTCTCGTCGCGATGCAAATCGTATTTTTTATAGAGTCAAAGATGAGCGTACATTACGTTTAGTAGAAATGATGCGCGATGTATTTTGTTCTAACGCGTAAAAAAGGTTAATTATGGAAAATGTAGGTGAATTTGTTGTAAATCATTGGCTATTAGTATCGGCATTTGTCGTACTTGCTTATTTAGTGATGTCTGACTCTTTGAATCGTAAATTATCGGGTATTATTCCTGTTGGAACGACGCAAGCTATTCAGATTGTTAATCAACAAAAAGGGTTGTTTTTAGATATTCGTGAGGCCTCTGAGTTTGCTAAAGAACATATTGCTGATTCTGTGAGTTTGCCATTATCTAAATTAGCTGAAGACTCCTCATTAAAAGATCTCTCGCAAGCAATTATATTAATTTGTGCTAGTGGACAGCGCTCAAGAGCAGCAGCGAAACAATTGCATAGCAAAGGTTTTTCTGATGTTTATGTATTAAGTGGTGGTTTAAATACTTGGAAAGAAGCCAAGTTGCCCCTATTTAGTTAAAGGCGTATCTAATGGCTAAGATTGAGATCTACTCATCTGCAATTTGTCCCTATTGTGTGATGGCTAAACAACTATTGGATCGTAAAGGCGTTACCTATGATGAGATCCGCGTTGATCTTGATCCAAGTAAACGCAAAGAAATGATGGAAAAAAGTCGGCAACGAACAGTGCCGCAAATATTTATAAATAATGAGGCCGTTGGTGGATACACCGATTTAGTGGCTTTGAATCAATCTAAACGACTGGACAGCTTGCTGACTCAGTCATAATTATTACGTTTAAGGAAGTATCATGGCAGAAGAAAACGCATCAACTGAAGAGCAACAAGCACGATTTGTTATCCAAAAGATTTACACAAAAGATATCTCTTTTGAAACGCCTAATTCACCTGAGATTTTCCGTGAAGAGTGGAAGCCGGAAATAGATTTACAATTGGGTAATGAATATAAGCGTATTGATGAAGATAACCATGAAATCACACTGACTGTAACGGTTACAGCTAAAGTAGGCGGCAAAGTTGCTTTCTTGGCTGAAGTGAAACAAGCAGGTATTTTCTCTTTAACGGGTTATAGCGACCAAGAAATGGGTCCGTTAGTGGGTAGTTACTGTCCTAATACTGTATTTCCATTTGCTCGTGAAGTAATCTCAGATATTGTTATTAAAGGTGGTTTCCCACAATTAGTACTTTCTCCTGTTAACTTTGATGCTTTGTATATGAATCAAATTGAGCAAGCAAAACAAGCTGCAGCAGCAAAAGAAACAACGCACTAATTTAAGTGTCAATTGTCGAACTTGTCAGAAAATAACTCACAATTATTTCCCACACTCGTTATTGGTGCGGGTGCATGGGGAACAGCCTTAGCCATTGCCATCGCTAGAAATGGTAATGAGGTTTTATTGTGGGGGCGAGATGAGAAACATCTAGCTGCAATGCAAGAAACGCATAGTAATGAGCGTTACTTGCCAGGATTGGTGTTTCCCGATAGTTTGCAAGTAACTCCAGATTTAGGGCAAGCATTATCGGTTGCTAAACATGTATTAGTTTCTGTACCCAGCATTGCTTTTAGTGGCATGCTGAAACAGGTCAAACCTTTGATTACTGCTGGCACGCCTGTAAGTTGGGCAACAAAAGGTTTAACACCTGAAACGGGCCAGTTCTTGTATGAAACGGCTGCTGATATTTTAGGTGACTCACATTCTTTAGCCGTGATTTCAGGCCCTTCCTTTGCGGCAGAGGTCGCTAAAGATTTGCCTACTGCAGTGACATCAGCATCAGTTGATGATGATTTTAACCAAGCTCTGGCCTTGGCAATGCATAGTCCTACATTGCGTGTCTATACAACAAATGATGTATTGGGCGTACAAATCGGTGGTACAGTGAAAAATGTATTGGCGATTAGTGCTGGCATTGCAGATGGTTTAGGTTTCGGTGCTAATGCGCGAGCTGCATTAATCACGCGAGGTATGGCAGAAATATTACGCTTATCTGCACGCTTAGGGGCGCAAACGGAAACAATGTTTGGTTTGGCAGGTATTGGCGATTTAATATTGACCTGTACTGACGATCAAAGTAGAAACCGCCAACTTGGACTTGCAATTGGTCGAGGTCTGACCGTAGAGCAAGCGGTTGCTGAAGTGGGTAAAACAGTTGAAGGAATGTATGCTGCACGTGAAGTCTTAATGCGTGCAAAACAGGTGGGTGTAGAGATGCCTATTGTTGAACAAGTATGCAAAATACTATTCGAAGGCTACGACCCTCGTAAATCTGTACAAGAACTACTCCGCAGGGAACAAAAGGCAGAAGCCGAAAATCTCATGCCATCAGCGAATAATTAAAGAGGAAAGAGTATGCGTAATATTGTTAAATTAAGCGGTGTTATAGCTATCAGCATTATTTTTGCTGGTGGGTTAACAGCGTGTGGTGGTGGAATGTTTTCACGAGATAAACCTAAGACTGATGAAGAGATTGTGCAAGGTCAAGAAGGGCGCACATTGTGGGAGTCGGGTCTACAGTATGCCAAAATTGTTGATCGCGATGTTGCTGGTGTTGCTAATGAGCATCCAGTTGCCATAAGTGCAGAAGATCTTCGTAGTGTATTAAGTTCGGTTTACGTTACTAAAAAGAGTTTTATTTCAAAGAATATAGATATTCCAATGTTCTCTCGTGCTGAATTACAGATTCTGAGTACAGCAATTGCTAACGGTTTATCTCAGACTGGGCCTAATGAAGATATCAACTTTGTTAGTATTGGTGCACATAAAGGTACTATCGCTAAAGAACGCAAAACAACGACGGGTCGTTTGTTTATGAGTGAAGGCCGCTTAAACATTGTGTTTGGTCGCGTTCATGAAGTGTTTAGAGACAAAGACGTGACTACAGGTCAAGAAATCGATCGTCGACTTCATCCTCTATTACCAGGTAGTCGTAAACATGAAGCGGCAATGCCTATCGCTATTGCGTTAGACTCTGGACAGTCATTATATATTGACCCTAAAACAGATAAGCAACGAGAGGATTGGTTAGTTCTTGATATTGCAACAGTGTTAGCAACGATTAAAGATCGTAAATCAGATGACCCAAGCTCTGTTACGCCTGAGTTACTGGAAGATATTGCACGCAACAAACAAGATTCAGGTAATTTACGTGAAGATGTTGGTGGCATTAAAGAAATGTTGTTTGAAATGAGCGATGAAATTGAGCGTTTAAGACAGCAAATAGAAATTTTAAAAGCTAAGCCATAAACTAGGCTTTTACAGCAAATATGAAAAGGAGCTTCGGCTCCTTTTTTATTGCTTGTTATAAGCTATAACGTCGGTCAGCGATTTTACAGCGGCTTAAGATCTGTTCTAGATTTTTCGATAAACTCAATACCTTAAAGCTTTCACCCATCTCAGAGGGCAGGGTGAGTTGCTTTATTTCAGCACTTATTTGAAGGTGGACTAGCTCATTTGAATCATCTTTGTTAGGTATCAGACTTGTGATGCCTCCAGCGAGTAGAAAGTCAGCTTGAGACTGAAATCCTTCAACGTCGAGACCGTTAACCACAGCTGTTTGAGCTAAGGCGGTAAAGTCGACATGAGCAGTAATATCTTGAAGCCCATGTAGGATGAGTGGATTGTCATGCCCTTGATGTTGGTAATAACACATCAGTGTCCCTTGGCTGCGCTGTGGATGATAATAGTCAGACATTGGGTAACCATAATCAATAATAAAAATAGCCCCTTGTTTCATACTGTCAGCAAGGCTAGAAAGCCAGGCTTGTGAGGCTAGATTCACTTCGGTGAGGTAGTTGGTCTCACCAACAATAGTCTGAATAGCATCAGTTTGTTTTGCTAATAAAGGATTTGATAGCTCAGCTTCACACCAATGTAATTCAGAGTCACGATATTCAATAAACCGTTCACTTATACTGTCTTGATGGAACTGTAAGCAATGTACAGGCATCGCATCGCAGACTTCATTGGCCAGTATTACACCTATAAAATTTTCAGGTAAAGCATCTAGCCAAACAATACGGCTAAGAAGGTGAGGAATTTCTGATAGTATTGATTCTTCTTGCCTAAAACGTAAGTCAGCACTTGCTTCAATGATGAAATAATGTTCAGGAAAGACGTCATTTTCTTCAAGTTCGGTCAGAATATCAATCGCCATCCTTCCACTACCTGCACCGAACTCTAAGATATTAGCCTGTGAAGTTTGGGCGAAAACATCTTGAATGTGCTGAGCCAGTGTTCGTGAAAAAAGTGATGATATTTCAGGTGCAGTGGTGAAGTCACCTTTTGCGCCAATCTTATAGCTGCCCGCACTATAGTAGCCTAAACCCGGCGCATACAAACAGAGTTGCATATAGTCGGCAAAGTTAATCCGTCCGCCAGCATCTGCTATTTTCTGTTTGATAAGCGCTAATAGTTGATCACTATGTTGTTGCGCTATTGGGTCAGGAACAGGTAATTTGTTAGCTATAGTCATAATGTTAAGGATGTTATCAGGTGTTAGAAAATGCAGTATTAGTCACTGGTTCGGGTCGTCGTATTGGCTACCATATCGCCTCACGCTTACATCAAGAGGGTTATACCGTTCTTGCTCATTATCGTACGCATACTGATGAAATCCAAGCATTAGAAGATTTAGGCATTGAAACGGTACAGGCTGAATTCAGTAATAGCACCGTTATCTTACAGTTTGTTGAAGAATTAAAAAGGCGCTGCACTAGTTTCAGAGCTTTGATTCATAATGCCTCATCATTCGAGAAAACAGCAGATGATCTAGCAATTGCAGCCGAGCAATATGAACAGTTCTTTAATGTTCATATGATGGCGCCTTTTTTGATCAATCAGGCCTTGCAGCCTCTATTGTTGGGGGAGGAAGACAATCCCGCAGATATTATTCATATTACGGATATCAATGTTGAAAACCCAACGCCGAATTTTGATATTTACGGAACAACAAAGGCGGGCTTACATAATATGATGTTGGTATTAGCGAAAAAGTTTGCACCGCAGATCAAGGTAAATGCGGTTGCCCCCGGCCCGGTATTATTTACTAACAAACATTCAGGTGACGTTCAGCAACAAATGCTAGCGGAAACGCCTTTAGCGAAAGAAGGCGGGGCAGAGCCCGTTTACTTAGCGGTTAAGAGCCTATTAGATAATCCGTTCATTACGGGTGCCAGCATTCCTGTTGATGGTGGTCGCCGTTTGTCCAAACGTTAATTCTTCAATATTAATCTCAACGCCTGCTTGCTGTAATTCATAGGGAACATTTACTAAGTGAGCAATAATTTCATTAAGTAAGGGATAGAGGAAATATTCATCTGTAATTAAATGAGTTGGACGCTGCGCTTCATCAGGCAGCTTCACTTTAGTTAATATATCAAGATCGGCAGGACGATCTTTAGTCTTTCTTTCTGGATCATTTCTATTTCTACCAAGCTGAACCTCGATGGTATTGCAGATTGTTTTTAAATCGACTTCTGCCTGCTCAGTTTCAATAAAGACAACAACATTAAGAAAGTCACGCTGACTATTCATCCCAATTGGTGGGATTTCTAATACGCGACTTAACGTCAGTAGAGGAAAGTGTTCAAGCAATAAGTGAATAATTTTGGCAATATTTGCATGGGGATCAATATTGCTACCAATACCAAGTAAATAGCCAGATTGAGGCTGTGACATTATTTTTGGCGCTCAATGACAATGCGAGCAATATTTTGACCATGCAATGCTACGGGTTTACTTAGAATTAGCTTTAACTTAGGGATCGGGTAAGCCTCAAGTAGCAAAGAGGCTAAATCTTCGGCTAATGTTTCAATTAATTGATAACGACTGGCTTCGACAAAACTAACAATGGTATTAGCGATAGCGCCATAATCAAGCGTATCTACAATGTCATCACTTTTTGCAGCCTTAGCGATATCCCAATCCATTTCTAAATCAAAGCTGAGGGTTTGCAGGGTTTCTCGTTCCCAGTCATAAATGCCGATGATAGTATCGATTTGAAGATCGTTAAGAAATATTTTGTCCATGACTCACAACTAGATAAAGTGGAAATAACTGCCAACAGCCC
>Ga0209495_1000453_pt1 | contig 32223 bp, 26 predicted proteins | sample EN1Hudsemesocosm_FD_184629 | JGI IMG/M metagenome (GOLD analysis project Ga0209495, IMG submission 184629) | Methane-oxidizing microbial communities from mesocosms in the Hudson Canyon - EN1E Hudson Canyon (SPAdes) (version 2) | ecosystem: Environmental > Aquatic > Marine > Cold seeps | place... | reverse complement strand
TTTAACCAGTCCTATGGCTAATAAATCTAATATTGAGCTTGTTTTACCTCGTCGTGGGGATGTAGCTTATAAAGTGACTGCTGATAAAAAGAGATTGAAGCAGGTATTTTTAAACCTTATTAGCAATGCTATTAAATATAATTCACCTAATGGGCAAGTGAGTATCAATGTTGTCGCTATTAGTGAACAGCGTATCAAGATCGGTGTAAAAGACACTGGCAAGGGAATAGCCAAGCAGGATATGCCTAAATTATTTGAGGCATTTAATCGACTCGGGGCTGAAAAATCCAATATTGAAGGCACGGGTATTGGTTTAACGATTACAAAAAATATTGTTGAGTTAATGGGCGGTAGTTTAGATGTTGAAAGTAGTCTAGAGCAAGGCTCTACTTTTTGGGTTAATCTTTCAGCGAGTAAGATCTAATAAACGTCTACCATCATGACTGATAAGGCATCCTCACTTTCTCGTAGCGCTTTTCTGCAAGGTGCTTGGCGAAAAGGCCAAACGCTTATCCGTCCACCTTGGGCACAGGATGAACGTGATTTCATTGCTAACTGCAAGAGCAGTTGCCATGGCTGTGTTGATGCCTGCCCTGAAAAAATTATTGTTATAGGTCGAGGAAAATACCCTCATATTGATTTTAGCCAAGGTGAATGCACCTTTTGTGAACAATGCCTTGATGCTTGTGACTATGATGCTTTAGTCAAACAAGAAAACAGTGAGCCGTGGACACATAAAGCGGTGATTACTATGCAGCAGTGCATTACACAACAAGGCGTGGTGTGTCGAAGTTGTAGTGAAATGTGTGAAGTTGCAGCAATAAAATTCCATCCTACAATCGGGGGTGTTTCAGCCCCTGAATTTAATAGTGATATCTGTAATGGTTGTGGAGCATGTCTCAGTGTGTGCCCATCAAATGCGATATTTATTCAAGCTTTAGATGACGTAGATCAAGGCGGAATAGCTTAGATCCGTTTATACTATTGGCGTTTAAAAACATTAAAAGCGTATTGAGGTTTTAAACTTGAGTGAAATGATAGAAATTTGTGGTGTATTAATTCATGCCAAACCGGGGTTTTCTGAAGGTGTTCAAGCAGCGTTACTGACTATGCCTGGCGTAGAGGTTCATGAAGCTACAGATGATAATCGTTTGATCGTCACCGTTGAACGTGTTGGTGAGGCCTCCTTAGCAGACTCACTCTCCGCTTTTAATTCTATTCCAAATGTACTTTCTGCAACCCTAATTTATGAGCATGCTGAAGAAATTTAGCGTCTAGGAGATGTAACAATGACTTTAAACCGTCGTGATTTTATTAAAACAAATGCCATTGCCGCGACAGCTGCAGCAGCGGGCATTACTATCCCTGCTGTCAGTGTTGCTGCCAAGCAAAAAGATTCTATTCGTTGGGATAAGGCGCCTTGTCGTTTTTGTGGCACGGGTTGTTCTGTTTTAGTTGGGGTTAAAGAGGGACGTGTTGTTGCCACTCAAGGTGATCCAGATGCACCTGTTAACCGTGGTCTTAACTGCATTAAAGGATATTTCTTATCAAAAATTATGTATGGTGAAGATCGCCTAACACAGCCTTTGTTAAGACAAACTGATGGTAAATATGACAAAAATGGTGAGTTTGCCCCTGTCAGTTGGGATGCCGCTTTCGACATCATGGCTGAGAAGTGGAAAGTCTCACTGAAAAAAAGCATGGTAGAAAACGAAGGCAAACCAGCAGAAGAGTTAACATCACGTGTTGGTATGTTTGGATCTGGCCAATGGACAGTTTGGGAAGGTTATGCCGCTTCTAAATTGTATAAAGCGGGTTTCCGTTCAAACCATCTTGATCCAAATGCACGTCATTGTATGGCATCTGCTGTGGGTGGCTTTATGCGTGCCTTTGGTGCTGATGAACCGATGGGTTGTTATGACGATTTAGAACATGCTGATGCCTTTGTCCTTTGGGGCTCGAATATGGCTGAAATGCATCCTATTCTTTGGTCTCGTATTACCGATACACGTTTGACTAAGGAAGGCAGCGAAGTACATGTACTGTCAACCTTTGAGCATCGTAGTTTTGAGTTGGCTGATAATGGCATGATCTTTACGCCACAAACTGATTTAGCCATCTTGAACTACATTGCTAACTATATTATTGAAAATAAAGCTTACAACCAAGATTTCTTAGGCAAGCATGTTAACTTCAAGAAAACACCGACTGATATCGGTTATGGCCTGCGTCCTGAGCATCCATTACAACAAGCTGCTGAGAATGCCAATAAAGGTAAATTAAGTGAAATCAGCTTTGATGAATATGCTGAGTCAGTTAAAAAATACACATTAGAATATGCTGCTGAAATGTCAGGTGTTCCTGCTGAGAAGTTAGAGCGTTTAGCAAAACTATATGCTGATCCAGAACGTAAAATCACCTCATTATGGACAATGGGTTTTAACCAGCATACCCGTGGTGTGTGGGCTAATGGTCTAATTTACAATATCCATTTATTGATGGGTAAAATTTCAGAACCAGGTAATAGCCCGTTCTCATTAACGGGTCAGCCTTCAGCTTGTGGTACTGCACGTGAAGTAGGTACCTTCTCGCATCGTCTACCTGCTGATTATGTGGTGAAGAAAAAATCTCATCGTGACTTTGCTGAAATGATTTGGAAACTACCTGAAGGTACGGTTCCAGGTAAAGTGGGTTATCACGCCGTATTACAAAGTCGTATGTTGAAAGACGGCAAGTTAAATTGTTATTGGGTTATGTGTAATAACAATATGCAAGCTGCGCCTAATATGAATGAAGAAACGTATCCTGGCTGGCGTAACCCGGATAACTTTATTGTGGTTTCAGACCCATACCCAACTGTTTCTGCTCAAGCTGCTGACTTAATTTTACCAACAGCGATGTGGACAGAAAAAGAAGGTGCTTACGGTAATGCAGAGCGTCGTACACAATTCTGGCGTGAACAAGTCAGTGCTCCGGGTGATGCCAAATCTGATTTATGGCAAATGGTGGAATTCTCTAAACGTTTCCAAATGGAAGATGTGTGGCCTGAAGAGTTACTCGCTAAATCACCTGAATATAAAGGCAAATCACTTTATGATGTGCTTTATAGCAATGGTCAGGTTGATCAGTTCAAGATTGATAAAGTAACCGATGGTGCCGGTAATGAATACGGTAACCATGAGTTAGATGAGTTTGGTTATTACATTCAAAAAGGCTTATTCGAAGAATATCGTCGTTTCCAATTAGAAGGCCCGAAAAAAGGTCATGAACAAGCACCATTTGATGTTTACCATCAAGTGCGTGGTCTGCGCTGGCCTGTAGTGGATGGCAAAGAAACATTATGGCGTTACCGTGAAGGTTATGACCCATATGTGGGTAAAGGTGAAGAAGTTAAGTTCTATGGTAATAAAGATGGTCGCGCCAACATCATCACTGCACCATTTGAACCTGCTGCCGAAAGCCCAGATGAAGAATTTGATATGTGGTTATCAACAGGCCGTGTATTAGAACATTGGCATTCTGGTTCTATGACACGTCGTGTACCAGAGTTATATCGTGCTGTGCCAGATGCTGTTATTTATATGCATCCTGAAGATGCTAAAGCACGTGGTTTACGTCGTGGCCTTAATGCAAAAGTTATCTCTCGTCGTGGTGAAATTACTGCCATGGTTGAAACCCGTGGCCGTAATAAGCCGCCTCGTGGATTGATCTTTGTGCCTTGGTTTGATGCTAGTCGCTTGATTAATAAAGTGACATTAGATGCAACCGATCCTTTATCGAAAGAGACTGACTACAAAAAATGTGCAGTCAAAATCGTTAAGGCATAGTTCTAGGCTTCGATCGTGAAACAGGAAAGTGCTCCGGCACGCAGAAAGTTCTTAATCAACCTTGCCCGAGGGGCAACGGTAGGCAGTGCATTTGCACTTGGTTTGGCTGGCTATGCTAGACAAACCAGTGCCTTGCCTGCGACTGCTTTGCGTCCGCCGGGTGCATTGGATGAAGATGACTTTCTTTCGGCCTGTGTGCGTTGTGGATTGTGTGTCAATGATTGTCCCTATCCAACCTTGAGTTTAGCTACGATTGGTGATCAAGTAACAATTGGTACGCCTTTTTTTGTTGCTCGTGAAGCTGCTTGTGAGATGTGTGAAGATATTCCTTGTGTCAAAGCATGTCCGACGGGTGCGCTTGATCATGAACTAACTGATATTGATGATGCTCGCATGGGCTTAGCAGCGGTTGTTGATCAAGAAGAGTGCATTGCTTTTCAAGGTTTGCGTTGTGAAGTTTGTTTTAATGTCTGTCCCGTTCGTGGTGAAGCAATTACCGTTGAAATGGAACATATCGATCGCACAGGTAAACATAGTCGTTTTATTCCTGTTGTACATTCAGACAGTTGTACTGGTTGTGGCAAGTGTGAGGAGGCCTGTATTTTGCAAGAGGCGGCGGTGAAAGTATTGCCTTTTGCTTTAGCAAAAGGACAAATGCAGTCTCATTACAAATTAGGCTGGGATGAAAAAAATCAAGCAGGACAGTCTCTTGTGGCACCTGATTTAGATCACAAATACAATCTGCCAGCAGGACAAGACTATGATTATGAAGGTGAAGGTTTAATTCAACAACCAAACTCAATAAACGCCACGCCATTTGCTAAAGATCCTTTGTCGACTTTAAATCGTAAGGCGACAGACTAATGGCACAGCAACATGCTATTGGTGTTGAAGCCATTGCTAAAAAAGGCTGGTGGAAAGCACACCAGTGGCTGATACTGAGACGCATCAGTCAGCTCAGTATTTTAGGTCTGTTTTTGTTAGGGCCTGTGTTTGGACTGTGGTTGGTTAAAGGTAATCTGTCCAGTAGTTTGACTTTGGATATCTTGCCGTTAACAGACCCCTATGTTTTATTGCAAACGATAGCGGCTGGAGCCAAGCCTTTATCAACAGCACTGATAGGTGCTGCAATAGTAACGGTGTTTTATATTATTGTGGGTGGTCGGAGTTTTTGTTCATGGGTCTGTCCAGTTAATATTGTGACAGATACAGCCAGCTACTTACGCCGGAAACTGGGTATTAAAGGTTCGGGCACAGTGATAGATAAAAATGTACGATATTGGCTTTTAGCGGTGACCTTTATCGTGGCCTTTGCAACGCAAAGTGTGGCATGGGAGCTGGTCAATCCAGTATCCATATTACACCGAGGAATAATATTTTCTATAGGAATAGGCTGGAGTGTTATTTTGTTTATCTTCCTATTTGATTTATTAATTAGTAATCGAGCTTGGTGCGGACGATTATGTCCTGTTGGCGCTTTTTATAGTGTCATTGGCACGGTAAGCCAGCTAAGAATAACGGCTGATAACCGTGCAGCGTGTAACGATTGTATGGACTGTTTTCAGGTCTGTCCTGAACCACAAGTCATTCGTCCTGCACTAAAAGGAACAGCTAATCCTGTTATTAGCTCAGCAAATTGTACTAATTGTGCACGTTGTATTGATGTATGTAGCGAAGATGTATTTCATATCTCTAGTAGATATTCAGATAAAATTATTATTAAAAATAGTAGCCCGGAGGCTCAATCATGAAAACTCTATTTATTACACTATTAATGGCATTCTCCAGCATGCTTTTTGCTGAGGAAAGTATTGATTCTTTACGTGGTAGTCATGATCTTGAAAGTATGTCTCAGGATGCAACAGTGAAAAAAATGGCCAAAGATGGCGATCCGATTCAACGTAGCTATGTGCAACAACCGCCATTGATTCCACATAGCATTAAAGGCTATCGGGTTAATTTAAACGCTAATAAATGTATGTCATGCCATAGTTGGAAAAATTATAAAGCGGCAGGTGCAACTAAAATTAGTCAGACTCACTTTGAAGATCGTGATGGTAATGCTTTAGCTGAAGTGTCATCACGTCGATACTTTTGCCAGCAATGTCATGTGCCACAGGCCAATGCAAAACCATTAGTCGGCAATAACTTTAAACCTTTGTCAGCTGTATCTGAACAATAAAACGAGTAGAGACCATGAACTTTATTTTAAAAACAATAAAACCGTTATTAACGGTCACTATTATTGCTAGTTTCCTTGCCGGTGTTGTTGTCTGGGGCGGTTTTAACTGGGCCTTGGAAGCGACTAATGATGAGAATTTTTGTATTTCATGTCATGAAATGGAAGATAACGTATTCCAAGAATATAAAGAAACAGTGCATTACAGTAACCGTACCGGTGTAAGAGCAACGTGTCCTGACTGCCATGTACCCAAAGCATGGGGGCCGAAAATGATTCGTAAGATTCAGGCTTCTCGCGAGGTTTATCACAAGATATTGGGCACCATTGATACACCAGAAAAATTTGAAGCAGAACGTTTACATATTGCAACTCGTGAATGGAAACGTTTAAAAGCATCAGACTCATTAGAATGTCGTAACTGTCATGACTATGAATCAATGGATTTTGTTGAGCAAGGCCAGCGCGCTGTTGCTCAACATTCAGTCAATATTGAACAAGGTAAAACCTGTATCGATTGCCATATGGGCATAGCTCACCAATTACCAAAAGGTTGGGAAGAGGGTGCTAAAGAAGCGGGCTTAGACCGACATTAACAATTTTAGAATACAATATTTAAAGCTTAAGGAAGAATAATGAAACAGAACAATATGAAATTAACTGTTGTTGCAGCAAGCATAGCTTTGTTTACTTCAGCACCTAGTGTGATGGCCGATGATGCCTTTTTTGAAGCCCTAAGCGGTGGTAAAGTCAGCTTCTCAGCGCGAGCGCGTTATGAAGCCGTTGATCAAGAGGGTAAAAAAGATGCTGATGCAGCAACACTGCGTACCACATTAGGCTATAAAACCGGTCAATTCCATGGTTTTAGTGCCTTTGCTGAAATTGAAGATATATCTGATTTAGGTCAAGATGACTATAACGATACGATCAATGGCAAAGCGGATTATGCTGTTATTGCAGATCCAGAAAATACCGAAGTGAATCAGGCTTACTTGCAATACAACGGTTTTGATACTGAATTCAAATTAGGTCGCCAAGAATTAACCTATCGTAAAGCCCCATTCCATCGTTTCATTGGTAATGTATTGTGGCGTCAAAACCATCAATCATATGAAGGTCTAAGTCTAACTAATAGTTCATTAGCCAATACCCAAATTAACTATGCTTATATCAACCGTCAAAACACTATATTTGGTGATGATAAAGAAGTCGGTACGTTTATCAAAGATGGCCAAATTGATATGAGCACTCACTTAGTGAATGTGCAATATTCTGGTTTATCATTTGGCAAATTAGAAGGCTACGGTTACTTTATCGACTATGATGATAAACCTGCCGCTTCTTCACAAACATTGGGTATCCGTTTAAGCGGTGGTGTCCCTGTTTCTGATGCATTTAAACTAATTTATACCGCAGAATTTGCTAATCAAAATGATTATAAAGACGGCACTATGGATGACCAAAATTACTATCTAGCAGAACTAGGTGGTAAATATAAAGGTTGGTTAGCTAAAGCCTCTTACGAAATGCAACAAGGTGATGGTACAGATAGCTTTAAAACACCTTTTGGTACCAACCATGCGTTCCAAGGTTGGGCTGATAAGTTTTTATCAACACCGGCACAAGGTTTAGAAGACATGTACTTCACCGTTGTGGGTAAAGTCTTAGGTGCAAAAGTAGTCGCTGTTTACCATGATTTTGAAACAGATAAAGGTGGCTTAGATGTTGGTACAGAATTTGATATTTTGGCTCAAAAAACGTTTAAAGAGCATTACACCGTAGGTGCTAAATATGCTGATTTTAATGCCGATAGTGACTTTGGCGGTGCTGACACTGAAAAATTCTGGTTATATGGCCAAGTTAAGTTTTAAGTCAGTCAGGATGATTTGACCAAGGAAGGCAATAAGTGACTATCACTTATTGCCTTTTTTATTTTGACGATAGATAAAGCGTGACATTACAACTAAAATCTAAATAGTGTGTGATGAGGGATGTGAATTACGTGTATATTTTTAGGCTTGTTTATTGCAGGCAAATACTGCAATAGAAATAAATAAATGTGAAGTAAGGATCTAAGTTATGAATGCCGCTATTCAATTGATGAATAAATTAAGTTATCCGAAAAAAATGTTACTAATCTCCATTGTGTTTTTAGTACCGATTATATTATTAATAAACTTACTGTTTAATCAGCTTGGTGCTGGGATTGCTACAGCTGAAAAGGAAATGCGTGGTTTAGAATACATTAAAACAGTACGTCAGTTATACCAACATATGCCACAACACCGAGGTATGACAAATGCATACCTAAATGGCGCAAGCAGTTTTAGAAGTAAAATTTTAGATAAGAGGAAGGCAATTGTTGCCGATATTGCAGCAATAGATGCCATTAATGACCGCTTTGGTGATGAGTTTAAAACTCACACTCTATGGTCTGAAATTAAACAACAATGGCAGCAGCTAGAACCCAACGCATTTAATAACCCTGCCAAACAAACATTTCAACAGCATACGCTACTCATTGCTAAAGTTTATTCTTTATTTGAGCAGGTAAGTAATGAATCTGGTTTGGTGCTTGATCCTGAGCTTAATACTTCATTTTTGATGGATGCGATTGTTTATAGCTTACCGAACGTGACTGAAAACTTAGGACAATCTCGGGGTATGGGATCTGGCGTTGCAGCACGTGGAATGATCAGTTTAGAGCAGCGTATTGCCTTAGGGACATTACTCGCGAATATTAAAAGTAATGCCAAATCAGTCAATAATGGCATGTCAATTACATTGCGCGAGAATCCTCAGCTTGAGGCTGAGTTATCAGCATTATTAGCAAATTCAAAATCTGTCACAGATAACTTTATCGATAAAGTTACCAATGAATTATTGACGGCTGAATTTGTTAATAGTCAGTCTGCCGATATTTTTTCAGCAGGTACGGCAGCGATTAAAGCAAATTATCAAGTATACGATACTTTGGTTCCTGTTTTAGACAGCTTATTTCAACAACGTGTCGAGTCCTATTCTAGTCAACGATTTAATATACTGGTCATGGTATCGGTTGCCTTATTGATCGCTATTTATTTATTTATCGGTTTTTATCAGTCTATGATTACAGCAGTGCATAAACTAAGAAAGGCAACCCAAAAAGTATCTGACGGTGATTTAACGGTGAATGTGGATTGTGGTACTGAAGATGAATTAAAAGAGATTGAAGATGCTTTAAACAGTATGGTTACACATTTGAATACAACCGTTAAAAGTCTTGGTTCTAATGCACATCTATTAGCAGCTGCATCAGAAGAACTCTCTGCCACTACCAATCAGGCACGTACAGGTGCTCAAGAGCAACAGCAGCAAACAGATCAAATAGCGACTGCTATGAATGAAATGACATCGACGGTACAAGAGATTGCTCGAAATGCAGAACTTGTTGCTGCAGAATCACATACTGCAGATAGCGAAGCAAAAGAAGGCAGTGATATTATTAGTACGACAATTACATCAATTACTGATCTTTCTGGTGAAGTAGGTGAAGCTGCAGGTGTTATTCATGAGTTAGAAAAAAATAGTAATGAAATTGGTACTGTTTTAGATGTTATTAAAAGCATTGCCGAACAAACTAATCTTCTTGCGCTTAATGCGGCTATTGAAGCAGCACGTGCAGGTGAGCATGGCCGTGGTTTTGCTGTGGTAGCAGATGAAGTAAGAACCTTAGCGAGCAGAACTCAACAATCCACTGAACAAATTCAAAGTATGGTGACCAGCTTACAGACACATACACATAAAGCCGTTGAGGTAATGGATACCGATACCAAACATGCAATGAAAATGGCAGGAACAACGCAAGGCGCCACAGATTCATTGGTACGAATTGTTGAGTCTGTGACCAAAATATCAGATATGAGCATGATGGTCGCCAGTGCATCTGAAGAACAAAGTCTTGTTTCAGAAGAAATTAATCGTAATATTGTTCGTATTGCCGATCTTTCTGCTGAGAGTTTGAACGGTTCGGATCAAATTGCATTGGGAAGTGATGAATTAGCTAAGTTAGCAAGTGAACTTGAACTTATCGTAAGTCATTTTAAAGTGTAATAAAATCATCTACCAAAAATGTTTGTTATTTAACAAATATTTTTGACACAAGAAACAATTAAAAGGGCTATTACTGTGACAGTAATGGCCCTTTGTCTATTTGAATTCTCGCCAGTAATTGAACCATTAATTAGCTATAGTCAGGTATACTGTCCTCCCTAGATTGTTACTTAGTTGATAGCACAGATAGAGATGCATTCCTTACTGAAAATATGATGTTAGAAGTAAAAAACCTAAACTGCTCTCGCGGTCATCGCTCACTTTTTAGCGGATTGAATTTTAAATTAAGTTCATCTGAAGTGCTATTAATTGAGGGGAGTAATGGCAGTGGCAAAAGCACATTATTAAAAATAGTGTCTGGATTACGTCGTCCGGATGCGGGTGAAATAATGTGGAATGAACACGATATCAATACTATTGCAGCAGACTATAGTCGACAAATGGTCTGGTTAAGTCATCGTAATGGTATTAATGATAGTTTGACTGCTAAAGAAAATATTCAAATAGCCATCAGTTTGTCTAAGTCAGCCGATATTAATATCAATGGTGTTTTAGACCGCGTGGGATTAAAAGCATATGCCAATACACCGGTGAGACAATTTTCAGCTGGCATGAAAAGAAGGTTGGCTTTATCACGGTTGATCACACAACACGCATCATTATGGATTTTAGATGAACCGCAAGGCGCCTTAGATAAAGCAGGGGTTGAGCTATTGGAAAGCTTAATCGCACAACATGTAGCCAATAATGGCATGGTGATGATGTCATCACACCATGATGTTCAATTTGAAAATATCACTGTCCAGACCTTGCGATTATAAAACATGACAACTTTTCATAGCCTATATTTATTAATTAGCAGAGAATTCTTGATTGCGTTTCGTCATCGTCATGAGGCCTTGAATCCAATCCTGTTTTTTGTGTTGGTTTGTCTATTGTTTCCCTTAGGTATTGGCCCTTCACCACAATTATTAAAAACTATTGCTCCTGGTATTATTTGGGCAGCGGCTTTACTGGCTATTTTAATGTCACTGACAAATGTATTTCGCAGTGAATATGAGGATGGCACGCTGGAGTTGATGGTATTGGCAAATCACTCTTTAGTCATTCTGAGCATGATTAAATTATTAGCGCATTGGTTGCTTAATGTATTTCCTTTGATTCTACTGGCGCCCATTATTGCTTCTGCATTGGGTATGGGCTTTGATGTGCAAATGACATTAATTATAAGTTTATTACTAGGCACGCCAGTATTGTTGATGGTGGGCACTACGGTGGCGACATTGACGTTAGTGATTCCACAAAACGGCATGTTACTCGCCTTATTGGTGCTACCTTTATATGTGCCAGTACTTATCTTTGGCAGCAGTGCAGTCAATGCGACTGCAATCGGGATGTCAGCTGCAGGACCACTTTATGTGCTCGCTGCTTTATGTGTTTTAAGTTTAACCTTAGCGCCTTTTGCAATTGTTGCCGCTATCAAAACAGGGGTTTCACAATGATGAAATGGCTCCATACCATGGCATCATCTGCCTGGTTTTATCGCTTTGCAGGAAAATGTTTGCCATGGTTAATCGCCGTGTTTACGGTACTTTTTTTAGCCGGACTTTATGGTGGTCTAGTACTCGCACCTGCCGACTATCAACAGGGCGATGCTTTTAGAATCATTTATATTCATGTGCCAGCGGCTTGGATGTCATTGTTTATCTATATTGTGATGGCGGTGTATGCGTTTATCGCCTTGGTATGGCGGATTAAATTAGCCGAAGTCTTACTCATCAGCAGTGCGCCTATTGGTGCGGCCTTTACCTTCCTTGCTCTAGTGACCGGTTCTTTATGGGGTAAACCTATGTGGGGAACATGGTGGAGTTGGGATGCACGCTTAACCTCTGAATTACTTTTATTATTTTTATATTGGGGTGTGATTGGTCTATATGCTGCGATAGAAGATAAACGTACCGCCTCTCGGGCAGTGTCGATTTTGACCTTGATTGGTGTGGTTAATATTCCAATTATTCATTATTCGGTCGAGTGGTGGAATACTTTACATCAAGGTTCAAGCATAACGTTAACTGATAAACCAAGCATGGCGACTGAGATGTTAATTCCATTATTAGTCATGGCGACGGCCTTTAAGCTGTATTACGCCATTTCACTATTGATTCGCACACGAGCAGAGTTAGTAGCAAGAGAGCCCAATAGCAAATGGCTGAAACAGGTGATTGAGGAAAATAATCATGACTGAGTTTTTTTATATGGGCGGTTATGCCTTTCACGTTTGGACCTCATATGCATTGGCATTTTTGGTGCTTATTATTAATATTGTCGGACCGAGCTTACGACACAAAAAGAACATTCAAATAGCCCGTGATATTCAGCAATTTAACGAGATGAAGTAATGACACCTAGACGCAAACAAAGATTGATCATGGTTGTATTTATGTTGCTGGGAATCAGCATTGCAACGGCATTAGCCTTAAAAGCATTTAATGAAAATATGATGTTTTTTTATTCGCCTACTGAAATAAAAGCGGGTAAAGCACCTGAAAATAGTGACTTTCGCCTTGGCGGCCTCGTGGTTGAGGGTAGTGTGAGAAGAGAAAGTGGCAAGCTAACGGTATTTTTTGACTTAACGGATAATACAGAAGTGGTTACCGTCAGTTATGAAGGTATTTTGCCAGATTTATTTCGTGAGGGGCAGGGCATTATTGCTCGTGGCCAACTCAATCAACAGGGTATTGTTGTTGCTGTAGAAGTATTGGCAAAACATGATGAAAATTATATGCCGCCTGAAGTGAGCGATGCATTGGCAAAAAGTGCAGGTGAACAACAATGATTGCTGAAATAGGTCATGCTGCACTCATCATTGCGTTCACATTAGCAGTGATTCAAGCCTTAGTACCCTTAGTCGGGGCACAAGTAGGCAAGGTGAGATGGATCAATCTAGCCACGCCGGTAGCACGTGGACAATTATTGTTTATTGCCATTGCTTATGCCTGCTTAACGTATTCATTTTTGATCAATGACTTCTCTGTTCGTTATGTTGCCACGACGTCAAACACTGCACTGCCTTTGCTTTATAAGATCTCTGGCGTATGGGGTGCTCATGAAGGATCGTTATTATTGTGGGCCTTATTACTGTCTTCTTGGACAGTCGTAGTGAGTATTTTTAGTAAAGGCATTCCGAAGATAATGCTGGCTCGTGTACTCAGTGTAATGGGTATGGTGAGTGTTGGTTTTATTTCTTTTATGCTGTTTACCTCAAACCCCTTTGTACGTTTATTTCCTGCGCCGGTTGATGGCCGTAGCCTTAATCCCTTATTACAAGATCCAGGTTTAGCGATTCATCCTCCTATGTTGTATATGGGCTATGTCGGTTTTTCAGTTGCTTTTGCTTTTTCTATAGCAGCGATGATTGATGGCAAATTAGATGCGGCTTGGGCTCGATGGGTGCGACCGTGGACCAATATTGCTTGGGTATTTATGACCTTAGGCATTGCTTTGGGTAGCTGGTGGGCTTATTACGAATTAGGCTGGGGCGGCTGGTGGTTTTGGGATCCAGTTGAAAATGCCTCTCTAATGCCTTGGTTAGTGGGTACCGCCTTGATTCACTCTCTTGCTGTAACTGAAAAACGTGCTGCTTTTAAATCATGGTCAGTGTTATTAGCCATTTTTGCTTTTTCATTAAGTTTATTAGGCACGTTCTTAGTGCGTTCAGGTGTCTTGACCTCGGTGCATGCCTTTGCCACTGATCCTGCTCGTGGTGTTTTTATCTTAGTCTTTTTGATTATTGTTGTTGGTGGTTCATTAGTATTATATGCATGGCGAGCGCCAGCATTACGCTCTGTAGGCCAGTTTTCAATTGTCTCGCGTGAAACAGGCTTATTAGTTAATAATGTGATTTTAGCCACCATGGCTGGAACCGTTTTATTAGGTACACTTTACCCATTAGTATTGGATGCTATGGGTGTGGGTAAGATCTCTGTTGGACCACCTTATTTTAATCAAGTGATGCTCTGGCTTGCTATACCACTGTATTTGATGATGGGTATAGGTTTTTTCTTACGCTGGAAAAAAGACACGGTGTCACGATTGAGTCGTAAGATAGTCATTCCATTTGCTGTTTCATTGGTGATTGCTGTATTACTGCCTTTGTTATTTGCACCTGAACAGCATGGTTTAACCTTTATCGGTTCGATCTTAGCCAGTTGGGTGGCATTAACCGCATTATTGTGGCTACTTAATTCCACCACCTCACCGTTTAAATTGCCAGCGTCTACATGGGGGGCGGTGATCGCTCACCTTGGTATGGCTGTCACTGTTACAGGGATCACTTTAACGTCTGTTTATAGTCATGAAAAAGATGTCAGTTTAGCGCCTGGTGAGTCATATGAAATCAGTGATTATCAGTTTAAATTCATTGGTGTCACAGAAGTAGGTCGTGACAACTATATTGCTTATCAAGGCATTGTTGAAGCCAGTGAGGCAGGCAAACATCTTGTTGTCTTACACCCTGAAAAGCGTACCTATAGTCAATCATCAATGCCGATGACTGAAGCGGCGATTGATGCGGGTTTATTTAGAGACTTATTTGTTGCTTTAGGTGAGCCTTTAGGCGGTGGTAGTTGGAGTTTACGAATTTATCATAAACCGTTTGTACGTTGGATTTGGATGGGGGCACTCATCATGTCTTTTGGTGGTTTATTAGCAGCAATGGATTCGCGTTACCGTCGCTCTAGAAAAGTAAAACTTGAGGGGGCAAATAATGAAAAATAGTCTGCCCTTAATCGCATTTGTTTTATTAGTTATTTTACTCGGCGTAGGCCTTACTTTAGATCCCCGGGAAGTGCCTTCTCCCTTTATTGGTAAACCAGCACCTACCTTTGATTTACCTAAATTGTATGCCAGTACAGACAGTATTAGTGTGGCAGAGATGAAAGGCAAAGTGTGGTTGCTAAATGTATGGGCATCGTGGTGTGGAGCGTGTCGAGCAGAACATCAAGTAATCAATCGGTTGGTGAAAAATCATCAGATTGAGATTATTGGCTTGAACTATAAAGATAATGCCGATCAAGCCAAGCAGTGGTTACAAGAGCTTGGAAATCCCTATGCCAGTATTGCCGTTGATCATGATGGCCGAACTGGTATTGATTGGGGTGTTTATGGTGTTCCTGAAACATTTGTTGTCGATAAAAAAGGCATTATTCGTTACAAAAATATTGGTCCTGTTTATCAACAAGATGTCGATAACACCTTATTACCATTAATTAATCAGTTGCAGCAGGAGTCATCATGATGACAAAGTGGATTGGCATTGCATTATTGATGTTGTCAGTGCAGTTACACGCTGCCATTGAGATGTATCAGTTTGAACAGCCTGAACATGAACAACTGTATAAAAAAATGATTGATGAATTACGCTGTTTAGTGTGTCAAAACCAAAACTTATCTGCATCAAATGCGGGCTTAGCTCAAGACCTACGCCAGCAAACCTATGAAATGGTACTCAAAGGCCAGTCGCAGCAACAGATTGTTGATTATATGACCCAGCGTTATGGCGATTTTGTACTTTATCGTCCACCCGTTAAATTATCGACAGTGCTGTTATGGTTTGGCCCGATTATTATGTTGCTAATGGGGCTTATCGTGTTGATGATGAGCTTAAAAAAACGCAAACAAGCTACGGATGAAGCCTTGAGTGAAGAACAGCAGCTACGTATGAAACAGTTATTAGATAAGGGAGAAAAATAATGCTTTGGTTTATTATTACCGTGATGATTTTTATTGCCCTTGCGATCATTTTGTTGCCTTTAGTTAGAACGATGACAACACAAGCTGAGAATCGTAGTGAGCAGAATATTCAGATTGCACAGGAACAACTGGCAAAACTAAAACAACAACAACAACAAGGCACACTGAGTCAGCAAGACTATGATGTTGCTTATGCTGATCTAGAAAAAACACTTCATAGTGATCTAACACTGACAACAGATGAAGCCGTCATCGATTCTGGCACCTCTTATTTGATGAGTAGTATTTTCATCTTACTGCTGCCAATGACTGTAATTGCACTCTATTATTCATTAGGTAGTCCTTCATTAGTGGGGGCGGAACAGGCAGATGAAACCGTCGTAGCAAACACAGTAAAAAAAGATAAAAATGGTAAAGTAGCTGATATTGACTCGATGTTTGCCAGCTTAAAACAACGACTTGAAGATAATCCTGACGATGTGCAAGGCTGGATGATGATGGGGCTGACCTATATGCATTATCAACAATTTGACCAGGCTTTAGCTGCGTATAGAAATGCAGATGCCTTATTACCAGGTGATAGTGATATTCAACAAGCACTTGATCGTGCATTAGCAGCTATAACGGATAAAAGTGCTGCTGATACGATTGACAAAAAAATGGTGGCACCAAATGGTCAGACCATTGATGTGGGTGCAATGGTGATGAGATTAAGGACTAAATTAGAAAAAAATCCTAATAATTTGCAAGGTTGGTTAATGCTGGGCAGATCCTATACCAACCTAGGTCGCCATGCTGATGCTGTTGATGCTTATCAACAAGCATTAAAGTTAATTCCGACTGATCCAGAAGTCATGGCCTTATTAAATTCAGCAAAAGAAATGGCTAAATAATAAATTATTATAAATAAATATAAGAACTGGACCACAATTAGTGATGATGTCCAATACAAGACTCTTTTATTGAAGTTATAATCCATAAAAAACAATAGGATATAACTGATGAAGAGTCGGATATATAGTTTATTTTTTAGTATGATATTGCTGTTTTTATTTATACTCCTTTTGTTCGGAGTTATAGTCCCTGAAGGTCCAGCAATTTTTAAAGGGTTTACGCCATTTTAGCGTAAGCCTTTTTTTCTGGGTGAAGTCTTATACGAAGGAGGATGTAAAATAATCACCTTAGGCACGTCACCTTTTCATCTGGACAGATCTTATTTACCCGTTCTCCAGTCGAATAATGTGATGTTATGGACTTACCAGCTTTTACTCGACAGCGTGTAGTCCTGAAAAATATGCAGCCTATGTACAGTATTTTATTAGTTGGGCAAATTAATTAACCTTTCTATATTGCTATGCTTATATTTAACAGGCAGAATAATAACTAATTTTAGTAGGCTAGGCTTCTGGTCTGCAATAGTATTTATTTTGAATAAAGTGGTGGTATGAATTTAAAATTAAAACATGTAAAAACCAAGCTCTATTTAGGAGTTGTTTTTCCACTTATTTTAATTGCTATTCTTTCGCTTATTTCATATAGCACTATCAATAGGTTAATAGAGACCATTCAGTGGGTTGAGCACACACACAATGTTATCCAGCAAGCTCAAAAGATTGAGAAATCAATTATCGATATGGAGACGGGAGAAAGGGGGTTCCTGATAACGGGGAAAGATGCTTTTTTAGAACCCTATTATAAAGGACTAGAAAACCAGAAAAAGTTTTTGTTAGAAGCCAAACAGTTGGTCAATGATAATCCTTCACAGTCTTTATTACTGGATAAAATTGAGCGGAAGGTTGAGCTGTGGCAGGATATGGCTGCATTGCCTGAAATCAATAATAGAAAGAAATTTGATCAAGGTTTAATCGCTCAATCAGAGATTCAGATTGAAGCTGAAATTGGTAAGGATATTATGGATTCATTACGGATATTATTAGATGAATTCAAAACTAATGAGTCAGACCTTTTAAAAACAAGGGAAGCTGAGTCTTCTTTGATGGTAGATAATGTTTTATTTAACCTTGTTTGGGGAACAATTCTTGTAGCCTTATTAATCATTCTTACTATGTCACGCATGGCGAAAAGTATAGTCAATCCATTAACTGATTTAGTTGATTTAAGTAGTAAAGTTAAAAAGGGTGATTTATCTGCACGAGGACAAGTCACGCGTGATGATGAATTTGGTATTTTAGTTACAACAATCAATAGTATGCTTGATAGCTTGCAAGCATACACCATAAAACAAGATAAAACAGAGTCAGAACTAAGAGAGCATAAAAATCATTTAGAAGATCTCGTTTCTAAAAAAACAAAACAACTACTGTTTCGTGAAAATGCCCTGAATGAACATGCGATTGTTAGCATTACGGATATTAAAGGGCGTATTACTTTTGCTAATGAGAAATTTGAACAAATTAGTCAATATAGCCAAGATGAAATACTAGGACAAAATCACCGAATAATAAAATCTGACTTTCATCCTGATTCTTTTTTCAAAGATATGTGGCAAACAATTGCAAATGGACATGTTTGGCATGGTGACATACAAAATAAAGCGAAAGATGGTTCTCTGTATTGGGTGTCATCAACATTTGTTCCTCAACTAAATGAACAAGGTAAACCTGAACAATATATTTCCATCCGTACAGATGTAACTAATATTAAAAAACTAGAACAACAACAGCTACAAGCTAATGATTTGTTATTAGCTGAACAAGAGATAACAAGTCAAAGTGCAAAGCGTTTAGATACGATTATTGAAACAGCAATGGATGCCTCTATTCAAATTGATGCTAATGGACTGATTATTGGTTGGAATGTACGAGCAGAAGAAATATTTGGCTGGTTAAAGGGCGATGCTATAGGACGTGAAATGCAGACCTTGATTATTCCTGAACAGTATAGAAAGCAACATCTTAAAGGAATAAAGCGCTGTCTAGTTACTGGTGAATCGTCATTATTCAATACGCCGACCGAAATTACGGCTTTAAATTCTAAAGGTATTGAATTTCCTATTGAAATTTCAGTATCTATTGTTAATTACAATAATGAATACCAGTTTTCAGCATTCATACGTGATCTTACACAACAAAAAGAGTACGAAAAAAGTATCTTAGACTCTCAAAATGAGGCTAATAAAGCCAATAAAGCCAAATCAGAATTCTTATCCTCTATGAGCCATGAGTTAAGAACACCGTTGAATGCTATATTGGGTTTTGGGCAGTTATTAGACAGTGATATCAAACAGCCATTAACTAAAGACCAAAAAGATAATGTTGGCACTATTTTATCAAGTGGCTATCACCTGTTAAATCTTGTCAATGACATATTAGACTTATCTACTATTGAAGCTGGACAACTCGACGTTTCTATTGAACCAATTCATTTGATTGAATTGATAGCAGATATTAAATCATTAATGGGGCCGATAGCCACTAAGGCTACTGTTCAGTTTAACATTGAGTCAAAACAAGATTTGCTGGTTTTAGCTGATTACACTAAATTGAAACAAGTGCTGATTAACCTCATTAGTAACGCTATTAAATATAATACGCAAAATGGCTGTGTGACTATTAACTGGGCAAGTACAAATCAAAATACGCTCAAGCTAAATATTATTGATACCGGTATAGGGGTTCCTACAGCTAAACAAGGTAAAGTTTTTAGCGCCTTTAACCGATTAGGACAAGAAATATCGGGTATTGAAGGAACGGGTATTGGACTTGTTGTTACTAAAGACTTGATTGAACTAATGGATGGAACGATAGGTTTTGATAGTACTGAAGGCAAAGGTTCAACCTTTTGGCTTGAATTACCTCTAGCAGAAAAGCAATCAGTAGAAGTTGTCAGATCAGTAGAGTCAGAGGCAAAAGATACAATATCAGAAATATCAAATGGCGACAGCAAACAGGTTCTATATGTAGAAGATAACCCTGCAAATAGGCGTTTAATGCAATCCATTTTTAAGAGACTACCTCATACATTAACAATGGCAGAATCAGGTGAAATAGGCATGCAAAGCGCCTTAGAGCACGATTTTGATTTAATCTTAATGGATATTAATTTGCCTGGAATAGATGGTAAAGAAGTAACGACACAATTAAGAGAGTCTGAATACTATAAAAACAAAGCAATTATTGCTGTAAGTGCGGCGGCAATGAGTCACAATATTCAGTCAGCGGAAGGTTTATTTGATGATTATATTACCAAGCCAGTCGATATTAAAGAGCTTATTAATTTATTGAATAAACATTTATCCTAACTGTGTCGAGTGCAATATATCAATACCAATAGAGTATTGATATATTGCATTAATTTTGCATAGAACTTTGTGCAAAGTTAGCTACAATGTTGATTTTTATTAATATTTAACCAAAACGCGATAAACTAAGGTTTCACTGCTTTTTGCGGGGATAGTCACTTGCCATTCTGCTGTGCCTGATGCGGCTTTTGTATGAGAGTGGTTTTCTTTTATTATTTTCCACTCCCCTGGCACAGGTTCACGCACAGTGACTGTCACAGGAGCTGATTTAGCATTTTTCAAGGTGATTTCATAACTACTTTCAAAGGCACTATGATGCGGTGCGTAGTGGGCTACTTTTTTGATATTGGTCTGTTTTTTTTGTGCCGTAATATCAAAGGCATCACCCAATTTTAGGCGAATATCTTCATTTTTAGGGGTGTGATCAATACGGTCTTCACCGACAAACTGAGCATTGCCTTGACTATCATTTTTATACACACGGACAATGCCTTTAGGTAAGGGCATGCCTAAGTTTGATTGTTCATTATTGTTAACTTCTACATAAACGGCAATTTTCATTTTTTGTTTACTATGGCGATAGCCACTGTTGTAGTAATAAGCATTGCCCTGTAATAGGAACTGTTTTGTTACTGGTACAGCATTTTCTGACAGTAGCGCGACTTGTTTAATCTGTTTATTGGCTAATGTGGTGGTGCGGTTTAAGCTGTAGAGATGATATTCAAAGAGACTTTCTTCAGCCATGGCACTGCCTGCTAGTGACATCATTGTATCTGGTGCTCGGGTCCTTGCTGAAGGGTATATTTTTTCTTTTACTTGATTTACATCGCCAGCCACAAGTTGCAGTTTGGCATTGTTATAGCGCGTACCACTTTGATTATTGAGTGTTACCCAACCGGTTAAATCAAGTGTTGAATCATCACTACTGAGTTCAGCTACATAATCTGCCTGCCATGACAGGCCGCTAGTAAGATAAGCCAGCTCTACTGTTTGAGCTTGGTCAGACGAGCTGTTTACTTGGGTAACAAGGGTAGGGTGATCACGTAAATTATCAGGTACATTATCAAAAATATATTCACCTTGTGGATTGGTATAAATTTTGTCAGCTATTTTAAGCACAACGCCACCTTGTGTGCTGAGTACGGTGCCTGTTTCAATGGTCTTTTTACCGGTGGCAATATTGGTGCGAGAAAGACGCACTTGTTTACCAGTATATTTTTCCAGTAATTTTTGTGGTGTGAGTAAGTCAAAATCAAAATTCTGCTCTAATACATGCAGTTGATAATGTGGGTTTAAGCTACGTAATAAAGCGGTTTCTGGGCGCATTCTGGCACTGACACCACGAAAGGCAAGATGATTAAGCCCTTTGTCTAAGGTGATGTGACGTTGATCTTTGATCAAGGCTAGATTTTCATTATAAATAGTAACGGCAACCCCAGTTTGATCGTCGAGGCTTGTCCGTTGTTCTTGTTCACTAGCTGATGCAGAAAGGGCTAACAGCATAGACAGTGTAAATAGTGTGAGTGATGATTTCATCCTGATGATCTCCTTATTAGTGATGATTTTTTCTCAAAACCATGCTGACATAATACATCGTGGGTACATAACAAATGTTAAATATTTGTAAAACATTGGCTAGTTAATTAGTCTTTGCTAATATAGTGGCTTATTGCATCAATAAGGTAGTTGATGCACAGTAGTCATTAAACACTATAATCAAGGCATGTGCTATGAAGCAACATTCAATTCGGACTCTTATTTTAAGCTTGTTAACTAGCTTATTTTTGATCAGTTTTACGCCGAGTAGTGCTGAGTCCCTTATCGCTGTGGCAGAGGTTGAAGATAAATCTTTTGCTCAACGTGAAGTGTTTGATTCGGTGATTGAAGCTATTCATCATTCGACTGTCTCCTCTCGTATTGCAGCTGAAGTTATCGAACTCAATTTTGATGTGAATGATATGGTGCCTAAAGATGCGGTTATTATGAAATTTCGTGATGAGGAGTTTCAAGCCAGAGTTGCCCAAATCGAAGCAAGTTTATTGGCGGATAAAGCACAAAGCAGTGAAGCGGTGGCACGACAAAAAGAAGCAAAATCAGAATCCAAACGTGTTAATAATTTATTTGAACGCAAGCTACTGTCACAATCAGCATTGGATAAAGCTAATGCCGATTTAAGTGCTGCTAATGCTCGAGTTCAAGCACTTCAAGCACAAACGAAGTCACGCCAAGCACAGTTGCAGGAAGCAAAAGTGCAACTGTCCTACACTACCATCATTGCACCTTATAGTGGGGTGGTCACAGAGCGTTTTATTGAGCTTGGTGAAATGGCCAGCCCAGGTCAGAATCTAATGACAGGTGTGTCATTAGAGGCTTTACGTGCGGTCGTCAATGTACCGCAATATTTATTATCAGCGATTCAATCGGCGACTAAACCCACGCTTAAACTAACAGATGGACGTGACATTGAGGGCACAAAAGTCACTGTGATTCCTCAAGCAAATATATCTAGTCATAGTTTCCAAATACGTATTGATTTGCCGAAGAATATTAACAATGTATACCCAGGTATGTTTGGAAAAGTTCAGTTTGACGTGGGACAAGAGCAAATTAGAGTGGTGCCACAATCAGCAATCGTACAACGAAGTGAAGTGTCTGGTGTTTATGTTCGAACTCAAAATAAGTCATTTACATTGAGGCAGGTTCGTTTAGGTCGAGTGCTTGCTGATGAAAAAAGGGAAGTATTATCGGGTTTGTCGACAGGAGAATACGTCGCTTTAGATCCATTGGCTGCAGCAAGGTCATTAAAATTAAATAGTGTTAGGTCGCAGCTATGAAAGGTGAGAAATTAGGCATATCAGGACGTATTGCCAAGCAGTTTCAAGATACCGAGATAACCCCTTTATTAGCTTTACTTGCCTTATTATTGGGTCTATTTGCTGTATTAGTGACACCACGTGAAGAAGAGCCACAAATTGATGTTACCTTTGCCAATATATTTATTGCTTATCCTGGTGCCTCAGCGGGTGAAGTCGAGCGACTTATTTCAACACCAGCAGAACAAATCATTGCTGAGATTACTGGCTTAGAACATGTTTATTCTGTTTCTAAGCCGGGACTGTCTATTCTCACCGCCCAATTTGAAGTGGGTGAGCCACGAACCGAAGCAATAGTTCGTTTATATAATAAGATTTATTCCAATAGTGATTGGCTACCAACACAGCTTGGCGTTTCTCAGCCTATTATTAAACCTAAGGGGATTGATGATGTACCTATTGTCAGTTTAACCTTGTGGACAGATGACCCCAAGCGTGGTGCTCATGAGTTGCAAAAGGTCGCTCATGCTGTTGAAGCTGAATTAAAACGGGTACCAGGCACACGAGATATATACACAATCGGCGGCCCTGATAATGTGATTCGTATTCAACTTGATGCACAGCGCTTAGCTGGTTATGACATTGATTTAGCAGATTTAAAAAATTCATTATTAGCTGCCAATACCTCGGCTGAGTCAGGAATATTAGTTAAACAAGATCAACAAACAACAGTACAGGCAGGTGTTTTTTTAACAACAATAGAAGAAATTTCATCACTCGTTATCGGGCTTAAAAATGATAGCCCTGTTTATTTACGAGATGTGGCTACGGTGCTTACAGGAGCTGATCAACCCAAGCGATATGCATGGTTTGGCACTGGTCCAGCAGCGCAATCAAAAGGCATAACAAAGCAAGGTGAGTTCCCAGCGGTGACCATCGCTATTGCTAAACAGCCCGGAATGAATGCTGTTGATATTGCCAATGCAGTGATTAATCGTTTTAACGATCTTAAAGGTGTTGTTGTACCTGAAGGTGTTGAGGTGACGGTGACACGAAATTACGGTAAAACAGCCGATGATAAAGCACAAACATTGATTAAGAAGCTTGTGTTTGTAACGCTTGCAGTGGTTTTCCTCGTCATGCTTGCTCTAGGCTGGCGTGAGGCCATCATTGTCGGTGTCGCGGTAGTTGTCACCTTAATGTTAATGTTGTTTGCTTCTTGGGCATGGGGCTTTACGCTTAATCGTGTGTCACTATTTGCCTTGATATTCTCGATTGGTATTTTGGTTGATGATGCCATTGTCGTGGTGGAAAACATTCATCGCCATCATCAACGTGGTGGGCAATCCTTGCGTGAGATTATTCCGCTTGCGGTTGATGAAGTCGGCGGACCGACCATTTTAGCTACCTTTGCTGTTATTGCCGCCTTATTACCGATGGCGTTTGTGACCGGATTGATGGGGCCATATATGAGCCCGATCCCTATTAATGCCAGTATCGGCATGTTGCTATCATTACTCGTTGCTTATATTTTAACGCCGTGGATGGTATTGAAAATGATGGCTAGGCAACGTCATGACAAGCCACATTCTGATGCAGAAACCGTAGACAAAGACAATATCAGCTATCGTTTTTTTCACAACACGATTGGTTTATTTGTCATCCATAAGGCTGCTCGTTTTTGGCGGTGGATTTTGCTGTTAGTTATGATTGTATTAATAGCGGGTTCAGTGGGTTTAGGCATGATGAAATTGGTGGTATTGAAAATGCTGCCATTTGATAATAAATCAGAATTCCAAGTGGTGATTGATATGCCAGAAGATGCCAGTTTGGAACGCACTGCCGGTTTATTACGTGAGTTAGGTGCTTATATCGCCACCGTGCCAGAAGTGACGGATTATCAGGCTTATGTTGGTACTGCAGCGCCGATTAATTTTAATGGTCTGGTGAGACAATATTATTTACGCGAAGGGGCAGAGGTTGCCGATATTCAAGTGAATTTATTAGATAAAAGTCTACGTGATCGTAAAAGCCATGAGATTGCGGGTAGCATCAGAAAACCGCTACAAGCCATTGCGAAACGTTGGAGCGGCAATGTCAAAGTGGTTGAGGTTCCCCCTGGTCCTCCAGTGCAAGCACCAATAGTTGCTGAGGTTTATGGTTTGGATTATGACAGCCAGTTAGCCCGAGCTAAGCAGGTTAGAGCGGTATTTGAGCGCACCGATGACGTGGTTGATATCGATGATTCGGTTGAAGTTAAAGCACCACGTAATATCGTAAAGGTAGATCGAGAAAAAGCAGCGTTATTAGGATTATCTCAAGCCCAAATTGTGACTGCGATTCGCATGGCTTTAGCAGGTGAAGATGTGGGTTATTTACATGACTCTGCAGTGAAATATGCTTTGCCTTTACGTCTGCAATTTCCTGTTAGTGAACAAGGCGATTTATCAGCTATCTTGAAATTGAAATTAAGAAATCAACAGGGTCACTTAATTGCCATTGGAGATGTGGTTGATGTAGTTGCCAGTGAACGTGAACAAACTATTTTTCATAAAGATTTATTACCGGTAAGTTTTGTCACAGCCGATATGGCAGGTGACTTAGATAGTCCACTTTACGGTATGTTTGATATTTTCAGCAGTTTGCAGAAACAGGGCGTTGATCAATATTTTATTAATGCACCGATTTTACCTGTTAACGACAGTATTAAATGGGATGGTGAGTGGCAAGTGACCTATGAAACCTTCCGTGATATGGGCTTGGCCTATGCGGTGGGTATTATCTTGATTTACCTATTAGTGGTTGCTCAATTTAAATCTTATTTAGTGCCATTAGTGATTATGGCACCCATCCCTTTAACAATTATTGGTGTAATGCCGGGACACGCTTTATTAGGAGCTCAGTTTACCGCAACGTCGATGATCGGCATGATTGCCATGGCCGGAATCATCGTGCGTAATTCTATTCTTTTAGTCGACTTTATTAATCAGGCCGTGGCATCAGGAATGAAATTAGAAGAGGCGGTTATTCAAGCGGCAGCGGTTAGAGCTAAACCTATTATATTAACGGCTGTTGCAGCAATATTAGGTGCGTTATTTATCCTTGATGACCCCATATTTAATGGTTTAGCGGTCGCTTTATTATTTGGTATATTGGTTTCTACGGTACTGACTTTATTAGTTATTCCGGTGATGTATTATGCCTTTGTAAAAAATAGAGCTTAATATGCTGTTTAAATTGCGTAAACAAAGGGATTTGGCCATAATAAAGATCTGATTCTTTTGTTGGAATATTCATCAAGATGGATGTTTTATTAGTATTTTTAATATTAGCGGTAGTCATCACATTAGTATTTGATTTTACTAATGGTTTTCATGATGCCTCTAATATAATAGCCACCATTATCGCTTCAAGAGCGATGACACCCACACAAGCAGTGTTGGTTGTGGCAGGGTTTGAATTTCTTGGCCCAGTATTAGGGGGCACTGCGGTGGCCAATACCATTGGTAAGTTTATAGATCTAGGTGATGTTGAGGCAGTCAAAGCACTGTTAGTGATATTAGCGGGACTGTTTGCAGCGACGTTCTGGAATTTGTTTACTTGGATGCGGGGGATTCCATCTTCATCATCTCATGCCTTAGTGGGCGGCTTGATCGGTGCCGTGATTGTTTCTGTGGGAGCTGAACATGTTGTCTGGGGTTTTGCACAATTAGCTCACGGTGAGTTTACCGGTGTCACTAAAGTATTATTAGCATTGGTATTATCACCACTCATCGGTTTCACCGTTGGTTTTTTTCTGCAACGTTTTTCAATGTTTTTATTGCGGGCGGCAAAACCAAGCATCAATAAAACCTTACGCCGAGGTCAGTGGGTGACGGCGGCTGGTTTAGCTTTTTCTCATGGTGCTAATGATGCCCAGAAAAGTATGGGTATTTTAACCCTTATTCTTTTATTATCTGGTCATATTAGTGAGTTTATTGTGCCAATTTGGGTGATTGCTGCTTGTGCAACAGCGATGACTTTAGGTGTGTTATTGGGCGGCTGGCGAATTGTGCGAACCTTAGGTTTTTCTATTTATAAAATTCGTCCAATCCATGCCTTTAATTCACAATTAACAGCCTGTAGTGTGATTTTTACCGCATCATTGATTGGTGCACCGGTGTCTACAACACATGTAGTTGGCTCATCGATTATGGGTATTGGTTCTTCTGATCGCCCTAAAGCCGTGAAGTGGAAAAAAGCCAAAGAAATTTTAACCACCTGGGGCATAACCATTCCTCTTTCTGCTTTAGTAGCTGGACTGACTTATGTGTTAATAAATAGTTTATATCATGCTATGCCAGCATTTTAATGATAATGAGAGAATAGACCATGATTGCAAAACTAATTGATCGCGTTTTCCCTAAAACACCTGACTTTTTTGAATTGCTTCATCTTCAATGTCTGCAGGTATCCTTGACGGTAGATAATTTAACCCTGTTTATGAATACGGGTGATGAGCAAGCAGGCAAGTTGTTAAAAAAAGATGAACATGAGGCGGATAGAATTCGCATGCAGAGTTTGAATCAACTCAATCAAGCCTTTTCTACTCCGATGGATCGCGAAGATATCTACCGTGCGATTGCGGCTTTAGATCGTATTGTCACCTATACCAAAAGTACCTATCATGAAATGCAGGTATTAGGCGTGCAGGCGGATAACTCTAGCCGCAGCATGGCGATTGAATTACAAACTGGGGTTCAAGCCTTGGTAGAGGGTTTTCGTCTATTAGCTATCGATCCTGTTAAGGCTGTGGACTATGCGGCCAAAGCACGCCATACAGAACGACGTGCAGAGAAGAAGTATCGGTTAGCGTTAGGGGAGTTGTTTCAGGGTGATGATTATTTAAATATGTTTAAACACCGTGAATTGTATCGCCATATATCAAATGCAACAGACCGTGTTCACGCTACTGCTAATGTATTACAAGATATTATTGTCAAACTAAACTGATGTAGACCTAAATTTGAGCTGGCTGTTGAGCTGCTTTTATACGCAGTTCTTCTGCTTGTCTGCTTAAGGTATGGCGCACTAATAGGTTTCTATCAATTTCACTCATATGGGTAAATGCGAGGCGTAAAAGATAAGGGGTTTCAGTCGGTGCATCATACAGTTTATTACAGGCAATAACATTTGCTATGACATGAAGTGTGGTGCCGGAAGGACGTAGTTCAATACGCATCTCAATATTGCGTTTTGCTTCATATTTATCGGCTGACAAAAAAGCAATACCGCCACCACTCAAATTTGCTTCTATTGCTTTACTGTCATCTTTTGTATTGTGTAAACGTTGCAAAGAATGCGCAATGATATTTATTTTTTCATCTAATAAACGTAATGCTCGAGCAACTTCACGATCCGATTGATTTATTTGATCGATTAGGTGGGTGATGGATGTTTGTAATGTACTGAGCTGTTGTTTTTGCTGGCCACTTTCATCACTGGGCGTATTGTCAATTGAGCTGGCTAAATTTTCTGCTTGATTATGATCAATCAGTGAAAATTCTATGTAAACAGTATCGTTGATGCGAAAAAAATCTCGACGATCACTGTTAAATTCAGGCATGTTTTCCATGTGATAGAACTCCAGAACATGGGATGCCATAGTCTTGCATCCCATGATTGTATTTAAGAATAAATATAATTATTGATATATTATGCCAGAATTATAGATTCTCAGATGCAAAGTCCGCTAAACGTGATCGTTCACCACGTAATAAGGTGATGTGACCACTGTGATCCCATTCCTTAAATCGATCGACAATATAGGTGAGTCCCGAAGTGGTTTCACTTAAATATGGCGTGTCGATTTGGGCGATATTACCGAGGCAGACAACTTTTGTACCCGGACCTGCACGGGTGATCAATGTTTTCATCTGTTTTGAGGTCAGATTTTGGGCTTCATCAATAATCAGGAAGCGGCTTAAAAATGTTCGGCCACGCATAAAGTTAAGTGAACGAATTTTAATCCGACTTTGCAATAAGTCATTGGTTGCTTGTTTGCCCCAATCACCTTCCGAAGTATCCGTTTTATTAAGCACCTCCAAATTATCCATTAAGGCGCCCATCCACGGCGTCATTTTTTCTTCTTCAGTGCCTGGTAAAAAACCAATATCTTCACCAACTGGGACGGTGACACGTGTCATGATAATTTCAGCATAACGTTTGTGTTCAATGGTTTGGGTAAGTGCTGCGGCTAGAGTGAGTAATGTTTTACCGGTACCGGCTTGACCAAGAAGACTAACAAAGTCTATCTCAGGATCCATTAGTAAATTGAGGGCAAAATTTTGTTCACGATTACGAGCAGAAACACCCCACACAGCATGACTTTCTTTACGATAGTCATGGATTAATTCAATGGTCGCCGTGGTATCGGAAACACTTCTCACCACCGATTCTATTGAATTAGTGTCGCCTGGCGAATAGACAAGTTGATTGGGATACCAATCTTTTACCACATCACCTTCAATTTCATAAAAGGTTCGACCTTCTTCTGTCCATGACTCTAAACGGTTCAGATCATCCCAGAAGTCGGCGGCAAGCTCGGTGGAGCCAAGATAGAGTAGATCGACATCATCCAATACTTTGTCATTGAAATAATCTTCAGCATTAATGCCTAATACTGAGGCCTTAATACGTAAATTAATATCTTTAGAAACAAGAATTACCGTGGTATCAGGGCTGTCTTGTTGCAGACTGATCGCAATACCTAAAATATCATTGTCAGCTTTGGAACCGGGCAATTCTTTAGGCAGATTTTGTGCAACTTGTGTTGTTTGAAAAAACAAACGGCCATGAGGCTGATCATCTGAACCGACACTAGGCAGCGGGATCCCTAATGAAATATCTTCTGGATCGTCGATTTGTAACATCAGTTCATCTAGGAATCGACTAACTTGTCGTACATTTTGAGATACTTCTGACAGGCCTTTTTTACCGTGGTCAAGCTCTTCTAATACCACCATTGGTAAAAATATATCATGTTCTTCAAAGTGAAATAAGGCAGTAGGATCATGCATCAATACATTAGTATCAAGTACAAATAAACGTTTTGCTGAGTTCGTTTTCTTGATCATAACAAGGGACTCCTGTTCATTGGTCTAATCTGAAGATAACTCGATTATGAGTTAATTTTCACACTGTGGGAAGGGCTATTTGACTTATAAAACTTGAGCTTAAATAGCACACAATCATCTGTTATAATTAATGGTTAATTTCAATATAAATGCCAATTAGGAAGACTGATTTTGACTGTCTCAACTCACGATATTAAACAGCTATTACAACAACGCATCCTCATCCTTGATGGCGCGATGGGTACAATGATCCAGAGCTATAAGCTGGAAGAAGCTGATTACCGTGGCGAACGATTTTTCGAACATCCTTGTGATGTAAAAGGTAATAACGACCTTTTATCGCTAACTCAACCTAAAATTATCAGTGATATACATCGCGCATATTTTGCAGCGGGTGCTGATATTGTTGAAACAAATACCTTTAACGGCACATCGATTGCGATGGCTGATTATCAGATGGAAGAACTGGTTTATGAACTCAATAAACAATCAGCTCAATTAGCACGAACGGTTGCTGATGAATTTACGGCAAATGAACCCGATAAACCGCGTTTTGTTGCTGGCGTCTTAGGTCCAACTAATCGAACTGCCAGTATTTCACCAGATGTGAATAATCCGGGTTTTCGTAATGTTAGTTATGACGAGTTAGTTGAATCCTATTTAGAAGCGATTGCTGGTTTAGTCGATGGTGGATCAGACCTATTATTAGTTGAAACGGTATTTGATACCTTAAATGCTAAAGCCGCCTTATTTGCCATTGAAAGCTATTTTGACCAGCATGATGTGCAATTACCTATCATGATCTCCGGTACGATTACCGATGCTAGTGGCCGAACATTATCCGGTCAAACGGCAGAAGCATTCTGGAATTCATTAGCGCATGTACAGCCAATCAGTATTGGTTTGAACTGTGCTTTAGGTGCTGAGCAATTACGTCAATATATTGAATCCTTATCAGGAATCGTGACCTGCCATATTAGTGCTCATGCTAATGCTGGTTTACCGAATGAGTTCGGTGAATATGATGAGTCGCCAGAAGTGATGGCCGCACAAATGAACGAATGGGCGACATCAGGCTTCTTAAATATTGTCGGTGGGTGTTGTGGTACTTCACCTGCTCATATTAAAGCGATCGCTGAAGCGGTAGCGGGTATTGCTCCTCGTGTACCTGTTAAGAATAAACATTTTTGTAATTTAAGTGGCCTTGAACCTTTCACTATTACACCAGAAAGCCTGTATGTGAATGTGGGTGAACGTACCAATGTGACGGGGTCTGCTCGGTTTGCCCGCTTGATTAAAGAAGGTGATTACGACGCTGCATTAGCGGTTGCTCGTCAGCAAGTTGAAAGTGGTGCTCCCATTATTGATATCAATATGGACGAAGGCATGTTGGACTCGAAAGAGGCGATGGTTACCTTCTTGAACTTGATAGCTTCTGAACCTGATATTAGCCGTGTGCCAATCATGATTGATTCCTCTAAATGGGAAGTGATTGAAGCCGGACTGAAATGTATTCAGGGTAAAGGTATTGTTAACTCGATTAGTATGAAAGAGGGCGAAGAGAAATTCATTGAACAAGCTAAATTAGTTCGTCGCTATGGTGCTGCAGTTATTGTCATGGCCTTTGACGAAGTCGGCCAGGCGGATACACGAGAACGCAAACGTGAAATTTGTACTCGTTCATATGAAATTCTGACTGAACAAGTTGGCTTCCCGCCAGAAGATATTATTTTTGATCCCAATATCTTTGCTGTGGCGACAGGGATAGATGAACACAATAATTATGCCGTTGATTTTATTGAAGCGGTAAAAGATATCAAACAAGCATTACCCCATGCGATGGTCAGTGGTGGAGTGAGTAATGTATCGTTCTCATTCCGAGGCAATAACCCGCTACGTGAAGCGATTCATGCAGTATTTTTATATCACGCTGTTAAAGCGGGTATGGACATGGGTATTGTTAATGCTGGCCAGCTTGCTATCTACGATGATTTGCCAGAAGAATTACGTGAACGTGTTGAAGATGTGGTGTTAAATCGTCGTAATGATGCCACTGAACGTTTATTAGATATTGCCGAAAAATATCGTGGTGATGGCAAAACTGTCGAAGTTAAAGAAGATTTAGAATGGCGTTCATGGACGGTCGAAAAGCGTTTAGAACATGCCCTAGTTAAAGGTATCACGG
>Ga0209495_1000449_pt1 | contig 32442 bp, 24 predicted proteins | sample EN1Hudsemesocosm_FD_184629 | JGI IMG/M metagenome (GOLD analysis project Ga0209495, IMG submission 184629) | Methane-oxidizing microbial communities from mesocosms in the Hudson Canyon - EN1E Hudson Canyon (SPAdes) (version 2) | ecosystem: Environmental > Aquatic > Marine > Cold seeps | place... | reverse complement strand
ACCGGTTGAGTTCACAGCCAAAAGCAGTCACTACTCCGTTACAGGTATTGACAGCATGGCTTAGCTGATGTCATTGTATAAGCAACTAATAATATATAGGTACTCTGAACGAAAACGAGTTTATGCTCTTAATTCGTCTATTATAATGACATGTCGTTAATGCTAAAGTCTACCGCACTCATAATTGTTTATCTTACAGTAGCTAAGGTAGGTTTAGAGTTCGGCGTAATCAATAATAGCGCTACCGTATTTTGGCCTCCAGGCGGCATTGCGTTAGCTGCAGTATTACTCGGTGGTCCGCGTTATCTACCCGCTGTGTTCGTAGCGGCTTGTCTTGCAAGCGTAATGGTGAATACTCCATTTATCTTTGGCTTAGGTTCCGCCATTGGTAATGTGTTGGAAACCTATCTAGGTTACGCCCTGCTTAAAAGGGCCACTACATTTAATCCTAAGTTCTACCATGTTAATGATTTACTCATGCTCTTTATATTGGGGGCCATGATACCCGCTATTGCCAGTGCGACACTCGGCCCGCTCACCTTGCTGGCATCAGGAATGATTGATACTGACATCTTACCTAGCATCATGTGGAGTTGGTGGAAGTCAGATGTTCTGGGTATTGTTTTTTTCACCCCATTGATTTTGGTCTTTGTCACTCAATCCGCATTTTTTCGTGATTCAATACGGTTGTTAGAGATAATAATACTATGGGCTTTTGCTATCACTCTAGGCTCGATTATCTTTCTTGACTGGGCTCCTGTCGTTATTTTTGAACAAGCTCCTAACCTGTCTTGGTTATTCCCCATCATCATATGGGCTGGCTTACGCACTGGCAAAAGAAATACCGCATTGGTACAGCTTTTGTTTCTTTCGCTGGCGTTAGCAAGTGCTTATTTGAATGTAGGTATCTTTGGTGATGATTTTGCCCTCTATGGCCTATCAAATTTCTGGGCATTTGCAATATTGTTAGCATCTGCGGGTATGGGGTTAGCCATCATGTCCACAACCGAGCGTTACTCTGCACGCAAAAACAAACAACATGCCAAGGTGTTTGAAATCAGCCATGAAGGTGTGTTGATGGTTGATGCACAAAACAACATTGTTTCAGTCAATACTGCCTTTACAGAAATCACAGGCTATACCGCTAGTGAGGTTATAGGCAAAAATCCACGACTATTATCCTCTGGCAGACAAAGTCGTGAGTTCTATGTAGATATGTGGAAAACTTTGCTAGAACAGGGTCAGTGGCAAGGGGAGGTATGGAATAGACGCAAAGACGGCTCTACTTACTTAGAGAAACTGACAATTCATACCGTCTCCGATGTTCACAATAATGTCATCAGCCGTATCGGAACCTTCTCTGACATCACTTTACAAAAAGCGACTCATGAAGCCATTACACATCAAGCGCAGCATGACTTTCTTACTAACTTACCCAACCGATTACTTTTCAATGACCGTTTTGAGCAGCAACTCGCCTTCGCCCATCGTCACAAGACGAAGTTTGCTGTGATATATCTTGATTTAGATAAATTCAAACCGGTCAACGATACGCTAGGTCATCAGGTCGGCGACCACCTGTTAATTGCTGTCGCAGAACGTTTGTCTGAACTTGTGCGTGAGATTGATACCGTTTCCAGATTTGGCGGGGATGAGTTTGCTATTCTCGTTTCAGAGGTCAATAGCACCGATGATGCTGCCACGCTGGCAAATAAGGTCGTATTTACATTAAGTCGACCATTTTCAATAGATACACATACCGTTACTGTGTCAGCGAGCCTTGGTATCGCCCTGTTTCCGGAGCATGGCACTGATATGGAGACACTTATGAGTAATGCTGATACAGCAATGTATCAAGCTAAGCGAGATGGGCATAATAATTATGTTATTGCAGAAGTGAATTAACATGGCACTGAAATGGGATGATAAATATGAAGTTGGTCATGACCGAATCGATACAGAACATCGTATTTTCCTTGAGCTAATTGTCGACTTCCAGCAAGCCATAGAGTTGAACCTTGCTAAAGCTAAGAAGTTACGTATTTTGAAAGAAATAGAAAAATACGCTGAATTTCATTTTGTCAGTGAAGAAAATATTATGACTGACATTTCCTATCCAGATCTTGAGCATCATGCTAAATTGCATGCGCATTTATTATCTGAAGTGCAGAACGAATATTATAAGTTGCTGTCTGGACAGTCTGAACCAGAAGAGGTTTTTGAATTTTTATTCCAGTGATTCGCTATCCATACTTCAAATGAAGATAAAAAGCTGGCAGAGTATATTCAGCAGTAACCTAGCGCTAGCTTGCAAACGCTACCCGATTTCACAGTCATTCTGGTTCAAGTCTGGTCTTAACTCTATATATGGATATGCCAGAATCACTGTAATTCTTCCTCAGGTAAAATAACCTAGCTGTCCGCTGTGGGTCGAATGGTGACCTTTGAGCAATTAGTAGCTTTCGTGCCAACAGCAGTTATTCAATGTTAGATTTATGTTTATGCTATTCTTTAAATGACTATTTTATAATGTACTAATTAATAAGGACTTATGAATAATATACTATCGCCTGCCATTTTACTGTTAAACAAGCTTAGATTTTCACAGAAAATCTTTCTTCTTGGCTCTATAGTTATACCGATAATTATATATTTATCTATTGCACTTCATCAGCAATTAAATAAGGTCATTGTTGATTCAACAATACAATTAAAGGGTATTGTACAAGTTACTGCTGTTAACGATCTTATTCAACTTCTCCAACAAAATCGTGGTTTATCTGCCGCCAACATTGGAAATAGAGATGCTTTCTCTGATTTGCATCTAAAAAAAGAACATGAAACAGAAATTGCTTTTTATGAGGTGGTGAATAATCTTGATTATTCACTATTCGATAAGGCTTTAGTGGAGAAACTCACGCAGAAATGGGAAGAAATACTAGAGAACCAAAATCTTGATTCTCTAGAGTTGAGTTTTGCTAGGCATACAGAGCTCATCGATGAATTACGTAATTTATTGGCAAGTATGGGAGACGACTACAAGCTTGTAACACAAGGTGTTTTACCCTCTTATTATATGGTTGACATGCTACTCAATAACATGTCTGAAACAACAGAGAATCTAGGTAAATTAAGAGGACTGACGTTGGGAGTGTTATCTTCACAGCACCTGTCGAAAATAAGCAGGCTTGAGCTTATTAGAACTGAAGTTAGTCTTAATGAATCCATTGATTCTTTTCGGCACAATCTCACTAAGATTATTCAATATTCTCCAAGTTTAGAACCTGAGTTAAGCTTCGTTCATTCTCGTTTAAACCAAGATAGACAGTACATTACTCAAGTTTTAAAAAGTGACATATATTCTGAACAGTTGGAAACTGTGTCTTATGAATTCTGGTTAACCATGACAGAGAATATAGATAATTTATATAAATTAATGCATCAGCCACTAATTCCTAATATAAATACCCATCTTGAACAGCGAATTATAGATACGTCATCATTCATCAATACTACAGTTAATATTTCGGTATTTCTACTGTTGTTAACAGTATATTTTATGCTTGCTTTGCAACGAGCATTGCGTATAAATATTCATAATATTCGTGAAGCCAGCTATGAGTATTCACAAGGTAATTTAAATACACGAATAGATTTAATTTCAGATGATGAATTGCGAGATATTAGTCTCTCTATCAATCTAATGGCTGACAAGGCTAATCAAGCTCAAGAAAAAATAAATAAACAAAAACAACATTTTGAGAATTTATTTGAGAATGCTCCTGTTTCCTACGCCTTGAACAGCTCTAACCAAGAAATAACCCATCTCAACCGAGAGTTTATAGCAACATTTGGATATACCTTAAATGATATACCAACTTTAAGTGATTGGTGGAAGCGAGCTTATCCTAACCCCCAATATCAGAAGCAGGTTCTAGCCTTATGGAAATCACATGTGGATGAGATGAATTCAGGAAAAGATACTCATCCTGTTGAAGTTCGTATTAAAACAAAGTCTGGGAAGGTAAAAACAGCATTAGTTAGTATTGCTATGTTAGATGAGAATACAAGTAGAGATTCATTAGTTATTTTATACGATATCACTGCTCGGAAATTAGCAGAAGAACAACTTAATTTATCCGCTCGTGTATTTAGAGAATCTCATGATGGTATAACAATTACTGATCGTAAAGGTTTGATCACGGATGTTAACCCTGCTTTTTGTGAAATAACTGGGTTCAGTAAACAGGAAGTAATTGGTCAAAACTCAAGCATCTTAGGTTCAGGAAAACAAAGTCCAGAGTTCTATAATGACATGTGGAAATCGGTTAATGAACAAGGTCATTGGCAAGGGGAAATATGGAACCGTAAGAAGAACGGGGCGCTGTATGCAGAGTTACTCTCCATATCCACCTTAAAAGATGATGATGGTAATATCTTAAATCATGTTGGAATATTCTCTGATATTACTCAAAGCAAGAAACAACAAGATAAGCTGAATTTAATGGCACATTATGACGTGCTAACAAAGCTACCCAATCGTGTTTTATTTGCAGATAGATTTACTCAAGCGATAGCCCATAGTGACCGTACTAAAACTCAATTAGCGGTTTGTTTTCTTGATCTAGATAATTTTAAACCTGTTAATGATAACTATGGTCATGAGATTGGAGATCAGTTATTAATTGAGGTTTCTCAACGAATAAAAAATAACATTAGAAGTGAAGATACGGTTTCTCGACAAGGTGGCGATGAGTTTACTTTGCTTTTAGGTGATATTGAATCTTATGCTCAGTGTGAAGAAACACTAGCAAGAATTCAAGACTCTCTTTCTCAGCCATATTTAATCGAAGATGTTTCACATAAGATCTCAGCTTCAACAGGTGTTACCTTATATCCAAGTGATGAAGGGGATATCGATACTTTAATTCGTCATGCAGATCAGGCGATGTACCAAGCTAAGCAATTAGGACGGAATTGCTATCACTTATTTAATACTAAGCTAGATCAAGAAATATCTTATAAGCATCACCGATTAGAAGAAATAAGATTTGCTTTAATGAATAATCAATTTCAACTGTATTATCAGCCTAAGATTAATATGGGAACAGGTAATGTTTATGGTGCTGAAGCATTAATCCGTTGGATTCATCCTGAAAATGGACTAATACCACCACTTGAGTTTTTACCTATTATTGAAGGTAGTGAACTGGAAATTGAAATTGGTGACTGGGTAATTGAGCAAGCTTTAACACAGTTATCTAACTGGAAAAAAGAAGGGATTGCACTAGAAATTAGTGTAAATATATCTTCACACCACCTTCAATCAGGTTCATTTGTTGAGCAATTAGAATTGATATTAGAAAAGCATTCGAGTATTGACTCTCAGTATTTACAGTTAGAAATTTTAGAAAGCAGTGCATTAGGTGATATCCAAACGATTAGGAATATTATTAAAACGTGTCAAGAAGCACTTGGAGTTAGTATTGCATTGGATGACTTTGGTACAGGATATTCATCACTAACTCATTTAAGAAGCCTTCCAGCAAATATAGTAAAAGTTGATCAAAGCTTTGTTAGAGACATGCTGGATGACCCAAATGATTTTGCTATTATCGACGGTGTATTAGGGCTTGCAGACTCATTTAATCGTAAAGTAATTGCAGAAGGTGTCGAAACTACTGAACATGGTCTTATGCTGTTATTAATGGGGTGTGAAGATGCTCAAGGGTATGGTATCGCTAGACCCATGCCTGTGAATATCTTTTCTGAATGGTTGGAAGCTTACACTCCAAATCAAGAGTGGATAAACTGCTCTAACAAGAAGCGAACACTCAAAGAGACAAAGCTTAAGTTGTTTAAACTTTCACTATTGCGTTGGATAAATTATTTTGAAGAAAATATACGATCACCTCATGATAATGATAGTGCCTGGCCAATAATGGTCCGAAAGAAATGCCTCTGTGGCTATTGGATTAAAAGAGCGTATCAAGAAAAGTTATTTGATAAAGCATGGCTAGATGTTTTAGGTGAGGAACATGAAAAAATACACTTTCTTGCAGATGATATTTTGGTTATGTACCAAGATGGTGACATCGACACTGCTAGAGATAACTTGGAAGTGATGCAGGAGCCTTATTTAGAAATCAATAAATTGATAGGCGCTATCTAAATTTTGCGTAGCTCCATCATGTATTGTGATGATTTTAGCACAGCGATCTTCCCAAAAAATAACATCCTGCAAGTTACAGGCAGAACTCTAAATCCCTTGATATAGTAAATAACCTAACTGTCTGCTGTGGGTCGACAAGCGCCCTTTGAACAATTCGTCGCTTACGTGCCAGTAGCGGTCATAGGTTAAGCGGTAGATTTATAGTCTATATTGGATGGAAGTTTGGTTATGACGAACTCACAATCCCTTTTTCCACACCTCATTATATGATGTGGCTTTAGTCGTATTTAATGTATATCAATACCTTAATACTGCATACATGCCTGCCTGCTCAGTTCCCACCTCAAACTAAAGGTTCAACCTGTCACATATTTATGCAATAATTTCCTATAAATAATTAGAAGAGAAATTTGACAGCCTGCAGGAACAAGACATGCAAGCAATATGGGAAGCTTGAATCATGAAAACCATCACATCGGCTATTTTATGGGTTAGTATCTATCTAATGTTGGTGCTGGCACCGCTACTGATATTAATATTTGGGGAGATACCGCCTGGTTCCGGATTTTGGTGGGACTTCTCCATGGCGCTGGGGTTTTCTAGCATGGCTATAATGAGTGCTTTATTTTTTCTCACCGCACGTTTTCGGCGTGCCAGTGCACCTTTTGGTATCGACATCATATACTACTTTCATCGTTACCTAGCACTAATGGTCTTCGTCCTAATTATTCTACATTTTCTAATCATCCGCATCAGCAATGTAGATGCTCTTGGAGTAATAAACCCCCTACACGCACCTTGGTACATGACTGCTGGTCGCGCATCCCTGATGTTATTTGCACTGATCATTATTACTTCACTGTGGCGCAAACAGTTACATATCCACTATGATGAATGGCGTATGTTGCATATTGGTTTGGCCATCGGAATTTTCTTACTAGCACTAGGCCATATCGAAGGCGCAGGCTACTACATCGATGCTCCCGCCAAACGTTGGTTGTGGAGTGGTTATACTTTGTTCTGGTTACTACTCATTCTGTATATAAGATTAATCAAACCTTGGAAAATGTCTCGCCAGCCCTACCGGGTGGTTGAGGTACGACAAGAACGCTGCCATAGCTGGACCTTGGCACTAGAACCAAAAGGCCATGCAGGGATGCACTTCGAACCAGGACAGTTTGTCTGGCTAACGTTGCGAGAGTCACCCTGGCATATTAAGGAGCATCCTTTTTCTTTTTCATCTAGTGCGACACATCAGGATAGATTGGAGCTCACGATCAAGGAGTTGGGAGACTTCACCCAAACAATCAAAGAAATTCAGATCGGTGAGATTGCATACCTAGATGGACCATATGGAAGTTTCAGTACCGACAGGTATCCGGAGGCACCTGGTTTCATCTTTATCGCCGGTGGGGTTGGGGTCGGACCGATCATCAGTATGCTACGTACTCTGAAAGATCGACATGATAATCGACCAGTATGGTTCATTTATGCCAACCACTCTTGGGAAGATGTAATTTTTGCAGAGGAGCTACAAGCTCTAAACGAACGCTTGGATTTTCACCTTATACATGTATTAAGCAATCCATCCGAAGAATGGGATGGTGAAGAGGGCCGTATTAATCAAGATCTGCTGAACAAATACCTCCCAACTAATCGACGTGAACAAGAATATTTTATCTGTGGACCAGTGCCGATGCGAGGAGCAGTTGAACAAGCACTGCACAATCTTCATGTACCACTCAAACGAGTTCATGCTGAACTCTTTGACCTAGTGTAGAAGGAGAATAAATAATGCGTGAATTATGGGCAAGAAATATAGCATTCTTGACCGGGGTATTGGTGATAGTACTAGCAATGATATTCGCCATTAGACAAAACCCGCCGGAATCTCCAGCCACCATGGTAGAAGAAACTGTCAGCAGTTCACTTCCTGTAGTGACACTGTCCAAAGCAGATAAGGAGAAACAAGCTTTAATCGCTGCCGGGCGTGGAATATTTGAGATGCTAAAGTGCATGAGCTGCCATTCAATCGCTGACAAAGGAAATCCCCGTTACCCACTAGACCGAGTGGGTGAACGTCGCACTGCGGAAGAGATCAGGCAATGGATTATTGCTCCTACAGAACTTAAGGACCAATTGTCAGATTGGGTCTTTAAGACCAAACAAACCTATGGAAACCAACCATCTGAAGATATTGATACCCTAGTCATTTACCTGCAAAACTTAGAGAAATAAAATTTTCCCCAGCAACCGGACAACTAATAAATATTTAATTTTCTGGTGTCGAATCAGTAGCCATTTGATGTCCATAACGCCCATAAAACCACTTCATCACAAATGGTGGTAACAGTGTGGTCAGGGCAATCACTATAACCATTCCTGCGTAAATTTCATTGTTAAATATACCAGCCTCTCGGCCTAGTTCGGCAAAAATTAGACCTACTTCACCACGCGGGATCATTGCCGTACCAATCATCCAACGAACATGCCAACTTTCCTTAATCAATAAGGCGCCAAACAATTTCCCTATCACAGCAATAACCAGCAAAGAGAGTGAGAACATCCAAATAAACGGTGATCCCCAGTCAATCTCTCGCAGACTCAACGAAAGACCAACTAAGACAAAAAAGATCGGAGTAAATAGTTGTACAATCGGCTTCATTTGGGTTTCTATTCGTTCAGCAAAAGCTTCATCAGCGTGTAGAGCAATACCCAATGGCATGAAAAAACGTCGTGATAATGCTAACCCAGCAGCAAACCCACCAAGTAATTCTGGTGCACCTATAGCATGTGCTAACCAAGCGAAAAATAGCACCAAAGATACAATGCTGGTTGGGATTAACCCTGGTATTTCACTACTTGCATCAAAGCGTTTGATAATGACCGACATAATCTTGGCAGCAGCGGGGGCCAACACAAAAAATGCCACTATAAAAATAAGTACCTTGCCCGTGTTGACCAGACTCACACCTCCGGCGATGGAAAATTCATAAAGCAGTGCAAGTAATACCACCCCCATGACGTCATCTAATACCGCTGCACCAAGTACAATTTGCCCTTCTTTTGTATGCTGGCGTTTTAAATCACCGAGTACCCTAACGGTAATACCAATACTGGTTGCCGTCAGGGTGCCACCGATAAACAGCGACACCAATAAAGACAAATCAAACAGCCCATAAGCCAAGCCAAATCCAAGTATAAAAGGCAATACAAAACCAGCGAGGGCGACGATGATAGATTCCATACCGGTGCTGACCAAGCGTTTGACATCGGTTTCTAACCCAACCTCAAACAGTAACAGAATAATACCTATACCAGCCATCAACCGAATGGCTTCGGTTGGTTCAATCCATCCTAGAAGGCTAGGCCCTAATACTACGCCAGCAAATAATTCACCGATTACTGCCGGTACTTGCATACGGGAAGCAAGTTCTGCAAAGATCCTTGCCGTCAGCAAAATTATCAGTAGCGTTAGAAAAAAATCGTGAGCTTCCATAATCTATCCAAAAGTTTAGTTTTTCGCCTCTACTTAAACAGGCAGGTTTCCCAAGTAGAGCCAGATATACCAGCAGCTAACAAGGCTAATAAAATTCCTATTTCGTATCAAAAGTGGCCATTCGTTTAACGGCATTTTTATAATGTTCTTGGGGTGAGATTGTAATCATTCAGTCAAAACTTTACTGGTGAACTTCTGATTTAAACAGTTCAGAAACAGCTTCTACTGCTGCATCGGTATAAGGTAGCATTACATGGTCAGCACCAGCCGCTTTCAATTTCTGGGCATCATGCAGACTGTGGGCAGTTACCGCGACCTGCCCAGTGAACCCCTGTTCACGCAAACTATGTAGCAATGCTAAATTAATCTGACTATCTCGCACACTGTTTATCACCCAGCGTACTTTTCCTAGCGGTAGAGACGTTAGAAACTCTGGATCTTCAGCATCACCATAATGTAATTTACAAATATCAGCCTTATTTTGACGAACTAGATCTGGATCAAAATCCACACCTAGAACATTATGTCCACGCCGCTTTAGCTCGCTTGCTATACCCGTTCCGAAACGCCCTAAACCAAACAGAATGACATCATAGTTATTTTGTTCAGCATTTAAGTTACTAGCATCTTCACGCCCCGCCCTTTTACGTTCAAACAGCGATAATAATGGCGATATTCGTTCATAAATAGGGTGTGAATAGAGGATCAAGTAAGTAGAAATACTAATGGTGATCAAACCCACGAGCGTTATTAGGCTCATCGTATCGGCGTTTATATGACCTAGACTAAGACCTAATGCCGCTAGAATTAAAGAGAACTCACTTATCTGAGCAACGGTTAAACCAGCCAAGAATCCCGTACGCTTGCGATAGCCCATAAAGCCCATGATACTCATAACAATCAATGGGTTGCCAATGAGTACAAACAATGACAATAATATCGCAGGCCAGATTTGGTCACCGAGAGCTGCCAAGTCAAGCCCGGCGCCAAGATCAATGAAAAAGAACAAGAGTAAAAAATCTCGCAGACTGACCAGCCGAGCTGCAATAGCTTCTCTAAATGGCGTAGAAGCTAAAGAAACTCCGGCAAGAAAAGCACCCACCTCCCTGCTGAAGCCTAGATGTTCTCCTGTTGCCCCCAAGGCAACTGCCCAAGCAACAGCAAACAATATGAGTAGTTCTGTCGAGCGAGCAAGTTGATGCAAAAGTGGCGTTAAAACATAGCGCATCAATAAGCCTATAGTCGCAATAAATAAACTGCCGTTGATGAGCACCTTGATAGCTTCCCAGCCTAAATGAGAAGACTCGTTAGCCTCGCCCAAAGCAGTCAGACCTATCATGACCAAAATAACAATAAGGTCCTGAACGATTAAGAAACCGATTGCGATGCGACCATGTAAGGCATCTACCTCACGTTTATCAGACAAAAGTTTAACGATAATAATTGTACTTGAAAAAGTAAGCGCTACTGCCACATAGAGTGCAGTTATTGAAGTCATGCCCAAAGAAACAGCAATGAGATACCCCATCACTGAGGTGAAAAACACCTGACCTAAACCTGTGGCGAGTGCTACCGGCCCCATGGTACGAATGATATGTAAATCAAGTTTGAGTCCCACTACAAACAATAATAGTGCGATGCCCATTTTGGCTAGCAAATCAACCTGATCATTTGCTGTCACCCAAGATAAGACGGAGGGTCCAACGATGATGCCTACGGCAATGAAAGCAACAATCAACGGTTGGCGTAAGCGCATGGCAATGGCGCCAATAATGGCTGCCAGTAATAGTAAAGCGGCCATTTCAGTAAACACATCACTAAAAAAAGGGGTCATTTCTTCAACTCATTGTTAACTGAATATTCTGTTGCCGCCATATCATTTATCATCCAAATACACGCTTATTATTGTGTCGATAATATACGACGTTGGCATGGTTTATATCAACCATGCTATTGTTAGCCCTGCCATACCGACAAACAATAATGGTAATAAAACCTTCATTGCCATGCTAGAACCACCAATAAAGACTGCAAGAAAAGCTTTGATTAAGGTATTGGATGAAGAGGCAATAACGATTCCTACTACGGCTACATCAAGGGTTAAGTCGGTAATACTCATTCTAGATAAGGCTAAATTAATTGAATCAACATCGGCAATACCAGAGACGGCAGCCAGTAGATAAATACCCGTCTCACCAAAAAAGTGTATCGCTACTTTTCCTAACAAAATGACTAGCACCAATAGCACCCCAAAAAACAGAGCTGACTTTAACGCCAAAGGATTGCTCAAATGTGCCAATTTTCTAGGCTGATAATCCGTGCTTTGATGCCAGGTAATTGCAGCAGCCGAGAAGGTCAAAAAAGTCATTATTATCATGGGTACAATCAATTCATTAAACAACAGAGGATTGATTAGCGTTGCGACTAATACAACGCGGGGAAACATAGTTCCACATGCCACCAAGATCCCAGCGGCTAGCAAGTTTTTCATGTCAGTTTGTTGTTTGGATAGCCTCGAAAAATGTAGTGTCAATGCTGTAGATGACACCATGCCAGCAGTTAATGCCGTTAACATCACCCCTTTCTTAGGCCCTGCAACCTTCATGATGAAATAGCCAATGAATGAAATGCTCGCAATGAGCACAACCATCCACCAAATCTCATAGGGATTAAATGCCTGCCAGGGCCCATAGCCTTGATTCGGAAGCACCGGTAAAAGAACAACAGAAATAAGTAAAAGCTGCAAAGCCGCATGCAATTCGCGCCGTTCTAAATTTCTCAACCAGCCATGTAAGACATCTTTGAATCGAAGCAAGAGTGTTGTGATGACTGCAGCAGAGGCAGCAAGATTGACATGATCCAGCGTTGCTAACGTTCCAAGCACAAAGGTTAGCAGTATTGTGATGAGACTGGTAATACTTATGTCACCACTAATACGCTGCTGCATTGCATAGGCGACCGTCACTGCCGTGGTGAATCCTAAAAAAATAAAACCGAAGACGACCACACCAAGATACTGTGATAATAAACCAGCACAGCCACCCAAAAGGCCGGTTAGACCGTATGTACGCAATCCTGCAACTCGCTGCCCTTCTTTTGCCTCTCGTGATCGCCAGCCACGCTCAACACCGATTAGTAAACCTATTGCCAGTGCCGAGCCGAGCAAGGCAATATTTTCAGCATCTACAAAATTGTTCAATACTCTGCTCCATTACACTACATGTACATTAGTTATTTTTAACCAAACACTAGCAGTAGTGATGGGTTACGCTTCTTCTAATGTTATGGGTGTGACAAAATCGTCTGGTTTAACTGTCAGTACGGAGCAATTTACTTCACTCAGTACTTTTTCAGCCGTATTGCCTATAAAGAAACCTGCTATGCCAGTACGGCAGACAGTCCCCATAACAAGCAAGTCAATATTGCTATTGCTAACCAACGCAATAATAGCATTCGCTATATCGTCATCTTTTAACAGGTGTTTAAAAATAGTAATGTCTTTCAGGGCAGTACTGTTGATAAGCGTGTTCAGTTTATTTGAATATTGATGTTGAGTTTCTTGACTCGCACTTTTGATTGCTTTATCGCTCAGTCCACCGCGAACTTCCATATAGATCTCACCGAACAGTGACCATACCTGAACAATATGCAATTCGCTGTTATCCTTCTTCGACATCGAACTAGCAAGTTGTAGAATCAATGAATTTAATAATTCTTGCTGGTTATCTTGTACTTCGGGAGACACATCGACAGCAGCCAGTATTCGCTGGTACTTATTGTTTTCATTTGGTTTTATAACCCAGACAGGACAGGGACATTTACGCATAAGATGCATTGCTATACTACCAAAAAAACGTTCTTTTAAACTGTTTTCACTCTCAGCTGAGATGATCACCAAATCATGTTGCTTACGAAGTACTTGACGAATAATCTCGATGAAAGGTTCGCCCTCCATTATCTTTGCCGTTGCTTGAATCTCATGCCGTTCCATTTCAGCTACGAGCAGATCAAGTCTTTCCCTATGATCGCTGATTATCATAGACTGTAGTGCTTCTGCAGGCATAAGAGAGCGAATAATCTTTTGATTATTTGGTAGCGTCTTAACTACTGAAAAAATTGTGATAGATGCATTGTTTGCAATCGCTAGTAATTTAGCCTGTTCCCTCGATTGCTGATTGTCTAAAGATAGATCAATAAACAAAAGGATGTTTTTAAATCTTTTCATGCTGCCTCCATTGCTAATAACTTAATCATTTATATAACTATAGTGTTACATATGCCTAAGTACAATAATTAAACATTGTATTTTCAACTGCAGAAGAAATATATGTCAATCAACGTTAAATATTTATCACTCGTCAGCACTAGATCCGGTAGCAACCTACATGAATTTATTAGTCATTAGTTCATACTGATTAACGCAGGGTGGGGAAGTCCTGTTTCGATATAGCCCGACTGTCCGTTGTGGGTCGGCTGCTGCCGTTTGATTCGAACCATCGCTAAGGCGCTTCAACCGGTCGATGCAGCACCTAAGTTTGATAAGGACTCGTTAATGTCAGATTGTATGAAAGCTAAGTCTGATAGTAATGAATTACGTTCCTGATATGCATCGATGGTGCTGAGCTCAACTTCAATAGGCTCTATATATCTAGCTATACTGAGGTTAAAGTCATTAGCAATAATTTCTTCAATATTGGCTAGGTGAGCATAGCCTGAAATAGATTCACGACTTTGATAGGTTGTGACAATTTTTTCAATATGACCATCACTCAAGTGTTTTTGACTTTTAATGCTTTTGAAAGACTGACTAGCATCTATAAATAAGATTGAGTCATCTTTCTTGTCCTGTTTAAATAATAGTAAAACGAGTTGGAGCTTGTTGTTGGATAGCATCTTATACGGCAGGCTTATTACTGAATCCAGCAAATTATCTTCTATAAGACGTTGCCGAATATGATGCTCACCCCCTCCACGAGACAGTACGCCGTGGGGCATCACTACCCCCATTCTACCGTTGTAATTGAGGGATTTGAGCATGTGGAAAATATAAGCAAAACCACCTCTGAATTTAGGTGGTAGGCCACGTTCAAAGCGATTAAATGGATCGTTTGATACTTCTCTTACCCCCCAGTCGATAGATTCAATGGGGGGGAATGAGACTGCTAAATCATACTTTTTTAACTCCCAAGGTGATACGGTTAAATGGGGCATTCGGATAGCATCTCCTGCCTCTAGGTGTATGTTCCTCTCTCCTTGAAGTAATAACTGTAGTTTAGCTAACAACACATGGGACGACTTTGCTTCTTGTCCCGATAAAGAATAAGAGTATGTCTCAGAATTAGATGCACCTTTGATAGATTTGGCACATGCATTGAGCAGCTCACCTCGGAGCATAAAGGGATCGACAATGCTTTCACCATCTTGAGGTTCGAGAAGTTCACACATGAGACTGGCTACAGATTCAGGAATGGTTTGTTCATTAGCATAGAGCGTCTGATGCTTTAATAGGTGCTCTATGATGCTATTGAGGAGCTCAAGCTGATTTGTGTCGCCTAAGACATTGTTAGGGGTATGGAGTGCTATAGCATTAAGAAGTCTTGCTAGCGGATTTGCCTGTTTACGTGAAAAAGAGTTAAAGCTTAGTAAAGCTGATAGTCCTAATAATGATGAGTGATTGTTCTTTTCTAATGAGAGAAATGAATCCATCAGGCTCCTTGAGCAGTCAGTGTAATGCTTTTTATCAGGGAAGCTTACGTCAGTCCCAATAGACATTCCTAGGATATGGGCATCAGAAGGGAATGAGGTCGGCGTCGTGAATTGAATGCCTCTGTGAACCTGAGAGAGTGAAGATAACTCATCTGTGACTTTCAAGAAAATGAGAGCAATTGTGTGAAGTATGGGGCTTTGTGATGAAGGTAGTTCTTGTCGTAGTCCTTCATAAGCCTGCCATATTGCTTTTGATGCCTCTATTGCATTTTGATTCATGAGGATACCCCTTCATTAGTAGAGTTCAAATCTTCTGCAATGGCATTCATGATGTGTTGCCTATTGTTAGCGAGTTGCTCAAAGCTCCTCGCCTCATCGGAAAATAATTTATCTAGGCGGATGATTTCTTGTTGTTGCTCGATACTAGGGATAACAATGGTGAGCGATTCCAGCACGTTCTTTCTTATATGCCGTGAAGTGGCTCCTTCAGCAGATTTATCAAAGTAGCGTTGAGCAGGCGCTTGATTTAATTGCCATGAAAGGAACTCAGGCAAGACAGTGTCGTCTGTGACTTTGATTTGAAAGAAATGGGGAGTGCTAACCGTATCTTCTTCAACACCTTCTATATAGATAGAGAAATTATTATTTCCCTTGCTTAGAAAAAGTAGGTTGCCATTCTCAATCCAGTTCGATGGAGGACGTCCAGGTAGCGCAGTTTTTATTATTTGCGCCCAAATGATGCCGTCACGCGGACAAATATCTTTCATCTGAATTACAGGCACGCCGTGTTCGTGCTGTTCTATCTTACTTCTGAAGCTGTAACCAGCCTGAACTGTAGCTATATCAAGCAATTTGGATTTCATAATATTCTTTCTGCATCGTTCGGAAATATGCTTTAAATATACAAGATAAGCAACTAGATCGCAAGCATAAAGCGTACAGGAAGGCAATTCCCGCTTGACAAGAAAATAAAACTAGAGTAGCTTTTGTCGCCTTTTTACAGTTACAGCGAACAGAAGGATGCAATTTGAAGATGAGTATACCACTTAAAGAAAAAATTGAAAGGGCTTTTAAAAAATCAAAAGTTCACCTAGGTGTTTTACAAGGCGTGAGGACATTTACGAAAGGAATTCCAGGAAAGAGGATTGAGTTTTTTCCGAGTGCAATTAATGACGCTCTTATACCGTGCGAAAGCACACTAGAGACTGATCATTGCTTAATGATGGAACTTGAAGAAGTTGAACGTTATTTGCCTCAACCCTTCACGTTTAAGGTGTCTGGACAGAGCTATACCCCTGATATTTTACTGATAGATAAGTATGGCCGTTATGAGTTGCGGGAGGTAAAACCTGAAGGAAAGCTTATGTGCAGCAAGTTAAGAAGATTTCTTGATGATGTTAAAGAGTACTGCGAGGAGCAAGGCGTGACTTTTCGAGTGATAACGGAAAAAGAGATCCGTACGGAACATCAATTTATGAGCTACAAACAAATATACCGAGCATCTCATATCTCATTCAATGAACTTCAAATTATGGAGGCAAAGCGGCTTCTAAATACTGGATCAGCATTGAGTTTTAGCAACTTACGTAAGCGAATTATTGAACATGGATTGCCTGCATTACTGCTTGAAAAGCTATTGCTTAAGGGGTATTTCAAGTTTGACAGAACAAAACCATTTAACGAAAACAGCCTGATTTGGGCGTAGGAGATTTACCTTGAATTTACATACACAAAATACATTACCAGCCGTTGGCCAACGCTTTTTCTTCTGTAAGTCGGAATATGAGGTTGCTCATTCTGATCACAACTATATTCGGTATGCATCAATTAAGGGCGGAAAACCGCACATCATCAACCCTAGTAAATTTGAAGCGATGGTTGATGATGAGCGGTTTGAAGAGTGCGAAAAACCTTCTGCTTCTGAGCAAGGAATTATTAATGCCTCACAGGTAGAAATTGATGTGATGAACCGACGGTTGAAATATGTTCATGAAGTTATGCAGTATGCTGAATATAAGAAGTCAGAGAAACATGTAAAGCCATACGTTGATCTTATTGGCGAGGAGCTAGGTGAAACTGAAGATACATTGCCAAAGCGACCGTCCGCATCAGCAGTAGTTAAATGGGTTATAAAGTTCATGAATGAAGGTCAGAGTAATGAGTCGTTAATACCGAACTATAAGGATAGAGGTAAGCGGCCCGATACAAGCTATGACGGAAAAGTTGAGGGTTTCATTGATAAAGCGATTAGGGAAGTCTACCTAACAGAAAATAGGCGCACGAAGGGAGAGGCTTATGAGCTGTTAGAAGGCATGATCCTTGAGAACTTTGCAGAAGATGACGAAGCAGAGACAGTCCCTGCCTACCCTTCTTTGAGAACGTTTGAACGTCGAATAGAAGCTCTAGATATTAGCCTGAAGAAGTCGAAACGGTTTGGTAAGCATTTTGCTAATAAGGCCCTTAAAGCTGCAGGGATTAAACTTACGTCAGATCATATCTTGCAAGTAGTTGAGGCGGATGGAAACTTATTAGATATTCTTATTGTTGATCCTTATACGGGTGAGATATTAGGTCGCCCAACACTGACCGCTATTATCGACCGCTATACACGAGTAATCATTGCCGTTGAAATTACATTAGAGCCTTTTAGTCAATCAACGCTAATGCGAACTATCAAAAAATCAATGAATAATGAGGATGGTTTAAAAGGCGGTAGTTACCAAAAACTTGTTGTCGATAATGGTTCTGACTATATTAGTAAATCAGCCAAAAGTTTGTGTAACCACCTCGGTATTACGCTTTCTTATTGTGCTCCTCGCGAGCCTAATGGAAAAGCAATGATCGAGCGATTCTTTGGTACGCTTAACACACAGCTTATCCATACCTTACCTGGTACTACGTATAGTAATCCTAAGCATAAGGGGGATTATCAGTCTGATAAAAAAGCAGCTGTTTCACTTGATGAATTAAAGGAATACGTGAATGAATGGCTAGACCTGTATCACCATAATATTCACAGTGGCACAGAGCGAGTGCCATATCAGCATTGGGATGAAAATGCCTCTGAGGATTCTATGACGCCTGTTAACCAGCACAGTCCCGCTATGTTAGACCAAATTGCTAGGACGGTTAAGACACGAACAATCACGAAGGGGCGCGTAAGGTTTGCGAACATTAAATGGTATTCAAATGCATTGGCAACTATCGAGCAAACTCTCCGAGATAAGGGTGTGAAACGTGAAGTAGAAGTGTACATCGATGAATTAGATTTATCTCATGTCTTTGTTAAAGACCCTCTAGGCGGCAGTGAGCCAATAAAAGCTAATTCGATAGATCCTGAGTACACAAATGGCCTGAGTATGTTCGAGCACAAAAAGATATCAGATGAGTTGAAAGAACAAGGTAAAAAAGACCTTGATGCAGTTAAGTCTGATGAATGGAAAATTGCTCGATGGAAGTTATATCAAAAAGTCGTCAAAAATGGCAAAGAGTTTGCCAAGCGACAAGTTGGAAGAATCACCAAAGGTAACAAGGCAGAGTATGTGGCTAAACAAGGCGTGTTACTTGTGGATGCAGATACAGGTGAAGTTCTTGACGGGCTAGAGCATGTTAATGCTATACCGACAGAAGAATCAGTAGATATGCCAGCAATTCAATCTTTAGGCTTGGATCTATCTAACAGTAATAAATATCAACACCAAACACTATAAATAAGAGGGTTAATAACTAATGAACGAGCAAATTGCTACAACGATAAATAAAATTAATAAAGTATTCATTCCTCATGACAAAGTTGTGAATGCTATTTCGAAGCTGGAGAAATCTTTGCTTTTATCTCAGGCTGCTCAAAATCAGAAGGATGACACTTTAACCTCTTTCGTGCCAGATAATATTCTTTTACTTGGTGAAGCAGGTACGGGAAAAACAACGGTATGCTCAGCTATTATCCAGAAATACCCCGCCAAAGTGATGGTAGATGAAGGATTTGAGACGACAATAGTGCCGAGCTTTTATACGCAAGTTCCAAGTCCGATAACGATTAAAGGTGTTGCATCATCTGTCCTAAAGTCTCTGGGCGCTCATGATCATGATAAGGGAAGCATACCGTCGATGACTAAAAAAATTGATACCTTACTCAGGACGTGTAAAACAGATTTAATGATGCTGGATGAATTTCATCACCTATTAAATGACAGAACTGATGCTGCCAAGGTTCGAAATTGGATTAAAGCACTTATTAATGAATCAAAGGTGCCAATAGTGCTTGTTGGTGAGCCAGGGTGTGAAGCTTTGATTGATTCAGATCTTCAGTTGAAAAGACGCTTTCCGGTTCGTATAAATTTAGATAAGCTGGACTTTTACTCAAATGGCGGAGCTGGTGAGTTTATTCATTTTTCTCAAAGTGTTTCGGTAGCTATCACCAAAGTGTGTAAATTAGTTAGTTTTCCAAAAATGAATACAGAGAAAGAGCTTTACCCTCTATATGTGGCTACTGGCGGTTATCCATCAAGCATGCTGACATTGCTCAAAGAAGCTGTGTACTTGGCATTAAAACGTGGTGAAAACAGCGTTTCAATGGAAGATATCAGTCAGGCTTATGATAGCGTAACTTTGGCACATTCACTTGTTAGTAAAGGTAATCCTTTTCAGATGAAGTTATCTGAACTCATTAAAAGCATCAAATAAAGGAAATGACGATGAGTAATATGCCTTTAATAGCGAAGCCAGTTCCATATTCTGACGAATCACCAGGCGGTGTTATTTTGCGAGCTTCTCAACGTAATGGTTGGGAATCACCTAATGAGATGATTAAGGCATATATTAGTAAGATGTCACCTAAAATTCAGTTAGCATCACTTTTTCTGAACAAAGGTAACTTTGAAGCCCTGTGTGTTGAGCTTGGGATTGATTTGAATGGCAGTGATATCCATTACCAGCGTGGTTCGGTATCTGAGCGGGCACCTGTTACGTTTATGGGGCACCAGGTGCCTTACAAGATGTTGAGAAGCTCTCCTGCTATTTGCCCACGGTGTATTGATGAAGATGGGTATATAAAAGCCATATGGGATCATAAGTTGATTACAGGCTGCAGTAAGCATCAAATCTATTTGGTACAACAATGCCCTGATTGCAATGAAGAGCTAGACTGGAACCGAGGAGCTTTAAATGCCTGTCAATGCGGTTATGAGTTAAATTCGGATGATACGCCATGCACAGGAACTGAGATGGTAGCCACTCGTTTACTGGAAGATGTTTTGGTCGATCCTAATAAGGCGGATAAGCTGGAATTAGTCGGTGAATTTGTGAATGCCTTAAGTGTGTTCTACCAGGAGGCAATACACGCTAATATTAGCCACCATTTATGCTCATCTGCAGCCTTAGGGGTTTATTCACCTGAAAGATTGGCTAAGCAGATAGTCAAACAGATTATTCATGGTGGCACTAGCATTCATCCGCGTATATTGCTGTCACCTCTATTAGCATCAAAGGCTGTGGAAGTAAGAAGTATTGCTTTAGACGCTCTTAAAACCTTGCAGAGAGGTAAATGTAGCATCTTAGGTTCACAGGCCGTCACTGAAGCTATATTAACGCTTCCCCTAGTTGCTGCTGCACTAGGGATACCAGAATCGTTAACAAGTTTATTAATTAAATCAGGAATCTTGGATGCGACCAAAAAGTTAGAGAGGTCACCATGGGAAATATCATTACGTTCGGTGCAGTCGTTATTGCTACAGGTTGAACGAGCCTGCTCACCCATGAGGAAGAGTGTCTTTGTTAAGGTGCATGAAGGCAGTAGTGATACGAAGACTTTTACAAGTATTATTAGCGATATCCTGAATGGAGCAATGATTGTTAATGGCTATAGTTTAATGTCAGGCTTGGCAGAACTTGAGGTTGATAGAGAACAGAAGCTGATGTATCAGGTAAGTGGCAACAGGGTTAAATATGATGTGGTAGGTCTTATTGAGGCTGCTGAGATATGTCATTCGAATAAGTTCAATATTCGTGATGCTATGAAGGCTGGTTTACTTACTCAATTTGACCCCTCTTTAACGCGTGGAACAGAGGTGTTTATTGACCGTAAAGCTGTAATTGAATTTAACGAGGCGTACGCGTTTTCCGGTACGATTGCAGAGCAAGTAGACGCTAGATTAAGCGACTTTTCTGAGAAGCTGATGAAGAGTGGCGCCGTACCAGTATCGGGCCCATGCATTGATGGCGCTATAACGTATGCATTCAAGCGAACTGATATTGAGCAGTTAGACCTTTATGAAGTAAAGGCACTAGAGGATTTTTATCGAGTTACGGGTAGAAAAATTGAGAAGAAAATTCTTGATAGAGAGGATAGTATTTCAGTGCCAGATGTAGCAGCTATTTTAGATATGACATATGCTCAGGTGATGCTTCTAGTGGATGCCGAAGAGCTAACACTCGTGGACCGTGGCCAGCACAGAAAAATCATTAACCACAATTCACTTACCAAGTTTCTAGAGGTAGGAGGTCAATCAAAAAAGCTCGCTGCGTAGCACTTAGGGTGTAGGTGTAGAGTAGGCACTTTAAAGTCTATTTTTATCTCGACAATAGAATTTAAATGCCAAGCTCCAGAAAGAGAATAAAGAGAATAAAGAGAACAGTGCTGCTTTATCATATTTAGCGAGAATGCTTTGTGAGAGCGTATCTTCTAGTCCTTTGAAGATACCGGTTAAGTGAAGGTTTTCAGTCATGTAGCTACCAGTTAGTGATATTCCGAGAAAAAATACAAGTCCCATTATTAATGCCCATTGAATACGTTTAGATATTGCAATTACATACACTACTGTCCAAAAATAATCTTTCATTCTGTGTTCTCCATTTGTTCGCGGTAACTTTTGTATTGAATTTTATTGTAGGTACATGTTGAAAATAGCCACGGTCTCATCACTCCCGAAGCAAACTGAACTGAGTTTAATGTCCATGTTTTAGGATAGCTTCCAAGTATGGCCATTATAGGATGAGAATTTTTAGACTCTGGTGTTAACGCTATTTTTGTGAGAGTTCTCTTATCAATCGAGCTTAATTCGGGTGTACCATTTGGGTGGGTATGCCAGTCACCAAGATAGGTAACGTTACCCTCAGAGTCATCATAAATATGGGCTATTCTTTCTAGCTGATATGTTTGATCTGGAGAAAAGCTAAAACGTTTATGTGTAGCATCTGGTCCAGCGTCAATTATGTCAGTAACAACTAAGTCATTATTATCAGCCTGATAACCCATAAAAATACCACCTGTTTCATAAGGTGACATTTTTTCAGCTTCTGCAATCATACTTTGAAGTATGGAATTACTTATCCAAAGTGTCTGTGAAATCTTCATTTCTACTTCCTGTATGTTTCTCTAGCTTGCATATCTCCCAGCGTGGGGCGATAGGTATGCCTGATTGTTCGTCCCACAAACTAAGAACACCCACATCCCAATCAAAGTCAGGATATCCCTCTTCCTGTCCTTGGCATAATGTAGCGACTGCCAATCGTGTTGCCATAACCGATACGTGGTCTAAATCAAAGCCTGTACCAGTGAACGTAGGATGAAAGCAGCCAACAGGTTGAATATCAGAACCTTCCTCTGCTGCAGGCTCAGGAATTGTATTGTTTGCATAAAGATATGAGAAATCTATCCAATGACCTTCAGTTATATTAGGTATAGCCCTTCCAACAATTCCGCCCCAGCCACCTTGCGTAGCAGTTGCCCATATATAAGGTGTGTTTTCACTATTGGATAGATGAGATAGATAATTGCTAACGTTTGTTTCAGCAGTACAATCAATCACCAGATCTGATTTTTGTATGGTATCCACTAGAAAGTCATGGGCATCAACACTTGCTGTATCCGATACGGGGATTTCAGCGTGAATGCCAACCTGGAAATTATGATAGGTGCATTTTATTCCTGGAAAGCTTTGAGTTAGGTAGGCTTTAATTACTTCTACCTTAAATCTACCTACAGCATGAAATCCCAGTAACCACCTTGGTATATTGCCTACTTGAACAATATCGTAATCAATAATTGTAAGAGACTGAACCCCTGTCCGGGCTAACTGCCATATGACGTTTGATCCTAGAGCACCAGCACCAATAACTAAAACATTCTTGTCTGCAATAGCTCTTAATCTAGGGACTCGTTGTTGTATGTTATCTAAGGTGTACCGGTCACTGCGAATAATTTTAGTGACAAATTGTTTTTTTAGCTGTTTGGCGCCAGTTTTTTTTAGCTTCCTGCGAATAATAAAGATCCAGTTAAACACTATTTTATGATAATCAGATTCTTCTGGGAAGACTAAGCCAACGATATCAAGCCCTTTTTTTTGGAAAATGGGATGCTCAATTTGTGGGCAAATAGCTATAGCTTCTTTGAGAACCTCATCATCACTAATTGAAGCAGGAGGCGCATCTAGTTTTACCCATTGGCATTTTACTTTTGCATTATAAAATGGCTCCAATGGACTAGATGATGTTTGTACGGGCCCTTTTCCTGCGGAAAAAGAATCCACAAATCCCGAGACGGGTGTTTGTGAATTACACCCTTCTGTTAATTTAATGAGCATCTCGCCAGAGCTAACATTGTCAGGTATATCCCAAGCATCAGTGAATATTACCGAGATTTCTTCATATTTAATTTGCCCCGTCACTTGATAACCCACATTTCCTTCAATATCTGAAGCATGTTCAGGTGACTCATGTGCTTTTAATATTTTAGGTATCTGTACTTTTAGGGTATTAGCAAGGTTGTCATGGTGAGCATCCCAAACAGACTGCTCATTTTCAAACAAGCAAAGCCCACCGTGATATGGATCAATATGTCGACCTGGTGGAAGAGTAGGAGCTAAAACCTTTGGAGAAAAAAATGGATAGCTGGCAGGATATGAGCAGATAAGCTCATGATGTTCTGAACCTATAGGATAGCTTACCGTGATGACTAGGCGGCCCTTGGATCGAGCCACCTCATCAATACTGTAAGAAAAGCCTTCTTTCTTTAATGCATCCTCTTCTTCTTGAAGATAATGTGGATAGTCATTAAACCAAGTCATCTTAAGTGTCTATCCTACAGGGCGCTTAGGTGGCTGAGGAGGAGAATCAGGTCTCCCATGACCGTGTCCTGGGTTTTCAGGTGGCTGACCTTGTCCGGGGTTCTCTGGTGGACGACCGTTACTATTTGAGTTGTTCATTATATGATAACCTCATAAAAATTAAGTATGATTATCAAGCATCTAGCACAACGCATGTAACAGCAGTACTAGAAGCCCTGTAATCTTGGTTATAGTTTAGGTGACAAATCTGAATCCGTCAACTATAATTGAAGACGATCTATAACAAGAGTTACATTAATGAGTGATAAGAAAGCAAATTCTGAATTAATAGCCGCAAAAATAAAGGCGCTGCGAGGCTCTGTAGGTTGGTCTCAATCTGAGCTGGCTCGACAAGCTGGAGTTACGAGTGCGGCCATAAGTCAGTTAGAAAAAGGAGGTAGAATCCCATCACTTGTTGTTAGTAGGAAGCTTGCTAGTGCATTAAATGTTTCTGTCAGCGAGCTTACAGGTGAAGAGATTCCTTCATCTATCGATCTAAATAGCGAAGCTCAGGTCTTTTTCCGTGAGTTTGGAGATATATCAAATTTAAATGAGCAAGACCAAGAGATGATTAAAGGAATTGTCGAGAGGATGAAGGGCAAATAACAATGACATCATCGGAAACGGAAGCCGAACAATTAGTCGAAGACCTAGGGTTATCTTTACCCATTATTCCTGAAGAAGTATGTAGTCATATTTCAGGCGGTGGTTTATTAGTTGAATATACAGAAGAACAGTTCCAGTCCTCTGGTGTGTGCGGTATGGCGGTGGGGCATGGCAATAATGTTACTGTAGTAGTTAATTCAGAGATTACTAATCAGGGCCGAAGAAATTTTACCGCTGCACATGAAATTGGACATGTTATTTTACATATTCAAAAAAATATTGAATCTAATTTCAGATGTTCTGATAAGGATGTTTACGGTAAAAATGATGCTTCATCATTATATGAAAAAGAAGCGAATGAGTTTGCTTCATGCTTGTTAATGCCCAAAGTATTGATAGGAAGAAGAATTACTAGAACAGATCTATCTTGGGATTTGGTTCAGAAGCTATCAATAGACTGTGCTACTTCATTAGAGGCAACTGCGAGGCGTGTTGTGAAGTTATCACGAGACCAATGTGCTTTAATAATACATAAAAAAGGTGAGATGTGGACCCCAATCCGATCGCCTTCATTTTTTGGCTATTTAGATTCGACTCCCTTTCCTAGCCACCTAGAAGACTCTCCAGATGTGGCGGGTTCAAATTACCCAAGTGCTCTTGAAGAGTGCGATGCTGGTGACTGGTTTGCAAATCCAAAGAACACTCCATCAACAATATTGTATCAGTCTATTTACAATAAAGAGCACGATAGGCGGATGACATTATTGCTTATCCCTGAAGAAGATACTGATGACAGTGATGAATGGGCTGCACCTACTTTTTGATAAAGGAGGCGATTTACTGCTATTCATCAAAAAGTAATGACTGCTGAGGTACAGGAAATCCCTCTTTCTTGCAGTGCTCACGAATTAGTAGTTCGACCATGTTAGCGATACTTCGATGCTGTCGATCGGCGGCATCTCGTATAGCTTCTTTGACAAGAGGATTAACTCGGAGGTTAAGTGTTGCTGTTTTTATTTTAGCCATTCCTGAAATGTATATTAAAACGCGTTACATTTCAAGGAGTGAATGATGACTGTTGAAATAGATAGTGAAGTAACTGAAAATATGCTTAGTTGATCTAGGGAGTGTCTTTACCTTAGAGATGGCGGTAAATCATAATAGGACCAATCCTTTTCTTCTTGCTGCTCTTGATTCATCTAGTGCTGCCTTCAATTATTAATGTGAATTTATAACTAATTTAACCATACCATCTATTCAGAATGGGGGTTACATACTCTTTACCTAATAGATGACCTGTATCAGGAACGATATAACACTTGGCTTTAACTGCTTCAGAAAAGTCGATAACTCTTTTAAATGGGCTTTGCCAATCATGCTCACCGACATGAAGTTCGATTCTATTCGGAATAGGAAATTCCTTCTTTTCTGCTAAGGACATTAGCTTGTCAGATCTTGGCGGGCTGAAGTAACGCATCTCTGTTTTATTGATAACGCCTCCAAGGACTGGGGATAATAGAAGGATTTCTCCTGGGTAAGGTTTTAGAGCAGATAGGGAATGTAGTAATAGATAGGCTCCGTATGAAACAGCAATTACTTTAGAGTCGGTATGCCAAAAGTTATCGAGGAGATCTTGAGTAATTAGATCAATCTGATTTTGAATTGATAACAGATCAAAAGTGCCTGACATTTCCCTTCCGCTGAGTTGATATCCCATATCTAAAAGAGCTCGCCCAACTCCTTTGTCCAGTTCACCACCTCGACCTGTTAAGTAATATATAGTTTCTGTATTCATAATGGAGTTACTTCTTGAGTTACTCAGAAGTATACTAAATTAATTAAGGGAGTGGTCGCGTAGGAATTAAAACCTGCATGCTAACAGTATGACGCATATGTAAATCTAAACGCGTTACATTACGTTGAGTGGTGTCGGCTGGAGAAATCAGTGTGTTTAGTCGTTATCAGGGTTTTAATCTATTATCACTAATGAAGTGATACGTGTTTTAGATTACCTGAAATGTAAGTAACTTTGGCGTAAATGACATGAAATGTAACTAACCTTGGCGTTTTTGCGGATTTGAAGAGTTATTTGCATTGGCTAAGTAATTGATTATATTAGGTTCGTAATTCAGCTAACTTTGGCGCGTCACGATAATCGTGACGCGACAGAGTTATTTGAACTGGCGCCACAGAAAGCTGAACTCTACGGTTGAGTAACTTACATTTCGTATCAAAATTTCAAAATAGGAAACGGTGCTGGTAGCTGTATATGCTCGAGGTTAGGTTGATTTTATCCTAGATAGCTATAGATGATGAAAAATTCTGTTTTTAGAATGAATAATATTGGGTTTTATTTTGTTTAATTGCCACATTAATTCTGCTAGAATTCTATAGCTTATAAATCATTGTTGGTGGCGCTTAATATGCCATTTCACTTTTGAAAATCAACCTGTTAGGTATCGTGGCATTAATAATATACTAAACTTACTTGTATTGTTTATCTTCACAATGTCGGCACCAGTGACCGTGCTCGCAGATGAGCTCGAAAATCAAGATTTAGAACCTGTTACCTTGCAACTTAAATGGAAGCCACAATTCCAGTTTGCAGGTTACTATGCTGCGCTTGAGCAAGGCTTTTATGAGCAAGAAGGACTAGATGTCACCATTCTCCCACTGACAAAAAAGCGCAATGTGGTTGAGGATGTTAATACTGGCAAACTTAACTATGCGATCGGCGGTTCTGGTATTTTGGCTTATTATGCAAATGGTAGTCAGATTAGGGGCTTAGCAGCGATATTTCAGCATGATGCATTAGTCTTTCTATCGAAGAAATCATCAGGGATCATCAGCCCTTATGAAATGCTTGGTAAGCGTTTAATGTTTGATCATCTCTCAGGAGATGATGCCCCACTAAGTGCTATGTTAGGTGATGCAAACATCAAACGTGAGTCGTTTACAGTGGTCGAGACTGACTATACGAATCAGCAATTAATTGATGGTCGAGTTGATGTTATGTCGGCATATATTACTGATCAACCCTTTGAGTTAAAAGCGCAGGGTGTTGAAGTCAATATCATCAATCCGCAGAATTATGGCTTTGATTTCTATGGTGATATTTTATACACCAGCCAATTTGAAATTGAGAATTATCCTGGGCGAGCGCAACGTTTTCGCAAGGCATCATTAAAAGGCTGGCAGTATGCTTTAGACCACTCAGAAGAGCTGATTCAGCTACTTAAAAATAAGTATAGCAGCGGCTCATCTATTGAGGCATTACGTTATGAAGCACAACAAACCCGTAAACTCATTCTTCCCGGTATTATTCCGCTGGGGAATATTGAAGAGCGCCGTCTTCGTCGGGTTGCAGATACGTATGCTGAATTGGGTTTGGCGAAACCACTCAATGAAAAAGTGTTAAAACGGTTCATTTTTAATGATTCCGCACCTTTAAAATTATCAGACAATGAGCAAGCATGGCTAACGAAGCATCCTATCATTCGTGTAGGTGTTGATCGGGATTTCGCACCCTATGAGTGGGTTGATGAGCAGGGTGACTATATTGGCTTAGCCGCGGCCTATATGCAATTGCTAGAAAATAAATTGGGTGTTCGCTTTGAGATTATCTATGACAAGCCTTGGCATGAAATACAAACTATGGCCGAACATGGAGAGATTGATCTTCTTTCTTGCGTTAACAGCACGCCACAGCGAGAAAAGTTTTTAAATTTCACCGATGACTATGTAAGTAATCCGCTCATTATCATCAATGCAAATCGCAATGGATATATTGGTTCATTAGAAAAGCTTGTAGGTAAGACCGTGGCAGTTGAACAGGGGTATTTTACTCATGAGAAATTAGTTGATCATTATCCTGATATTAATTTACTTGTTGTTGGCTCCACCAAAGAGGCACTCACTAAAGTCTCAACAGGCGAGGCTGATGCTTATATTGGTGATGCCGCTTTTGCTGATTATGCGATCAAAAAACAAGGCTTACTTAATTTACAGTTTGCAGGTGAAATGCCAGATATCAGTGCTTATCGTGTTGGCGTAATTAAGTCTCATCCCGAGCTTTATTCCATTATAAATAAGGCGTTAACTAGTATTAGTAGCCAAGAACGAGCTGATATCGAAAAAACATGGATGGGCTTACATGTCGAAACAGGTATTGCTGTTGAAACGGTTGTTAAGCTTAGCCTTATCATTATTACCATTGCCCTATTCTTTTTAGTTCGCCATTATCACTTAGGCCGTGAGAAGAAAGTATTAGAAAGAGTAAGAGAAGAGTTACAGTTGTATGGTCGTGTTTTTTCTGAGGCGCATGAAGGTATAATCATTACTGGTCCCGATGGTCTTATTGTTGATATTAATCCTAAATTTACCAACATTACAGGCTATAGTCGAGAAGAGGTTATAGGTAAAAGCCCAAGCATATTAGGTTCGGGTAAGCAGTCTCCCGAGTTCTATCAAAAAATGTGGGCCAGTCTCAATAACGAAGATTATTGGGCAGGAGAAGTTTGGAATAGACATAAAAATGGTGAGCTGTATGCTGAGCTATTAACAATCTCTGTATTAAAGGATAAGCACGACGCTGTTAAATATTATGTTGGATTATTTTCTGACATTACTCAAAATAAACGCCAACAAGAAAGACTACAATTAATGGCGCATTATGATGTGCTGACTAAATTGCCTAATCGGAGTTTATTTGTTGATCGCTTCTCTCAAGCGCTCGCCCACAGTAAGAGACAAGAATCATTGTTGGCAGTGTGCTTTCTTGATCTGGATGATTTTAAACCTGTGAATGATACCTATGGCCATGAGGTGGGAGATCTACTTCTTATCGAAGTTGCACAGAGGATTCAGGCAAATATTCGAGAAGAAGATACTGTCTCGCGTCAAGGTGGAGATGAATTTGCAATATTATTGGGTGATATAGAATCATTCTCTCAGTGTGAGAAGATGCTAGGGCGCATCCATCATTCCCTTGCCCAACCTTATATTCTTGGTGAGTATACGATTACTATTGGTGCATCAAGTGGTGTGACTCTCTATCCTTTAGATGATGGTGATATTGATACATTAGTACGTCACGCTGATCAGGCGATGTATCAATCAAAGTTAGCTGGGAAGAATCGTTTCCATTTTTTCAGTGCCGAACAAGATATTCAAACCATCAATTCACATCTTCGGTTACATGAAGTACAAAGTGCTTTTGACAATGATGAGTTTTGCCTCTACTACCAGCCAAAAGTAAATATGAAAACGGGTGATGTTTTCGGTGCTGAAGCTTTAATTCGTTGGATCCATCCTGAAAGAGGACTTGTTCCGCCACTTGAGTTCTTGCCTGCAATTGAAAATACTGAATTAGAGGGTAAGGTGGGGCATTGGGTGGTATGTGAGGCGATCAAGCAACTTGATAAGTGGCGAAAAAAGGGGGTTACTCTTGAAGTGAGTATTAATATTTCTTCACACCACCTGCAATCACCTTCTTTTTTTGCAGAATTAGATAATGCTTTAGCTAAGTATCCGCGTATAGATTCTAATTATTTGCAATTAGAAATATTAGAAAGTAGTGCATTAGGTGACCTAAATGCAGTTAGTTCGATTATTAGAACGTGTAGGGATGCCTTAGGCGTTAATATTGCTTTAGATGATTTTGGTACAGGGTATTCATCATTAACGCATTTACGCAATTTGCCTGTTAATACCATCAAAATTGATCAAAGTTTTGTTCGAGACATGCTGGATGATCCAAGTGATTATGCCATTATTGATGGTGTCATTGGTTTAGCAGGATCATTTAATAGAAATGTTATTGCTGAAGGTGTAGAAACGAGCGAACATGGCTTAATGTTGCTACTTATGGGCTGTCATAACGCTCAGGGTTATGGCATTGCCAGACCAATGCCTGCGGATAATATTGCGAATTGGTTGGAAGAATATCAACCCAATAATGCGTGGATTGAGTGTGGTAATGCTAAGCGAACAGCTAAAGAGCGAAAAATAAAATTACTCCGTGTCATGCTTGAATATTGGTTTAATAATGTGAAAGCTTCATGTCAATCTAACGACAGTGGAAGCTTAACCGTAGAGGATTATAAAAAATCTCATCATAGCTCATGGATCGAAAGAGCGAGACAAGAACTTCTATTTGATGATGATTGGTTGAATACACTGGCTCAAAACAATGAGAATATGCATCAGCTAGCGAATGATTTAGGCTTAAAGTATCGAGCAGGTGATATGCTGACTGTGCAAGCGGGCCTAACAGAGCTTGAGCGTGCTTATGAAAAAATAACGTCTATATTAGTTAATTACAAAAGTGTTTAACTACATTTTTTCAATATTACTCGGGAGGTAGTCTCAAATTATCTTCCTCGGTATCAACCACTTCATGGCCAAGATCAAGAATAGCATCATCATCTTCATTCACATGAATTAGCTGACCGTTGACCTGCGAACCCATCACCATTTCAAGTAAGTTGTAATACACATTGCCTTTAATCTTCGCTTTTGGAGCCAGCTCGACATGTTGAGAAGCGTATACATCGCCAACAATAGTGCCATTGATGATTACATTTGGTACTTTGACATCACCTTCTAAACTGCCTTGCTCACTTAAAGTCAGAACTGATTCAGCATCACCGGTAGCATGAATATTTCCAGCAACACTACCGTCAATTCGTAATCCACCACTAAAGCTAATATCACCTTTGATATGTGTATGTTGTCCGATAAGCGTATCAAGACGAGTTGATTTGTTTTTACGTTTGTCTTTTTTGAACATGCGAACCCTCAGTGCTTAATTATTAGGCGTTAATTTCCAATCAAAAGTCTGTGACAGTGTTATTTTTTTATTTTGAATGAGATCTACTGTTAATGTTATTGGCTTAGTGATTTCCGCAAGGTCAATTTTACCTTCAATTACTTGTACATGACGGAGGTTTAATTGCTGCGACTCTAAAGCGTGTTGCTCCATTGTGCCATTATTATCATTATTAAGCATTAAGCTAATAGTACCCGTAATCGGCTTATTTATTTTTCTACCTTGTGAGATAACGAGTCGATATCGAATAAGGTTAGCTTGATGAGCATCAGCACGAAGGTGAAGTTCTCGAATCTGTAATTTACTTGAAGATGTTCCTTGAGTTATCGATTGATAAAAACTCAATTCTTTATTTAAAGTAAGTACTTGCTCTTGCAATTGGGTAAGCTCTTTTCTGAGCTGCCCTGTTGTTGCTTGCTCAAGAGATAGTTGAGAATAATGTTGCTCAGACGTAACCGTAAATTGTTGATTATGTTTTTGCAGCTGTGAAATTTCAGCTGTTAATTGTTCAATCTCTTCTTGCTGC
>Ga0209495_1000448_pt1 | contig 32454 bp, 25 predicted proteins | sample EN1Hudsemesocosm_FD_184629 | JGI IMG/M metagenome (GOLD analysis project Ga0209495, IMG submission 184629) | Methane-oxidizing microbial communities from mesocosms in the Hudson Canyon - EN1E Hudson Canyon (SPAdes) (version 2) | ecosystem: Environmental > Aquatic > Marine > Cold seeps | place... | reverse complement strand
TGAAGAAACCAATAAAATCTGACCATAATACCTTGCAAATACGGACTAAAAATCCACAATTACAAGGGTTATATAACATAATTCAGAACCGCTAAATCACATATAATCATTAATCATCTCCACCAAGCAACCATGAAAATGTGACCAGCATAAAAATAGCGGTAAAAAAGCCAAATTCACTGATTAGCGCCCAGAAGGTTTTCACCATAAAATGAACAAACCATAGAACTAAAAATAACAACAAAGCTGAAAAGAAGCTTTTTGTAATAACCCACAAAACAAGAAACAAAATTATTTTGATCATTTAATCCCTACCTATCTCTATAAAATTTAGCAGATAACACCAAATTATTTTAGTAAAAATAATATCACACCCAATTAAAAACCTTCTAACATGACTCAAATGATTTATTTAGACTACGCAGCAACAACGCCAGTTGACCCTACCGTTGCTGAACACATGATGCAACACCTTACCCTAGAAGGTATTTTTGCCAACTCCGGCTCAATACAGCATCACCTTGGTGAACAAGCGGATACCGCCATTGAGCACGCACGTAGTAGCATAGCCCAACAATTACATTGCAAAGCCAAGGAAATAATCTTTACTTCCGGTGCAACGGAATCCAACAACCTAGCGATTAAAGGCATCGCCTATAGCCGCAAAGGCAAGCATATCATTACCTGCCTCTCCGAGCATAAAGCCGTACTAGACACTTGCAAGCAACTAGAAAAAGAAGGTTACATCCTCACTTACTTAAAACCCAACATTAAAGGACTTATTGACCTTGATGAGCTAAAAAATGCCATCACTGAAGAAACTATATTGGTCTCTATTATGCAGGTGAATAATGAAACCGGCATTATTCAAGACATCCCAGCAATTGCAGAAATTACCCAAAAAAGTAAGGTCCTCTTACATGTTGATGCTGCGCAAAGTGCGGGAAAACTGCCCATAAACCTAAACAACCTACCGATAGATTTACTCTCCCTATCCGCTCATAAATTTTATGGCCCCAAAGGTGTCGGCTGTTTATTTATTCGCAATCGCGCAAAAATACACTTACAGCCGCTAACACAAGGGGGCGGACAAGAGTTTGGCTTACGTCCAGGAACTTTAGCTACCCACCAAATAACCGGTATGGCTAAAGCATTCGAATTAGCTCATCAACAGATGGCTAAAGAACAGCAACAAGCCAAAACATTACAACAACAATTTCTGACCCAGTTACACAGCTTAGGTGGCGTAACCATTAATGGTGATATAAAACACGGCCTACCCAATATTCTCAACCTAAGTTTTGATAAAGTTAGCTCAGATACCCTCCTCATTGCATTAAGAGATCAAGTAGCCGCTTCATCAAGTTCAGCCTGTAACTCAGGCGCTATTGAAGCCTCCTATGTTTTAAGGGCAATGGGTATTGAAGGCGACCGCCTATACTCAGCTGTAAGATTTAGCTTTGGCCGCTACACAACGGAGCAAGATATAAACCAAGCAGCAGTGATGGTGAGTAAAGGAGTTCGGCAGCTTAGGTTATTAGCAGAAGGTTAAAAAAATGCTAGCATCTTTTTTGAGGCTGTAAATACTTCATACTAAGAACCATATTTTGTGCCTTTTTGGTTTCTATAGTTATTAGTTTTTTCTTTTGTACGCTCAGGTATATATTTCTCTTTATATGCACGCTCTATTATTTCCTTAAAAAGATTAACCTCCCCATCTTTTGGCTGCCAATTTTCGAGTGCTCGTATATTACCAAAAAACATTAAATTTTCTTTAGCTCTTGAACAAGCAACATTGAGTCTTTTTTTATCAAGTAAAAACTGTAATGACCCGTGCGTTCTCACAGTAGAGTAGCAAACAAGTTCTGCTTCACTCCCTTGAAAGCTATCTACTGTGTCTACTTTGATTGTGAGACTTCCTAGTTTTATTTGCTGCGACCCACCGTTAGATTTTAGTAGTTTTCTTATTAATCGCTTTTGAGCACCATAAGGAGTGATAACTGCAACATCTATATTTCGTGTAAATGATTTAGAGAGTTTGTTCAAATAAGAACAAATAGCCGTAGCCTCTAATTCATTTTCGAGACTTGTTGATCCATGTTGTTTATTCTGCCTCCCCCAAACATCTACCCAAACAAGACATCCCTGAGATACAAAGTCCGTAGTATCAAGAGGCTCTTTATTACCATTATGGAGTTTTCTTTCTCCATCTTTGGTATAAAAGAGCTCTGCGACAAGATCACCGATAGGTTCTGACATTCGAAATTGTTCAGCCAAAGATGCAGTACAATTTTTTGGTAATTGTTCAAATAATGTCTCAAAAAAACTTGTTTCCAAAAAAGTTTCCTCAAGAAACTTCATTTCATCTTTTGCTGCATCTTCACGTAAAACTGGAGCGATACTAGGGGGAAGTTGATGATGGTCACCAATAAGTATTGTCTTACGAGATCTTAGTAAAGGTATTAATAATTCTGGTACTGTAGCTCTACCAGCCTCATCCACTATTGCAACATCAAAAGTAACGTGTTCAATACCGGCATGTCTGGCTGCTAAACCTACACAAGTCGCACCTATTAAATTTTTATCTGCCAACATAGTTGTAAAAAATTCATCTGACACCTTACTATTTTTGGTTGTATCTTGCAGTTGAGTTAGCAAAGATATCCACTCATAAGTAGCTTCAAGCTTACCTTTATTAGCATTGACTTCGGTATCCTCCAGAGGCTCGTTAACATCGAACGTAGTAGCCCTACTTGTTGCATCACCCCTACACTTTTCAATAAAAGATTTAAAAACCAAATCAAAATGATCTTCTGCCATATCATCATCAATTTTAGCGGGATTGCCTACTCGCACTATATTTACGTTTGAATTTACAAAATCTGGATAATCATTTTTAAATTTTGTAATTGCATTATCTACTGCGGTATTTTGTTGTGATACAACTAAGATTTTTTGATTAGGGTTTTTTAATAACAATTGATATAACATTTCAACTATTGTGGTCGTCTTACCTGTTCCAGGAGGACCTTGAATCATAGCTATATGCTTAGCTGAAAGCGCTACTTTAATTGCACCTTTTTGACTATCAGTAAGGCCCCTGCTCCATGTAATGGTATCCTCAAGCCAATGAGACTGTTGTTCAACTTTATAAGAGGATGGAGATAAGAAAATTTCTTTTAACCGAGGTTCTACAAGCCTATCTTCAAAAAGTGCATCTAAAGCCATCTGCTGTCTTTGGAGAGGAGCATTAGGGATTTGAACAACTAATTGAAACTTTTGAGGTAAAGAAAAATCTAATTTATTAAAATGATTCAGCGGTGCTTCTATTTCAATATTGCCATTATCAAGTTTATAATTAATTTTGTATAGTCTTGAATAATCAACGGCAGGTAAGTATTTACCATGCACGGCATCCCAGATTAATAATTTACAACTTCGGTTAAATTGTAAGAAATCAGATGTCTCGATATCTTTCATGAAATGATATATAGATTTATCATTTACGAGTGAATTGTTAATAGCATTGCTATTAACAATCATTGAATAGAACGTAGTGTTTAAACGATATGGAACTAGCTCAAACTCAACGCATCGAATACTCTCTTGTTTTTTTTGATATTCAACAACTCGCTCCCAGCGTTTAAAAAACTCTATTTGCTTAACCCTTTCTTTTGCTGTTGTTGAGTTAACCGAAGCTTGACTAGCAAATGCAAATAATTGCTCAATTCCATAAGTCCATCCGAATAATTCGCTAGCGGAAAGATCTGGTGTCAGTAATATAAAGTCAAAAGGTAAATCAATACCTACTTGAGGGAGCTGATGCACAAAGGCTTTACATATTACCAAGCCATCATTATTTGATGAAAGTTCACATTGAGCTTCCACGTCTCCTTTACCTAAAATAATTAAACTTTTATTCGAATCAAAATCAAGTAAGGACCACTGAGTAAATTCACTATAAAAAGAGCTCTCTGATGGTATTTTATTTAATACTTCTATATTAGCTTCTATAAATAACTCAAAGTCATCGCCCCCCATAATAGAAGGCAATTTTTCAGTTATCGATGGGAATGGCTTCTTGTTATTTTTTTGTAAAACACCAAGAGGGTCTATTTGTAAAATAGCATCATAACTTTCAAAAAATACATCTACTTTTTGCCCTGGTACGCAACGCAGCCCTGGCTGAAGAAGTGATTGTTGCGGTAAGCACGCCCTTACTAAGCCATCATTAAAAGTACATAAGTAATCTTTAGCTCCCACTCGAAAGCGATCCACTGTCATACTTAACGGTTCAGCCATTCGAATATAATCATGAAATATAATGCCACGAGCGACACACCCGAAAAAATTATTATGATGATTTTTAACTACAAGTATTGGAAATTCACTTCCATAGTTTAAAGCCAAAGATTTTTGCTGCTCTGGCTCTCCATTAAAGCCCGTAAATTTCAAAATATGACGGCTATTATCCAAAGGCTTACCCATGTCCTCTAGCTCAACTACTAATAATTTCCCTGGATATAACCATTCCAAAGGTAATAGTGCGTCAGAAATTGGTCTCTCTAATAGCCAATCATAACTACTGTCACCCCACAGTTGGTTTATTTTTGTTTTTTCAAACTCTAAATATTTTGCATACTCTGAAATTCTAATTTGAGCATCTTCAATTAGTGAAAATTCTTTACGAAGTGCTGACTTTCTATAAGGGCTTGTAGTTTCAGAATTTATTTCAATAACAATTGCATCATATAGTTCCTTATATGCTTTCGTTATAGGAGAAACTTTCTCAAAGTGTTTATCAATTTCTTTAAGCAATAATCCTTTATAATCTTTAGCTTGTGACCTTCTTTGTTTTCTATAGTTCTCTTCATTGCTAGAGCGCTCTGAATTATATCTTGAATATATATCATCCCTATCTCTATAGGCTCTATTTTGCCTACCTATTTCTGCATCCGTTTTTTGATTATAATGCCATGCTATTACACTAGCACCTACAATCACAGTTCCTGCTACTAATAATGGGATCATAATTATGCCATTGACTTAACTGCAGTCACTAGTTCTGAAAGTTGTTCTGATGTAATTTTCTCATTATCAACCAGATCTAGTATTTTCAGTATTTGATCATGTGAATTTGCTTCTTTACTGCTATCCAAATAATAACTTAATTCGTTATCTCTACCTCTTTGTGCTATTTCTTTTTGCTTAGTCTCCTCTTGAATCGATACTTTTTTTACTTCATTTTCGCTTTTTTTAATCTCTGCCTGTGCTTGAGCTAACACTTGCCCTGTTTTTAAATATTCTTTCGCTAATCCTAAGCCATTATTAGTTAACTCAATTACACTATTACCTAATTGTGTAATTTGATTACTATCAAGCTTACCAATCATTCCCGCAACATCGATTTTGGATGAAAAAACATTATCACTTTTTTGAGTGGATAATGTTTTATTTCTTGGTATATATTGGCCTTTTACTGAATGAGGCTTTCTCATTATCGCTTCCTTATCTTATTCAAGATTATTAGTAATAAACATTAGAGATGCTTTCAATAGGTAATCTAATGCTTTTTGAGCTTTCTGAAGTTGCTCAAAGTTAATTCCATTCTCGCGCTCTGCTTTGAGGTTTTTTTGCATTTTATTAGCAATTTCAATATGTTTTCTTACTTGAATAAGCATATTTGATCTTTGCTCAGCATTCAATTTAACAAGTCGGCACAACTCTTCTACACTCTCATTTCCAGCTTTTAAGATTGTTTCTTGTTTAAGCTTAATAATTTTCAATTGAGCATCTAATTCAGCTTTAATTATTCTATTTTCAGCTAGTATTTGCTTCGTCTTCTCACATTCACGGGCATACTTTAAATAACTGTTTACAGCTTCAATAACTGATAACGTAGCATCTATATAGAGGGCGGCCGGATTGATTTTTTTTGCCGCACCTTTGAAACCGTGCTGTACAATCATCATTCCATACTTTTGAGTTCTATTATCATTAAATAAATGCTCAGTAAGAGATGGGTGCTTTTCAACAGTTCTCATGCTTTTATTCTTATGATGCTAGGATCAACAATGAAGCTAATCACTTCTGAATATAAATATTCATGAAGCTGCCACCCTTTATCAAAATGATTTTCTCGTGAATAAAACTGCATCTCTTCATCGATAAAAGTTAATGAATGAGCCAAAAGGTTTAGTGCATTTTCTTTTTCATCGGAATACTCTCTGCTACAAAGGAGGTTATCTTTATCAGATTTGACTTCAAATTTGATAGCATCATAAATAACTTCATCATTATCTGAATACACAAATGTTATCGGTTTGAGCTCTTTAAATTTGCTAAAACCAACACCTAAAGGAGATGAAAAATTAACAGTCAACCGCAAAAGTTCAGTATATAAGCATAACGTTTTGACATTATTTATTTCTTTTGAGTCATTTGATTTTTTTAATGCTACCTCTACTGGAATCCCCATATCTTGATCGTCAGCCTTAGATCTAAAAGTAACATCCCACTCTTGTTCCCATACCTTATTTGAATCATCAATAATTTGGTTAAACTCAGGTATAAGAGAGGATAATATTTCATAATGATTACTTTGAAATCGCTGGCCTTGTCTAAAGCAATCTTCTTTATAGTTAAACAACACATCTTTTGGCAGAGGCACAGTAATATCATTTTCTGACATATCAACTAAAAAACCATTCTCTTTTAAGGCGATAAACCAATCACTATCCCAACTAGCGTAATTTTGATCTATATAGAGAAGGAGCTGTTTATTATGTATATTTTCTAAAATATAAGCTGTTCTTTTTCCACCGTTAGATAAATTATTTTCAGATTCATCTATTAAATCCAACGCCTTCAGCCGATCAACAACAGGTTTAATTTGCATTTCAGATAGCCCTGTTACCTCTTCAACATCATAAATCGTTAAGTCATGTTTTGACATAACACTCAAAATAAAATGAGATAATTCCCCAAGCTCCGCAAGTACTCTATGCTTAATTGTCATTTCATACAGTTTAAGAGGTAGCACCACATTAACCACTGCAGAAGCATACGAATTATGGCCTGTTTTTTCATCAACAGGTTTAAACTTTTCAACTTGATTAAGCTCGCTAATTTTCATATATACCATTACCCATTTATACTCTCTACCATTTACTATAATTCAGAATCGCTAATAAATACTCTGTTAAGCCCTAACTCAGCAAAATCCTTATAAGCGATTGATTATAAGATATAACTATTCTGTAACTCCCCTAACTTTAATTATCCTAATGCTGGCATTAATGCTTAATTAAGGGATAATCCTTATGGCAAAAAACATACAACTGTTTCTGAGCTCTTGATGCCCCCGTAAATAACATATCAGGACGCTTCGAGAAGTTATTCATACCTAAATCACAAACTAAAACAACAGACGCTTCTAGCCCTTTAAATTTCATAATGCTTTCAATCATTAGGCTGGTAAACTTCTTTTCATTTATTAACCCGTAAAGCATGGAATTTTCTTTGCGGTATGGCGTTAATATCACTATATCTGATAATAAATATCCCTGCGACAGTAATTCATTCAAGCAGTCTCTGACTTGCGCCAACTGTCCTTCATAGTTTGTCCACAAATTGATTTCTGGCTTAACTCCCACAGGTGATCCTTTTTTAGGCATAGCGGCATTACTATTAATATCACAAAGCCATTCACAAATATTACTCGTGTTTCTACAATTTTCATTCAGTGGATAAGGCGCAGACGTTATAGGGTAGTCTAATTTACGTTTAAACAAATTTTGTTTTGAATCATAAAAAATGTAAAACCACCCCTCATTTTTAACAAGAGAGCTAACAGGGAGCCACCAATCATCATAGAAATCTTGCCCCTCATCGACGAGTACAGCGTCATATTCAATAACCTTACCTTCCTCAATTGCCTCGATAAGCACCTCAGGAGCATATTTTTCATAAAACACTTTAACTGCAGCCTCACCCTCTGGCTCAATAAAAGGTTTTTTTACTAATGTTGCAGCATAACCACAAAAACCATGAAAATAATCACAATGAATCAAAGGTTGCTCCTTCGTCACTGCTTTTAAGTATTCAGAAAGTTTAATATTAAAAGATAAAATTAAAACCGAGTTACCTTGCTCAGCTAATCGTCGAGCTTTTTCAAGTAATAATAATGTTTTTCCAGTGCCTGCACTCCCTGTAATTAATGCATGCCTTTGCCCCTCAAGCCAATCCAATAACTGGTATTGCCCCTGCGTAAGTTGTAGAAATTTCTCATCCATTTCCATAAAGTTTAACTTCGGATCTGGTATCAAGCGAAAAGAAGGTGCAAGTATATGGTGCTGAATAAAATCAGCCGTTATTTTATTTTGCTCTTGGTTCCATCCAGAAAAAAGTTTATTCACCACTTTTGAGCATTTATTAAAATCAAACAATACCTCACTATCAATAACCAACTCCCTAAGCACATCCATTGGCAAGGATACTCCTGCAGGTAGTTTTGAGTGTGGGAAGCACACGCTATATCCTATAGAAACAAAACCTGAATGTTTCTTTTTTATCTTATCTAACATAGCATGCTTAGCTTTTCTTGCTTGTTCAAAAGGGTTTTTAATTTTATATTTTCCAGAACGGTTTTCACTGAACCATTGGCCATTTTCTATACTTATTCCACCACCTTTTACCTCTAGAATAAGTAACCCCTGTTTTTTATGGAAGATAATTAAATCAGCCTCACCCTCTTTAATATTTTGCTTTTTTTCAATAAATGAAACACTATGATAAACATAATATTCATCAGAAAGAGCCTTAGATAAAGCATGCAGAACTATACGTTCGCTCTGGGGTACACCATCATCAATATCATCAAGTGCAGGAAAAAATTTAGCCACCGAATAATCCTTATTTTGTAGTTAAATTAAGTATTAAAAACACCTTAATTTAAGCTAAAAGTATCGCTTCATAAAATTTATCAATTAAGTATTTCTTTCGCTCTATAAAAAATTCCTGAGTAGGAACTTTTACCTTACCTGAATCTTTATGGTGCTGTTCAAATAACACTTTAGTTCCCACTGTTAACCAATGAGCTTTTAAGCCTGAGCTATCCAAAAAATCAAAAGAGGTATACATCGGCTTATTAGATTTAGCCATATTTTCACTTCCAGGCATAGGAAACATATTCCCTAGGGCATTCACATCATCGTCACGAGAGATTTCCCCATACTTGTAATATGCAGGGTGTACCGCCCCCTCTGGACTCGATGGTTCCATATGGTCAAGATGCATCTTTTGAATTTCATCTGATTTAAGACCCAAAGAAAATGCCGCTTGCTTCAATTTACTATCACCGTCTAGGTCTAACTGTAATAAACGATAAAATAAAACCTTAACCCTTACCTCATTACTTCTATAACGCCATGGAGTTAACCAACTTTCCAAAGTTTTCTTATCGAAGCTTGCGCTATTAGGAATTAGTACTTTCGACCCTATATCGTTCGTTTGAATAATATGATTTGCTATCTCTTTAGCTGGCTTATAATCAGGGGCAATTAGAGTTGTTTTCCAGAAAATTTTAGCTTGCTCATGCACTTCTTGATGTATCGTACTATCACTAACTAATTCGCCTAAAACCTTCTTAGCAATATCAACACTAAATACGTCAGTGTGATTTAACTTAATATATTGCAAAATAAAGCTGACAAGTCCCGATAAAACTCCCTCATGACCTAAAGCAAGAAGCAAATGCACCGTTTTAAAAGTATCAGTTTTATTAGAAAACTCTGCCTCTAGCGCTTTATTTACACGCCCATTAGCTTTTACCTCAAATATATCCAGACATTGCCGGATACACTCAAAAACAGAAAAGTCTTTATGAAGATCACTACAGGAATACTTCTCTTCATACTTATTCAGATACTCTTTAATTTCATCCCTAAATTTATCATGCGACTTCAACCCTATTTTTGTGGAGCCAGTTAAATAAGTCGTTGCTAAAAAGGCAATTAATTTATTATTGGTATCCGTGTTATTTTTAAAAACCTTATCTCCCCACTGCTCTTCCCTAGCAACAATCTCCTTATCAATATCTTCCTCACTAATATTTGTGTTTTTACTAGAAATACATAAAGAGCGATAGAATTGATTTTTCACCAAGTCCAGGTCATCTAATGCTAAAGATCGATCGTTCAATACTTCAAATAAAGTATAGGCATCCTCAGAGCTTCCTGTTTGAATAACACAAAGCTTTACACCTTCTAAAAATGCAACAGCAGAATCAATAATTGATAGCGATTTTTTAAAGGGCGAGAGTTTTTTACCCTTACTTCTCACTTCACTGATTTCAACTAGGGAAGTAAAAATTTGCTCAATTGCATCTAGGTATACAAATTCAATACACCCATTAGTCAAGCCATCTCGCTCAACACTTACTTTCAAGGCATGCTGACTATCACTTGTAACAACAATTCTAGATAAAGCCTTGCATAAAGATAAATTATAAGAGCTACGGTCATATGACAATCTAGGTAAATAATCTTCAGTAAATGTAGATAACTTTTCAATATACCTTTCAGAAAAACCCTCTTCGGATTCTGGCTCACTAGGCAAATGAACAATAGCTAAATATTTATCTAATATTTTTTGCAATGCCGTTTCATTTGAATCACTCCCAGCATCAAAAGATTCTTCTAGCTCATCAATATTAATAATTTCCGGCATATCCTTAGTAACGGCATACTTTATTGAAGTATTAAATTTATCCAATAAACTTGAAATTGCAAGCTGTTGCTTACCAACTAAAGCTTCTCGTATAGTCGTGCGTAACAATAGGAAAAGTAGAAAATTGGTTAAATAAATTGTTGTAAATCGTTGCTGCCCATCAATTAGCTGATGCAATAGTACGTCAGCCTTAGAGGTACTTACAGTAACAATAGAGCCCGCAAAATACTCACCATCATTATTTTTCTGATTTTCTATACTCCAATCATCTAGAAGTTGCTTAACAATATCCTTTCCCCACTTATAAGGACGCTGATAATGTGGAATTCTAATATCACCGATAGTTTCATCATTCGTACCAATATCACAACTTAACTTATAAAAATTTCTTACTTCAGCGCCCTTTAAATCCATGTTTTATTCCTACATAACTCGCTTAAATTTATTAAAAAATATTGCTGCACTTTTAGGCTAGTGAAGCCTAGCTACTCAAGTTCATTACCCGCTTATCACCACCAAACTCACTTGGGTTAAGCTCTGCTAATTGATTTCTCACCCGCTGCCTCAAGTCTTTCGCAGGAGCCATAACATACTCCTCATAATCAGGGTCATCAGGATTTAACAATAGTAACTTAGATAAAGCGGAAGCCAGTCGAGTAACGGCTTTCACATCGCGGCTATCACCTTTAAGTTCAGGCACCACACCATACGGAAACTCAACATGACTGACTAATCGTAATTGGTGTAAAAATTGTCCAAAAACATCCGCTTTAATACCGTAACCTTGCGCAGCAGATTCAGTTGTAAATCGCGGAATTTTCCAGCCTGGAATAATTCCATGGAAACGATCTAACAATGCATCATCTTGAAACATTTCAGGTAAGCTTTTAATATAATCCGGTTGCCTAGGCTGCCCGTCATGTACTCCAATATTAGCCAAAACAATCAGACCACACTCACTAGTCACTTTTTCTTGGCCAACACTATATTGCCCAGACTCTAAGAAATCTTTAAATTTGGCATGAATATCATCAGCACCTTTAAAGTTAATTGACTGCCCTTCATCTAAAACTAATAGATCATACTTTCCAATGAGCCCAACTTCCTTAGTTGATAGATTCATAAATAACTGTGCTTGAGTTAAAGCACCGCCACTATTTAGCCATGCATAGCGACTTAAATTGGAATAAATAAATGACTTCCCTGTCCCCTTAGGCGCTAGCTCCATCATATTCAAATTATTTTGTACTAATGGTAGTAATCTCAACAACACATTATTTTGCTGTTCATCACTATAAGCGGAAGGTTCATACCCCATAGTTCGTAGTAATAACGCAATCCATTCTCGAGTACTAAATTCCTTTCTAGCATTAATTAGCTGCTCTAAGCGCACCGTACCCGACTGCATAGGATGGAATTCTATTAATTCAATTACCTTAGTTTTCCCTTCCTCTCGTACAGCGAGTCGTCCAGCTCCCCACTGCCCACCTTCTAACAATGAATCATTCTGCTCTAAAACATCACTCGTAACATAAGCATTGCGCTCATCGATACAAGGGATAGCAATTAATTTTCGATCATTTTTAATATCAATACGGGCATCAAAGCGATCTAACAATACAACTGAGTCATTAAGCTGTAATTGATATTTAATTTTTTCCTTTTCAGTTTTCGCAGGTAAATGCTTACTCATAAAACTTGTAATATCGTTATAAACCTCAGCATTTGATTTATTTGGCTCTTGAAAACGTGAAATTAACCACTCCTCTACAAATGAAGGGATCGTTCGCTTATCTCTAATTTTCAACTGCCGGACTAAAGCTTTATCAATCGTTAACTCACTAAAATTTTCCAAAATTTTAGTGTCTAGTTCTTCTTTATTCATCATCTAAAACATTCCCTCAAAACCTTGCGTTGCCGAGTCTTTACTAATTAATGGCTCAGGTAAAAGACAAGGAAAAACTTTTGAATTAACCTCATGCGCTCCTTCTCTGTCATAACTTAGCTCTACAGCTAATTCAATCATACCAACTTGCTCATTATTTGAAGAGAAATTTAGAAACAACCGACGAGATTCACCTTTAGACATAGCTGTTGTAGATACTTCACCTATGAGCGGAGCCTTGAATTTCAAGTTAATATTCTCAACAAAAACATCTGCCACTAATTCAGCTTCAATTTGCCACGCTTTATCATTAATACGCTGACATTTATCACTTAACATGTTTACCCTAAGAGGGGTTGACCCCATTTCAGCTTGCTTAGAAGAGAGAGTAACAAAAGGAATCAGAACTTCCTCGGGCGTTAAGCCACCATGAGTTAATAAGGCATCATCCGTTAACCCAACGCGTGCCTTAGGTACTAAATAAGATTTATTTCTACCAGTATTAATTAATGCAAAGCCATCCGGCTCTCGACTACACTCACTAGGAACAACAAAAACCCGCTCTTTCGCCTCACCTAATTGTTCACCTTGATATTTTGACTGCGCAACCGTCATACCATGATCTGCTGTTATTAAAAAAACCACATCCCTATGCAAATAAGCCGCATCTTTACTCCACCGCTCTATCGATTCCATAAGCTGCCTTAAAACTAATGAAACATCTTTTCTATGGTTTTCGAAATTAACACATTTATGCAAACGCTCATCAATTCGATTTTCGAAGAAAACCAGCAAATTTGTTTCTGCCTTAATTTGCTCTTCTTTAGATTCTTGCCAACTTTTTATCACCTTTAAAGAACCCTGCTCAGGCAAATACTCCCTATACATTTCTCGTATTGCAGTTTCTGAATCGCTAGGTAGCTTACTTGCCTCTTTCCCAGTTATCAGTGCCATTTTTCCAACTTCAGTTAATGTAGGTAAAGGAGAAAATAAGGTTTCACTACCTACTGACAAATGATTAACTTTAGCGACACTCTCTAATAGTAAATCCTGATTTAAGGCCGAAAGCGCATCAACCATACAAACAACAACCAAATAACCTTTCTCAAGGTACTTCTCAACTCGTGTAGAAAACTGTCGCCAATCAGACTCTGAACGTGCAATCCGTGCTGATTGTGTCAGCAACCAATCAGAAAAGCTTAGATTTAAGGTGTTATCAACCGCTTGACCAGACAAAAACTGTTGCCGAATAAATTCAAAATACCCTTGGCTCCATTTATGCACCTCACTCATAGTCGAATTCTGAGACAACGCTCCAAATTTCGAACGTTCCAATATTTCCGAAAACTCAACCGCGTACTGGTTAACTAAGGCATCATCAAAACTAGCCAATTTATTAATAAGGTCATCAGAAATATATTTTATATTATTCTGAACTAACTCATTTAGCCGCATTAAAACGGATGGCCACGGAGCAATGACTAACTCAGCCAAAACCACTACCTCTTGCTCCCCCTTATCGACTAGGCGATAGGCCCTTTCTATTGCTTCTAAACACTTAACCGGCAAATCTTTTGCTCTTGCCTCAGACAACGCCAATAAAGGAACTTCAAGTAATAATGTAGGAAAGGATCTAGCAGGCAAAGCAATATTGAGGTAAAACCTAGAAATATTCTGACGCAATAATTCCTGATGTTGCTCATAAGCAAGGTTAGCAATAAAGGTAGCGACAGACTCAGCTTGTAATAAATTATCGATGAACAGTACTGCCAGCTCCTCTGCCAAATTAAATTCACGCATTAAATACGCGACGAAGTAAGCTTGTACTTCGCTTACTTTAAATACCGTCCAAAATTCACTTGTCTGATTAAGAAGTGCCTGTATGAAAACCACAAAATCATCTGCCAATAACTCTGGATCAGAACTCATGACAATTGCATCAATCACACTCAAATTAGACAAATCTTTTGGTAGATTTTCCAGCAACCCTAGCTGAATAATAAGCTCATCTGATAGCCAGCTCGGTAAGTTTCGTTGTACTAGCTTACGGTAAGCAACCCGTGGGATTAAATGTTGCGTCGGTAAAACGCCTTCTAAACCTTCAAAATATTTAAAACTATTAAAAACAGCCTTACTTTTGAAGCGCACCCGCAAAATATCATCAGCATCACTTTTTAAATGTTGATTAATGGTATTTCTTAACGAATCAACCTTATCGTAGTGAGCTGTTAATGCTGCATCAGCGTCAATATTGAATGGATCAAAAACAAACTGGACACTCATTCATCTCACCCCTTACGGTCTTGTAAAAGGCTTTCAAGTAAATTCACAATATCCTGATTAGTCAAACCTGATTGCTGTAAAGCCCTATTTACTTGATGCTTAAGCTCATCAATTGGTTTCGGCTCATCGATTTGGACTGCTGCCCCTGGAAATATATCTGTAAATGATGAAGAATGACCATAATCAGCCTGATCCTTTATAAAGGGTTGAGCACTATCTTTAGCAGGCTCCCTTCTTTCTGGCTCAGGCATTCTCGCTTGCTCAAATAAGGACTCTAATACACCGGTACATCGGCCAATATCCGAGTCTGAACAATCACTAAATTTCTTACCTAACAGTTGATGAATGACTGCCATAGGTGATACATCATCCGCAACTTCAGCACTTTCAAGCAACCTACTTAATTGATTTGATTGGTGTGTATTAATAGACTGTAATCGAGAAATAATAGCATGACGTTCCTCAGAGTTATCTGGAAAAACATCAACCCAACACACGCTTATTTCGTGTAACTTAACATCTTCAACACGCGAAAAATCATCAAAGATAGATTTAATAGCTGCCATAATCTTAGGAACATTTTCAGCAGGCAGGTCTCGCTTCACATCAAGTAATTCAATTAAAAAATCCGCTAAATCTTGTGGCGTATTGCCTCTTTCTTCAATAAATTTAACTAAACTCTGTGTTTTCAATCCTAATTCATTAGAGCGTTTAACACCATCAGCTTTATTTTTAATAAAATCATTTAAAGCGCTCGCACAAAGCGGCGCATACTCTTCAATAGGTAGTTCATCAGAATTATCAACCTTAAGAGAGTGCCCTACTAAAAATAAAATTGCTGACTGTTTTTTACCAAACTCAAATAACTGAACTGTTAATTTACTCCCTTTAGTAAACGCATCAACTAAGGTCTTAGCAAACTCAGAGTCTTTTTTCTGACTACCCCAGCGCAAGCGTTTCACCTCACTACGGATAGCAACTGCAGCGAATAGTGGTAAAGTACAAGCCGGTAAGCCATAAGGTGGTGCAATTAATTTATTTCTTAATTCACTTACCGTATATGGATTTTCACGCTTTCTCAGCAACGTATCATGCAATAATTTTAAAACCTCACGTAGCTCTTCCTGAGTATCATCAGCTGATTTAATTCCCCAGCCACTTGCCTGCTGAACAAATAATGAATTTGCGCCTAATATGCCATCAATTAAAGCCGACTGCTCACTCGTTTCCTTTGCGTCACCTAATAAATCTGTTTGATATGCAGGATTTTCATCAAACTCTAAAATACGCTCAACAATTTTAACTAACTTCGAACTCCCCGAATACTTCTCGTCACGAAGCACATTCATATTCATTGCCCGAATAGGAAGCTCATGACTATAAAGCTGATTAACTTCCTGCTCTAAATAACTTTTAAAACCATGCCAGCTATGACAATCAACAGGTTCAGTAGACCCTGATTTAAAAACCTTACACTGCGCAGATTCCAAGCCAGTACGACCATATAACACCTGAAGCATCACCTTAATGGCATTACGGTTACTTTCACCTTTCGCCTCTAACTGTCGTCTCAAATCTTCCGACAGAGCTGTCCCTTGTTTTAATTGATCAGCAATAGCTAAATAACGGCACAGCAAATCATTTAAATGGTAACTAACCCCATTTTCAGTGTAGGTTTGTACTTCAATTCCCTGCACAGGCATCCAAAAATAAATATTTTGGCTCGCCATTTCCTGCACTCTTGCCTTAGCTGTCAATACATCTTGCTGTAACGGCGCTAACAATAAAAATACACGCGCAGAAATCAAAGGATCTTTTAATTTTATATCCTCAACCGCAAAAGGCGGTGTTAATACCTCAACTGAAAAAGAGCGAATAATACCGCAACTAGACGGTTCTAAATCATGCATTCCAAGTGTCGGTAATAAATCCTGTTGCATCTGCGGATAGCTTTCAAATAAATATTGATAAGAACGCCCAGAAAAAGCCTTAGTACCTTTTTCAATCAATGCATCTATATCAACACCCCCTTCTCCCGCTAATGACCAGAAATGGTTAGCCGTATTCTTCCAAATAACGCCTGCGGCTTTTAACCAAGCTAAATGATCATTCAGCTCACTAGACGCTGCAGTATTAGGTAAGGCATCATAAAGAGCACACGCTAAAAAATCCTCACTCGCCTTAAAAGACTCACCTAACAATTGCGCCAATAATAAAGTACTTAAAATATCTTTTCTGATACTGACTTCATGCACATCCCCGCTCACACTTGCTAATGCCTGCTCATAGCGACGCCAATCACTGCCTGACTCTTTCTTTAAACTCTCTGCATAATAATGTAACAATCGAGGGAAGCGAATAAGCTCCGCTTGCCACAGTACACCATCAGTTAATTCAGTATTTAAAATATCACCTGCATTCTCACGAAAAAAAGTTAATGCCGTTCTATTCGCCTGTGCTAATTTAGAAAAATTAAATAAACCTACCGCCATTAAAGGATGTAATGGATACACATCCTCAAATAAGGGCTCTAGCTCTGCACTTAAAGTATGGAATAAAGGCAACCGCTGACAAGCCTCAATAAGTTTAGCTTTTTCAGACTGGCTACCCGCTAAGAGCTTACGCCCCTCTTCGGACCAAATTTTTTGCATCCCCAATAAGTGATAACCATCACTCTCGGCCGCATTCAGTTCTACTTTAAATGGCTTATTAAATCGCCCTGAAATTTTCTCTAAGCCATCCTTAATCGTATCGGATGCATTTGTTCGACTTGCATACTCAGGAAATGAAACATGCGACACCCCAAAAAATAAAGTATGCCCCACATCGGGAGCACAGCATGTTTCAACAAAGTGTTGTAAGCTAATAATTTCCTGCCCCGCATTACGTGCAGGATTACCAATCAACTCCTCTAACGCATTACCAAACTCATCCCACAATACAACAATACCGCCATAACCATACTTTTCAGAAAGGTTTTTTCCCGCCTCTAAATAAGCTTCAATAAAATTTTTACCACCCGCTTGAGCAACATTAAAAGCACTGCCATGACAAACATTTTTATGCCACTGTAAAAATGACTCTAAACCTAAAGGCTCATGCCCTCTTAAAGCCAGCATTAATTCAGTTGTCGTGAAATAACTATCAATACCCCACTGAGACAAATCTGCATCAACAAAAGCGACATCACCCTCTAACATTTCCTCAAAGCGTTTTACGCAAACCTCATATTCTGTAGAGGATAGAATCTGCTTAATATCTAAGTTTTCCTCTCTTTGCAGCGCATCATACAACCCCTCCATTAATTTATCGCCTAATGAAGTCGTGCCCGATGCATACAATGAGACTAACAAATAAGGTTTAGTATCTTCACTTTCTTTAGGTAAAAAAGTTGTTTGTAATGAACTCGCCAGTGATTCATTACCCGTATGTTTAATTCGGTCGGCTAACGTATTAAAGCCATCAGAGCTAGCGCCATCACGTAATAATTGCGCTAATACAACTGCTAAGTGGCTTTTTCCTGAACCATAACTTCCATATAAATTTAAAGCCCGTTGTTCTTGTGTCGCTTCGGGTAAAACCGCTTTGCAAACATGCTTAAAAACCTGAATAGCTGACTGTGTGGGCATATAACTTCCGACTAATGAATTATCAGAAATACCCTGATCCAATAAAATAGCGGCATTATTCTGATCAGTATTAATACGGATTACATCATGTAGGTTCATTTCTTTTCCTTAATAAAATTAGTCAGCACGAGCAGGTCGCCATAATTTTATAGCCAGACCATCCAGTGATTTTTCTTTAAAATAAGTATTGTTAATGATTTGGAATTCATCACTCTCAGCAAATACCAGCACAACCTTTTTTGTACTATGCCACATAGCGATAGCTGACCAAAAAGCTTGTTTCTCCAATAGGGACCATTGATTTAACCACTGCTCAGGCTGATGAATAATAACGCCGTCTTCTGACGTTTCTAAAATTTTTTCTTCAAAAAGCTTACGAGAAACAATAAGCTCAGGGGTAGACTGCATTTTGGGCTGTTGCCAAAGGGCATAATTAGGTAATAAAGCGCGGAGTGTCTGAGTTATATCATCAAGGTCACGCAAACTTTTACTAGAAAAACCTACATTACAATAACGGAGGCTATTCTTTGAATGGTATTGATCAAGAGCTTCCTTTAACGATGTATTTAGAAAATTTAAATCCATTCTTATTTCCTCTTATAACCAAGTGTCTTGGCCTTTTTGTAATAAGTTTAATAAAGTGCCATTAGGCACACACAAATCTTTAAAGGTAATAGATTCCAAGTCAACCGCATAATCAAAACCAAAATACCTCTGCCATTCACTCATTGAACTCATTCGCTGTAAATTTTTCCGTAAATCCTCTTTTGAGCAACATAAAAAGTTAGGTAGTCCAGTTGCTGCCAGTTCAGAAAAACTTATAGAATCACGACTTTTAAAGTGGGAAAAACGAGCAAGTGCTAAGGCATGCATAAAAATTTCATCTGATAAGATTGGGCTTCCTAATCGAATCGTGGCCCCTGAATTATGTGCACCACTATTTATCTCAACCAACCCTAGTTCGGCAAGTGGATTATCCCCTTGGAACATTTTTTTTATGCCATCCAAACTTGAATTAATGCTTTGCTCGGCTGAATCATCAAGAGCCGCATGTATTCTCTTTGATAAATCATTCATTAACCCCCAATCCTTAGTAAGGTTATCTAATTTAATAAAAAAGTAACTGTAAGGGTCACTTGATTTCGAGTAGCAAAGAGATAAGTGAATACTCCACCACGATGCTGACTTGAATAATTTAGGGTCGTTTTTATAAAGAGACATTCCAAAATCTGTTAATCCAGGCTTTCCTCGCTCAACAACCTGTATAGCGACCATCCATGAATTAATCGATTTAATAACTGCTGAGCCTGCAATAAAATATCTCATTGCTTCTCGTAAATTTTTTGCTGAAAAAATATCTGATTTCAGTTGAACTATCTCAATACCTTGACTTAACCACCAACGAGAAACTGCAAACTTATTATTATTCAATAACGCCATTCTTCCTTTCCTTGCATCTTTATATTGATTTTTGTTTTGATTCAAAAACTCACGTAGCCTAGGTTCTAAGTCATTCGTAAAATAAGTACTAAAAAAATAACTTATTAACTCTTCAATTAACAACTTATCCCTGACAAGTTGATCATATATTTCTTTAGAAAACCCACCTGAAATAGATTTTTCAACTAATTCTTTCTTAAATAAATGTCCGGCACTTGTCCGCATCAGTGTCGTACTATTTTCTATCTCCCAAATACCATCATTTTCTAACTTTCCAAAAGGGTAATGAGAATTCTCACTTTTTCCACCTAATGAAAACTCTCTAAAAAATTCACAAAATCTTTCATCTAATTCAGAAAATAGACTCAACCTACTTTCTTCGTGATAGCAACGACTTAGTGCGATAATTAACATCACTGGCTTATGCAAGCTAGGAACTCCCGCTTCCTGATAAACCCTTATTTTTTTAAATTCATTAAAAATACCCATATAAGTATTTCATAGGTTTAATTCATGCAAATTAAACAACTGTCGTCATCGTCATCATCGTCATCATCCTTAACAACTGCCTCCATTAAACCTCTTGGCTTTTTGTCTTTATCTAAATTTTTATTATCTTTTGAAAATTTAGCTTTAATTTCATCTTTTCTAGCCAACAGCTCTTCTAAGGATTCGCTTTGTGACCATGTATAACGCTTTCCCGTTTTTTCATCGTATTTTTCATAAGCCTTAGCAGCTTCAAATAAATCAGGGTGATTTTCATATAGCCCAATCCACTCTATCTTGCGTTGATAAAAACAAAAATAACACCCTGATCGACTACGCCATTTGTAATAATCAGGCAAACCGATTCCAGAGGTTTCTTCTAGGATTCTGAAAATATCATCCCTTATCAAGCCATCCTCTCTAAAAGGAAAAACAGTTGTTATATTAGGTTTAGAAGAAATATATCCTTCTCTATGTGGCTCATCTGCTCTAATACCTACATAACTAATAACGGGTTCATCACCAACAAATTCCTCAAAAGGCTTAAGCTTTAAATTAATTGTGCACCATCGTTGCTGCCCTGAAGGCAAGTAATTATTGTGTAATTTAAAGTAGTGTTCAAACCCTCTACCTTCACATAAACGTACAATTTTTTTACCCAAATATGCTTCTAAATTATCTACAAACTCTAAAGTCTCAGGTAATTCAGCTCCCGTATCAGTAAAAAAATACTCCATCTCAGGCACTCTATCTCGCAAATAAATAGCTAAAGCAGCGCTATCCTTTCCTCCAGAAATCCCTAATAAATGACGTACTGGTTTTTCTTCACTCATAAATACTCTCGTTGTCCTTTTGCATATTCACTCAACTATTCAATCTAAAAATCTACTATAATATCTGTATGAAAAAAAATAGCCTATCTCACACCAACCCTCATTTAAAAAACAAAGCTAACGCTTGGCAGCTTAAAGTTCGTAGTATCGCCAGCTCTACAGCAATTGAAACAGGCGAGTCGATTGAGTCGATTGAAAAAAAGATTAACTCGCCGCATTTTTTTGACTCAACTGTAACACTTGCTTAAATATTTCCTGCATTGGCTGATCATTATCTAAGCCAGCTTGAACCGCAGTAAAATAGTCTTGCTTTTTATTATCCATCACCGAAAAATCAAGCATAGGCTGTCCCGCCTGCAAGGCCATTATATTGGCTAATAATCGCGATAAACGCCCATTTCCTTCTCTAAATGGGTGGACTAAAATAAATTCAATATGTACTTTTGCCATCGCTTCTATAAGTTGCTCATCAGTCATACCTTTGCAGGGTAAGTAAACGGATAAAAACTTATGGTTAAGGTCTTGCATTAATCTTGGAATGAGGTGAGCTGAAGCAAACTGAAACTCTGCTTTTCCCATATTCACAGTACGGTATTCCCCCGCCCAATCATAAACATTCCCTAGCCAATGTTTATGCCATAAGCATAAATCATTCGCGCTAATTATTTGATCTTCAGTAACCTCATCAAGCACCTTATCAACTAGTTGAATTAAAAGACTGAGCTCCATGTCGTTTATGTCTTTAATACGTTTAATCTGAAGTTTATTGACCAATACAGCACCATCTGAGCCAGGCTCAAGTTGAGCCTCTAAGTTATGTTCAGTTTGGTAGCGATTTTTCATTACTCTTCAGTATCCGCAAGTTCTTGCATAAGCTGCGCTAAAATAGTGAGTTTTAATTGTTTATCTGCCTTTCCTAAATCAAGTTGCGCTAATTTTTTATTTGCCGCTTTCTTTAGGTCATTTGTTATATAAGCCACTTGATTCATTTCACCTTGCTCACTCACAATGCGTATTAAGGTTGCTTGACTGCCTACATCTGCATTCAACTGCTCTGCATGAACAATCGCTAATTGTTTAAGACGCTCACTTAAATCAGCCAATAAATATTCTGCTTGGCTTGCATTATTTTGCTTCCACTTATCTGCAGGGGCCTTTCCCAGAAAAGCAGCAACAGATTCTAACCATGCCGTCTCTGTTTCTTTATTATTTTGTAAGCGAATAATAAAGGCCTTTAGACCAAGCCCATCACTGGTGTATTTCTCTAATCCTGCATAGCGTTTTATGAGTTCTTGCCTTAATTCACTTAAATTATTGACCGTTGTGGTTAATGCAAAGGCTTCAGTCATTTGCCGTTGAAAATCAGCTAATAACGTATCGTAGGCTTTATTTAAGATATTCAATTTATTAACCAGTACGGTTAAAAAATCGCTGGGGTTTGATAAGTTAAATTCCGTTTCATTTTGGTAAGCCGCAAAACCACAAGCAATGGGTAAGCTAGAAAAAAGCAATATCATCGGGCTTTGTGTGGTTTGAAAAGCATCGCGTACTGCAATCGCCTGCTTATCAAGATTTTTTGTCGTAATGGTGTATTGGGGTAGCTTATGTATAAACTTCGCAAGGGGTTTAACAATATCTAAAAGAGTGCTTTCTTCAGGTGACTTGCCCACTAATTTTTCTAAATATTGATTAAATACTTCCGTTTGTATCCCAGAAAAACTAAAGGCTTCTATCTTAAAAAGTTCAGGACGCTTTAGCAAAATCTCAAAGTGTTCTTGGGTTATATGGGAGCAAAATACACCGCTTTCATAAAGTGCTAAATGGCGTTGTTTCGACAAATAGTAAGCAATAAAAATCAGTGATAACGCCCCTTTCTTAACACCATAAGGCGGCTTTTGTAGCAAGCTGTATAACTCGCTGAGAGGCACCGCCTCCTTTTTATCACTTAAAAAAGCATCAATGCCTTCCCACAAATGAAACAACTGATACGGGTTATCTTGTGCGGGTGTAATAAGCTGCCAATAACCATCTTGCTTGACATGTATGCCGGTTTCTTTAAGGAGTGCGCGGTAGATTGATTTTTCAGGCGGGTATTTTTCTGCTGCAAAGCCTAAGTCATATTCAGAAAGCTTGCTTAGTAATCCCGTAACGAGCTTATTTTTTGCAGAGTTTGCTTGAGATGAAGTTTTGTTTCGATTAATTAGCTCATTTTTTATGATGGGCGATTTATAATAAATCTTGTCTAATACGCTCGACAATTGTTGTTGTAATGCTTTTTTATCTTCTATTTCTAAATTTTCAGCATTCCACACCCACTGATTTTTCTCAGGGTGTTCGAGCATTTGATTAAGCAATTTATCTTCCGTGTATTGCGCCGTCATTAATCGATCTTTTAATTCTCTTTGAGCAACGGGGTCTGCTTTGATAACTGGATTTTCTGTTTGTATTTTTTCTAATGCCATCACTTCTGTTACAGCATAGCGAATATGAATCGCATTTTTACACAGCACAAAGACGGTTAAATTATTAACATTTTCCGCTGTTACATGGTTTTGAAATTGCTCAATTTCATCCTCTGTATCCGTTAAGAAGAATGCTATTTGTGGCTGTATTTCTGATTGTTCCTGAGCACTCTTCGTGCTGACAGTGGTATAAAAAGGCTGGAAGTACCGCAAGGATGCACTTTTAATTGAATAGCGTCGAGCGACAATGGGTAGCAAGGTTTTTCGGCTATTGAGTGTTTCTGCTAAATCAAACTGGCCTAATTCTTGTATCGTTTGCCGTAAGCAGGCTTGTAAATCAAAATCACTGCCTTCCCAAATACGAAATTCATTGCTGAATTTCCGGTAGTTGATGATTGATTTTTCTTTTAACGTCTCTAAGTCTATTTTTACCTGCTGTTTATCAGGAAAGCATTCTGTTAATAAAGCTTCACTTGCTTTAAGGCCACCTTGCTTACCTATGATATTTAACAGCCCTATTGTTTTTAGTAGCTGTATTTCTGTTTCTGGTGCATCACCTAAGCGATCAATCGCATTTAAGACTTCAATCCAACGGCGGTGCGTTGTGTGGTCTGATGTCATAATACTTTGATTAAGGATAAAGTATTCGAATACTTCCCAAACCAGCACCCAGTCCCCCACTTTATTCAATCGCGTTAAGCCATCATGAAAACCATAATGCTCTTGGCTACCGAGGTAACTAAACAATGTGCGTTCATTTTGAGCCACTTTTTGACACAAAACGGGCAGTAGTACTGCAGCTATAGGGTGTAATGGGTAACAGCGTGAAAAAATATCTTGAGCAAGCTCTTGTGTCATAGCATTTGGTAATGCCTGCTGCTCAACTAAGGTTGATGTTATCTCTGATACTTGTTGCGATATAACGCTTTGCTGTTGTGTATTTAATGTTTGTTTAAAAGCAGCAGCAACCACTCGTAAGGTTTGTTCGGCTGATTCTAGAAAAGGAACACTTTCAAAACGCCCCTGCACTTTTGTCCACTCATTACGCTGCGTCTCGCCCATTCCTTGCGAATATTGATCGAAGGCTTGATGCATTAAAACGACTAATAGAATATTAGCTTCTTTTCCTTTATATGCAAACTCAGCTAATGCTTGTAGCAAAAAAATATCATTTGCACCTTGATGCCGCGCTTCATATTCTAAGAATTTCCCTAGTTCATCAATGACAATTAAAAGGCCTTTCCCTTGCACTTGGTGAATCGCTTTTTGTAGTTTATCGAGTAGCTTAATAATTTGGCTGACTGTTGCACCTACATTAACTGCATCCGCTAATTCATCGATAACATTTGGTTTTCGGCCTGGCTTTTCAAGCCAGTATTCCTCAGCTGAATGGTGGACTACTTGTAAAAATCGTTGGCTCAATGATTCAGAGCTTCCTGTTAATAATACGGTGCAATAAGCATTACTACCCTGCGTATGTGCCGTTATTTTTTTTGCTAATTCAGGCTGATGTTGAGTAATTAATTGCTCTGCAATAATGCTGGTTTCACGATTTTGATCTTCAAGCAAATGTGCTAAAAAAATTGCAAAACTTGATTTACCTGAACCATATGGCCCTACAAGTGACCATGCTCGCGGTGTATCTTGTTGTGAAAACGTAGTTGCTACTTTATTTAAAACTTGTATCGCTTTAGAGGTAGGAATATAAGCATTGAGAATTTTGCTTGAATCGATGTCTCTTTCTAGGTTTATTGAGCGCGTGTAATGAGTATCAACTTGTACAATCTGTTCCATCATGATATTGCTCTGTCCTTGTTTTCATAATAATCCTGCAAAAAAGAAACTGAAGGCTTATTTTCTTTCTGACGGTATAGCTGATTGATTCCTGCCGTCTCATTAATATTAAATATATCGGGGTAATTTCCTACAATTAACTCTAGCTTAGCCAGTAGCTCCCCTTCCGTTAACTTGAATACACTTCCAACGGCAATGCCTAGGTTTTCACCGTACATCAACTCCGAGATGGGTAATATAGCAAGTTTACGCTGGTTAAAAATCTCATTAACCGCAAAGGCTACAATGGCGAGAGGTAAATTATCTTGTGCGGTATTTCTACACTGAAAATAATGTGAATGTTGACTCGGGGTTATTAATTTTAATGAAGCTAAAGGAGCATCAAGAATATCTTCTATTTCTACTTTTACACCTTGCTTACCTTGGCTGTACATTTTTAAAAGAACGTTAATATCATGTCTAACGGTTCTTTCTGAATGCTTACCTTTTAAATTTTCCCGTACAAATCTTGCTAAGTCATTTCCTGCTTCTTCACTATTAAATTCAGTTTTATGAAAACAATTGAAAAACCAATACCACGCCGTTGCTAATTCAGAATTAGTAGCTAACATCCAGTGTATTAACCAAAGCGTTGCTTCATCCTCTAAATAAGGATCCCACCCTTCTTCTGCAAAGATAGACTGCCCTAGTTCTGTTGCCTGCCAGCCCTCTTCAGTTGCTTCTATCATTTGTGTAGCGCGTAACCAGTAGCGGATAGAATTCACCATGTTTTTCCCTACACCTAAAACAACCGTTGAGGCATCGGAATTGAAAATATGGGGATCAACTTGTAAAGCTTGAAAGCCTTTAGTTAGCCAACCATACCGAAGAGCAAAGGTTTCATGTCGGCCGAAGGCGGCCTTTTTGGGTGTGAAAGGTTTGAGCAGGCTATCCATATTCAGTGTTACGTTAAGTCAATTTAATTTCAATGATTGTACAAGCTAACGTATTGTTTAGTCACCTAAAATCAATAAAACCGACCTTCCTAATAACAACAATAACGTCTAGAGCTATGCTTTTAATAGAAAAACCCTTGATATTCACACCACTCTGATGCCGGATAGTAAGCATACAGAGCGCCTTTATTAAAAGAAAATTTTAATGGGTATATTAACGACTTGTCTTTCTCCATTTTTATACCCCAGCTTCGCAGCATATCAAAGAAAAACTCATAATCAATACCTACTCGTTGCTCGCTATTTTCCTGCAGAGCTTCATAACTTTCTTCACTAAAATCCCCCGTCTTTAATAGCGCATACAGTGCTTTTTTTAATTCTGAAAGATATTCTGCATCAAGCTGTAAAAGGTTTTCATACTGTAATTTCTTACTTTCTAAAAAAGCTCTTTCATCATCAGCCATCGTGAACATACCTTTATAATTTAACTGTTCAGTAATTGCCTTAATATCACTTTTTATTCTGCTATTAAATACCTCATCAATAAGCCGCATAAATTGAGGTTCTGTTATATTTTTAGAGGCTAACCAAAAGTAGGCATCGACACCACCAAAAAAACCATAGCCATCGTAACCTGATTCACAAATTGCTGGAGCATAAGGTTGAAGTAAATATACGTTGCCATGCTTTTTGGTATGACTCTTAGCTGAACTAATATTGCCAATTGATTCTTTTGTATCTGCTGTTTTCCATGAAAAAAATCCCATTGAACACTGCCGCCAGTTAGTTGTAAAAAATTATGAAGGTTACCAATTCGCAACTCCACCCAAAACTATAGACAGCTCACCCAACGACAACACACATTTAGCGCACTGTGATAGCAATTAGAGCTAAATACTTCTTGTGTAAATTGATCTACATCAGGCTCTGATACTCCACTTGCTTTCATAGCATTCCTAATTTTGGGTAAAATTGACTTCATATCACTACTTTCACCAATCAGTTCAACTTGAATTTCTGGAAATACGGGATTTTCAAATGTTGCTAAATTTGAATTTATTTTCATTTTTATTATCTCATTAATTTATATAAAAAATTACTCAATTAATTTTCATTCGTAAGCATGTTCTTTTTGAAAATCACTTAATGTATCTTCATATCCTGTACTTATGACACTATCCATATTCATAAATTCATATAACTCTACACTATTGGTTGATATTGCATACAAATCCCATTCGTCATCCCAGAAATCTGAATATTTATTTAAAATAATATCTAGCTCTTCTTGAGTTTTAGCGAGTGATATTTCTTTTGCATCATCACAGCTACAAACATTCATAGCCATTCCATAATCTAGCTCTATTTCTGATAACTCGATTTCCCAATATATTTTATCTACTGATACTATTCTTTGCACATTAAATTGATTAATCTGGTCTGCAGATAATTCTGCATGAGATAAATCTCTACTTATACGTTCAATTGTAATTCCAAATACATTCATAATTAGTTTTTTTATAATTTGAAGACTAACGACTAACCTTCACTAAAAACAATTATACACACACAATATTAAAATAAATAAATATTTAATTTAAATAACTAATTCGAACAATCGACCTAATAAAACATATTTAAATAACATTAAAACAATGAAGCATGATAATATAAAAATATTTAAATACGGCTAATAAAATAAATTAAATTAAGCGGAATATTTGCCCGTCATAAGTGCCGATAAATTCACATACAATTAATTAAAAAGCACTGAAAATTCATCCAAATATTATAATTATCTGATTAACTCTGCCATTTAAAATACTTCAAAATAGCGCCGCTCTATAGTAAGCGGAAAGAAAATTAGGAAAAATATGCCGCTCATAGGGTGTAACAACCTGTATCGCTATGATTGTGACATCCTGATTCAACATTCGGCTGTAGTACATTTTGCTATATCCCGCTGAAGTTATTTGTTCAGGTTGTACGCGTCGGCGAATCAGATAATCAGAAATCGATTTAGCGCGAAAATCGGTTAATCTCTTTTTATGATAGTACGATCCATTATTGAATTTAGACATCACACTTTTTGAAAAAGTTGCAATATGGATATTTAAATCTCTAAATCGATGCGTTGCTATCGCGACTTTCGCTATTGCTTTTTTATACCTAAGTCTTGTTTCATCATCTCTAAACAGGTCTTTATTCTGAAATTTAATGGTTATTAAATCTCCGCTTTGTTTAATAATAGCGCCTTTATTTTTCAATTTTTTTGTTAGCGATTTAGCTAATTCTCTGCTGTATTTTTGTTTTTTTTCAAAATCATAACGCATGCGTTTATCGAAGTTGTCACTCTTAGACCAGTGATAATGCCTGATACTGTTTGCAGGTGGTGGAGCTGCAGATAAAACAACTGATGCGTTCAGCAAACAAGTTAAAAACAATATAATTTTCACTATTGGCACCTCATTTTTAATTTAATTTATCGGTAGAATTTAAGTGGTTTTATGGTGACTTTAAACGGCTAATGAAGTCACCATAATTCTACTTATTACCAGATAAAACCGATTGGATTATGATGAGTTCGACTATTATTCTCAAGCATAGTGAAGTCGCTCGTACTTACTTTCACTTGATTTTCTTCTCCGCACCTTCTCGCTGCCTTTGATATAGCACAGGAAAGCATCAATTTAATCTCGCGCGGAGAGTAGTCATATAAAGCATCAAACACTGGGTTAGACAACTGCGGAGTAAAGCTTTCTTCTAACCTCTCATCCTTCAACATTGATGAGTATATTGATTGCGTTACAACTCTGTGATGCTCACCCTCTATAGCCCCAATCTCGATTTCAATAAATCTTGATCTTAACGGATCCGATATTTCAGTTACATCATTAGCCGTTGCAATAAATATAATGTTGCTCGCGTTGATAGGCGTATTAAGTGCTTCGTCAACAAACTTTGATGCCATTTTCTTTTCTAACAATGTAAATAATGATCCCAATGGGTTATAGCGTTGATCCCCACAAACTTTATCAATCTCATCTAATATTAAAATTGAATTTGCAGCGTCCCCATCACGCAGCATATCAACAATACAGCCCGTCTTTCCTTCACTCCAAACTGTGCTTGATCCTGAAATTATAAATCCTGCTGTCACTGTTGCGTAATCAATTTGATGACAAGTTACATCTAACAGCGCTGCTATTTCATTAACAACTGCCGTCTTTCCAACACCTGGAGGGCCTGTTAATAAAATTGGCGGCAAAACATACTCATTTGCACCTGATCTACACAAAGTTAATGCTCCAAAATCACTAATAAGTTCTAAAAATTTATGACAATTAGGATATTTAATTTTTAATGCTTCTACACCATCAACAAATTTTTTCGTGATGCTTTTTAGTTCTCTATACCCCGTGTCATCACATAAATCGAACTTATCTAACACCGCACGCAAACTACGTTCGTTAGTTGAAGTATTTTCTTTAATCTCATTTAACCTATAAATATCAAATACTTTAACTAGATTTTTGTTAACTTCCGTTGCTTTCACGCTCTTTTGTTCAGAAAGCTTTTGTTGTTCTAATTGGTTAAGTTTGTACAGTGCATCACATAATTTCTTTTCATCTCCATCGAAAATTTCTAAGCTTTTCTCGATGACATATTGCTTTGATTGCCTTTTTTTCATCGAATTATTCATTGATCATCACCTCTTTTTTTAGGCATATCACATCACCATTTAGGTCAATAACTTCAGATTTATTAACACCAAAAACTTCAATTTCATCATTTATTTTAGATTTGTAATGTTGATGGTGATGGCCATGAATTATTTTTTTTACACCCATAGCTTCCGCTAATTCATCTAACACTTTAAATCCGTATTTATGACAACTTGGCGCTTCATGTGTGACTATAATATCGGCTTTAAGTTGCTTTAGTTTTTCGATGTCATCGTAAAAAACAGCTGATTTATGTTTTAAATTCCCACCCTGTTTGCGAATATTGCTGGGCTGTGTCTTTAAAAAATCGGATAAGGAAATAAATTTAGGGGACTGAGGCGGATACCACATCTTTCCTGAAAATATTCCTCCTAGACCTGCAATTCTTAACTCTGCTACTTCAATTACTTTTAAATGTAGAGACTGAACAGCCAATTTTGAATTAAATAAATTATTAAAATAAAGCTTACTGCTAAAATCGTGATTACCTTGTATCCAATAAATGGTTGATTCTGCAAGTGCTGGATTTAAGTATTTCTCAAGCGGTTTATCTGCGCAAATATCGCCCAGTAAAACGATAGCTTCAGGCTTATACTTAATTGCAGCAGCATTGATTTGTGTAAATTTCCCATGCGGATCTCCCGCAAATAGGATTTTTCTTTGGTGTATCTGAGTCATGCAACCTCCATTAGAAGGCGCACTAATCCCTAAGCAATATTTTCAATACTGCCTTTTCCAATTAGTTACGTCATCTAATTTTTAAGAATAAAAATAGGTATTAAGTTTTAGTAACTTTTAACGCTATTCATACTGACTCCAGATTTATTTGATTTTGACTGCGGATTTATAAGAGCTGCTTATTCAGCAGTGAACTACAAGTAACACTTAACTCACTATAAAATTATAGCTTTTTCTGCACTTTTAACAGTACGCTATACATAAAGGGGCAAGAATAGTTACACTCCTCCCAATATTCTATAAACTGTCTATCAGTAAATCTTTCTTATTTTTATCAGTCATACCCAACAAAATCTCTTTTTGTAACTCACTATTTTTTTTAGTCAAAACTAAATTCCTCTTTTGTGTGTTAACTCGTAATTTTTTTTCTCTAGTGAGCCTTTCATCTAATTCACATACTTTATTTTGCAAATACTGAATCTGTTGCTCATGCTCAGAAAAACGATCATTCAGACTATTTACAAATTTCTCCGAAAAATCATCTAAAATCTTTTGCTGTTTTTGTGGAAGCTTAAACTTATTAAGCTCCTTCCAGCCCTGCAAAACCGGCAAAATAGTAGCGTTGGAGCCACTCCCAAGTTCCTCTCTCACTTTTATAAGAGTAGGTTTAACTCCTTTTGACAGAAGCCTATTACAAGCCTCATAAACCTCTTCCTTCGTTATTGCCACCTGACTAGCCTCTGTTCATCTAACTTGAGGCCAATTATACACACCCATAAAATTAAACCTACTTTATTTTGTATTTTTTTAATAATTATTACCACAAATACATAGATACTGCACTATAAATAAGAATGTTACGTATTTATAGTTAAATTAAATACACTTTTTAAACCGTTAGTTTTCAGGCGAATTAAATACTGAAATACACCCATGCAGCCACCGTATCGACTCAGAAATCGTCAAATTCAAATGCTCATGCGCAATACCAAAACTATTAAAAGTTTGCCCGCTTCTTGCATCGAGCGCTACCCTCTTACCTTTATTCTCAACAATCTCAAAATACTTTGCGTCTAATCCAAAATTATTAGCCGCAAATTGAATAGCTTCTTCTACATCTATATTATTAATACACCGCTGAATCTCTTCAAGAGATTCGTTACAGGCAACAGCCTTATTTAATCTATTTTTTAAAGATTGCGTTGCTAAAAAGAGCTTGTTTTTAAGTCTGATTTTTTTCTGTTTTTTTTGATATATCAAAAACTCATCATGCATCTCCTTCAAGTACTGATTATTTTTTTTATCTGTTTCATTAATAGATAATCTATTACTAATAATAGCTTTATTTGGTTGATAATCATTATTACCCTGGAGGTTATATTGAAAATGAAATTTCTGATGTTTATGAATAATATCTAAAGCTGATTTTTCAGTTAATGAGCTATTTTTGTGAGAATCAAAACGATGACTATCATCTAACCAAAACTGAAATGCTTCTGCTACCTCTTCTTTATATAACACCCCCCTCACTTGGTTGGCGCTCCACAAATCTAGCTTGCTAACTATCAGATGCACA
>Ga0209495_1000442_pt1 | contig 32752 bp, 28 predicted proteins | sample EN1Hudsemesocosm_FD_184629 | JGI IMG/M metagenome (GOLD analysis project Ga0209495, IMG submission 184629) | Methane-oxidizing microbial communities from mesocosms in the Hudson Canyon - EN1E Hudson Canyon (SPAdes) (version 2) | ecosystem: Environmental > Aquatic > Marine > Cold seeps | place... | reverse complement strand
ACAAAACGGATCTTTACAATCGATTTAATGCTCTTAAAACCATATTTCCAAGGCACAACAAGACGAATTGGCGCCCCATTCTGTCCTAACAACTCCTCACCGTATAATCCTACTGAAAGTAATGTGAGTGGGTTCATAGCTTCATCAATTCGTAAACCTTCAGTATAAGGCCAGTCTAAAACCTTTCTACTTTGCCCCGGCATTTGTTTAGGGTCATAAAGCGTGGTGAACTCGACATATTTTGCTCGAGAGTTTGGTTGAGCTCGTTTGATAAGATCAGCTAAAGGAAAACCAACCCATGGGATAACCATAGACCAACCTTCTACACAGCGAAAACGATAAATACGTTCTTCTAAAGTAAAGGGTCGAATAAGATCATCATAATCATACTCACCAGGCTTATCACACTCCCCTTCAATCGTTACCCGCCACGGTTTAGATTTGTCAGGAAACTCAGTCGCTAAAATAGCTGGTGACGCTTTATCCGTACCAAATTCATAAAAATTATTGTAGGTAGTTACAGCATCATATGGTGTTAACTTATCATCCGTTGAAAAGTTACTTTTCTTTAAATCTAAGAATGTTGGTTCTGGTGCCACCTCAGCTTTAGCCATTGATAAAGGTAATAAACTTGCAGTTGCAACAGTCGCGGATCCATTTAAGAATTGCCTACGATTAAGATAAGTTTGATGATCTGTTACCTCGCTCTCAGCTAACTCACCTAATGTATTTTTACGAATTAACATAGCTATCTCCTTATTGGCTAATTAACAATCTGAGAATTTCTTAGCAAACCAGTAATCAACACTTACGTATTTTCCCGCACCGATGAAAAACAATGCTAATAACATAATGAAATAAGTAGTTGCGAACTCAATACCATTATTCAAAACTACGAAACTACCATTTGATGTTAACCAATCGTAGTTACCATGTGTTTGTAATAATGAACGTGCAGCTTCAAGCTGTGCACTTGGCTCTGCAATAGCTAACCAACCGTTATCAATATGAACTGTTAAAGCAGCGACAGTCATCGTTATCATTAGGGGGATTGAAACCCAACGTACTGCAAGACCTAGCACAAGTAGAATCGCACCAAAATATTCTGCTCCCCATGCCATATAACCCATTAATTCAGGAAAGGGTAAGCCTAATCCCCAGTCAGGGTTAGCAAACCAATCAATCGTTCCTTGTAATGAACTATTGCTATCAAAAGGATTCCATTTACTATTTGCTGCCATCCAAAATACAGGGGCTAAATATAAACGTAATGCTAATGGTGCTAAAAAATCTAATGCCCGTGTTTTGTTTAATAGATTTTGGAAGGTATTGGCCATTTTGCAAATAAACATATTTATCTCCTATTGGATACTTGTACTAATCACACGCGGTTGCAAGCCATTAGGACAAGTTACCATTATAAAAAGGGGCCCCGAAGAGCCCCTCTAAATTACTAGCTCTTTACTTTAAAGCTTTATTTGTTCGCGCCACATTTCGCTTCGCCGCATTTACCTTCTTTCATTTTTTTGGCTTTTTTGTCAGCGCCACATTTCGCTTCGCCACATTTACCTTCTTTCATTTTTTCAGCTTTTTTGTCAGAGCCGCATTTAGCTTCGCCACATTTGCCTTCTTTATTGGCTTTTTTCTCTGCGCCACATTTAGCTTCGTGATCACCCTTCATTTCGCCGCCGCATTTTCCTTCTGCAAGTTGCATATAACCACTAGACAATTCAGTAGAAGCGAATGGGTTTGTAGTATCTGCACTTGCTACAGTTGGAGATAAAGCAAGACCTGCAGTCATTGCCACACTTGCAGCCAATGCAATTGTTGTTTTTTTAGTAGTGATAGACATAATAATTTCCTATAGTTAATATTGTTGTGTAAAGTTAAACAACCGGTCAATCATGACCAAGCTTGCTAACATAGACTGACATCAATCCATTTTGTTACAAACATAATGAAAAAAAATTCTAATTCAATTTTTGAAAACGAAAAAACATTAATCATAAAGCTGATTGATGGTGATCAGGCTGCGTTTGAGTTTGTTGTTTCTGAACACCATAACATTATGTTATCTATTGCTCGAGCTATTGTCGGGGAAGCTTTTGCTGATGAAGTTGTCCAAGAAGCATGGATATCAGCAATCAAGGCGCTGCCAAAATTTGAAGGTCGTTCTAAATTAAAAACATGGCTATTACATATAGTAAGTAATGGTGCCAAAAGCCGTGTTCGCAGAGAAAATAGAATGATCTCTTTAGATGAAGGTTGGGAGTCTGTTGCTTCAGATAAATTCGATCAAACAGGACACCGACTTGATAATGTTTATCCTTGGGAAGAAGCAACTCCCGAAGCATTATTAGCAAATGAACAACTACAAGCAGTTATAGAAGAAACATTTCAACAACTACCAGCCCATCAACGTGCAGTTCTCACCATGTACGATATGGAAGGTATAAAAATGGACGAGATCTGTAACATTCTTGATATCTCTGCGTCTAATGTACGAGTGTTACTGCATAGAGCCAGAACTACTCTACATCACAGTATCGAAAAGTATCAGGATAAGGCGTGATAATGTATCAATGTAAAGACATCGCTGAAGAAGTAAACAACTATATCGAAGGGGGACTCCCTTTAACTAAACGTATCGGTTTATTCGTTCACTTTCTCATGTGTAGTTGCTGTCGTAATTATTTACAACAAATTCGCTCAACCATTTCAGTTATTACTGTGACTCAACCTAAAGAAAAAAGCAGCATGGATCTCAAAGCCTTAGCAAAAGAATTACACGATGCGTGTGAGCATCACGATCACTGATCCCTATAACTAGGGAAAAGAAAGCTATCGTTTAGGCCCAATTTGATATTTGTCTTTCCACTCACTATATGGCATTCCATATACATGCTCGCGGGCTTGGTCATAGTCTACTGCTAATCCTTTTTCTTCTGCAGCAGCCATATACCACTTAGCTAAACAATTTCGACAAAAGCCAGCCAGCTCCATTAAATCAATATTCTGCACATCAGTTCGTTCACGCAAGTGAGCAGTTAAGCGACGAAATGCTGCCGCTTCTAATTCAGTTTGTGTTTGTTGATCCATTATTATTTCTCTTGATATAAAAAGCATCTTACTTCGTGAGAAGAAGATAATTGTGTTTGTTCAGGATAAGACTCTAAACATTGCGGCATAGCTTGCGGACAGCGTTGATGAAAATGACAACCTTGCGGTGGGTTTGCTGGTGAAGGTAACTCACCTTCTAAACGAATCACTTCAGTGTGTGAATTTAAATCTAGCTCTGGCACTGCAGCTAATAAAGCTTGGGTGTATGGATGTTTGGCTGAATGTAATACTTCATCGCGACTTCCCTGCTCAACAATTCGACCTAAATACATCACTGCAACACGATGGGCTAGGTAATTAACTACGGCAATATTATGAGTTATGAACAAATAAGACAAACCAAACTCATGCTGTATTTCACGCAGTAAATTAAGTATTTGAGCTTGCACAGAAACATCTAAAGCACTGGTAGGTTCATCACAAATAATAATCTCAGGTTCTGCCGCCAATGCGCGTGCAATACAGATACGTTGTCGCTGTCCGCCTGAGAATTCATGAGGGTAGCGATGTTTAATCTCAGAGCGTAACCCTACACGTTCGAGTAATTCATCAATTCTTTTTTCTTTTGATTGATTATTCTTGGCAAACTGCTTTTTAGATAAACCCTCTTCAATGATCTGGCTTACTGTCATCCGTGGGTTCATTGCAGAATATGGATCTTGAAAGATAATTTGTAATGCTGAACGATGCTGTTTTAATGCCCGTTCTGACAAAGTATTTAATTGATGGCCTTGAAAAGTCACCTCGCCGGAGGTGACTGGAACGAGCTGCAAGATACCTTTGCCTACTGTTGTTTTACCACAACCTGACTCACCCACCAACGCGACAGTTTCAGCTTGTTTAAGTGATAAACTCACATCATCCACAGCACGAACCTGACCAATAACTCTTTGAAATAGACCTTTACGGATAGGAAAATGTACTTTCAAATTTTGAACTGTTAGCACATTGCTATTTGCCGGAAGCACTTCAGATAAGGGAGACGAATAAAGTGGCTGTGAAACCATCGTTCGTTCAACATCAGCATTTTGATCAAACAAATGGCATCGAACCCCATGATCATTTTGTTCAAACCAATCTGGCGGTGTTGTTCGACACAGCTCCCATGCATGATCACAACGCTCAACAAAACGACAACCCGAAAAATCTTGTGTTAGGACTGGCACATTACCCTTAATAACCGTCAAACGATGTTCACGTTTCTGTTCTGAGGGTAAAGCTTGAAATAATTTATCTGTATAGGGATGTTGATGACCTTGAAAAAACTGCTGCCGACTCGCTGTTTCAACAATTTGCCCCGCATACATCACAGCCACATGATCAGCCATTTGAGCAACAACGGCAAGATCATGACTTATCAATAATATAGCCATGCCGGTATCAGCTTGTATCTGTTTCAGTAGATCTAAGATCTGAGCCTGAATAGTGACATCTAATGCTGTTGTAGGCTCATCTGCAATTAATAATTCTGGCTCTCCTGCCAATGCCATAGCAATCATTACTCGCTGTTTCATACCACCAGAAAGCTGATGAGGATATTCATTTATCCGTTGCCTAGGGTCAGGAATCCCCACTGATTCTAATAATTGAATAACACGTTGATGAGATGCTTTTCTATCTAGATTAAAGTGTAAACTTAAACATTCGCTTATCTGCTCTCCAACAGACAGTACGGGATTAAGTGAGCTCTGTGGCTCCTGAAAAATCATTGCGATTCGACGACCTCGAATTGCCTGCATTTCCGCTTCTGATAAGCTTAGTAAATCAACACCATTAAGCTTGACTGTACCCTGAACAATACGACTCGCTGGTTGAGGATGAAGCCCTAATAATGATAGTGCTGTCATTGACTTACCACAACCAGATTCACCTAGAAGTGCAAAGGTTTCCCCTCGTTGAAGTGTGAAATCTACACCATCAACAGCTCGTAACGGCTTATCTGTTCTGCCTAACCAAGTTTTTAATCCTGATACTTCAAGTAAGGTAGAACTCATACTGATGCCTGCATTCGAGGATCAAAAGCATCACGAACCACATCTGCAAAAAGATTCGCAGCTAAAACCAAAGTAAACATTGAGAAAAATGCTGCTGTTAATGACCACCAAACAACCGGATCTCTTGCCATCTCAAGCCGTGCACTATTAATCATATTGCCCCAACTAATCATCGAAGGATCAACACCGACACCAACATATGACAACACGGCCTCAGCTAAAACTAAACCGCTAAAATCCAACACAATGGCAATCATGACGATATGCATTAAATTAGGTAAAATATGGCGATGAAGAATCGTTAGCCCCCCGGCACCTAATGCTCGAGAAGCCAAAACATATTCTGCTTCACGTAACTTTAAGGTTTCGCCACGTAGTATTCGACACAAACCTGTCCAACTCGTTAAACCCAGAATGATGCACAAAAATAATAATCGCATATCAGCCCGCTCTGCAATCGTAGCAAAACTATCCGGATTATTATTCATATAGACTTGCAACATCAAAACAGCAGCAGCAATAAGTAAAACACCAGGAATTGAATTTAATGTGGTGTAGATATATTGGATCAAATCATCAATCCAACCTTTGAAATAACCTGCGGCAATTCCCATAAACAGTGCAAACGGTAACATAACAAGTGTTGTAAGTGTGCCGATGACTAGACCCGTGCGAACACTTTTCAGAGCTTGATATAAAACATCTTGACCAACCTTATCCGTTCCTAAAACGTGATAATTTGAGCTTAATGCAATGAGGTTAAAAGAAAATAATAACAAGACCAACAACATAAAAAATAGCGTTCGAAGTGGATAATCCGATTGTCCTGAACTCAGTTTATGTATCGATTGACGCCATGTTATACCCTGTTTTCTAGCCCAAGTAGCTGTTAACAATAGCAGTGCACTCAACCATAACAATACTACCAAGGCAGAACTCAGTAACACGGTAGTTTGAATATCTTGTAACTTATCCTGTTCAGAGTCTAAGTGAGAGCCTGCATAGCGTAACTTTGCATAATCAAAGCTGATACTTCCTGATTCAGATGGTTGCATCTCTCGCATGAACAATCGTGTCGCGAAAGGAGATGAGTAGGTCTTTTCTACTTGCTCGCGCAGTGGCATGACAGCCAAATCTAGCAGTGTCAGTACTTCAGTTGAGTAATGTTGCGTTTCACCTTGGATATCATCAGAAAGAGTCAATCTAAAGTGAACTGAATCCATAACACCAATAATGACATAACAGACTAAAATCATGACTGAAATAACACCACGTTTTTTCTGAAATACAAATTTCCATGGTGCGAGTAGATGTGGTTTAGATCGAATATAAAAAATGGCTGCAATCACTACAGTAAGTAGTAAATAAATGAGAATATCAGTCCATAATAATACCGGCAAAAATGGCATAATCAGAACTAGCTTGAAAGCCTAGACGTGTCAATTTTCAATTCTTTTGGCAATGAAAACTCGACTGTTTCGCGTTGACCTTGATCTTCATCAGCTTGCATTACACCGAGAGACTTTAATCGATCAACAACATTTTGTACTAAAATCTCAGGAGCTGAAGCACCTGCTGTCAGACCTATTGTTTCTTTGTCTTTTAACCAGTTAGGGTCAATATCATCTGCATCATCAATCAAATACGAAGGTGTATCTAACTTATTAGAAAGCTCTCGTAAGCGATTGGAATTAGAACTGTTTTTAGATCCAACAACAAGCACCAAGTCACATTGTCCTGCCAAGTTTTTCACCGCATCTTGTCGATTTTGAGTAGCGTAACAAATATCGTCTTTACGAGGACCACTGATATTTGGAAAGTGCTCTCTCAATGCATCTATGACAATCGAAGCATCATCAACAGATAATGTTGTTTGTGTTACAAAGGCAAGTTCATCGGGTTTTTTCACCTGAAGTTTTACTACATCCTCTGGTGTTTCTACCAGATACATACCGCCTTGTTCTGAGGTGTACTGCCCCATTGTTCCTTCAACTTCAGGGTGGCCAGCATGTCCAATCAACACACATTCACGGCCTTGTTTTTCATACCTAGCCACTTCTAAATGCACTTTAGTTACTAATGGACATGTTGCATCGAATACTTTTAAACCACGCTGTTTTCCTTCAGCCTGCACTTTCTTAGATACGCCGTGGGCACTAAATATCAGTGTACTGTCGTCAGGAACATCTGATAATTCTTCAATAAAAATAGCACCCTTTTCACGCAAACCATCAACAACGTAACGATTGTGCACAACTTCATGTCGAACATATATTGGCGCCCCGAATAACTCTAGAGCTCGCTCAACAATTTCAATAGCGCGATCAACACCAGCACAAAAACCACGGGGGTTAGCTAAAACTAATTTCATTACAATACAGCCTTAGGATAAGAACCCAATACTCGACACATTGATGACTCTTGCTCTAATAAAACTAATGCATCAGCTACTGATTTATCTTGGCAATGACCTTCGATATCAATAAAGAATACATATTCCCATATCCCTTTTCTTGACGGTCTAGACTCGATACGCGTCATACTAATACCTTTATCTGACAAGGGTTTAAGTAATATTTGTAGGGCACCAGGTTTGTTTTTTGTTGATACTAACAATGCTGTTTTATCATGACCTGATGGCCCAACATCCTGAGAGCCAATGACTAAAAAGCGCGTCGTATTATCAGCTTCATCTTCAATATTACTCGCCAAAACTGTTAGATCGTAAATTTCGGCAGCACGGTTGGCAGCAATGGCTGCTGCATTAGGCTCTAAACTTACTTTTTTAGCCGCTTCAGAATTACTGTTGGCAGCAATCAACTCACAATTTGGCAGATGTTCAATCAGCCAGTTTTTACACTGTGCCAATGCTTGAGGATGAGCATAGATAGTTGTAATGTCACTCAGCTTACTCGCTTTACTCAACAGATAATGATGGATACGGAGCGATACTTCACCATTTATCTTTAATGATGTATTAATAAATCGATCTAAGGTATGAGACACCATGCCTTCTGTTGAATTTTCCACCGGTACAACACCGTAACTTGTATTGCCAGTTTCAACGGCATGAAAAACATCAGCAATAGTCGACATCGAATGAAGTTGAACTGAACCACCAAATTGTTTTAATGCAGCAGCTTGTGTAAATGAACCTTCTGGCCCTAAATATGCCACTTGCAATGGTTGTTCTGCTGCAAGGCATGCAGACATGATTTCACGAAATAAACGTGCCATTTCTTTATCATCTAGTGGCCCTTCATTGCGTTCGATCACCTGACGTAAAACCATTGCCTCACGTTCAGGACGATAAAAATCACTGACTTGTTCGCCATTAGCAATTTTAATTCGTGCAACCTCTTCCGCCATTGCCGTTCGTTTATTTAGCAATTGTTGTATCTGAGAATCAGTCTCATCAATATGCTTACGAATTGTCTGTAACGCTTCTAATTCACTCATGGTCATTAACCGTGTTTGTTTTCAAAATCAGACATAAAAGATATTAATGCATCAACGCCTGCTTCTGGCATTGCATTATAAATACTGGCACGCATGCCACCAACAGTTTTGTGACCCTTTAAAGTTAGCAATCCCGCTTGTTTTGCTTCAACTAAAAATTGAGCATCAAGGTCAGGATTAACTAAGGTAAAAGGCACATTCATCCATGAACGATAACGTTTATCAACCGGGTTCAGATAAAAAGGACTATTATCAATAGCCTTATAAAGCTTTTCTTGTTTGCGTTGGTTAATTTTAGCCATGGCAGATAAACCACCCTGCTGCTTTAACCAATCAAAGACAAGTCCAGCTAAATACCAACTATAGGTTGCTGGTGTGTTATACATCGAATCATTATTATCATGGATCTGATAATCAAACATCGTCGGTGTATTAGCAATTGTATTGCCTAATAAATCACGTCTAACAATCACAATACAGAGGCCTGCAGGTCCTATATTTTTCTGAGCACCGGCATAAATCAATCCAAATCGACTCACATCAATTGGGCGAGATAATATGGTTGATGATAAGTCGGCAACGAGTGGAATATCACCTGTATCAGGAATATCATCAAACTCAAGACCATGAATAGTTTCATTGACTGTGTAATGCACATAAGCTGCATCATCAGAAAACTGCCATGTTGATTTGCCTGCAATGGTTGTGCAGTTATTATCCGTTGAATCGGAGACAATATTTACTTCACAGTATTTTTTTGCCTCTGCAATTGCTTTTTTAGACCAAGCACCGGTATTAAAGTAATCTACTTTAGTCTTGCCACGTAATAGATTCATTGGAATCATTGAAAACTGGCTTGATGCACCACCTTGCAAAAACAAGACAGCATAATCATCAGGAATCGCCATTAATTCACGCAAATCGGCTTCAGCTTGTTGTGCTATCGACGTATATTCTGGTCCACGATGACTCATTTCCATCACCGACATTCCACTACCATGCCAATCGAGCATTTCCTGCTGGGCTGTTTCCATCACATCAGCCGGCAACATTGCCGGGCCAGCGCTAAAATTATACGGCTTCAAATTATTACTCTTCAGTTGCGATGTCAGCATCACCAGCTTCTGAGTCAGAATCATCTTCTTCCTCAAGGACGCGTTCTAAACCAACTAGTTTTTCTTTCTTGGTCAGATTAATCAACTTCACACCCTGTGTATTACGACCGACTATTGATACATCCTTAACAGGTGTACGTACAAGGGTTCCACCGTCAGTAATCAACATGATTTGATGTTCAGCACGAACCTGTACAGCCCCAACAACAGATCCATTACGTTCTGAAGTTTGGATTGAAATAATACCGCTACCACCACGACCTTGGACACGATATTGTTCTAAATCAGTTCGTTTACCAAAGCCAAATTCAGTTGCCGTTAAAATGGCACCATCTTCAGGGTTAGCAATAATTAGCGAAATAATCTTCACATCATCAGCCATACGCATACCACGAACACCGCGAGAAACACGGCCCATTGAACGAACATCTGTTTCAGCGAAACGAATAACCTTACCAGCAGAATTAAACAGCATGATGTCAGACTGGCCATCAGTTAATGCAACACCAACTAATTGATCATCATCTTTCAAATCAACCGCAATAATGCCGTTAGCACGTGGGCGTGAATAAGCTTCTAATGGTGTTTTCTTAACTGTGCCTGATGCAGTCGCCATAAAGATATAGTTATCAGCATCAAACTCACGAACAGCCAAGATAGCATTAATTGTTTCGCCTTCATCTAGTGGCAATAAATTTACAATTGGCTTACCACGAGCAGCACGGCCACCTTGTGGTAACTCATATACTTTCTTCCAATACACTTTACCGGCACTTGAGAAACACAATAGAGTGTCATGGGTATTAGCAATAAATAAATGCTCAATAAAGTCTTCATCTTTCATCGAGGTAGCAGATTTACCTTTACCACCACGACGCTGAGCTTGATAAGTATCTAATTGTTGCGTTTTCGCATAGCCAGCATGAGATAATGTCACCACCATCTCTTCCTCACTAATAAGATCTTCTAAAGTAAGGTCTAAATGAGCATCAAGAATTTCAGTACGACGTTCATCACCATACTCTTCTTTAATGTTAACTAACTCTTCACGAATAACCGCCATCAAATTATCAGGATCGCTCAGAATCGCTAATAACTTAGCAATCTCCTCTAATACTTCTCGATATTCATCAAGAATCTTATCTTGCTCAAGTCCTGTTAGACGATGTAATCGCATGTCTAAGATAGCTTGCGCTTGAACAGGTGATAAATTGTAAGCACCATCAATCAAACCAAGTTCAGCGTCTAAACCTTCTGGACGTGATGCTTCAGCACCTGCTGCGCCCAGCATTTCTAGAATCATTTCTGATGCCCAACCACGGGACAGTAAGGCTTCTTTTGCTTCAGCCGGGTTATTTGATGACTTGATTAACTCAATCACTTCATCAATATTGGCTAAGGCCGTGGCCAACCCTTCTAAGATATGAGCACGATCGCGTGCTTTACGTAATTCAAACAATGACCGACGCGTGACTACTTCACGACGATGACGAACAAACGCTTCTAGAATTTCTTGTAGCCCTAATAACTTAGGTTGCCCATCAACAATCGCAACCATATTGACGCCAAACACAGTTTGCATTTGTGTTTGTTTATAAAGATTATTCAAGATAACTTCTGGTACTTCGCCACGTTTAAGCACAACCACCATACGCATGCCATCTTTATCAGACTCATCACGTAATGCTGAAATGCCTTCCATTTTTTTATCTTTAACAAGCTCAGCAATCTTTTCAAGCAAACGTGCTTTATTAACTTGATAAGGTAATTCATGAACAACGATGCTTTGCTGACCTGTGCTTTCATTCGTTTCAATATCTGCTCGAGCACGGATATGAACACGTCCACGTCCTGTACGATAGGCCTCTGCCATACCACTCGAACCATTAATCATAGCTGCAGTTGGGAAATCAGGGCCAGGTATATAGGCCATTAACCCAGCTAAATCAATCTCCGGATTATCTATCAGTGCGATAGTGCCGTTAAGAATTTCTGTTAGATTATGTGGCGGAATATTGGTCGCCATGCCCACAGCAATACCCGATGAACCATTAGCTAATAATGCAGGTATTCTTGTAGGTAGAACAGATGGTTCATGTTCTGATTCATCATAGTTAGCTATAAAATCGACTGTTTCTTTGTCTAAATCAGCCAACATTTCATGGGTGATTTTGGCCATACGTACTTCGGTATAACGCATTGCAGCTGGCGAATCACCATCGACCGAACCAAAGTTACCTTGACCATCAACTAACATATAACGCATCGAGAATGGCTGTGCCATACGAACCATTGTGTCATAAACAGCTGTGTCACCATGAGGATGGTATTTACCGATTACGTCACCGACAATACGTGCCGATTTTTTATATGAACCGTTCCAGTTATTGCCTAGCTCACGCATCGCATATAAAACACGTCGATGCACGGGTTTAAGACCATCACGCACATCCGGTAAAGCTCGTCCTACAATTACACTCATGGCATAATCGAGATACGATTGCTTCATCTCATCTTCTATGTTGATAGGTTCCAGTTCTAAAGCAATATCAGTCATTTAGTTCGTCATCCAGAGTATTAAATTTCTAAGAGCCCAATATTAACATTTAAAGCCCGTTACTGCACGCTTACTATCAATATAGTACTAGGGGTTATGTTTTGAAAAATAACCGCTTAAATCATCCTCTACAGTCGCTAATAACTCTTCAAGCCCTTCCTTCCAACCTTTTACGACATTTGGAGGCGTTGTTTCATCGATATCAATAGCAATTCGAAGCCCTGTTTGATACAAAGCTTGTTTATTTGTTTCGTTATCTGCCATTAAAAAAAACTGCATTTCGAGCACAGCTTGCGGAGAAAACTGTTCACGTTTATCACCATATAGTTTGGTAACAGCAACATCTAATACCATATCAGCAGCCTGTTCATCAGTGCTAATTACCTCACTAAATAAACCACTTTTTTGTAACCAACGTGTAAGTTGTTCAGTAATCATTTCTTCAGGTTCTGAAAAAAACTGATGATTGCTTTGCTTTTGATACTCATCTTCACCAATGCGAAATACGATATTACTGCCTCGAAAGTGAGAGGTTAAACGGACAGGATTGATTCTTAACACACGACCTTTTTCGAACTGGGAAGCAATAGCCCCACGATCAACATCGATCACATAGTAGTGTGGCGCACCATCATCCTCATCCTTTGAGCCCAGGCCAAAACAACCCGTCAACATACTAAGTAATACTAGAACCCATAGCAGTCTATTTGCCAATTTTTTATTCACAACACACCTCATTTCTTAATCTCATGTTACAGTCACGACACTTTCAGCCGATATAATAGAATAACTCTCAATAGATTGCTTAAATATGGATAGATTAAAAGCCAAAATTCGTGATATTCCTGATTTTCCAAAACCAGGCATTTTATTTAAAGACATCACACCCTTAGTACAAGACCCAGAGTGTCTACGGCTGGCTGTATTGGAGCTCATCAAACCATTTAGAGAGAGTAATATTACCGCAGTTGCAGGCATGGAGGCGCGTGGTTTTATATTTGGTAGTATTGCGGCATGGGAATTAGGTATTGGATTCATTCCACTCCGAAAACCAGGTAAATTGCCCTATGATATCCAATCTGTTTCATACTCATTGGAATATGGGGAAGCCAGTTTAGAAGCTCATATTGATGCCATCAAACCAGGTGACAAAATATTACTCATTGATGACCTTTTAGCCACCGGTGGAACAGCTAAAGCCAGTTGCCAATTAGTTGAAAAACTCGGTGGCGAAGTTATTGCTTGTGCTTTCGTTATAGAATTAAGCATGCTTGATGGCCGACAACAGATTAACGATTACCCACTCCACTCTCTTATACAGTATTGATAATAATGAAATATTTCACTATCACTTTAATTTTATTTGCCTCATTTGTTCACGCCGAACAATTTCAAGCACCATTAACAGATACCCAATGGCAAGTTGTTGAATCTCCTTTAGAGTGTTCATTAAGCCAAAATATCTTAGGCTTTGGTGAAGCCAAATTCACCCGCCAAGTGGGTGTTCCCTTCAGCCTGATATTTACAAGTCAATCACACCCATCGACACAAACAAATGTCCGCTTTGAAATTGCAGAAGCACCTTGGCAAAATAGTGAGGAAAGACTACATCTCATCTCGCTACCTACTCAAGCTAAACAAACAAAATTTATACTTAGCGGCAAGCTTGCCAAGCAAGCATTAACACATATGGAGGAAGGACGTTTCCCAGCCGTTACTTATCGCAGTCATAATACATCTGAAGAAGTTAGTGCTCTTGTATCTACTGTACATCTAAGTGATTCAATACAAGCATTCAAACAATGTTTGAATAATATGCATCCTGATACCTATGAAGATATTCGTAAGTTAACACTTTATTTTGCACTTGAAGAAGCTGAGCTTTCTGACAAAGAGCAAGCAGCACTCACTCGTATTGCTGATTACGTGAAAATTGATCCAAGCATCAAACGTATTATGGTGAGTGGTCATACTGATAACCACGGACGAAAACGTCTCAATATACCTTTATCTCAAGCTCGCGCCCTAGCAGTCAAAAACTACCTGGTTAAAGAATGTGAAGTTCCTGAAAATCTTATTACAATCTCCTTTCATCGTGAATTAATCCCTAGTACGACAAATAAAACAAAAACTGGTCGAGCTCATAATCGTCGTGCTGAAATTGAAGTTATAAAATAATGCATCAAGAAGCCGTTATTGCACTATCTGTTATTGGTATTGTTGCCATACTCTGTCAGTGGTTTGCATGGTGGGTAAAACTCCCTGCCATTGTGTTTTTATTATTAGCAGGAATCGTACTGGGTCCATTAACAGGCTGGTTAAACCCTGAACATTTATTTGGTGATCTTTTATTCCCAATGGTGTCATTATCGGTCGCTATCATTCTCTTCGAAGGTAGTCTAACCCTAAAATTTGATGAAATTCGCGAGCTACAGAAAGTTGTGCGGAATATGCTCACCATTGGTGTATCCATCACTTGGTTTGGCATCACATTAGTAACGCATTATGCACTTGACTTCTCATGGTCTCTATCTCTGCTATTTGGTGCCATGATGGTAGTAACGGGCCCGACAGTAATCGTACCCATGTTAAGAACCGTTAGACCTAACGCTACGATTTCAAACATTTTACGTTGGGAAGGTATTGTCATAGATCCACTCGGTGCTATCCTCGCTGTATTGGTATTTGAAGTGATCTTGTCCATGCAAGGTCATGGACATGTTTCAATTAGCCATACAGCAACTATGTTTGGTCAAACACTCGCTATCGGTATTGCCTTTGGCGCTGCATCAGGTTATTTATTTGGCTTGATTTTACGTAAACACCTCATGCCCGAATACCTGCATAATGTAGCTACATTAACACTCGTATTTGGTGTTTTTGCCTTATCTAATGAATTATCAGAAGAATCAGGTTTGCTTACAGTGACCGTAATGGGGATCTGGTTAGCTAACATGAAAAACGTGCCCGTCGAAGATATTTTAGATTTCAAAGAAAGTCTTAGTATTTTACTGATTTCTGGTTTATTTATATTACTTGCAGCCCGCTTAGACTTTTCTCAATTTGAAGCATTAGGCATGGGTGCCCTTGTCGTGTTTATCTTTATTCAATTTATTATTAGACCCATTAAAGTATTCATATCAACCTATAATTCAGATCTTACATGGCAAGAAAAAACGATGGTTAGCTGGATCGGACCGCGTGGTATTGTTGCTGCAGCTGTAACCGCATTATTTGCTATCCGATTACAAGAAATCGGGGTTGAAAATGCAGAATTATTAGTGCCCCTAGCTTTCACTATTATTATAGGCACCGTTATTTTACAAGGTGCTACCTCTAAATTTATTGCCAATAAATTAGGTGTTGCAGAACCTGAAGATAAGGGGTTTTTAATTATTGGTGCAAACCCAGTTGCAAGAGTTATTGCCAAAGCACTCAATGAAAATAATTATCGAACTCGTCTAACTGATACCAGTTGGACTAATGTCAAAGCCTCACGCATGGAAGGTCTTGATACATACTATGGCAATGCAGTGTCAGAACACGCTGATCGGCATTTAGACCTAATTGGTTTAGGACAAGTACTTGCCTTAACACCGCAAAAAGAACTTAATGCACTAGCAGGCTTACGATATCGTGCAGAGTTTGGTGGTAACAATACCTATTCTCTACTATCAGAAAAAGACAGTACTGGTACTGAACAAGCATCTCGGACAACGGTGAGCCATAATGCCAATATTTTATTTGGTAATGACATTACCTTTTCTAAATTAGCAAGCTTAGTGTCTCAAAATGCAATCATCAAACATACAGGGCTTAGTGACAGCTTTACCTTTGAAGACTATCAAAATGAATATGGCAAACGAGCATTACCACTGTTCGCTTTTGACAGCAAACAACGCTTACATTTCTTTACTGAAACGCATAATATAACGCCAGAAGATGGTTGGACTATTGTGGCATTAATTCAAGCTGAAAAAGATGAAACTGCCCCCTAAACGCGACATAATAAAAGCCTCTCCTGATAAAGTTGAACCGCTTGATGATATGACTTTGTTCCATAAAGAAATGAGTAAAGTTGAACCGATAGAGCAAGAAGCCACTCATCGAAAAATCACGTCTATTGAGCCTGAACCACTACAGCAAAAATCAGCTGACGATTACTCTATTGATAGTCTCTATTCAGAAGAATTTGAACTCAAAACAGTAGGAAATGAAGAGCTCCTCAGTTTCCAACGCAGTGGTGTTCAAGATCGTTTATTTAACCAGCTTCGTGCCGGACAATTAGCCCTAGATGCGGAACTAGACTTACATGGTATGACGATTCCAGTCGCACATCAGCAACTTGCCGAGTTTATTCATCAATGTCGACTAGAACGTATTCGATGTGTTCGAATCATTCATGGCAAAGGCTGGGGCTCGAAGGATAATCAACCTGTTTTAAAAACAAAAATTAATGCTTGGTTACAACAAGAAGACAATGTTTTAGCTTTTTGTTCCACACCTATTGAAGCAGGTGGTGCAGGTGCTGTTTTTGTTCTATTACGCCGGCAGCAGAAATAAGCAATCCATACCCGTAATCAATGAAAAAGGGAGCCGAAGCCCCCTTTTTTAGTTTACCCCACCCACTTTCTCGCATTGTGGAATAGTCTTAACCAAGGACCATCTTTACCCCAATCATCAGGGTGCCATGAATGCTGTACCGTACGCGTCACACGTTCTGGATGAGGCATCATGATAGTCACTCGACCATCTGTTGTTGTTAACGATGTAATCCCTTCTGGTGAACCATTCGGGTTGTGAGGATAAGCCTCTGTCGCATTACCAGCGTTATCAACATAACGCATTGCAATCAATGAATCAGCCATTGAACCTGTCTCACTATAATCTGCTCGCCCTTCACCATGTGCTACGGCAATAGGCATTACCGATCCTGCCATGCCTTTTAGTAAGACTGATGGAGAATCAATAATTTCAACTAATGAAAAGCGTGCTTCAAACTGTTCTGAAACATTACGCTCAAAACGAGGCCAATGTTCACTACCAGGGATCAACTCTTTAAGTTGAGATAACATCTGACAACCATTACATACACCCAAGGTGAATGTATCTTCACGGTTGAAGAAGTCACTAAACTGCTTTCTAGCTTTGTCATTGTGCAAAATAGTACTTGCCCAACCACGACCAGCACCTAATACGTCACCGTATGAGAAGCCACCACAGGCAACTAGACCTTTAAAGTCGGCTAAATCAACTCGGCCTTCAAGAATATCGCTCATATGAACATCGATAGTTGTAAAACCAGCATGATCAAATGATGCCGCCATTTCAATTTGGCCATTCACACCTTGCTCACGCAAAATAGCCATTTTTGGTCGAAGTCCACTAACAATTAGTGATGCAGCAATATGTTCATCAGCATCAAAGCTTAAGTCAGCATACAAACCAGAATCACTTTCATCTAGCAGTGCATCAAATTCTTGTTTTGCACAGTCTGGATTATCTCGAAGAGATTGCATCTGATAGCTTGTTTCAGACCAAAAACGCTGTAATGTCACGCGAGATTCATTAAGCTCTTGTTGGCCATCTACGGTCACAACAACTCGCTGGTCATCACGTAATGATCCAATCACATGACTATAATGAGCTAAATCTTGTTCTCTAAGCACAGATAGAACATCTTCAACATCACAATGTCGAACCTGAATCACAGCACCTAATTCTTCGTTAAACAAAAGTGGTAATGCCTCACCTAAACCGTTAAGGTTAACCTCGATTCCACAATGTCCTGCAAATGCCATTTCAACTAGCGTACCAATCAAACCACCATCACTACGATCATGATAAGCAAGCAATAAGTCATCTTGTTTTAATTGTTGAATCGTAATAAAGAATTGTTTTAATGCTGAAGGATCATCGAGATCTGGACCATGATGTCCTACTTGTCCATATACTTGTGCTAATGCAGATGCAGCAAGACGGTTTTGACCTTTACCTAAATCAATATAGATAAGATCTGTATCACCATGATCACTGCGTAATTGTGGTGTACATGTTTTTGCAGCATCCGTTACAGGAGCAAAAGCAGTCACAATTAATGATAATGGTGATGCAACAGATTTACTCTCCCCCTCATCTTGCCATACCGTTTTCATTGATAAAGAATCTTTACCGACTGGAATTGCAATACCTAACTCTGGACATAACTCCATGCCTACCGCTTCTACAGTGTCATATAACAATGCATCTTCACCGGTATGGCCACATGCCGCCATCCAGTTCGCTGAAAGCTTAATATCGCCCATTGATGCAATTCTTGCCGCTGCAATATTAGTGATCGATTCACCTACGGCCATTCGGCCAGATGCTGGTGCATCAATTAAAGCAAGCGGTGCACGCTCTCCCATCGACATTGCTTCACCTTGGAAACCATGATGATCAGCTAATGTCACAGCACAATCTGCAACTGGCACTTGCCATGGGCCAACCATTTGATCTCGAGCGACTAAACCCGTAACACTACGGTCACCAATAGTAATTAAGAAATTTTTACTGGCAACAGTTGGCAATTTTAAAACACGTTCCAAAGCATCACTAACAGTAACACCCGCTAAGTCTAATTCAGGTTTAGTAAAACTATGATGTTTTACATCTCGCAACATTTTAGGTGGCTTACCTAAAAGTAATGATAGAGGCATATCGACTGGATTATTGTCATTTTCAGCATCACCCACTAATAAATGTTGTTCTGCTGTAGTCTCACCCACCACTGCCCATGGGCAACGTTCACGTTCACAAATATCTTGGAAATCTTGTACACGATCAGGCGCAACACCTAATACATAGCGTTCTTGCGATTCATTACACCAAATTTCCATTGGTGACATGCTCGATTCATCGTTAGGAACCACTCGTAATTCAAATCGGCCACCGCGGCCACTATCATCAACTAATTCAGGGAATGCGTTCGATAAACCACCTGCCCCCACATCATGGATGGCAATAATTGGGTTTTGATCGTCTAAAGCAACACAGCGATCAATCACTTCCTGACAACGACGTTCCATTTCAGGGTTGCCACGTTGTACTGAAGCAAAGTCTAAACCTTCTTCACTGGTGCCTGATGTGACAGATGAAGCTGCACTACCACCCAGGCCAATTAACATAGCGGGGCCACCTAATACAATTAACTGAACACCTGGATCAAAAATATTTTTCTTAACATGTTGTGGTCGAATTGTTCCCATACCACCGGCAACCATAATAGGTTTATGGTAACCACGTACTTCAAAACCATCAGCAGAGGGCACTAACGCTTCATAAGTTCTAAAATAACCACATAAGTTGGGACGACCAAACTCATTGTTAAATGCAGCGCCACCTAATGGGCCATCGAGCATAATTTCTTGTGCTGATGCCATACGAGCTGGTTTGCCATAAGGTGTTTCCCAAGGTTGTTCAAAACCGGGGATATTAAGGTTTGATACTGAAAATCCAGTTAGACCTGCTTTAGGCTTCGAACCACGACCTGTTGCACCTTCATCACGAATTTCACCACCTGCACCAGTTGCCGCGCCAGGGAATGGAGAAATAGCAGTAGGATGATTATGAGTCTCTACCTTCATCAAGATATGTTGAACTTCACCTTGATAACTATATTGGTTAGTAGCCATATCAACGTGGAATCGATGGCTGTTTGCACCGGCAATAACTGACGAGTTATCACTATAAGCCGTAATAACACCTTCAGGATGCAAAGCATGTGTATTTCGAATCATATTAAATAACGTGTGAGACTGGGATTCACCATCAACAATCCAATCTGCACTAAAAATTTTATGGCGACAGTGTTCTGAGTTTGCTTGAGCAAACATCATTAATTCGATATCGTTTGGATTACGGTTTAACGCGGTAAAATTATCCACTAAATAATCAATTTCATCTTCAGCTAGCGCTAAGCCCATTGTTTGGTTTGCTAGAACTAAGGCTTCTCTACCGCCATTTAACACATCAATTGAGACTAAAGGTCGTGACTCGCCATGAACAAATAAACGTTCAACTTCATCATCAGAATCAAATACCACCTCGATCATCCGATCATGAAGCAATTGTTTGACTTGAGCTTGTTCAGTTACAGATAGTGAATTCTGTATTTTCACATAAAAAGCAAGCCCTCGCTCAATACGCATAATATTATGCAGGCCACTATTATGCGCAATATCAGTCGCTTTACTTGACCATGGAGAAATAGTTCCTGGGCGTGGAGTCACCAAGAAATAACGTTCATTATCTGATAATTCTGTGGGACGCTCTTGGGCTTCCAATAGTGTTTCTAGAACCGATTTTTCTTGCGGATTCAGGTCACTATCACCTTCTACCTCAATGAAATAACGGTATTCACTGCGAATAGCTAATACACCTTCAACAGAAGCTTGTACCGAAGCTAATAATTTGTCTAAACGAAACGCAGAAAATGCCGAGCGGCCGATCAATTGCAACATGTTCATTCCAATTCATATTAATAAAGTGTTAATGATACTTTATCCCCGTGATAGTTGGAAATGCAGGATGTCAGAATAAGCCAGTAACGGGTCATTACAAACCTGTAGCTTAATTCTGCATTTCCAACTATCACAGGTATACTCATCGCACTATCAGTCTAAATAATCACAAATTTAATTATGTCTAAATCACCTGAAGAATATTGCCGACCTGGTTTGTTTCGCCATTTTGCAGCGATGCTCTATGACTTATTACTACTAATAACCATATTACTGTTAGCAGGACTGATTGCAGTGACTTTAAATAGTGGTGAAGCAATTGGATCTGGCAACCCCTTTTTCTTTATTTACCTACTAGCGGTCAGCTTTTTATTTTATGGCTGGTTTTGGACCCACGGTGGACAAACATTAGGCATGCGTAGCTGGAAAATCACACTTATAAACTATGATAATAGTAACGTTAGTTGGCAGCATGCCTTTATACGTTTTTCAGTTGCACTTATCTCATGGCTACCACTTGGCTTAGGCTTTTGGTGGCAATATCTAGGAAAGAACCAACTAAGCTGGCCTGATTTAATGTCGCATACCCGTTTGCATTACAGTAAAAATAGCACAATAAAGCCTCTTTCACGCTTGTCATAATCATTGTTTTAAGCGTACAATCGCTCGCAGTGTTACAGCTCAAGGACTTCGTATTACAGCTCAAGGACTACCTCAAGGATTGTGGTGAGAGATTTACTAAAACACAGCTTAATTATAGGGTGCCTCATTTTTGCACCCAATATTTGTGCGCAAGTACTCATTGTACATCCCCAGAACGCATCTACATCACTATCTAAGAATAATCTCCGTGCTATCTTTGCCATGCGTACACCTCAATGGTCTGATGGTTCAGCTATCCACGTATTTGTTCTCGAAGACTCAAACCCTATTCATACTTCATTCTGTAAACATATATTAGGTATGTTTCCTTATCAGCTTCGCAGAGTATGGGATAGACAAGTCTTTTCTGGCACAGGTATTGCTCCAACAAAAGTCAAAACAATCGAAGAAATGCGAGAGCGTGTATCTACAACTAAAGGAGCCATCGGTTATCTTTTACCAGAAGATATCAATGACTCAATTAAAGTAATCGAAGGTGGTTTATGACAACTCAAACAAAAATGGATTTTGTTAGCCATACCACTGTCTCTCCTCATATATCTGGGTATGCTTTTAAATAATATGAAATATTTAAATGTTTTATTAATTCTTATCAGTCCACTCGTTTTCGCCGACGAACAACAAGCTTGGCTAGAACGAATACAATTGCATGGTTTTGCCTCACAAGCACTTGTGTATACAACTGATAATAATTTTTATGGTGATAGTGATAATGGTAGTGCCGACTTTACAGAATTAGGTATCAATGCCAGTGTTCAATTGCTTCCTAAAGTACGTGTTGCTGGGCAAGTATTATCACGACATGCTGGTAATATGGATAATGGCTCACCTCATATTGATTATGCACTCTTAGATATCAACCTTATATCATCAGGAAAAGGTCGTTTGGGGGCTTATTTAGGAAGAATAAAAAACCCGCTTGGTCTCTACAATGAAACACGTGATGTTGCCCATACGCGCCAAGGTGTCTTTACCGCACAAGCTATTTATTTTGATAAGGTTCGTGATTTAATTCTGTCCTCAGATGGTATTCAATTTTATGGTGAATACTTTCTACCTAATGGTAATCTTATTGTCCAAGCGGGTGTGGGTCATGCAATCCCTGATGACAATGTTGAACAAGCTTATCTTGGTAGGCAATGGGCAGGAGAATTAGACAGTGACAAATTAGCTTATATTGGTCGCATCATGTACGAACATGATGGTGGTCGTTGGATATATGCACTCAGCGGAGCCTCTTTAGAAATAGACTTTAATCATCAACCAGCAGATAATTTGCTCCCCCCCCCTCTAGGAATATCTTCAGGCCAACTAAATGTTGACTACACCGTATTATCGACTCAGTTTAATGGTGAAAAATGGCAATTAACTGGTGAACTAGCATTCCAAGATGTTGACTATGTCAATATCGGAGGCCTATTTTCTGCTGCAGATACTAAAGCATTAGGTTATACACTTGAAGCCAATTATAAGTTTACGCCTAAATGGCAAGCATTCCTTCGTCGAGAAGCTTTTTATCTAGATAAAGATGATAAATATGGTCATGATTTTCATGCCCAATCAACCCAGTTAAATGCTGCCTTCCCTTTTGTGCCAATCAGCCCAGCGCATAGCAGATATTCAGTAAACTGGGTTATTGGTGGGGCTTGGGATATCACACAAAACGTCATGGCTCGTGCTGAGTATCACACCACAAAAGGTACTGCGACATTATCTCCTACAGAAAATGATCTTACAGCCGCTAAAAAGGATTGGGATATGTTTGCCATATCACTTTCTTATCGTTTTTAATTAAAAAACTATGCCTAACATCCATAAACAATCATTTTTCAGCATAAAATGGAAAGCAGCCTTGCTTTTTGGCACCACGCTATTGCTATTCAACACCCTTTTCCCCTTGTTAGTCTATTGGAACCTCCAACAAAAATTTGAATTTTCACGCAATCAAATTCAGCAACAATTCGAACACGAATTAATTGGACAATTAAAAAGTACTAGTGAACAAATTCAGCGTATGGCAGAGATGAGTCTCATTTCAGATGAGGGATCTGAAAGTAGTATTCTAGCTTTATTATATAAACACCAAATACAACTAGAATTAGACTGGAATACCACTCAAGCTCAGTTATTTGATCATTCAAGTAAACAACTAGGTGGCTGGGGGATTGATATTCCACTGAGCATTAAAAGCTTCATCCCTGACATATTAAACGACGAAATGCCACGTAGGTTTATTGATTGTAGTCAGGGCTGTAAACAATATGATCTCATTCCAATATTACATAATGGACAAGCAGGACATGTTTTATTAATTGCCTATGATATGAGTACAAGCTTACTCGAATTTGTTAACGAAACAGCTGCCGACATTGCCATTTTAAGTCCGAAAACTAGTAATACTACACCTAATAATCGTCTATTATCTAACTGGAATATGGAAGTAAGCGCCTTAACGTCATATCAAGAAAACTTTGACTATCTACAATCAATATCTGAAAAGCATTCATTTGATGCCATTAATAAAACAGACCAAATATTTCGTGATACTGATCTTCCCATTGAGCTTAATACGATTATTCCAGACAGCAGTAGTCAGGTTGTTTTTATTATTATCGATAATATCGCTGAGCAACAGCAAGAAATCCTCTCTATCACCCTGCAAAACATCCTCATGGCCTTTCTGGGATTTTTGATATTCGGCGGCGGTTTGTTTTTCTTTATTTCAAAACCTTTGTCTCGTCTATCAACCGTATCGCAAGCACTTCCTTTACTTGCTAAACAAAAGTTTCAACATGTCAGAGAATTAATACATACAGATACTCAACCGCAGCAAACTGATGAACTTGATCAATTAGAAATATCAACTCACACCCTTACTGAGCAACTTGAACAATTACATAACTCAGTAAAAGAGCGTTCTGAGGCTTTACGTCATCGTAGCACTGAGCTTCTGCAAGAACGAGACTTCGTTAAAAGCCTCATTGATACTGCTCAACTCATTATCATTACCATTGACCGCAATTGCAAAATAACATCATTTAATGATTTTGCTGAAACAACAACGGGCTATTTAGAAAAAGACCTTATTGACTCCTCTTTTGAAGCCTTATTTCCCAAAGAGCAGTGGCAAGAAGTAGAAAAAACGCTAGTACATCTTAAAGACAATCCACGATCAGTCAGCCAGCATGAAAGTAAATTTATAAATCATGATGGCTCCGAACACATTATCTCTTGGTTACATTCCAGCTTAGAGCATCCAACTGATGAATCTGTTGTCTTATCAGTTGGGCTTGATGTAACAGAAAAAAAACGAACTGAAAAACAAATTATTTGGCTGGCCGATCATGATGTATTAACTGAGCTTTATAATCGCCGTAAATTTGCTATCGAATTTGAACAAATACTAAACCAAGCTATTCGCTTAGAACATACGGGCTCTCTGTTATTTCTTGATCTTGACCAATTCAAGGATATAAATGATAGTTGTGGCCACAAAGTTGGTGACCAAGTATTAAAACAAGTAGCACAAGTCTTAATATCGATTACTCGCACCACTGATATTATAGCCAGGCTAGGTGGTGATGAATTCGCCATTATCCTTCCGGGTACTGGCACTGAAGGTGCTATTACATTTGCAGAAAAAATCAGTGAACGACTATCCTCTCTAGAATTAAATTTCAATGGTATTCGTTATAAAATAACCAGTAGCACCGGCATAATACAATTTCCACTATCTGACTTATCAATAGAAGAATTGATTAGTAATGCTGACTTGGCAATGTATCAAGCAAAAGCAATGGGCAAAAACACTTGGCATCAATTTGCGCTTGATGATAAGACACGTGTGCAGTTAGAAACTCGTGTTTTATGGAAGCAAAAAATAGAGGGTGCATTAGAAAATGATCGTTTTATATTCTATTACCAACCGATCATGGATATTCGTTCTCGAACCGTATCCCACTATGAAGTTCTATTACGTATGCAGAATGAAGATGGATCAATAAACCCACCCGCAACATTTATACAGGTTGCCGAACAAACAGGCCTAATTCATGCCATTGACCACCTTGTATTACAGCGGGGTATTTTAAAACAAGCAGAACTAGATAAGAACAATAATGGTATTTCACTATCATTGAACCTATCTGGTTATGCTGTTGACGATACAATGCTTCAGCCACTATTAAGGCACCTCCTTACTGAGAGTAATGCTAATCCTGAGCATTTAATCTTCGAGTTGACTGAAACAGCTGCAGTAGCCGATATCATGCAAGCAAAAAACTTTATGCAGCAAATGAATAAGATCGGTTGCCGCTTCTCATTAGATGACTTTGGTACAGGATTCGCCTCATTCCGTTATATGCGTGAATTGCCTGTCGACATTGTCAAAATTGATGGTTCATTCATTACAGATCTAGCTCACAACCCTGATGATCAATTATTTGTAAAAGCACTGGTTGATGTGGCTAAAGGTATGGGCAAGAAAACAATTGCTGAGTTTGTAGAAAATGCTGAAACACTAGCCTTATTACATGCTTTTGGCGTGGACTATGCTCAAGGTTATTATATTGGTAAGCCTCAGCCATATTTCTTAGATGGGCCACCAGAACTTAAATAAGCTGAACTTGAGACAAATTAAATTCGTCATTGCCGTAGTTTGTAGCGGAATGACAGCTGTTTTTGTTAAAGCCAATAACTAAAGCTTATTCAAGCCCACCAGTTTATTATTATCATCAAATTGAATACTGAATTGTCCCTCAATACCCTTTTCACCAATAAACGCTCTAATATGCTCGGCCGGAAACTGTAGTTTCTGACCAGTAGTCGTCGTAACAACAACGACTCTCGCCGTTCCTTGATAATAACGTAAAGCTTGTTCTCTACTTATATTTAAGTAAAACTGTAATTCAGATGGCATCTTGTAAAAATTCTGCAAAAATGGATTTTATCTGCTGACAAACAGCATCGCTTTCTTGCTCACTATAAGCTACGGCAGTGCCTTTCCCCCATACAGGTGCTGGCCATGTTTCATCACCTTGATATCTAGCCACATGATGTATATGAAGTTGCGATACAACATTACCTAAGGCGGCGACATTCATTTTGTCAGCCTGAACTAAATCATTAAGTGCTTTGGCAACAAAGTTTGATTCAATCATCAACTGTTGTTGTTGCTGCTCATCAAGCTGGAAAACCTCTGTTAAGCCGGTAATTCGTGGCACAAGGATCACCCATGGATAACGTGCATCATTCATTAACAATACTTTAGATAAGGGAAACTCACCTAACAGAATCGTATCCTGCTCTAATCGTGGATCAAGTGTAAACATGGTCAAACCTTTTAATCTGCTAAATATTTTGTAACAACTTCATATACATCAGGTGATAAATCTGGCTGACTAGCGATATCTCTAAGGGCTTTTTTCATCAGATCCTGTCTACCTTCATCATATTGTCGCCATGAGTTAAATGCACCTAACATTCTTGATGCAACTTGAGGGTTGAGCTGATTAAGTATAATGATCTGTTCGACTAAAAATTGATAAGCAGAACCGTCTTTAGCATGAAAGTTAATCGGGTTATTACGACAAAACTGGCCAATTAAAGCCCTGACATTATTTGGGTTTTTAATACTAAATGCAGGATGTTTCATCAATCCTTTAATTCTAATTAAGGTATCCGGCAAACTAGATTGTGCTTGCACCGTTAACCATTTATCAACAACTAAACGATCATGTTTCCATTGTTCATAAAAAGCACGTAAAGCATGCTCACCTTCTGGTCCTGCTTGATTAGCTAATGCCACAAGGCCAGCAATAGTATCAGTCATATTATCTGATTGTTTCATCTGCTTGAGGCTTCGCTGAGTTTGCATCGGGTCATCAGTTGCCATGAGATAACCCAGGCATACATTTTTAAGACTACGCTTTGCCATATCAGCCGCATTGAACTGATAATCACCAGTTGTATTATAAAGCTGGTAAGTATCACTAAATTCTTGTTTTAAACCTTGAGCAAGGCTATTTTTCAAGAACTGCCGTGCGGTATGGATAGCGTCTACATCTGCTACAGACATTTGAGCAGCTAGATAATTCTCACTCGGTAATGTCAGCATTTTAGCTACAAGAGCTGGATCCATTTTGGTATTCGTTAAAATATGTAAAAACTGTTCCAGTAATCCTTTAGAAATATTTAATGGCTGCTTTAACCGAACATTGTTTACCAAACTTAATAGCACATTAATTAATAAAGTCTGACCCGCATCCCAACGATTAAAGCTATCACTATCATGTGCCATCAAAAATTCTAATTCAGCATTGCTTCGCTCAATATTCAGTTTTACAGGTGCAGAGAACCCGCGTAGTAATGAAGGCACAGGTTTTTCTTCAAGATTCACAAAGGTAAAACTTTGCTTTGCCTCGTTAATGGTTAAAACACGAGTAAAGTCATCATATGGCTGTTCCTCGCCTTCAAGCTGCAATAATAGCGGCATGCCCTGTTGATCCAACAAACCAAGGGCTAAAGGAATATGGAAGGCTTCTTTATCTAATTCATCAGGTGTGACTGGACAGGTTTGTTCAATATGCAAAGTATATGTTTGCGTTACCACATCATAATGATCATTGATCTTTAATTCTGGTGTACCAGCTTGCGAATACCAGCGTTTAAATTGGTCTAGATCGACACCATTAGCATCTTCAATAGCCTTAACAAAATCATCGGTTGTAACAGCCTGGCCATCATGTCTGTCAAAATACAGATCTGTTCCTTTTCTGAAGCCATCATCACCAACAATCGTTTTAATCATGCCGACAACTTCTGCGCCTTTTTCATAAATAGTAACGGTATAAAAGTTACTAATCTCTATAAAAGAAACAGGACGAACCGGATGAGCCATAGGCCCAGCATCTTCAGCAAACTGCATTGTACGAAGTTGATTCACATCATCAATACGCTGTACAGCCTCAGAGTTCATTGCTGCACTAAACTGTTGATCACGTAAAACGGTAAAACCTTCTTTTAAACTAAGCTGGAACCAATCACGACATGTGACACGATTTCCTGACCAGTTATGGAAGTATTCATGACCCACAATACCTTGAATACGGTGATAGTCAGAATCTGTGGCTGTTTCCGGACTAGCCAATACACAGGAGGAATTAAATATATTTAAACCTTTATTCTCCATTGCGCCCATATTGAAATCATTCACGGCCACAATCATGAATACATCTAAATCATATTCACGACCATAGGTATCTTCGTCCCATTTCATTGATTGTTTTAGTGAGGTTAAGGCATGATCACATTTATGACTATTTTCATGGTCAACATAAATCTGCAAACTAACTTCTCGGCCAGATAGGGTGATAAAGTGATCTTGTTGACGATATAAATCACCAGCAACTAAAGCAAACAGATAACTTGGTTTCGGGTGGGGATCATGCCATCTAGTCCAATGACGACCATCATTAAACTGGCCTTGATCTTCCATATTGCCGTTAGCTAGCATAATCGGCCATTGCTGTTTATTAGCAACAATAGAAACGGTAAACACTGCCATCACATCCGGGCGATCTAGATAATAGGTAATGCGTCTAAAACCTTCCGCTTCACATTGTGTGCACAATAATGAACCTGAGTGATATAAACCTTCTAAAGCCGTATTTTTATCCGGCTCAATACGCGTTTCTATTTCTAACTCAAATGCCTCTGGTAAAGCAGATAGGGATAATGATTTATCAGTACGATGATATTCATTACCCTGTAATTGACGACCATCAATTTTAACCGATACTAATTCAAGTTTCTCTCCATTTAGTACACAGTCACCACCCGCACCATCAGGGTTTCGACGCATCGATAAAACACTACGAACATGTGTATCTGAAGCATCTAGCTCAAAATGCAAATGCACAGTATCAATTAAATAATTAGGAACTTGATAATCTGCTAAAAAGGTTTCTTTAGGGGTCGATGGTGATGTCATAAAACACTCGTAGAATTAAAAGTCATCCAGTGTTTTAATAGACTGGACATTATAGGCTGGAGTTTCATAAGGGTGTGCTTGAATAAGGGCTACTAATACCGCTTTAATATTCTGCTCAGAGCAAATCATTTCAACGCGGTACTCTTCTATAGTTTCGATTTCATCTTGTTGTCCGATAAAAGGTTGGCTACCTGACAAAGGTTTAAACTGTCCTACTCCTTTTGTTTCCCATGAACAGCAATCATAGCCTTCATATCGGCCAGCACCCTGTTCGAATACTGCTTGTTTTACTGATTCCTTATGACTTTCTGGCACAAAAAATACTAGTTTAAGCACTATCTTATTTTCCATTTCTGGCCAATACCATTGCCAGATTCACTATAAATAGATTTTCCATCAGCTGAAAAAGCAACAGCTTGTATAACGACACCTGGACGAAGTGCTTTTTTTCTCGCCACTTGCCAACAGTCTAACTTCTCACCACTAGCAACCTTCCATAGACAAATCTTCTGTGAAGGATGTCCTGTTACTAAGTATTTATTGTCAGGAGAAAAATCAATTGCCGACGTGGTTGTCTTAAAGGAAGGAAAGTCTGGCAAAGCCATGTCTTTTGGCCATGCAGATGTCCGTAAAGTATATTTTTCCTTACCTGTTTTCATATTCCAGAAATGGGTTTGGCCATTACCAGCGCCCGTCAGTGCATAACCACCTTTAGGATAAAAAGCGACGATATTGACAGAGTTTTCATGTTTCCAACTACGTAACTGCTTACCCGTTTCTAATTTCCATAATCGAGCAGTCTGATCATCCCCCCCCGTTAATGCATATTTACCACTTGGAGAAATCGCCACCGCGTTGATTAGTTGATTAATTGGGGAGTTTACCGCCTTACCGTCATGTTCTAAGATCTGTAAAACTCGGTTTTCGATCACATCGAAATAAACCACAGTGCGGTCATACAAAGCCATCAGTAAATAATCACCATGTTGAGACAAAGCAAGGGCCTTAATTCTCACAGGGAAGGTCAAACGCATCATTGGCTCGCCTGTGGCGACTTCCCACAAGACAATTACATCCTGTTGTACGATATCGACTTCAGTCCTAAAAGAGTTTTGCACATCCGATACAATCCCAATCTGCTCAACAGTTGCAGCGACCTTACTATCAGCAGAAAAAGCGGTCAGTGTTGTTGTGCCTACTTGTTCATTATTCTGCCAAGTATAAACAACTTTGTTTTTCTCAATATCCCATAATCTAGCAGGGGCATCAGTATCACCCACTAAGACATACTTGCCATTCGGTGAAAATGTAGCGGCATAACTACTTAAATCGCTATGTGCCCATTGTTTATCCGATTCACGCTCACTAGAACATCCTGTCAGCACTAGTGTTATCAGTAATAATCTTAATAATCGTGTCATTGGCAAAATACTCATTATTTTATGACTTTGGTAAAGTGACGCCTTCTTGACCTTGATATTTACCACCACGATCTGCATAAGATGTTTCACATACTTCATCCGATTCAAAGAATAACATCTGTGCAACGCCTTCATTAGCGTAAATCTTAGCCGGTAATGTTGTTGTATTTGAAAACTCTAAAGTGACATAACCTTCCCACTCTGGCTCTAATGGTGTGACATTAACGATGATTCCACAACGAGCATAAGTCGACTTGCCTAAACAAATGGTCAATACATTACGCGGGATTTTGAATTTCTCAACGGTTCGCGCTAAGGCAAAAGAGTTAGGTGGAATAATACAAACATCCGAATTAACATCAACAAAGCTGCCTTCATCAAAATTTTTCGGGTCAACAATGGCTGAATTAATATTAGTGAACACTTTAAACTCACTAGAACAACGAACATCATAGCCGTAACTCGATGTGCCATAAGAGATCATTCGGCCATTGTCACCTTCGCGAACTTGTCCCGATTCAAATGGTGTGATCATCTCATTCTCTTCCGCCATGCGACGGATCCATTTATCTGATTTTATGCTCATTTTTGTGCTCGTTAATCCTGAATAACCTTAATAATAACGTGATTTTACGTGAAATTGTTAGCTAAAACTCAGATTGCTATTAAAACGCTGTAATTCAATCCGAAAAATGTGACTTTACACCTGTAAATATCCATTTTAAAACATAGAAATCACGAGTTTTAATTCAGCTGAGTTTTAGAAATAATCAATCGTTCTTAATCACAATATTTGGAAATGCCGATGAATAATCCTTACCCTGCTTAGCTAATCTCGCTGCAACACGGATTGCAATACCTCGGTAAGCTGAGGCAATTTTACCATCTGGATCAGCAACAACTGTTGGATGACCTTGATCAGCATCTTCACGAATTCGAATATCTAATGGCAAATCACCTAACAAATCAACGCTATATTGTTTGGCCATTTTTTCGCCACCACCGGCACCAAAAATATGCTCTTCATGACCACATTCGCTACAAATATGAGTGCTCATATTTTCAATTACACCCATGACAGGAACATTCACTTTTTCGAACATTTTTAATGCTTTACGTGCATCAAGCAATGAAATATCTTGTGGTGTAGTAACAATAACAGCACCACTTACCGGTACTTTTTGCGATAAAGTTAGTTGAATATCACCAGTGCCAGGTGGTAGATCAATGACAAGGTAATCAAGATCTTTCCAATTCGTATCATTCAGCATTTGCTCTAATGCTTGTGTGACCATTGGACCTCGCCAAATCATCGGTTCTTCTTCATCGATCAAAAAGCCAATCGACATGCTTTGTAGGCCATAACTTTCAATCGGTTCAATACGCTTACCATCGATTGATTCTGGACGTTGTGATGTGCCCAACATACGTGGTTGGCTTGGACCATAGATATCAGCATCTAAAATACCAACATTGGCACCTTCAGCAGCTAATGCTAGTGCTAGATTCACTGATGTTGTTGATTTACCAACACCACCTTTACCAGATGCTATGGCAATAATATTTTTAACATTTTTAATGCCTTGCACGCCTTGCTGTACTTTATGCTTAGTGATTTTAGAATCAACTGAGACTGAAATATCTGTCAACTCAGTTTTTTCTTGTAGTAAAGCGACGAGCTCTGATTGAATTTTATCGAAATAAGCTTTTGCTGGATAACCTAAAGTAACGGTAACTTTTAATGAATCACCATCCAAATTAACATCTACATTTGCTTTACTATCAGCCAAAGTCATTTGGGCTATAGAATCACTATATTCATTAATAATCTGTTCAATTTGAGAAGGATTTAACATTGTTTCTCCAGCATGGAAATTAAGGTAATGGCTACACGCCAAAAAATAACCGACTATTCTATACTGACTTTAGTTT
>Ga0209495_1000441_pt1 | contig 32773 bp, 28 predicted proteins | sample EN1Hudsemesocosm_FD_184629 | JGI IMG/M metagenome (GOLD analysis project Ga0209495, IMG submission 184629) | Methane-oxidizing microbial communities from mesocosms in the Hudson Canyon - EN1E Hudson Canyon (SPAdes) (version 2) | ecosystem: Environmental > Aquatic > Marine > Cold seeps | place... | reverse complement strand
AGCTGGTGACGGTACAACAACAGCGACAGTATTAGCTCAAGCTATTCTGCGTGAAGGCATGAAAGCAGTTGCTGCGGGTATTAACCCAATGGATCTTAAGCGTGGTATCGATAAAGCGGTAACAGCGGCAGTAACAGAATTAAAAAGCATGTCAGCATCATGTGATGATGATAAAGCGATTGCTCAAGTAGGTACTATTTCTGCAAACTCTGATACATCTGTGGGCGGTATCATTGCTGAAGCAATGCAAAAAGTAGGTAAAGAAGGCGTTATCACTGTTGAAGATGGTAGCGGTTTTGAAAACGAATTAGACGTAGTAGAAGGTATGCAGTTTGATCGTGGTTACCTATCTCCATACTTCGTAACAGATCAGCAAACAATGACTGCTGAGTTAGAAAGCCCATTTGTATTGTTATTTGACAAAAAAATCGCCAACATTCGTGATCTACTACCCACATTGGAAGCTGTTGCAAAAGCAAGTCGTCCATTGTTAATCATTGCTGAAGACATCGAAGGTGAAGCATTAGCAACACTCGTTGTTAATAGCATGCGTGGTATCGTTAAAGTATGTGCTGTTAAAGCACCTGGTTTTGGTGACCGACGTAAAGCAATGTTACAAGATATCGCTACATTAACGGGCGGTGTTGTTATTTCTGAAGAAGTTGGTTTAAGCCTTGAGAAAGTAACATTAGACGATTTAGGTCAAGCTAAGAAAATCACAGTAAGCAAAGAAAACGCAACAGTGATTGATGGTGCTGGTTCTGCTACTGACATTACTTCACGTGTTGAAATGATTCGTTCTCAAATTGCTGATTCTTCTTCTGATTACGATAAAGAGAAGTTGCAAGAACGTGTTGCTAAATTAGCTGGCGGTGTTGCAGTTATTAAAGTTGGCGCAGCAACTGAAATGGAAATGAAAGAGAAAAAAGCACGTGTTGAAGATGCGTTACACGCGACTCGCGCAGCGGTTGAAGAAGGTGTTGTTGCTGGTGGTGGTGTTGCACTTGTTCGTGCTGAAAGTAGCCTAGGTGAATTGACTGGTGATAACCACGATCAAGATGTAGGTATCAAATTAGCTCGTCGTGCAATGGAAGAACCTTTACGTCAAATCGTAAGCAATGCTGGCGATGAAGCATCTGTCGTCTTGAATGAAGTTGCAGCTGGTAAAGGTAACTTCGGTTACAACGCAGCAACAGGCGTATATGGCGATATGATCGAAATGGGTATTCTTGACCCAACAAAAGTAACACGTACTGCATTACAAAATGCCGGTTCTGTTGCTGGTTTAATGTTAACCACTGAAGCAATGATTGCTGAAGCACCGCAAGAAGCGGGTGCAGCACCAATGCCTGATATGGGCGGTGGTATGGGCGGAATGGGCGGCATGATGTAATCAAGCTCCTCTAAGTTGGTAATAAATTAACAGCTCTGCTGATATTTTATTCTGACACGCTTTTAAAAAGCCCCGGCCTTTTGGTCGGGGCTTTTTTTTTGATATTTATACCCATACTACTTGAAGATGCATGTTTCAGTGTTCAGCTAGTCAATCTGAACAAGGCGCAACTCGCAGGAAATGGCTAGCCCTTTATAAGAGTTGCAACGCGGTGCGGGTTGACTAGCTGAGCACCCGTAGGGCAAGGCTATAAATAACCATCTTCTTCGTTAAGCAATTTTGAGCTAGAATGACCAGCTCTAAAATGCCTTGCCTTAAATATGGTTGTTTCTAGTCTTGCTGAATCACGCATCTTCAAGTAGTACGGGTATATGCTAAGGTGTCTATTAACTACCCCTCTAGTAAGAGCACTTTGCCATGAAAAAAATAGTGTCATATTTCATCAGACTAGCCTTTGTCATCATTATTGTTTTCCTGTGTTATGGCTGGTGGGTTTCTAGCCAAGCACACCATTATCAAACGGAACTAGGCCCCGAGTTACGGGAACGCTATGGCGTTGCAACCGGTACACCTTATCTTTCTTTTGGTGATGAATCACGGGAAGTACTAACCGTTCACCCTGTTCCTGGAGGTGCTTTTGATGCAGCAGGTTTTAAGCAAGGAGACATTGTTTTATCAACGACATTAACGACCTTCTACCGTACTTTATCTGCCTCAGAGGGCGAGGTTATTTTTAGAGTTGTTGCTGGCGGGGATGGAGGCAATAGAACTAAGGCCCGTCAGACAACTCAAATTAGGTTTAATTGAATGATGTTCCACTAGGGCCTATAAAACAGCTGCCTTTGTTGTGGGTATAGGGAGCAACAGATGTTAATATTGATTCCAAGCTCGTTTTAAACCCCTCTCTAAAGCTGAATTATTTATTTGCTTGTAATAAGGCAATAAATTCTTGCTCAGGAACGGGTCTTGAAAAATAATAACCTTGTCCATAATCGCAGCCTGCATTAAGAAGTAACTTTCTTTGCTCGTCAGTTTCAATACCTTCAGCAATAACTTTCAAGCCTAATTTGTGTGCCATTATAATAATAGCTTCTGACAAAACCATATCTTCAGAATCAGGGCTGATGTTTTTAGTAAATGACTGGTCGATTTTCAAATAATCAATGTCAAACTTTTTCAAATAAGAAAGTGATGAATATCCTGTACCAAAGTCATCCATCGATACCTCTATACCAGCATCTCTAAACTGATGCAGTTGCTTGAGAATACTTTCACTATCATCCATTAATAAACCTTCCGTGATTTCAATGACAATATCTTTACCTGATAGTTGATTCTCACTTAGATAGTTTATCCAATTCATATGATTATCTGATTCTCTGAATTGAACAGGAGATTTATTAATACTGATTTGCACATTAATGCCAAACTGTTGTTTGCATATTTGGATCTGTTGGACAGTCTGTTTAAAGACCCAGTCACCAATACCTACAATTAAACCAAAGTCTTCAGCAAGTGGGATAAACTCAGCAGGACTAATCATTCCTCGAGTTGGGTGTTTCCAACGTAAAAGTGCTTCAGCTTTGTGAATCTTACCTGTATCGAGTTCAACTATGGGTTGATAGTAGACCTCGAGTTGATTTAGCGACGTTGCTTGACGTAAATCATTTAATAATTCTAATCGATATTGTGCTTGCTCCTGCATGGAGGAGGTGAAATAACAGAATCGGTTTCTACCGAGCTCTTTAGCAAGGTACATTGCTTGATCAGCATTTTTGAGCAATTCCAATGCCGTAGAAGCATCAGAAGGATAAAGTGTAATGCCTAAGCTTGCTGAGATATAAACTTGTATCTCACTTATCCAAAATGGTTGACTCAAGGCATCTAGTATTTTTTGACTAATGGTTTCCACGTGATGCAAATCGTTCAGTTCAGATAAAATAACGGTAAATTCATCACCGCCTATTCTAGCGACAGTATCTGTTTCTCGTACACAGTCGGAAATTCTTTTTCCTGCTTCTATCAGTAAGGCATCCCCATTATCATGACCTTGAGTATCGTTAATAATTTTGAAATTATCGAGGTCAAGAAAAATCAATGCCAATGGTAATTTTGCACGGTGTGACTTTTTAACTTCTTGTTCTAAGCGATCATTAAACATTCTGCGATTAGGTAATCTGGTAAGACTGTCATAATTTGCTTGCCTTAATATTAACTCATCCGCTTTTTTCTTCTCTGTAATATCAGAGAACAATGCAATTCGTCGAAACACGTCACCATAGTCATCATAAATGGTATTGATTGAAATCCATTCAGGATAATGACTTCCATTTTTCTTGGTATTTAGTATTTCCCCTTCCCAGCCTCCCGTTAAGCGTATTTCTTCCCACATGTCTTGATAGAAACTAGGTGTTTGTTTGCCGGAGCTTAATATTTTAGGGTCCAAACCTATCAGTTCCTCGTCGCTGTAGCCGGTGATAGCAGATAATGCAGGGTTAATGGCGATAATTTTATTGTTCTGATCAGTAATCATCATTGCTTCACGACTATTCTGATAGATCATATCTGCAAGCTTCAGTTCATCTTCTTTTTTCTGTTTATCCGTTATATCCTGACTAATGCCAATTAGGCCAAGTACCTTGCCTTGTTTATCTTTTAGTTTAACTTTGGTGATTTCAAGTGTATGAGTTTCACCATCTTGAGTGCTTATTGTTTCATAAGAAATATGGGGGAAATCTTGTTGTAATGCGGATTGATCAGATGTAATGCAGTGTGTTGCAATTTCAACGCCTAATAATTCAGGCAGACTCGATGAGTTTATAGCAAGAAACTGCTCTTCTTTTATATTTACTAAATCACAAAATGTTTTATTAACAAAGTAGTACTCGCCATTTATGCCTGAAAACCAAATCCCTATTGGCGAATTATCAATAACAGCACGTAATTGATCGCTAATAGCGAGTTTTTCGCTCAATATATTTTGCAAGCCTTCGGCCATTTCATTAAAGCCGGAAGCAATATGTTTTAGTTCATCACTTGTTGAAATTACGACACGTTGATCTAAATCACCATTAGAAAAAGCATGCGTAGCATCCGTTAGCGTATTAATGCTCTTTCTTGTAGATAAATAAATAGCGACTAAAAAGTACAATACAAGCGCAAATAACATGATTGAAAAGCTAAGGCTTAGAAATAGCTGATTGTTTGCTTTTTCGACTCGTCGATTGAGTAAGTCATTTAGAGTTGAAGCGAGGGTGACCTTTAAGAAGTAAAAACCCTCATCAATGACATCTGAAGATCGTTCATAAAAATTAACGGGATCTAGATGACTATCATTTGGCAACACATTATTACTAGTGAAATGAATATGACGGTTAATAGTTTGAGCGAAAACCAGTCCTGTTTTAGTAATGTTCATCCCATCAGGAGTCATTACGTTTTCAAGCTTGTTTATGTTTTCTTTAAATACATGGAGGGGGATATCCACTTTGGACAGTAGTTTATTTATTTTCTTCTTATCAGCCTCATTTTTGTTAACTAGGTAAGAGGTCCCTAATGCCCGTACCTGCCCTAAAAGCTCTAAGGTGATCGGTAATGAATATAAAGAAGCATTAGTTAAATAATAAGAGTCAATATCATTCACGAGAGGCAGCTGATAATAATCAGCTAAATTACGCTGGAACGTAAACAGGCGTTGAAGTAATTTGGTGTGGGAATCAAAGCTACTATTTAGCCCCAGAGTTACACCTTTATTATCTAAATACTTCCAGCGATCATTAATTGTTAACCAGTCTTTAGACTGTTGAACTTCTTTAGGTACCGAGCCATTGACGGCAGTGAAATACTCTTTTATTTGTTGGTTAATGGCTATTCGTTTTTCGGTAATCCCGCCAGCACCTGCAATCTCACCAGCTGAAAGTCCTCTGTGTTTCTGTATTGACTGAATAAGCAGTGATGTTGCTTGGACTTGCTTTAGGCCTTCTAATTGTTGATTGCTCGTATTAATCGTCTCTGACATGTGAATCATAAAGAAAATTAGAACAATTAACAGAGAGCTGAGTGACAAGCCTCCAAGCACAATAAACTTCCGTGGGAAAGTTAGGGCGTTCATCAATTTTATTCCCGGAAGGAATATTGCTTGCATTTGATTTTCACCGTATGGATATAGTTGTTAAGTATGGGGTAATATTCTCATATAGGATACATGTTTCCGGTTCAAATGCAATTTACACAATTCATTGCTCCCTTCCCTTATATTAGCGGCATAACGACATACTTCTGAGCAGCTTGGCTATTGCTTATTGATAAGACTATACTGGAATCACTGTGACCATTATTGGCGATTGTTCAGAGGGGAAACATTATGATTAAGCGCATATTAGATAAACAATCAGGTGGCTCTCTTTGGGGTTTAATATTAGCAGTTGTTTTTTGTTCGATGACACATGTCAGCTCTGCAGAACAGATAAGCTCTGGGCCGAGGATCGTGGTTTCTGAAGCAGATAAAGTCGCTGAACTATTAGTGGGGTCAGAAGTGGTTTTTCGTGATCAAGCGACCTTGCGTAAACTGCTCAATGATTTACAAATTCCTTTATATTATCCCATTCCAGCACTCGGAATAAACGACAAAGAGTTGCAAGAGGCTAGTCAACTTGCACTTCTTGCTGCGGATCAAATCAAGTCGGAAAATAAAGCAAATAAAGCCCTAGGGTATGATGCTGGCTGGAAATTTCGTAATACCGTCAGTAACTGGGCTTGGCGTATTAAAGCCTTAGCTCGCACTCAGTCAGATGTTAAAAAAATGGTGGCAGATGCCCGATTTGACCGTAAAGATGGTAGCGTTTATATCAATGATGATGAGTTAGCCTATGCCGCCTTATTAGCTGATGCAAATAATCCTGATGTGCAGGCATTCAAAAATCAGGCGGATAAATATAAAGAAAAGGGAGATTATGACAACGCTCATGCATTTTATTATGCCGGCGCTATAGGCGGCGATACTCAATCACTGACTGAGTTAGTGACCTTATTACAAGTAGAGCAGGGTGTCTCCATTACGGTCTATTCAGGCATTCGTCTTTTGGCAGCGTTACGACCTGAAGGCACCTTGCAGGTCATGCGAAAATTTGTCAGGGAATATCAAGCTCACACGATTGCTACTAAGGATAAACCACGGGAAATGCTAACGTGGGTGGGCATTACCATTGCGACCACTTATCTGATGGCTTACGGTGATGACAATGATCAACGTGTCTTGGCAAATTTACCGTTGAGTGAAAATGTGTTGTCTTTGGGATTATTTTGGGCTGCGACCGAAAATGCAGGCGATCTCTTTTTTGAACAATTTCAATCGTCTTGGCAAGGAAAAACATATCGCTTTGATAAGTATTGTGGCTCATTCCTTTATCGGACACAGGCAGAAATAGATAGTTTGATTGCTTATTATATTGATTTAAATCTACGTGCGGCATATCAGCCAGATGAGATTGATGATAGCACTTATTATTGGATGCGTTTTCACAATGAAAAAATGTTGTCTCGCTGTCAAGCGGTGAATAGTGTGGCATCAGACATTTGGGATGCGCATGATGAATACTATTCAGGTGATTTAACGTGGGTGAAACAGGATGGCCTTGTTAACAAATATCTCGCAATTTTAGACAAGATGAAAATTGAGGGAGCAAGGCTGGATATGATTGATTATTTTGATAGCGAGATAATGTCAGCGACAAAAGATGACACGTCACTCTATTTAAAACTTCTTAGATCTTATCTGGCGCTGACAGAAAACATCCATCTCGTTTCTAGCTATGAGCAAACTAGGGTGGGGCGAGGTGAAAAACGTACAGTTTATCGAGCGGTGCAAACTGGTAACCCTGACATTTCATTAGCCTCGATGGTGACGGTATTACCTCGAGTGCAGAGTGGGAAATTACAAATTGGTCTTCAGCTAGGTGCTAATTTTGCCATTGGTCCCACATCTGGCTTATCCGTTATGATTAGTGGCGATGATAAAAGAATGCAGGCTTATCAAGAGAACTTTGGCCTTTCTTTGATTGAACAAGTGGTCATTGAACATAAAGGTGAGCAGACACTGCTTGAATTTGTCAGAACAACAAAAGGCGGCACACATATTTACGAATTAGCCAGTAAGGAAATGGATAGCTTGCAAGGCTTGTTAAGTGTACAAATGAAAGCGTTTGACGACGCTTGGCATTTAAATTTTCCTCTCAAATACAGCCAATATGCCTTACGCCATAGATTAAGCTCTGTTGTGAAGGAGTAGTGCTGATGAAAAATATCATTTTCAGTATAGGGCTTATTTTAATGGCTAGTTTGAGCTGTCAAATTAGCTTTGCCAATGTAAAAGATATTGCCAAATATCAACTGCTAGCGGGTGAGCCCATCACCGTGACGTTTAACTATCAAGGCAAAGAAGCTAAAAAAGTTGATGAAGATGACTTTTTTGATGATACAGGCAGTTCAAGTGGTGGCAAAAAATTTGAGTGTAAAGGAGGTTCAATTGTTGATGCACTCAACTGTGTGACTCAGCAAATGGAAAATGCGCGTTCAGAACAAGCGCCAACTGAGACTGATCTTGCAGAGTCTTCTGAGCGAAGTAATGCAGAACAAGACAAAGGCCCCATCAAAAGCAAACTTGAAGTGATACTTACACCTAAATTAAGTGAAGATTCTAAAGGTAATTACAGCTTAAAATTTGATGTGAAAAAGAAGGTGTCATTTTCTGGAGATCAATCAGATAAGCGAACATTGGAACGGTTGAAGACTGAGGCCAACATTACCATTCCTAACGATTTGGAAATCTGGTCGGCTTCTATTTCTCAGCAAACCTTAGAAGATTTCAGTACCAATAAGTTTGATTCAATGGTCTATGATTTAGCCGATCAATTTCAATCAGCCCGACTATATAAGCTTGATAGTGATGTCATTTATAAAATGGCTATTACAGAGTTTCTTCGTCCTGATCTAGTCAGTGTGGATGTAAAGTCAGATCAAACAAATCCTTATGAAAGAAGTGGTGGCGAGAAAGACGTTACCAGTGGTTATGTGCATAACTTATTTGGCAAAACGAAGACTGTACGTCTTTTAGTTCGATTGAAAGATTTTGACTGGATGGACTATGGCCGACCTAATTTCTCTGATCCAAATGGGGAGATTGATTACAGAGCCGTCTCATATTTTATTGAAGGAGATAAGGCGAATCAACGTGAACGAGTTGGCCTATTTAAAGAGTGGGGCATTCAAGGTGCTGAAAATGCGGATCTTGTATTAGTACATGCCTACGTTCCAGCAGGAGCGCTGTCGAATTTTAAATTACTCAGCTTTGAAGGTAATCATCGGACGTGGGAACTACTTTATTCTGACCTTGCTGCCAATTTTCAATTTTCTCGGCAACGGGCAGAGAATGATTGGCAACCCGCTGACTTTTTAATGTCAGGAGACAGGGTGCGTGTCGAACTGGTTTTCTCCAAACCACCAAACTTAGACAAAATACCGGTGTGGCAGTCACAGATTGCTGATGGAACAAGTAATTTCAAATTGCCTTTGAATGCTGGCAAGCAACTTCTATTAACAAAAACAGATGATGCCAGAATTTACGCTTCTGAGCCTATTCATATTGTTGCCGCCGTATGGCCTACCAATCGCAATGATAAATGGCCAGAGACCAAACATGTTATTACCATCCCCCCGATAACAGAAAAAGACTATCAAGCCATTGATTCGCATATTGGTGATGTTTTACTTTCTGTCGATGCTGGTTTCCGAGCTGCTAACTTTCTAGGACCTATTTCACCGATTATCAAAGAGGCATCGGTTATTTTCCCTGTGTATAGCTCACCACCTGATAGAACCTTATGGCGTGATGCACTGAAACGAACAGCAGCGTGTGAGCCCGGATTCACGATGGATGATAGTGTGACGACGGATGGCCTACCTTCTCGGAAAAAAGTCGAGATAAAACGCTGGTCAATTAATTCTATTGGTTTTTTAGAAGCAGAAGCCTTGAACTCAGATATCGATTTATTCTCGGTGCTTAAATCTATACCCAGTCCAAAGAACATTTATGATAAGGCAGAAAAAGCAAGACCTACCGCTATTGTAAATTATGGTCATCATGCGGCTATGTTGTTATTGCGAGATGAATTGCTACGCTCCATTGATAAGCATATTGATAGTTTATCTCGCTTGGACAAACCTAAAAAACTATTGCAGGCGCTCAGCCAGATGCCCTACTCAAAGTCCAATCCATTTAATATTATTGCATTAAAGTCACCAAATGGTGATGAAATGCAGTTTATGGAACTGCAATGGGGTCGGAAGCATCTGCAAAAAAGAACGGGGCTCAGCGGCAAAAAATTGGATAATTGGACTGCTGAGGAAATGAAGAAAGTGGTGCAAGGTTTACAAATTATTACGCTTGATACTGCTCGTGCAATATCTAAGGTAGACCAGTGTGATTCTAGAGAATTATTACGTGTGGTGACTGATGTACATCGCCCTATTTCATCAAGCCTAATTCCAAAATTAATAAAACCTATACATCAAGGCTACCAGCAATACTGGGTGGCAGATAAGGCTGCCATTAATTGGGTCAATACAGTTGCAGATCTAGCTAAAGAAGTTAAATATCGTGATAAAGAAGCAGATATCGATAATATCGCATTACAATTTCAATTGATGGCGCTAGGTTTTGGTATCGAAGGGGCTGCGGCAAATTTCATATATGACCTAGCGATAGCAGGCGTTCAAGTAGGTGATGCAGCAATAAAATATAAGCAGAGTCAGAAAACGCTAGTTGTTGACCGAGGAAAAGCATTGATTTTAGGGACTGAGTATTATCATCAAGCTGAAAAAGTGGCGAGAGCCGCTCGTTTGGAGTTTCAAAAACAGATCGTGATGGCGGTGGTTAGCCTTCCCGCATCAGCAGCCATAAATCGGATTCAATATAACTGGAAACTAGCTGCTGGAGTGGATAATGCAGCTTTACCTTCATCAGCCAATAAGCTGGCAGATGCTGACGGCTCACCATTAGCAAAAAACTCATCCACCAGTGTTGATTATGGTGATCCTAAATGGTCAAAAAAACTGGATGAATTGCTTGATGACTTAGATGATGTTTTACCTCGCCAACCTGGGCGAAGTGAAGATATTTTTGAGCAGTCAGCAGGTGCACGGGTGAGTAATGTTGAAGATAAAGAAGCTTATCTTCAACAGCTTATTGATAAAAGTGCACGTGGGGAGACACTTAATGATAATCAGTTTTTAGATAAGCTTGAGCTTATGCGATTGAAACGTCAGACCAAAGGCGGAAATATAAATAATTTACCTGATCCAGATAGCTCCATGGCAAAATCATTGCCACCAACTGAGCGAATGGGGCCGAGCGTTAAATTAGATGATGTCAGTCCTAATAAAACAGTAGCGCCACCTAATAAGGCCTTAGCAGCTACCGAGAAAATGGGGCCACCGGGAAAAGCAGCAAATGACACTGTTTATGACAAAGGTTGGCAAACAGGCGAATTTGATCCAGAAGCAACTACTGCCTTAGCAGCCACGGAGAAAATGGGCCCACCGGGAAAACTATCGAATGACACGGTGTATGAGAAAGGCTGGGATACAGTGGAGTTTGATGTTGACCCCAATAAAACAGTAGCGCCACCCAATAAACCACTGGTGTCGACAAGTAAGTTTGATGCCTCAGATAAAACCGTCAAAGTACGATCAAAAATGGATCCAGAGAAAACGGTCAAAGTAGATCCAAGTACAAAAGATCCTGCTGAAATGGCGACTCGGATTGAATCAGGTACTGATCGTGTAAAACAGCCCGCAGCATTAGCTGAAGAGTCTAATCCTGGCCTGCCAGAAGGACAGGTGGATATTTTTGAACAGAAGGCAGGTGTACGTGTTAACCATGTGAAAGACAAAGAACGTTATCTTAAACTACTTAATGAGAAAAGCGCACGAGGGGAGCCACTTACCGTCAATGAGAAATTAGATAAGATTGATCTTCTTCGCTTGAAACGTAAGGCAAAAGATGGAAATATAAATGATTTAGCTGAGCCAGACAAAACGGTCAAAGTAGGCTCTGAGGCTGTTCCAAATAAAACAGTTAAAGTCGATCCAAGTACAAAAGACCCTGCTGAAATGGCGACTCAAATTGGGTCAAATACGGATCGTGTATATCAGCCTGCAGAATTAGCTGAACAACCTAGGCCCGGGCTAGCTGAAGGGCAGGTTGATTTGTTTGAAAATACGGCCGGTACTCGTCTTGCCGAAAGAGGCATTAGCGAGGCAAATATCATTGCCTTAATGGAAAAAAGTCGCCGAGGTGAGGCATTAACGACGGATGAAATGCTCACTAAAATTGATTATTTGAGGTCGTTGCGTTCCAGAAATAATCAAACTGCTAACTAAAAATGATTATTCAGTTGTTAAGAGAAAATTATGTCTGAAAAAGAACCTGGTATTGAAGAGGAAGTCATAACAGCAATAAGGCAGGCATGGGCCAAGCATCCCAAGCTGCGTCTAAGTCAATTGCTGGTCAATGTGATTGCACCTACTGAACCTTGCCCTGAAATTTTTAGTATTGAAGATAGTCAGTTAATCAAAGGCTTAAATAGGATGTCGAAATTATGAATACGTACAAAATGTTAGCAATTTTCGTTTGTCTTAGCTCCGCGACAGTCTCTATAGCGGGTACTCATATAAAGCAGGGGCCGATGGGTGACTATGAGGTCGTGACCATTCGTAATGCCAGTGATGTTGCCACAATCTTAAACCCTGTGACTGAAGAAGACTCACCGATTGGTAAGTCGATTAGTTTTTCAGCAGCAGGAATAGCTATGGAAGGCCTATCTTGTGATAGTTGGCAGGTAACGGAGTTGACGGATACCGTAGCCAATCTTAATGATCCCATGTTGGCAGATATTTCAATTGGTCCATTAGATAGTGATATCAGTTCAGGTGATCAATTAATTTTGAAAAGTTTTTCGTATAGCTGTGAAGGCGAACATTTTTTAGATGTATTGCAAGTGGATGATCGGGTGTTGGTGATTCCTTGGCAAAACAGCTCACAGTACCTGATTGCTGAAATACCTTTGACTCAATCTCAGACCATAAAACTACAAAAGGAATTGAAGTCGATGAAGTTCTTTTCTGGTGAGATAACAGGCGAGATAGATGAGTCAACACGATTGGGTTTGCAATCATGGCTTGATTATCGAAATCGGGCTAGTGACTCCTATCGATTTTTTCGGCCTGCAATTACTGAAAACTTAATGGATGCACTGAGGGTGTTGGAGTGAAAGATACTTAGTATCGTACTAAGGCAACCATTCAAGCTTCCTTTTCAAAAAAGCTTATTCAAAACTTTCGGTGGTGTAACGATAGGCTTGTAATTCTGTTGACCAATAATTTGCTGATAGTCCTGCCTTCATTTTTAGATGGTGAATAAAATCGATAGGCTCAGGTAAGGATTCCCATACCGATGGTAGAAAAGTAGCCCGGTGTTGACCGTCATCTAAAATCAAACCATCAATAGTTGGCCGAAGCTGTGCGACTAATTCAGCTTCAGACTGACATATTATGGGTTCCGAGGGGCTGAGAATAGAAATATGAATACTAAGATCCTTTAGTTCATCTTCAGCTAAAGGTGGAAAACGCGGATCGGAAAAAGCGGCAGAAAAACTGTTATGGGCAACGTCTTCGGCTAGAGGCCTATGAGCGACTAACATGCCGATGCAACCACGTAATTGACCCTGCTTTTCTAAAGTGACAAAGGTGGCACGATCTAAGGTCAATTCTGCAGGCATTTGTGTGAGACTGACAGCAAGGGGGCGGCCATTTTTCAAGCCAGACTCGATCGATGCTTTGGCAATATCGATCAGTAAGTGGCGTTGATCGTCTGTGAGCATTAGGTGCCCTCCTCAAATAAATAGGCGCCATAGCCAACTACACTGTCTTTACTGCCAGCAGTATCACCAGAGTTTCTTAAATCAACAAGTGTCGGGGTCAGTTTATGTCGATGGGCAAATTTGAGTAAGCCATTAACAGCAATACAACCACAGGCATTAGCGGAATGAATTGCATCATAGTCAAGGTCAACAATTGCTTGAGATGTCACGCTATCTAATTGTTGTGCTGTTTGATAATCATGGAAGTGACTCAGATCTGAGCTGATGATAATTAAGGTTTCAGAGCCTCCCCATAGGGTTTCGATGACTTGTGCTACTAACTCAGGGCTGGCATTACCTGCGACAATAGGAATAATAGAAAAATCATCTAGAGACTGTTGTAAAAACGGTAATTGTACTTCAAGACTATGTTCAGCAGCATGTGCCTGATCAGAGACCAACACGCCATTGATATGAGCTAGTTTTTGCTGAGCTTGTTTATCACATCGAATGCGCCCCAATGGTGTTGTAAAATAATCTGCACTGCTAAGCGCCAGACCATTAAAGGCAACACGATGTGATGGACCAATGATGACTACGTGTTTAATAGTGTGCTGGACAGATTTCAGATAGCTATAAGCACTAGCCGCAATTTCACCTGAATAGATATAACCTGCATGAGGCACAATTAAGGCTTTAGGAATATGTCCCTCAACTGGAACTGTAGCTTGAGCGAGCTCCTTATTCACCATGTCAGAAAGTACATTGGCATCAGCAGGATAAAACAAACCAGCAACGGCTGTTGGCCGCACATTTTCCATTACAAGCCTCCAATTAAAGGTGTAACATCAATGTTAGTATCCTGCTGCTTATTCAGGATTGCAAGCCTTGTTGACACGAAGCTGTGAGGTGTAATGATGACTGATAGCTGCCTGAGTAATGAAACATTCCCAGATGCCGTTGCGACACGCTATTGGCATTTACTCGAGGATGGCCGGGTCCAGTGTGATTTGTGCCCACGATTTTGTAAAATGCATCAAGGCCAGCGTGGATTATGTTTTGTTCGGGCAAATCAGGATAATAAAATCGTGCTCACCACATGGGGCCGTTCCAGTGGTTTTGCTGTCGATCCGATAGAGAAAAAACCCCTCAATCACTTTTTGCCGGGCACGCCGGCCTTATCTTTTGGCACTGCCGGCTGTAATCTAGCCTGTAAATTCTGTCAAAACTGGGATATTAGTAAATCAAGACAAATGGATACGTTGATGGCAACAGCGACGCCGGGGCTAATTGCCAGAAAAGCGCAACAGTTAGGCTGTCGTAGTGTTGCTTATACTTATAATGATCCGATTATTTTTCATGAATATGCGATTGATGTGGCTCAAGCCTGTACAGAGCTAGGCATTAACAATGTGGCCGTTAGTGCAGGCTATGTCTGTCCTGAACCACGCGCTGAATTTTATCAATATATGGATGCGGCTAATATTGATCTAAAGGCATTTACAGAACGTTTTTATCATAAATTAACCGGTTCACACTTACAAAATGTGCTCGATACATTAACCTATCTAAAACATGAAACGAATGTGTGGCTAGAATTAACAACACTGCTTATACCCGGTGAAAATGACTCGGTAAGCGAGATCGAAAAAATGAGCCAGTGGGTGGTAGAACATTTAGGGCCAGATGTACCCATGCATTTCTCAGTATTTCATCCTGACTGGAAGATGAGGGATACAGCTTCAACACCGCCAGAAACAGTTTTAACAGCGAGACAAATTGCCCTCGACAATGGCGTTCGTTATGCCTATGTTGGCAATATGCATGATAAACAGGGCGATAGTACGTGGTGTCATCACTGTGGCGCTTTATTGATTGGCCGTGATTGGTATGAACTAAGTGAGTGGCAGTTGACCGCAGATGGACATTGCTCTCACTGTGGGACTCAATGTGCGGGTGTGTTTGAAGCTAAAGCAGGAGCGTGGGGAGCCAAGCGTTTGGCAGTGACTATGTGAGTGATTAATAGTCACTAGCTTTTGGATCGCCGCTGCCAGAGTTATGTCGCTTACCTTCGATAAAAATATTTTCTGAACAAGCCAATCCTATAGCGCCAGTTTGAGTTAAGATTAGAGTTTGAGAATTAAGCTTAATCATTTATTAGGGTATCTATGTCTGTTAACAATTCATTTTCTGAACAATGGCAACAATTATTAGTAGCCAATGGCGATTTGTCTGAGTCTGCTGTGTCAGTGTTAACAGGCAGTGATTATGTCACGCAGTGGGGTAATAGAAATAGCGACCGTGCTGCGGAGTTATTGTCCTCTGGCGATATTGCTACGATTTATGATGTTGATGGTTACCAGACTCGTCTAAAACTGACGCTTGAAGCTATCGCAGATGAAACGAGTCTTCAGCAAAAACTACGTCATTTTCGTCAGCGAGAGATGGTGCGAATTATATGGCGTGATTTGGCAGGCTGGTCCGATCTAGCTGAGACTGTCCGTGATTTATCGGCAATGGCAGATGCCTGTCTTCAACAATCATTAGAAATATTACACCAATGGCAATGTGATGCATCAGGGACGCCCTGTAACGCGGATGGCGAGGAACAGCAATTAGTTGTTTTAGGCATGGGTAAATTAGGTGCCGGTGAGCTTAATTTATCATCTGACATCGATCTTATTTTTACCTATCCAGAGGGAGGCGAAACACAAGGGGGACGTAAAACGTTATCCAATGAAGAGTTTTTTACTCGCCTAGGTCGAAAACTAATTCAGTCATTAGATAATGTCACGGCGGATGGTTTTGTGTTTCGAGTCGATATGCGCCTGCGCCCCTTTGGTGATAGTGGTGCCTTGGCGGCAAGTTTTGATGCGATGGAAGATTATTATCAAACCCAAGGTCGTGAATGGGAACGCTATGCGATGATCAAAGCGCGTGCTATTACTGGTACTGAGGCAGGCAAAAAAGGCATTATGGATCTGCTACGACCGTTTGTTTATCGCAAATATTTAGATTATGGCGTGTTTGATTCCCTGCGAGAAATGAAAGGCATGATTGCTGCGCAGCTACATAAAAAAGGCATGGAAGATAATATCAAGTTAGGCAGTGGCGGTATTCGTGAAATTGAGTTTATTGGTCAAGTTTTCCAACTGATTCATGGTGGTCGAGATACACCATTGCAGCAGCGTCCGATTTTAACTATTCTGGATTGTTTGGTAGAGCGAAACTGCCTGTCGCAAAATGCGGTTGACGATATGAAGCTTGCTTATGATTTCTTGCGCCGTACAGAGCATAGAATTCAAGCATGGGCAGACAAACAAACTCATTTATTACCAAGTGATGATGAAGGCCGTTTACGCATTGCCAGTTTGATGGGGTTTGTCGATTGGGCTAGTTTTACTGAGGTTTTAGAGGGGCATCGCCAGCGAGTACAAGGGCATTTTGAGCAAACATTAAGCGTAGCAAAAGCGGATGTAGCAGCAGAAGATACGGTGTCATTATTAAGTTCGGACAATGACGACAAACTGCAGTATCTGCAACAATTGGCTTTTACAGATGCTCCAGCCTGTTTAGCTAAGTTGAATGATTTACTGGACTCGCATACGTGTCGTAATTTGGGTAATACAGAGCGTGAGCGTTTAGAACGCTTATTACCGTTATTGGTTCAAACTGCTGCCACGGTGAACAATCCAGATACTTGCTTAGCGCGCACGCTGCCATTCGTAGAGGCTATTATGCGCCGTTCAGCCTATATCTCCTTGCTAGTTGAAAATCCAATGGCTTTGTCACAATTAGTGAAATTGTGTGCCGCTAGCCCATGGATCAGCGCTCAATTAACGCGTTTCCCGGTATTATTAGATGAGTTATTAGATCCACGTTCTTTGTATGAAGTACCTGCGAGAGCGGAGCAAGAAAAGGCCTTGGAAAAATGTTTGGCGACGGTAGATAAAGCAGACTTAGAGCAGCAAATGTATCTATTGCGCGAGTTCAAACAAATTACCTCACTCCATGTGGCTGCTGCTGACGTGACCGATGTTTTGCCTTTGATGCGTGTCGGTGATCAGTTAACGGAGTTAGCTGAGATTCAATTACACAAGGTGATGCAATTAGCCTGGCTGCATTTAGTGGCGCGACATGGTTATCCACCCTGTACTCAAAATGATGATCTTAGCCAATGTGGTTTTACCATTTTAGCGTATGGCAAGTCGGGTGGTTTGGAGTTAGGTTATGGATCAGATTTAGATCTGGTTTTTCTTTTTGATGATGGCGCAAATAAAGGTGAAACAGATGGCGACCGTCCGATTGAGGCTCTAATGTTTTATACTCGCTTAGCCCAGCGTATGATTCATTTATTAAATACGGTAACTGCTGGTGGCATCTTATATGAAATAGATATGCGCTTGCGACCCAATGGCGCGTCAGGCTTATTAGTGACCGCTGTTTCAGGCTTTGAAGAGTATCAAAAGACGGATGCTTGGACCTGGGAACATCAAGCCTTAGTGCGGGCGCGATGTGTCGCTGGAGATGAAAATTTAAGCAATAAAATCGATGTTATTAGACGGGAAATTTTAGCGAAAAAACGTGATCAGCAAACCTTGCTAACAGAAGTAAGTGAGATGCGTGCTAAAATGCGTGAGAATTTAGATAAGAGTACCGAACAACTGTTTGATCTTAAGCAAGGTAAAGGCGGTATCACTGATATCGAATTTATGGTGCAATATGCTGTTTTAGCATGGTCGGACACATTGCCTGAGCTATTGGTTTACACCGATAATATTAGGGTTTTAGACGCCTTACGAGACACGGGTAAGCTGAGCGAAGAAGAAAGTCGAATGCTAGCAGATGCATATCGTTTTTATCGTGGCTCAGCCAATCACTGTGTCTTACAAGAGTTACCAGCAGTGGTCGCAGTTGAAGATGCAGGTGATTATCCTGCGCAAGTCCAATCAATTTGGCAGCGTTGGTTAAATTAATTAAAAGATATTTTAAATAATGAGTGATGTAACAATATTTCACTCAATGAATTGAGAAAGAAGTAGGTAATTATGGTTGCAGCAACAATGGAAGATCGGGATGGCGTTATTTGGCTTGATGGCGAAATGGTGCCGTGGAGAGAAGCAAAAGTACATGTTTTAACGCATACCTTACATTATGGTTTAGGTGTATTTGAAGGTGTTCGTGCCTACAATACGGATAATGGCCCTGCTATTTTCCGCTTGCAAGAACACACCGATCGCTTATTCCGTAGTGCCAAAATCATGGGCATGGGAATGCCTTTTGATAAAGACGTTCTGAATGAAGCTCAAAAAGCGGTGGTGAGAGAAAATAATCTTGAATCGGCTTATCTTCGTCCAATGTGTTTTTACGGCAGTGAAGGCATGGGTATCCGCGCTGATAACTTACAAACACATGTGATGGTTGCTGCTTGGGAATGGGGGTCATATTTAGGTGCTGAAAATATGGAAAAAGGCATTCGTATTCGAACCTCTTCTTTCACCCGTCATCATGTCAATATCACTATGTGTAAAGCCAAAGCAAATGGTAACTACATGAACTCAATTATGGCCTTACAAGAGGCTGTAGAGTGTGGTTATGATGAAGCCTTATTATTAGATGCTAATGGTTTTGTAGCTGAAGGCAGTGGCGAAAACTTCTTTATGGTACGTGATGGTGTTTTATATACACCAACACTAACATCGGCTTTAGAAGGTATCACGCGTGAAACTGTCATGACTTTAGCTAAAGATATTGGTTTAGAGGTGGTTGAAAAACAAATCACACGTGATGAAGTGTATGTCGCTGATGAAGCATTCTTTACTGGAACAGCTGCAGAAGTAACGCCAATTCGTGAGCTCGATAACCGTAGTATCGGCAATGGCGGTCGCGGTCCTATCACTGAGCAATTACAGTCAATGTATTTTGATCAGGTTTATGGTCGTAGTGCCGTTTATCAAAACTGGAATTCTCTCGTATAGGAAACAATTAAACATCATATTTAAGGATAAATATAATGAAATTTTTTTTGATAAAGTTAGTACATGGAGCGTTACTAGGCCTAGGTTTTGGTATGGCGCTATTTGCCGTCTCACACTATACTAAACCGAAAGCTATGGATGCAGTAGTAGATATATATCACACTGATTTATCTGGTTCTATTGAAATAACGAAACACCGAGAATTAGAAAGAGATTCAATGCTGATAATCTTGGGTGAGATTAAGAATATTGGTGACATTAAAAATAATAGTATTAGTGTCAATGTAGATTTATATCAAGATGGTGAGTTCACGAAGCAATGCGGTAAACATATCGCTGGTGGTCTCAGTGCTGGGGAAATACGAAATTTTGAAATGTTCTGTGGTGGAAAACTTAATGACTCCATTGTCGACCATGATTCATATAAGATTTATATTACACGCAGTTATTAATTATTTAGTTTAGAAACTGTAGACATTAAATGAGGTAAGTTAGGCATGGCAGGTCATAGTAAATGGGCAAATATTCAGCATCGTAAAGGCGCACAAGATGCTAAACGTGGAAAGTTATTTACCAAATTTATCCGTGAGATCAGTGTTGCAGCTAAAGAAGGTGGTAGCGACCCTATAAATAACCCACGTCTTCGTGCTGCGATCGATAAAGCCCTAAGTGGCAACATGACACGTGATGTAATCGAACGTGCGACTAAGCGTGGTGCGGGTGAGCTTGAAGGTGTGAGTTACGTAGAAATCATCTACGAAGGCTATGGACCAAGTGGCATCGCGATTATGCTGGACTGTCTGACCGATAATAAAAACCGTACTGTGGCTGAAGTTCGCAATGTCTTTACTAAGCGTGGCGGCAATATGGGTACAGATGGTTCTGTTTCATATTTATTCAGCAAGAAAGGTGTTATTTCCTACGCTGAAGGTACGGATGAAGACGTTGTAATGGAAGCGGCATTAGAAGCTGGTGCAGAAGATATTGTCACCAATGATGATGGTACTGTTGACGTGTTTACCACACAGGCTGATTATGCTGCTGTAAAAGATGCATTAGATGCTGCGGATCTAGAAGCTATCTCGTCAGAAGTGACAATGCACCCTGAAACAACCGTCGCTTTAGAGTTTAAAGATGCTGAAAAAGCAATGGCGATGATTGATGCCTTTGAAGATTTAGATGATGTACAAAATGTATATACAAATGCTGACTTCTCAGATGAAGTGATGGCTCAACTTGCTGGCGAATAAATAAAGTCCCGTGACACGTATCTTAGGTATTGATCCCGGTTCACGAAAAACGGGCTTTGGCATCATCGAATTAGATGGCCAGAAGATACATCACGTTATTAATGGGCGTCTAATGGTGGGGGATGGGGATTTCCCCGATCGTTTACGGCAAATATTTTTAGGTTTGACCGATATTATTCAGCGTTATAAACCGGATATGATGGCCATAGAAAAAGTGTTTTTACACAAAAACCCTGACTCTGCTTTAAAGTTGGGACAAGCACGCGGCGCAGCCATTTGTGCTGGTGTGAGTCAAAACTTACCGGTACATGAATATACCGCGACACAAATTAAAAAAGCAGTAGTGGGTAATGGCCATGCCAAAAAAGAGCAGGTTCAATATATGATGTCAGTGATTTTAGCCTTAGCTGAAGCACCCGATGAAGATGCGGCTGATGCTTTAGCGTGTGCGATGACTCATGCAAACCATGCGCCTGTTGATGGCAAAATAAATACTAAATTACCTGAAGGTATGCGAACAGCTCGTTCTCGTCGTGGCGGGAGATATGGCCGATGATGTTTTTTAACTTCCGTGGTTTTACTCCAGCTTCGTCATTCCCGCGAAGGCGGGAATCCAACGATAGTGGCAATTTTAAATGCCCATGGATCCCCGCATACGCGAGGATGACAAAAAATGAAGATCGAACAGAGGTTGAGCAATGATAGGTCGACTAAGAGGCATTATCCTAGAAAAACAGGCGCCAGACTTAGTGCTTGATGTGCAAGGTGTAGGTTATGAAGTGGCTGCACCTATGTCGACGTTTATCCATTTACCTGCCATCAATGAAGAGGTCTCTTTATTTACCCATCTAGTGGTGCGAGAAGATGCACAATTACTTTATGGCTTTTCAACAACTCGCGAACGCTTATTGTTTCGCAGTTTATTAAAAGTGAATGGTGTTGGAGCAAAGTTAGCACTTACTATTCTGTCTGGTAGTGATGTGGACGACTTTTCTCGTAGTGTGCAAGAAGGTGATGCGATTAGCTTAACTCGCTTGCCGGGTGTGGGTAAAAAAACAGCTGAAAGACTGATTATTGAAATGCGTGATAGATTGAAAGATATTAGTGGTGCAATGGGGTTAAAACCTGTTGTGTCAGCAGCGGCTAAATTAGCTGGTGCAAAAGATGAGGCGGCAGAAGCCTTGGTTTCTTTAGGTTATAAACCTGCCGAAGCTGAAAAAATGATCCGCGGCTTAGACACTGATGGATTGAATACAGAACAAATCATTAAAATGGCACTACAGCGGAATTAGCTGTTTGCGACGATAGCCATTTTAATTTTTTTATAATTAATTATTTTAGAAACAACAGAGACAAAACATGACAATTAAGCGAATCGGACACCGTTATAGTGACAGCAAATCAGGCGCAACCATTGATGTATGGTTTCCTCGTTCAAATAAACAAATTTCACGTAGCTGTTTGGCACAAAAAGTAGGCTTAATTCAAAGTGATTTTGTTGAAGTTGAAATCCAATCTGTTGATGATGCGCCGAAATCAGCTGAAGAAGCTTATTTAAGACTGCACTTATTATCAGAGTGTGCGGTGAAACCAAATGAAATTAACCTTGAAGGTGTATTTGGTTTACTCGCTAATGTTGCATGGACATCTGCTGGCCCAGTTTTACCTAATGAGGTAGAAAATCTACGAGAATTGATTGCTGCTGAAGATCATCAATTCAATGTGACCTGTGTCGATAAATTCCCACGCATGACAGATTATGTGATTCCAGAAGGTGTACGTATCGGTAATGCTGATCGTGTAAGACTAGGCGCACATTTAGCATCCGGCACAACCGTAATGCATGAAGGTTTTTGTAACTTCAATGCTGGTACCTTGGGCCATTCAATGGTTGAAGGCCGAATTAGTGCCGGTGTGGTTATCGGTGATGGTTCTGATATTGGTGGTGGTGCTTCAATTATGGGCACATTGTCAGGCGGCGGCACAACAGTTATCTCAATGGGTAAAAAGAACCTATTGGGTGCAAATGCAGGACTGGGTATTTCGCTAGGTGATAACTGTATTATTGAATCAGGTTTATACATCACAGCAGGTACCAAAGTAAAAATGCCAGATGGTGAAATTGTCTCTGCTAGAAAACTATCCGGCCAATCAGGATTATTATTTAGAAGACACAGCCAAACAGGTGCTGTTGAAGCTATCATGACAGATGGTTCATTGTGGAGCGGCTTGAATTCAGCGCTACATAGTAACGATTAAGACCAATGGGGTGTGACCCCATTGATTACAAAGCTCATTGATAAAGCAATGGCGTTTTATTTTTGAATTGCATAGGGAGGAGGAATGGGTTCCTCGTCAAAGAACAAGAAATTATTGAATTGGGTCGATGAAATGACCTCGTTATGTCAGCCTGACAATGTTGTTTGGTGTGATGGCACTGATGCTGAATGGAATGCCATGTGGGCGCTGATGCTCAAAAGTGGCACTGCCCTCAAGCTAAATGAAGACAAGCGACCCAATAGTTATCTTGTTCGCTCCGTTCCCGCTGATGTGGCGCGTGTTGAAGATCGCACGTTCATTTGCAGCGCAAAAGAACAAGATGCCGGCCCAACTAATAACTGGGCGAACCCAGTAGAGATGAAACACACCTTAAACGGTTTGTTTTCTGGCTGTATGAAGGGGCGAACCTTATATGTTATCCCTTTCAGTATGGGGCCTATTGGTTCTGATATTGCTCAAATAGGTGTTGAATTAACTGATTCGCCCTATGTGGTCGCTAATATGCATATCATGGCGCGCGTGGGACAAGCTGTTTTAGATGTATTGGGCGAAAACGGTGATTTTGTAGAGTGTTTGCATTCAGTTGGTATGCCATTGGAACAGGGACAGAACGATGTGCCGTGGCCATGTAATCCAGATAATCGTTATATTGTGCATTATCCTGAAAGCCGTGAAATTTGGTCTTTTGGATCGGGTTATGGTGGCAACGCATTGCTAGGCAAAAAATGCTTTGCGTTACGCATCGCCTCATCGATGGCGCGTGAAGAAGGCTGGTTAGCCGAACATATGCTGATCCTTAAACTGACTAACCCTGCAGGTGAAACTAAATATATTGCCGCTGCGTTTCCAAGCGCCTGTGGCAAAACTAATTTAGCCATGTTGACGCCGACGATTCCTGGCTGGAAAGTCGAAACAATTGGCGATGATATTTGTTGGATGAAATTTGAGGAAGAGGGTCAACTCTACGCCATTAATCCTGAGGCTGGATTTTTTGGTGTTGCACCGGGTACGAGCATGAGGTCAAATGCCAATGCAATGTTGACGATGGAAAAAAACACGATTTTCACTAATGTTGCACTCACTGATGATGGCGATGTTTGGTGGGAAGGGATGACGGATGAAGCGCCTGAAAATCTAACAGATTGGAAAGGCAATGCTTGGTCTGTAAATAGCGATGGACCTGCTGCGCATGCCAATGCACGCTTTACCGCACATGCAGCCCAATGCCCCGTTATTGCAGAAGAATGGAATGATCCTAAAGGTGTGCCGATTAGTGCTATTTTAATGGGAGGGCGCCGAGCATCTGTTGTGCCATTGGTGACAGAAGCTAAAGATTGGAATCACGGCACCTTTTTTGGCACCATCATCGCTTCTGAAATGACCGCTGCTGCTTTTGGCACTATCGGCCAACTACGCCGTGATCCAATGGCAATGCTGCCTTTTTGTGGTTATAACATGGCTGATTATTGGGGCCACTGGCTGAAAATGGGCCAAACAGAAAACGCCAAGATGCCGAATATTTATTATGTTAACTGGTTCCGCAAGGATGAAGCCGGCAAGTTTATGTGGCCGGGTTTTGGCGAAAATAGCCGCGTTTTAAAATGGATCTTTGAGCGTTGTAACGGCACAGCAGATGCGGTTGAAACTGCGATCGGTAATATGCCGACACTGGCTGATATCGATTTTAGTGTAATGGGACTGGCGGAAGAAGATATTGCAAACCTGATGCACGTTGATATTGATGGCTGGTTAGCTGAATTGGATGGTATAGAAACCTATTACGCAACATTTGGTGAACACTTACCTGCAGAACTCACAAAGCAAGTAAATCAGTTACGACACCGCCTGCACGCTTCTAAATAGAATGTTGCTTAATAGCCAATTTGTGTTGGCATACAATACGTACTGGCTATTGTCGGTATTTTTAGGGAAAATAAGTAAATGTTGATCTTATTCTCCCTCCCTAACTATATACATAAAGGCTTTTAATGGAACAAGATCGCTTTATTTCTGGCATCGCTCAAATGAACGAAGAGCATCAAGAACAGGGAATTCGTCCTGATACCTTGGATGACTATATCGGTCAACCTATTGTGCGCGAACAAATGGAATTGTTTGTCACTGCCGCCAGAAAACGTAAAGAAGCCTTAGATCACACACTGATCTTTGGGCCTCCAGGTCTTGGCAAAACGACATTAGCTCATATTATTGCTAATGAAATGGGGGTGAATTTAAAACAGACTTCAGGACCTGTATTAGAGCGTCCCGGTGATTTAGCTGCTTTGTTAACTAATCTTGAGCCAAACGATGTCTTGTTTGTTGATGAGATTCATCGCCTGAGCCCTATTGTGGAAGAAGTTTTGTATCCAGCGATGGAAGATTATCAGCTGGATATTATGATTGGTGAAGGGCCTGCTGCTCGGTCGATTAAACTTGATTTAGAACCGTTCACCCTCGTTGGCGCGACAACACGAGCAGGATCACTGACATCACCATTGCGAGATCGTTTTGGTATTGTGCAACGCTTAGAGTTCTACAATACGGCTGATTTAAGTACCATTGTGCAACGTAGTGCTAAAATTTTTGGTGTCAGTTTAGATGAGAAAGGGGCGCATGAAATAGCCCGCCGTTCGCGTGGCACACCTCGAATCGCTAATCGTTTATTACGTCGTGTACGTGATTATGCCGAAGTAAAATTTGATGGCAAAATTACCGTAGAAGTAGCACGCCAAGCTTTAGACCTATTAGATGTCGACGATAATGGCTTTGATATGTTGGATCGTAAATTATTATTAGCCATTATCGAAAAATTTGCAGGTGGCCCAGTTGGTGTTGATAATCTAGCCGCAGCCATTGGTGAAGAACGCGGTACGATTGAAGATGTATTAGAACCTTTCTTAATTCAAGAAGGCTTTATTATGCGTACACCACGAGGTCGCGTGGCAACAAAGCGTGCTTGGTTACATTTAGGATTGTCACCGGAACTGGCTGGTGATATTAATGGCTGATTTTGAATGGCCAATCCGCGTTTATTATGAAGATACCGACAGTGGTGGTGTGGTCTATCATTCCAATTATCTAAATTTTATGGAACGGGCTCGTACTGAGTGGTTAAGAAGCCTAGGATTTGAGCAAGATGAGTTAATTACTAACCACCAGTGCATCTTTGCTGTACATTCAATGCAGATAGGCTTTAAACGGCCAGCAAAATTTAATGATTCCTTGCTAGTTCGCTCACATTTAGTCAAAGCGGTAGGTGCTAGAATGGAGTTCGAACAAAAAATTTTTCGTGATAATGAACTGTTGTGTGAAGCGGCGGTCAAAATTGCGTGTTTAGATGCCAATCGGTTTCGACCTAAGTCGTTACCTTCCTTTATTTTGATGGAGATTACAAAGTGAGCGCTGATCTTTCTTTGCTAAGCCTTGTTGCTGATGCCAGCTTATTGGTGAAGTGTGTGATGTTGGTATTATTAGCCATTTCACTGTATTCATGGAAGCTGATCTTCAGTAAACGCAGTGAATTAGCTGAAGCTAAAAATAATGCCGATTCATTTGAAGACAAATTCTGGTCAGGCAATGAACTCAACCGCTTATATGAAGATATATCATCTCGCCCCCACGCAAACAGTGGCATGGAAGGTATTTTTGAAGTTGGTTTTAAAGAATTTGTCCGTTTAAAAAAATCGGGTTCAGATACTGCCTTAGTTTTAGAAGGTGCTCAGCGGGTAATGCGTATCTCTTTGGCGCGTGAAATTGATAAATTAGAAATGTCTTTATCCTTTCTAGCTACAGCTGGTTCAACAAGTCCTTATATAGGCTTGTTTGGTACGGTATGGGGGATTATGAATTCGTTTATTGCTCTGGGTGATGTTCAGCAAGCGACACTTGCCATGGTGGCACCAGGTATTGCAGAAGCATTGATTGCCACAGCAATGGGTTTATTTGCAGCGATTCCAGCGGTTGTTGCCTATAACCGCTACTCACATGAAGTTGAACGATTGATTAATCGTTATGACACCTTCTTAGAAGAATTTTCTTCTATTTTACAACGTCAGCATAGCTAAAACGAGTAAGGTTTATGGCGGCTTATAAACAACGACAACGTAGTAAACCAATGGCTGAGATCAATGTAGTGCCTTACATTGATGTGATGCTGGTATTGCTAATTATCTTTATGATTACTGCGCCTATGTTAACGCAGGGGGTGAAGGTAGACTTACCGCAGGCGGCCGCTAATCCAGTTGATCCTACGGATGATAACAGCGAACCGTTAGTAGTTTCAGTCGATGCTGAGGGTAACTTTTATGCAGCCATTGGCGACAAACAAGATGAACCGATTGATGCCCAACAACTGATGGTGAAAGTTGCAGCAGTGCTTCGTCGTAGTCCCAATACGCCGGTTATGGTTAAAGGTGACAGTGCGGTTGAGTATGGCCAGGTTGTTTATGCGATGACGATATTACAACAAGCAGGCGCCCCAAGTGTGGGACTGATAACCAAACAACCTGAAACGGCGGCAGAGAAGTAAGGTGATTAAAGATATTATTGCGGGTAGTTATTCATTACTCTTACATATTGTTTTATTGGGTTTGTTTGTCGTGGGAATGGAATCACAATCACCCACTCGTTTTGTTGCGCCGCCAACAGTAGATATTGTACAAGCCAAAGTGATGGATGAGTCCCAGATAGTTGAACAAATGGACATATTGCAGCAACTTGAAGACAAAAAAATACAACAAGAACACGATAGACAAGCAAAAGTAGATGAAAAATTGGCTGAAACACAGCAAGAGTTAGCCCGTAAAGAACAAGAATTTCTTGATCAACAACAGCGGGCAAAGATTGAGCAGCAACAACGTGATCTAAAAGCTAAACAAGAGCAGGAAAAGATTAACAAGTTAGAGCAAGAACGTAAGCTGGAAGACAAAAAACGAATAAAAGCGGAAGCAGATCGTAAACTCGCTGAAGACAAAAAACAAAAAGCGGAACAAGATCGCAAAGCAGCGGAAGAATTACAACAAAAAGCAGACGCAAAACGACGAGAAGCTGAACAAAAACAACGCTTAGCAGAGGCGGATCGTAAAGCAGAAGAACAGCGACAACGAGATGCAGAAGAAAAAGCACGCAAAGCAGAGGCCGATGAGAAAAAACGCCTTGCAAAAATAGAGGCTGACCGTAAAAAAGCCGCGGCAGTGAAGAAGAAGAAACAAGCCGAAGCTCGTGATGCGGAAGCGAAAAGACTGGTACAAGAAAGTCTAGAAGCAGAGTTTGCCAAAGAAGCACAAGAGCGAGAAACAACACGGGTACAAGGTATTGTTAATTTAGTGGTGTTACAAATCTCGCAAAAAGTGAAACGTAATTGGAATCGACCTGGAACGGTCAAGGGCCAGCAAGTCACTCTACATGTGAAGCTGATGCCTGGTGGTGATGTAAAACAGGTTACCGTTATAAAAAGCAGTGGTGATGCTATCTTTGATCGTTCTGCAGAGACAGCTGTCTATAAAGCGGCACCATTACCACAACCAAAAGATCCAAAAGCCGCAGCTGAATTACGCGACTTTCAATTTGTTTTTAAACCTGAGTAGAAGGTGAAATAATGACTAAACGATGGTTAGCCACCTTTTGGCTAATAGCAATAATGTTGCCGTGGCAGGCTCAAGCCTTAATAATTGAAATTACGGGTGGCACAGAATCTGCTCTACCGATCGCAATTGTACCGTTTGGTAGCGAAGGTTTTAGTGCGCCAGAAGATATTTCGGCTGTTATTCAAAATGATTTATCACGAAGTGGTCGTTTTGCGCCTTTACCCTTGAGTGATTTAATTTCTTCGCCTCATGAAAAATCTGAAATTAATTTTAAAGACTGGCGTTTACTTCGCTCAGAGGGCTTACTGGTCGGTAAAATCAGTAGTGCTGATGGTGAAACCTATCAAGTTCAGTTTCAATTATTTGATGTCTATAAAGGGCAGCAACTAGTTGGTAAACGTTATCAAGTACCGGCATCAGGTCTGCGTCGCCTAGCTCATCAGATTGCTGACCAAGTGTATCAGGCATTAACGGGTGAAATTGGTGTGTTTTCTACTCGCCTAGCCTTTGTGTCAGTGATTAATCAGGCTGATGGTAATAAACGTTATACCCTGCAAGTGTCGGATTCAGATGGCGCTAACCCACGTACCGTTTTGCAATCAAAACAGCCTATTTTGTCACCAAATTGGGCTCCAGATGGTGAACGTTTAGCTTATGTCTCATTTGAAAATGGCAAGGCAGAAGTCTTTATCCAAGAAATGCGTAGTGGTAGGCGTAACTCAGTGGCTGCCTTTAAAGGTTTAAATAGTGCTCCATCATGGTCGCCTGACGGCAAGAAATTAGCGTTAACCTTATCTAAAGCAGGTAATCCAGAGATTTATATATTGGAACTGGCATCAGGAAAATTATCTCGTGTGACACATAATTCCCAAGCAATCGATACTGAAGCCGTGTGGATGCCAAACGGTAGAGAGTTATTATTTACTTCAGATCGAGGCGGTCGTCCGCAAATATATAAAGTCTCTGTTGATGGCGGTCGAGCAAAACGTGTCACCTTTGAAGGTCGCTATAATGCGTCACCCGATATCTCGATTGATGGTCGCACACTGACTATGGTACATGGCCTAAATGGACATTTTTATATCGCTGTGCAAGATTTAGAGACTGGCGCAGTACTTGTCTTGACTGAGTTAGGACGAGATGAATCTCCCAGCTTTGCGCCTAACGGCCGCATGATCCTGTATGCTACCGAGAAAAAAGGCCATGGTGAATTAGCGGCAGTGTCTGTTGATGGTCGAATTCATCAACGTCTGGGTGAATCTGGTCGTGATGTACGTGAACCCGCTTGGTCACCAATAAGAAAATAATAAGATCCTTAAGGAGAATTTAAATGAAAGCATTAAAACTAACCGCCGTATTACTAACATTAACGTGGCTTTCTGGCTGTAATACCTTTGGTGGTACCAAAACATCTGAAGGCGAAGCCGTAAATGGTGAAGTGGCCGTTGAAGATCGCGATGTGAATACATCAGGTATTGATGGTGACAATGCGTCTGGATCTGATATCGGTGCTGAAGCTCAGGTTATTGTTGGTGACGACCAATATCAAGGTGATGATGTATTAAATGATCCTAATAGCCCGCTTTCAAATCGCGTAGTTTATTTTGAATATGACAGCAGTACAGTAAGAGAGCAAGACTTGAGCACATTAGAAGCTCATGCTGCTTATTTGGGAGAGAACTCAAATGTTACTATTCGTTTAGTCGGTCATACTGATGAAAGAGGTTCTCGTGAATACAACCTTGCTTTAGGTGAACGACGTGCCTTAGCCATCCGCCAAACATTAATGTTACAAGGTGCCAGTGTTAAGCAGTTCCAAGTGACAAGTTTTGGTGAGGAACGTGCTGAGGTTGAAGGTCATGATGATGCAGCATGGCAACAAAATCGCCGTGTTGAGTTGAATTACGTAGGACGTTAGAAATGAAAAAAATGGTTAAAAAATCAATTGTACTGACATTAATGTTATCGCCACTTATGGTACAGACAGTATGGGCTGATGAAGCGGCTTTAACACAACGTATTGAGCGCTTAGAACGTATTGTGAAAGGACAAGGTCTAGTTTCTTTATTGGGCCGAGTGGATCAATTACAAAATGAAGTGCAGCGATTAAATGGTGAGAACGAATCATTAAACCATGAATTAGAGTCGATGAAAAAACGCCAGCGAGAACTGTATTTAGATCTTGATCAACGCTTACAAACACAGCCAGCAGTGGCAGCTGTTCCAACTATAGCCGTTGAACCGGCTGAAATGGTAGCTGTTGAGACGACTGAAGTCGTAGAAATGATTAATGTTCAGCCTGAACCAGTCGCTAATGGTGTTGAGCCTGTTCCAAATACAGCTAATGTCAACACACCTGAAACGGCTCCTGTTGCAGTTGAAAATGGTGAGGCTGCCTATCAAGCCGCTTTACAAACACTACGAAGTGGCCAATATGAAGAGGCGATTAAAGCCTTAAGCGCTTTTCCTAAGCAATACCCACACAGCAGTTATTTGCCTAATGCCTATTATTGGCAAGGTGAAGCAAACTATGTATTACGCCATTTTGATTTAGCAATTGTAGCTTTCAAAACAGTAATTGATCAATTCCCAGCAAGCAGCAAAGTCGCTGATGCGACCTTGAAACAAGGTTTTAGTGAATATGAGCTCGAGCAGCTAGCTCTTGCGACGGCAACATTAACGAGTGTTATTGACAAATATCCAAGTACATCTGCTGCACGCTTAGCGAAAGTCAGATTGGATCGTATCAAGCAAGTAACACGCTAAATCAGTTATAAATCCGGAAAAATCTATGGCACAGTGCCGCATTACAGAAATATTTTATTCACTACAAGGTGAAACAAGAACAGTTGGCCTGCCAACAGTATTTGTTCGACTCACCGGTTGCCCATTACGCTGCAGTTATTGTGATACTGCTTATGCCTTTCATGGTGGTGTAAAAAGAGATATCGATGATATCGTTGCTGAAGTTAGTCAGTATAAGGCTCGCTATATCACCGTTACCGGTGGTGAGCCACTTGCTCAGCCAACAAGCCATGAATTATTGTCAGCGCTATGTGACCTTGGTGTAGAGGTGTCTTTGGAAACAAGTGGTGCTATGGATATCACTGCTGTTGACCCGCGTGTAGTGGTTGTCATGGATCTAAAAACACCTGCATCGGGTGAAGAATCTAAAAACAAATATGACAATATCGCTAAGCTAAAGACCAGTGACCAACTGAAATTTGTCATTTGTGACAGAAATGATTATGACTGGGCATGTCAGAAACTAGAAGAATATGATTTAGAAAATCACTGTGAAGTCTTATTTTCACCTATCCATGGTGAGCTGAAAGCCGCTGAACTAGCAGATTGGATTATTGCAGATAATTTAGCAGTACGAATGCAAATTCAAATACACAAATACCTGTGGGGAGATGAACAAGGTCGATGAAACGCGCAGTAGTACTTTTATCAGGCGGTCTAGACTCCGTCACAGCCTTAGCAATTGCTAAAGAACAAGGTTACGAATGTTATACATTAAGCTTTGATTATGGCCAACGCCATGATGCCGAGCTGGTAGCTGCAGCAAAGCTATCTAAGCACGTCGGTGCTGTAGAGCATAAAGTGATCAATATAGACTTAAGAGCGATTGGTGGCTCAGCCTTAACAGATAATTCTATTGATGTGCCTGAAGAGCATCACGAAGGCATCCCCGTTACCTATGTTCCGGCTAGAAATACTGTCTTTCTATCGATTGCACTAGGTTGGGCTGAAGTATTGTCAGCGCAGTCTATATATATAGGTGTGAATGCTGTTGATTATTCAGGCTACCCGGATTGTCGTCCTGAATTCATTACTGCCTTTGAACACTTAGCTAATGTTGCGACTAAAGCGAGTGTCGAGGGGCAGAAATTAACCATCCAATCACCGTTGATTAAAATGACTAAAGCCGAAATCATTCAACAAGGTCTCCGCTTAGGAGTGGATTACAGTCAGACCATCTCCTGTTATCAGGCGAATAGCGAAGGTCTAGCATGCGGTAAATGCGATTCATGCCATTTTAGAAGAGAGGGCTTTAAACACGCTGGAATGGCTGATCCAACACGCTACCAATAGCTTTTAAGCTAGGTTTTGTAAGTTCAGATGCTATCAGAACCCCTGATTTATGTAATAAATAGAAAAAAGATCACATAAGGGCTTGCCATTTCTCCAGAATAGCGTATTATTTCGCGTCTTGGTTTGGGCCGTTAGCTCAGTTGGTAGAGCACCGGACTTTTAATCCGATGGTCCCGCGTTCGAGTCGCGGACGGCCCACCAAACCTAATATAGATGACGTGTTTCAGATTTGTAAGTTTAACGAAAAGAATTTGAAATTAGTTGTTGACAGTTT